>Ga0153981_1000419_pt1 | contig 11367 bp, 9 predicted proteins | sample TSGA065MetaG_FD_104714 | JGI IMG/M metagenome (GOLD analysis project Ga0153981, IMG submission 104714) | Attine ant fungus gardens microbial communities from Georgia, USA - TSGA065 MetaG | ecosystem: Host-associated > Fungi > Mycelium > Unclassified | place: USA: Georgia, Magnolia Springs State...
ACATCGTTGTAGCTTATAAATTGGCGAAAATATCTCCCGTTTTGCCACCTGAATACATTAATTTCAATAACGTGCTTTCAGCCCTAAAGAAAATTTTGGTTATGCCGACATCTAAAGAGTTAAACCTCTTTTATCTCCTCCAAATCGCAGTCTGGCCATGGAAATGTCACTATGCGCAATAATCAACCTGTATCACAGCGGGAATATCAGTACCCGGACGACGCTACATTGATGTCAACGACTGACGCCGACAGCCATATTACCTATGCCAATGATGCTTTTATTGAAGTCAGCGGTTTTGCCAGTGAAGATATTATCGGTCAGCCCCACAATATTGTCCGGCATCCCGAGATGCCGCCGTCGGCTTTCAAAGATATGTGGGCCACATTGCAGCAAGGTTTTCCCTGGACGGCGCTGGTAAAAAACCGCCGCAGAAACGGCGACCATTACTGGGTTCGGGCAAACGTGGTGCCGATTATTCGTGGCGGAAAAACCAAAGGCTATCTTTCTGTCCGGACCAAACCTACCGCGACCGAAATTTCTGACACTCAGGCGCTGTATGAGAAAATGAATCGTGGTGAACTGAACAACCGCCGGTTGTTCAGGGGCCTATTGATCCGCACCGGCATCACCCGTCCGTTCTCAATTTTAAAAACACTTTCTGTTCGCGGACGGATCCGCAGCGGGCTCTTTGCTTTATTCCTGCTTAACTCTCTGGCAGTTTCCACACTCACTGCGTTGCCATCGGCACAGTTGTATTCGGCGTATGCGCTCAACACTTTTTTTGTTTTGCTTTTAGGCTTCTGGCTTGAATGGCAAATCACGCGCCCGGTCGAACAACTTTGTCATCAGACATTGCGGGTTGCCAGCGGGGCGAGTCATACGATCACGCCGATGGAACGCGTCGATGAAATTGGGATGACGCTGCGCTCGGTTGGCCAGCTCGGCTTGATCTGCCGGTGGATGGTGGACGACGTTAACGATCAGGCACACAAAGTTCGCACCGCCAGTGAATCTCTGGCAAACGGAAACGAAGCGCTGAGTCAGCGGACTGAACAGACAGCCACGAATGTTGGCGAGACTGCCGCCGCGATGAATGAAATGAGTGCGACCGTTGAAAGCAATACGCAAACGGCCGCCGAAGCCGATAAACTTTCGCTGACTGCCAGCGCCGCAGCGGAAAAAGGCAGTTACGCAATGCAGGGAGTTGTCGGCACAATGCAGGAAATCACTGACAGCTCGCAACAGATTGCGACCATCACCAATGTGATTGACGGCATTGCATTCCAGACCAATATTCTGGCGCTGAATGCGGCAGTCGAAGCTGCCCGCGCCGGAGAACAGGGAAAAGGATTTGCGGTGGTGGCCGGTGAAGTTCGCAGCCTGGCGCAACGAAGTGCAAGCGCCGCCAGCGAAATCAAAAGACTGATCGACACCAGTGTGGAGACTGTTGTATCGGGATCAAAGCAAGTCGATCAGGCCGGTAAAACGATGGCGGAAATTGTTTCTCAGGTGAGAAATGTCTCGTCGCTGATCGGGCAAATCCGTAACGCTACCAGCGAACAAAATCTGGGATTACTGGATATCGCCAAAGCCATCGAGGAACTCGACCGGATCACTCATCAGAATTCCCTTCAGGTTCAGGAAGGCGCACACGCTTCCACCGGTCTGAAACGACAGGCCGACCGGCTGGTGGAAGCCGTCGGCGTGTTCAGATAATTTGTTGAAATTCGATCACGTTCAGCACCAGATACGGAGATTTCGCCGAATTTGGTGCTGGGTTATTTCCCGACTATGTTTCTGACCTCCCACTCTGACGCCAGCAAAGCATACAAATATTCACTGCACCATTCCCCTTTCAGAAAGCAGTTTTCCAGGAAACATCCTTCCCGCCGAAATCCTGCTGACTCGAATAACCGGTAACTGCCGTGATTGCGGATATCGGTAACGGCGTACACGCGGTGCTTTTTAAGATGGTCAAAAAGATATGCCAGCAACAGATTTAATGCGCTCTTTGCAATCCCTTTTCCCTGCCATTTCGGATCAAGCGTTATGCCCAGTTCCACCTGGTAGTCGTCGACAAAGTGCAGCCCGAAATCACCCACCATGCCGGATTCAGCGTGTTCGATCGCAATCTGAAACCAGTTATCCGGCGTACCAAAAGGAATTTCATTCATCTGTTCAAACAACAATTCCGCCTGCGGACGGGTGAAATATTCCCAACTTTGATAACGGGCAACAGCCGGATCCTGGCGATAACGGGTGAAAGCGTCGAGGTCGTCATGTTCAAAGTGACGCAGGCTGAGTAAAGGTGAGGCCAGTAAAGTCATGGAGTTTGCTCTTTATTATAAAAGACAATTCATCCGTTATATCAAAGTGTTATTCATTGTGGAACCGTTTCCTTATCAATAAAGAAGCCGGACAAGATTTTCCCTGTCCGGCCTGATTTATCATAATTCCCGATCAGTCCGCTGCCGGGCTCAGGCGTTCGCCAGCCTGAATGCAGAAACCGAACGGGTCAGATGAAGCACCTGCTCTTCCAGAGAAGCCGCCGCCGCCGCAGATTCCTGCACCAGCGCCGCATTCTGCTGAGTCACGCCGTCAATTTCTGTCACGGCCTGCTCAATCTGACTGATCCCCCGGCTTTGCTCATCGGACGCCGTCGAAATATGTTCCATCAGAACATCAACCTGCGTAACCGATGAAATAATTGCCGAAATAGATTCGCCGGTACGGGACACCTGATCCGACCCTTCCTTTATATTGGCAACCGATTCAGAAATCAGACTTTCGATTTCTTTTGCCGCCACCGCACTTCGCTGCGCGAGGCTGCGCACTTCGCTGGCGACCACTGCAAATCCGCGACCCTGTTCGCCAGCGCGTGCGGCTTCAACCGCGGCATTCAGCGCCAGAATATTGGTCTGGAAAGCGATGCTGTTGATGACGCCTGTAATGTCTTCGATCTTTTTAGAGCTGCTGTTAATGCGCCCCATAGTTCCGATCACGTCCTGCGCCACCTTCTCACCCGCGCGGGCATTTTTTACCGCTTCGCGCGTCAGACCGCTGGCCCGGCTGACGTTTTCGGTATTTTGTTTTACCGTCGCGCCCAGCTCTTCCATACTGGCGGCAGTTTGTGTCAGCGCCGCGGCCTGTTGTTCGGTACGCGAAGCCAGATCGATATTGCCTGCGGAAATTTCCTGCGACGCATGCGCGACGGTATGGCTGGTGTCACGTACCTGCCCGATAATTTGCGTCAGGGACTGGCGCATATGTTCCATCGACTGCATCAGTTCTTCAATTTCACTGCGGGAACTTTTTTTAAACGGTACCGGCGTATCGAGATAACCTTCTGCAATTTTGCGGCAATGATCGCGCGAGCTCAACAGCGGAGTCAGAACAAAGCGCTTGAGTAATAACAACACACTAATAATGATGATCAGGAACAGCAAACCAAACGCAATCGTCAGCCCGATACCGAACTTGAAATTGCCCTGCGCGTCGCTGTTAAGATTTCTGGCGTACTGCTCATGCAGCGCCAGCACTTTATCCAGCACCACTTCGTACTGATGGTCCAGCTGAACCACCGAAGGGATCCGCGCTTTGAACTGCGCCTGATCGCCCGCTTTCGCCGCGTCAATCAACGGTTCGATCCCGTTCTGACGATAGTCCTGATAAGCCGTGCGGTAAGCCTCCGCAAGTGCATTTTCGCCCGGTAGTTTTGGTGCATTTATGTAAGCCTGAAATGCGGCGTCCGCTTTTTCCATCACTTCACTGACGCCGTCCAGAGAAGTAGCAGACGGCTGGCCGCCGTTGTTTTCAATCTCCTTCATATACTCCATCACGCGAACACGCGAGGTACGGCTGTGGTTGATCGGGTCAATGATGGAAAGCACCACGCGGATTTCTTTATTCACGTCATCCAGAGACTGATTGCTCTGCGTCAGCAACCAGACGTTTGAAATCATGCTGGTAAAAAAGAGAGCAAAAAGAACAACTAAAACAAGCAAAGAAGACTTTTTAAGCGACATCAATACATTCTCAAAATGGGGCTGGAGTCTGTTTATCGGCAATTTGCACCAGATGTTTAACATTCTCATCGCCCTATCTGAAATTTACGGCAGGATGATCGGTGTCTGCAATGGCTTCAGCGGGGTACACGACAGACTAAATCTGACTATTCAGAACAAGGCGTTTTCCCTATTTTTGAAATGATCTTTCACGCCCCGATTAAGAAATATGTGATCAACCTCTTTTAAACGCGCTTTAACAGTCAATTTTTCTGACGGCCAGAAATCCGTAAATTACTTGGGGGGGTAAATATAATCACACCGATGAACATTAAATTCATACGGCATGAATAATTCACCACGCGAATATTCTTAGGAGAATAGGAGGAAAAATCTTATATTTGTTCTCTTTTCTCACCCTGTGCAAAATAAAAATTCATTGCGAAACGTTATATATTTTTTGAGGGTGGGTTACCCATTCTTAAGAAATTTCTTACGCCCCTCAACTTGTAAAGAAAATTACTAAAGTCCGAAAGCCTTAGCGCATGCGGCCTGCGGGGTTATATGAAGAAAATTCCTATATATCAATAAAATGATCTGGATTTGCCCACACCAAAATCAGTAACATTTATTTACATATTTAGTTTTACTTAAAACACCTAATGTTTCTAGAATGCCGTCAACAGGTACTTATCTGAAATTTTCTTTCCAGATAAATTCAAAAACACACTGCAAAATGTTCCCAAAATATTTTGTCTCGCTTGTGACCCTGATTTTAGTTGCACACCGACGTGCATAAAAAGGATGTTTTTTGGCAGGGTTGCCAACCTTTCATTTATTTATGGATTCATTGGCAGCGTTTATCACTCCACAGTAAGGGATAGGCATGTCTAATAGCTTTCAGGAAGAAATACCCAAGGCTCGCGTCAATATTAAACTTGATTTACATACTGGCGGCGCCCAGAAGAAAGTCGAATTACCTTTAAAATTAATGGTAATGGGCGACTACAGCAATGGCAAAGAGACCCGTCCATTGTCAGAGCGTGAAAAAGTTAATATCAACAAAAATAACTTTAACAGCGTTCTTGCCGACTTCAGCCCGTCGCTCAACCTGACCGTGGAAAACACCCTGGCCGGCGATCGCAGCGAAGAGAGCATCAGTCTCAACTTCAAAGAGATGAAAGATTTCGAGCCTGAACAGGTTGCACGCCAGATCCCACAACTGCGCGCGATGCTCGCTATGCGTAATTTATTACGTGACCTCAAATCCAACTTATTAGACAACGCCACTTTCCGCAAAGAACTCGAAGCCATCCTGAAAGATGACAATTTGAGCGATGACCTGCGTGCTGAACTGGCTGCTCTGGCTCCCCAGAATTCTTAACCCTTCCTGAACGGATTAACCCGAGACTATGCTGATGTCTGCTACTGAAAACAGTCAAGAAAGCCGCACAACCGTGCTGGAACATACCGACGCAGGAAGTGTTTATGCGTCATTGTTTGAAAAAATCAATCTGACTCCAGTTTCTGCACTGGGTGATGTTAATGCCTTCCAGGACGATCAGGCGCTGTCTGACGTCTCTACGGATGAACGTGTCACAGCGGCAGTTCAGGTCTTCCTGGAACGCCTGAAACAGTCCGGTCAGAAAGTTGAACGTCTGGACAAAACCTTGCTGGACGGCCACATCGCGATGCTCGACGAGCAAATCAGCCGCCAGCTGGACGAAGTCATGCACCACCCTGAATTCCAGCGTATGGAATCCGGCTGGCGTGGTCTGAAGTTCCTGGTAGACCGTACTGATTTCCGTCAGAACGTAAAAATTGAACTGCTGGACGTTTCTAAAGGCGACCTGCGTCAGGACTTCGAAGATTGCCCGGAGATCATTCAAAGTGGCCTCTACCGCCATACCTACATCCAGGAATATGACACACCGGGCGGCGAGCCAATCGGTTCTGTGATCTCCAACTACGAGTTTGACGCCAGCCCGCAAGACGTCGCGCTGCTGCGCAATATCTCCAAAGTGTCTGCTGCGGCACATATGCCGTTTGTCGGTGCTGTCGGCCCTAAATTCTTCCTGAAAGATTCCATGGAAGAAGTGGCCGCCATCAAGGATATCGGCAACTACTTTGATCGTGCTGAATACATCAAATGGAAATCTTTCCGTGACTCCGATGACTCCCGCTATATCGGTCTGACCATGCCGCGTGTGTTGGGTCGTCTGCCATACGGGCCGGACACCGTGCCAGTTCGCAGCTTCAACTACGTTGAAGAAGTGAAAGGCCCGGATCACGAGAAATACCTGTGGACCAATGCATCTTTCGCGTTTGCAGCGAACATGGTGAAAAGCTTCATCAAAAACGGCTGGTGCGTACAGATCCGCGGCCCGCAGGCTGGCGGTGCAGTCACTGATCTGCCAATCCACTTGTATGATCTGGGCACCGGCAATCAGGTGAAAATCCCGTCTGAAGTAATGATCCCGGAAACCCGCGAATTTGAATTCGCCAATCTCGGCTTCATCCCGCTGTCTTACTACAAAAACCGTGATTACTCCTGCTTCTTCTCCGCGAACTCCGCACAGAAACCGGCACTGTATGACACGGCTGATGCTACCGCGAACAGCCGTATTAACGCGCGTCTGCCGTACATCTTCCTGCTGTCACGCATCGCCCATTACCTGAAACTGATTCAGCGTGAAAACATCGGCACCACCAAAGACCGCCGTTTGCTTGAGCTTGAGCTCAACACCTGGGTGCGCTCACTGGTGACTGAAATGACCGATCCTGGCGACGACCTTCAGGCTTCTCACCCGCTGCGCGACGCCAAAGTGACCGTAGAAGATATCGAAGATAACCCGGGCTTCTTCCGCGTGAAACTGTACGCCGTACCGCACTTCCAGGTGGAAGGTATGGACGTCAACCTGTCATTGGTTTCTCAGATGCCGAAGGCGAAAGCGTAAAAGGCCGGAGTGGTAATGAAAATTGAACGTCCCCTGTGGACACGCGGCGTGCTGGTTTCGCCGCAGCAGTTTCAGCAACAGGCATCTCTCGAGGCCTGGACCAACGAATGCATAGCGCAAATGGGCACCCTCCATCCGTGGGGGGTGCTCCATGCCACATTTGAGCAGAATGCCCTCGCACAAGGCCGCCTGAAGGCGGAACGTTTGTGCGTACGTTTTCAGGACGGGACGTTAACTGACACTGATTGTGCCGATTTACTGCCGCCGACCTTAACGCTCGCGGCGAGTTTGCCTGCGGAAATCTCTGAGGCTGTTGTCATGCTGGCCATGCCGCAGGTTTACGCTAACGGCGGCAACTGCCTGCAACCTGATGAACGCGCCGAACGTCCAGTGCGTTACCGTCAGGCATGGCGTGATGTGCAAAATCATTACGGCGATGACAAGAAACAGGTCGCAGTGATGACGCATGAACTCACGTTGCGCCTGGACACACAGGAAAATGGGGATTATCAGGTCTGCCCGGTGGCCCGATTAGTGCGTGACGCCCAGGGACACTGGACGCAGGATATGCGATTTATTCCTCCTCTGCTTAGCCTGCAAGCCAGCCACTGGTGCAGTGAGCAACTGGAACTGCTGATGGTGCAGTTGCGCGCGCGTCTGGTTCGTCTGATGGGCATGCGCCGTGAAAGTAACGCCCGTATGGCCGATTTTGCCGTCGCAGACGTTTCACTGTTCTGGCTGCTGAACGCGCTTAACGGCGCGGAGCCGGTGTTGAGCAATTTTCAACGTTATCCGCAGGTCCATCCCGAGCGTCTGTATCAGGAACTGGCCCGTCTGGCGGGTAACTTGCTGACCTTCTCGCTTGAACATGATGTCACCGCTATTCCGGTGTATCAGCATGATCGCCTGACGGCCGTCTTCCCGCCACTTTTTGCCTTGCTCAATATTCTGCTGGAAGCCAGCCTGCCTTCACGCGTTGTCGCGATTGAACTGGTTCACGAACCGCGTGTGAATCAGTGGCGCGGTGATCTGCACGATCCGCGTTTGCGCGAAGAAGTTGATTTTTACCTGTCGGTGCGCTCTACCCTTTCTTCTGCTCAGTTGCAAATCCAGTTCCCGCAACTGTGTAAAGCCGGTGCACCAGATGACGTTGGTAACGTGGTGAACGTCGCATTAAGCGGCATTCCGCTACAGCCGCTGAGCCATGTGCCCGCAGCAATTCCTCTGCGTCTGGAAAACCAGTACTTCTCCCTCGATCTCAATCACCCTGCAGCTAAGCAAATGATGGACGCAGGTGCCTGCGTATTCTACGTACCGGGCACACTGGGCGACATCCAGCTTGAACTGTTTGCGGTACTGCGCGCATGAGCCCATCCATGAAAAGAGAAACCCCGACGGTCGATATCGACGCGTTGCTTGCTGACACCTGGCTTCAGGTCATCAGCCTGCGTCAGGGCATGATCAGCGCAGAAGGTGAAGGCCGGATTTTCTGGCAGCGCTGCGTGGCCGATATCGAACGCGTCCAGCAGGCGTTGCACGACGCCGACGTCAGCGAGCAAAGTTGTCAGCACATAAAGTACGCCCAGTGCGCCATCCTCGATGAAACCGTCAAGGGCCGCAGCGTCCAGGACGATACCTATTACGTGTGGTGTAACACCCCGCTGCAGGCGCACTTTTTCAATACACTGGATGCGGGAAATCAGCTGTATGAACAAATGCGTACCGTCCTGCGCGAGCCTGCGCCGGACACTGCCGTACTGACCTGTTTTCACCGGGTGCTCATGCTCGGATTCCTCGGCGGTTACAAGAGGGCTGAAGTCACTGAACGCGAACAACTGGTTGATGAACTTTCGGCCCGTGTGCTTCCGTTCAGTTTCACGCCGTCGCGCCCGGTGCTGGCTGTCGGAGCATCACGCAATCGCCTGAGCGTCTGGTTGCGCTACTGGCCGGTGCGCCTGGGTCTTGCCACCTGCGTGGTAGCCCTGTTGTGGTGGGGACTTGATCACTGGCTGTCCGGCCTGTTGTCTACCCTGCTACCGGGAGCGGTGCAATGAGTCCGAGGTGGCAACGCAGTTTATGGCTGTGGTCCGGCATTCTGGTGGGAATACTGTGTCTGGTATTCCTGCCTTTCTCACCCGTAATCCGCTGGCTGGCAACCGGGATGGTTATCATCGTCTGTGTGATCGGAATGTGGCGTGCTGGACGTCAGCCTGCTACTGAACTCACCAATTTGTTGTCCGACGGGCTGCCGCCCGAAAAATACCGCCTGCCGGTAGTGCTGGTATGCGGTAACGCACTGCCGGCACTGTTTGGTACCGGTACCGTTCAGCAGACAGCACAGGGTTGCTGGCTGCGGGTTGATGATATCAGCACGCTTCGTCAGTTTACGCGGCAACTGCTGTGGCAGCGGCCAGAGTGGGCAAAGCAACTGGCTGTGATGGTGTCGGTAGATCCGCAGGCACATGCGGATGAGAAAGCGCTGGCCACGATCTTGTATGAACTGCGCTGGCAAATGGTGCAACTGCGCCGGGACACGCGCCGCGCCGTCCCGTTGTTGTTAGCCAGTACGGTCGCAACCAGCCTGACGGACAGCCCGCTCTGGCTATCACAACAGCATACTCAGGCAGTCACACTTTGGCCCGCGGTCACCCAACCTGAAACGCTGGCCAACTGGCAGCGGATGGAAGGCAACGCCGGGCAACCTGCGCGGATAAAACAGACGCTGCTGTTCAGCCAGATCAACAACTGGGTGGCAGCGCTGGTCTTGCCCGCGCTGCAGGCCCGTAACGATGACGTTGCCTGCGTCTCCCCGCAGCAGGTGATCCTGCTTCAGGTGCCTGGGCTGAGTTCTCTGAAACCTGCATCACTGTGGCAACACTGGCTGTCCGCGCATACCGCGCTGACGCACGCCAGCGGCTGGCATCCGGCGGCGCATGCTGACGGCGCCACCCTGCCGTTCCCTGACTTTGTTCTTGTGGATTTACCCACCGGGAGTGGCGTGTCTTCACGTCGCCGGGCACTGCGTCACGGTGTGACGTTACTGACACTGGCCGCCGTGGTTGCTCTGTGCTGCAGCGCCTGGCACAACCGCCAGCTTCTGCATCGTGTGGCCTTCGATATCCGCCATTACTACGACATCGCAATGGACGATTACGTACCCAAAGCAAATGCCGTTGACGTTCTGCGTCAGGATGCAGCTCAGCTTGATGACTGGTTCCGCAACGGCGAGCCGCTGCATCTCGGTCTGGGGCTGTATCAGGGAGAACGCCTGCGTCTGCCACTGCTGGCAGCGATTAAAAGCTACGTTCCCCCGCCGCCACCGCCACCGCCCGTTGAAAAGGACACACCGAAAACTGTGCGTCTTGATGCCTTGTCACTGTTTGAGACCGGCAAATCCGACCTCAAACCGGGTTCCCTCAAAATGCTGGTGAACGCGCTGGTCGACATCAAAGCCAAGCCGGGCTGGCTGATCGTCGTCGCCGGACACACCGACATTACCGGAGACGCGAAGGCCAATCAGGTTTTATCCCAGAAGCGTGCGGAATCATTGCGCGACTGGATGCTCTCCACCAGCGATGTTTCCCCGACCTGCTTTGCGGTTCAGGGCTACGGCGCAACACGCCCGATTGCAACAAATGATACCCCGGAAGGCCGTGCAGCTAACCGTCGTGTCGAAATCAGTCTGGTGCCACAGGCCAATGCCTGCAAGGCGGCAGCAAACCAACACGTTTCAAATGATTGAAACGTGCTCAACCTAGAAATGGAGAACTACCCATGGCAATTCCTGTTTATCTGTGGCTGAAAGACGACGGCGGCGCGGACATTAAAGGCTCCGTAGACGTAAAAGATCGCGAAGGCAGCATCGAAGTCGTTGCACAGGAACATAACCTGTACATCCCGACCGATAACAACACCGGCAAACTGACGGGTACCCGTATTCACACCCCGTTCCTGTTTACCAAAGAAATCGACTCATCCAGCCCGTATTTGTACAAAGCAGTGACCACCGGTCAGACCCTGAAATCTGCTGAGTTCAAATGGTACCGCATCAACGACGCTGGCCAGGAAGTGGAGTATTTCAACACCAAGCTTGAGAACGTCAAACTGGTGAAAGTCGCGCCAAAAATGCACGACATCAAAGACCCGGCTAAAGAGAAACACAATCACCTCGAAGCGATTGAGCTGCGTTACGAAAAAATCACCTGGACTTACAAAGACGGCAACATCATTCATTCCGATTCATGGAACGAACGTACCACCGCGTAATTCCCTACAGCAGGCGGTTCGCCGTCTGCTGTTTTTGTTGTTTCCAAAACTGCCCTGCTTCCCGGACGGTTTCGTAAACACCAAATAATTCGGACATCGACCTTATGGGCCTGGGTTCCTGCAAAGGAAAGGCTAAG
>Ga0153981_1000421_pt1 | contig 11333 bp, 4 predicted proteins | sample TSGA065MetaG_FD_104714 | JGI IMG/M metagenome (GOLD analysis project Ga0153981, IMG submission 104714) | Attine ant fungus gardens microbial communities from Georgia, USA - TSGA065 MetaG | ecosystem: Host-associated > Fungi > Mycelium > Unclassified | place: USA: Georgia, Magnolia Springs State...
AGATAGGTAGGGATAGTAGTATAGGAAGACTAGGAATATACTGTAAATTACTATGAATAAACTATGAGTGTATACTCTGGGTTCTAGGAAGTGATACAATGAATGAAGTCAGAAAGTAGAACACACTACTAAGTGAAATAAAAGATATTGTTCTTTGGTTCTATAGTTTTACAACTGGTCCAGAGGTAATACAATAACAACGCAGAAGTGGAATAACCTTGATCTCAGCTCATGTACTGTATCTTGATCTTCTGTCACATGTGTAGTTATATATTTCAGAGTAGTAGAATATTGTCCAAAGAAGTGGTAAATTCAAGAGTAAGAAGTTTAATGTAAGGGTAACTGGAGTGGAGTAACTCTAGAAGAATTCTCAGTTAAATTACAGTCTGAAATTATAAGTTATACTCATCTCTAAAAGAATACTTAGAGATTAGAATGAGACTTCTAGAGGGTGTACTATACTATATATACATTCTAGTACTGGTACATCCCTATTTCTATAGTTCTAGTTACTAAGGTCTAGAGTTTTAGAGGCAGACTAAGAGTAATCAAATATTATATAGTAATATTTAATATATTGTAGGGTTGCTCCAGAAGGTTAGTTTGGTATCAAGGGTAACATTGGTAAGGTTCCCTTACATTTACCCCCCTTCCAAGATTACTGTATCTTGAAGTAACAGGTCTGGATCTAAAAATGGTATTGAAGTCCATCTAGTAGATGTATCTCAGGGTAGCTGGGTATTTGTAATAGAAGTCTACTACAAGGTCAAATACTAAAACATTGGATCTTCTCTAGTACCAGTGACTATTTAGGATCTTCTCTATCTCCCATTCTTTTTCTCTGTTTATAATAATAGATGGTAGTAGGGACTCTAGTCTTTTGCCTGGGATTAGGCTAGTCAGAGCAGTAGAAAGCTTTACCATGTTAAACACAGAATAGATTTTCTTTATTACTGGAGGCAGTTTGAGTCTATAGACCATAGGTTCCACTTGTTGTTCTATCTGGTAGGGTCTGAGTCTTCAGTGTAGTAGCTTAGTAGAGGGCCACATTATCTTGATATTCAAGGCATCTAAGAACACTCAATCTCCAAGGTGGAATATTGGGGCAGAAGTCTTTCTCTGGTTATAGTACTTGACTATATCTTTTTATGTCTTTTGGATTGCTAACTTTGCCTCTTCAACAACTGTCTTCATTTATTCCATAAACTCATTGACAGTCTCTGGCCAGGAGGAATACTGCCTTGGTTTGAAGCCCATACATGGGGTTCATCTGGTATCAAGTAGAAATAGAGTTTGCTAGGTTGCTGTATAGATATAATTGTTATGCTGAAACTCTACCAAGAGCAGGAGATTGTACTAGTTGTTCTATCATTTATTTACAAATATTTGGAAGTATTGGTCTAGCTCTTGGTTGATTCTCTCTGTCTATTCATCTATTTGGAGGTGCTAGGCCATAGATGATATTAGTTGTATACCTAGTAGTCTGTAAAGTTCTTTAGTAAACAGAGCTACAAACTATGCTCTATGGTCTAAGATGATGTATTGAGAGAATCCATAGAGTTTTCAGACATGATAGAGGAATAGTCTTGCTGCTTTCTTTATAGTGACCACTGTATAAGTTGGAATAAAGTATACCTTTTTAGACATCAAGTCAACTACTATCATAACCATATTGCAATCCTCAGACTCAGAGAGTTCTACTACAAAGTCAATGCTAAGTATATCCCATTACTCTTCCAGGACTAGGAGAGAATAGAATTTACCTGTCAGAGAGTGTCTTATAGATTTGGTGTAAAGACATAGATTGTAGATGCTAATATACTGGCCTATATATCTCAACATCTGGAGCTACCAGTAGTTGTGGGATACTAGCTCCAGTATCTTTCAGCATCTGAGGTGTCCTGCTATCTTGTAATTATAGTATAGTAAAACAATCTACCTTTGTAGTTCCAGGTTCCAGAGTACGTAAATTTTGTTTTGAAAGTAGAGTAACCTATTAATATTGGACCATTCCAATGAGTGTATCAATCTGCTGGCAGATTAGCAAAGCTTCTAGACTACTTTAGCAACAGACTCTTCAAGATCTCCTTTGTGGTTGCTATGGTAGATTTTGGACAGCACTTTCTGTTCAACCCTTGTTAACTCTACTTCTTTGAGAATGTAAATAGTAAAGAGCTCTAGGTAGAGTAGGATAATTTTCTTGTTATCAGTGACTCCACTACTATGATCCAGCCTTTGAGATAGTATATTAGATTTTTCTATAGAGCAACCAGAGTGGTAATAGAGAAAAAAGTCAAAGTGGGCAAGATACAAAATTTAGTAGGCTTGGCAACAATTGAGTTTCTTGGCTGTCATAAAGTACTCCAGGTTCTTGTGGTCTATCTATATTTTCACTAAGTAGACTACTCCTTTGAGAAAATGTCTCTACTCTTCCAGAGCCTAGATAATGACTAACATCTTCTTGTTGTGGATCTCATAGTTGCACTCTACCAGAGATAAGGACTTGCTGTAGAAGGCCACTAGATACCATTTACTATCCAGTAGAGACTACTAGAACAAGACTGTACCCATGGCAAAGTCTAAACTATTGGCCTCAATCCTAAAAAGATCTGAGTCCTAAGGTAATACCAGCACCAGGGTAGAGATCACTGCTATCTTGAGATTGTTAAAGGTCTTCTACTCCCTTTCAGCCTATATCCAAGCTTAGTTAGAATGGATAAGATCAAAGAGAGAGCATGCTATCATAGAGAAGCCTTGGATGAACCTTTGGTAGAAGTTGATAAATCCAAGAAATACCTGGACATCCATCCAGTTCCCTGGGATAGGCCATTCATGGACTCCAGCTACCTTTATGGTATCCATAGAGACTTTGTTCTCCAAGATAACAAGTCCTAGATATTTAATCCACTCCTTCTGGAACTTGTATTTCTTAGAGTGTAGAAATAGCTTGTATTTGGCCAGGATCTCCAATACTCTCCAGATAGTCTATATGTGCTCTTTCATAAATCTAGTAAAGATGAGATAGACTACTACTATACCTTCTACAATGAGATCCCAGAAGATATTGTTCATTATTGTCTGGAAAATGACTAGACTGTTGGTTATTTTGAAGAATATTACAAGAGGTTTGAACAGGCTATAGTTAGTATAGAAAGTAGTCTTCTACTCATTGCTAGGCTTAATATACATGTTATCAAACCCTCACTAAATATCAAGCTTGATGAAGTATTTGGCTCTACAGAGTTGCAAGACAAGCTCAGAGATCAGCAAGAAAGGGTATTTGTTCTTAATAGTTATAAAGTTAAGTGCTCAGTAGTCTTGGACCAAACAGAGAGAGCTGTTCTTTTTCTTGATAAAGAATACTGAAGCTACCATGGAAAACTTAAATAATCTGATATATCTGGTTTACAGGTTCTCTTCTAGAAAGGCATTAAGCTCTCTCTGTTCTATTGGAGATAAGAAATATATCTTAGAAGACCTGGGCTCCAAGCCCAAAAGAAGTTTAATGGTATAGTCCCAATGGTGGTGCTCTAGGAGGATGTCAAAGTCTTTCTTAGCAAATACCATTTCAAATTCCTGGGCATAATTAAATAGCAGACTACAGATGGCCTGGACTTCTATACTATAACAAGCTTCTTCCACCAGGCACTAACAAGTAATGGTAATGGCTTAGAGTTTCTTGATAAAAAAGCTTAGTAGCAGCCATATTATAAATAGCCTATCTCTAAGCTTTTAATTATGTCCATCAGTCTTGGTTAGAGATTCTTCTTTATCAGTGTTTTTTACCAGTACAGGCAACCCTCTATTCTAACAGATATCTATTGCTCAAACTTTTTGCCTTTTTTATATAGCATATTTCTTCTATATTGTTTGACATCCTTTATATTAGGACAAACAACAAGTTATCAGTACCTCACCTCTCTGCCAGTCAACCTCTAGGTTATAATCCTTAAACTAGGGGTATCCTAGTATTAGGTCTTGTTTTCCTAGACTAAAGACCACAAAGAGCATCTGTTCTGAGTGGGTGTTATACTGAAGAACAACATCTATGACTTTAGAAATTTGTCTAGCCTCATTGGAGGTACTATCCATATTAAATATAGGTATTGGATATGAGATACTCTAGGTGTTGATTTCTTTGTTGCAAACAAAATCCCTGTCAATAAAACTTCCAGTTACTCTGTAGTCTAGAAGTATCTTGATAAGGTAGACTTTACTGGTATCAGTGGTATAAAGCTCTATGGTTAGGATTAGAAAGGCTCTATGTATATTAAGTATGCTTATGGAGAGTTACTTTAGAAGTCTTTTTTTCTATTTTGGTTTCCAAATTGCTAGTATTACAGTAGAAGAAAAAAAGAGTGCAGCTTTAGGTTCATATGTACTTATATTGGATTCTTTTATGTTAAGTACATAAAACCTATTTACTAGGGACAACTAGAGCACACTATTTACCAGCTATATTATGCAAAATCCTCTTCTACCAAAGGGTTCTCTTTTTCTGAAACCATGTCTTTCAAGGCCAAAAGATCTTCTATTAGCTCCTTCTGTTGCTCTGCTGTTAACAGTCTTATGTCCATCTAGTAGAGACAGTTCTTTACTAGGTAGTTTGTATTTCTGTATCTATAATAGCCTTTTGGAGGTACAGAATAGAGCTTCCAGGTAGTATTAATATCCATAGCTATAGATGGAGTTGGAAGAGGAGGATGTAGAGGCAGAAGAGTTAGAACTGGCAGAGAATAGGCTACAGGTAGAAGAGAACAGATAACTAACAAAAGAGGTGGACAAACTAGAGTAGAAAAAAGAAGGAGTTACCATTGGCTGGACTGAAAGACCTTGTTTGCCAGATAAGCTTAGTTAATCCTTCTGGTAGCTTTATATCATGTCTTTGGGTCTATATTGCTAGGATATCCAACTAGTATAGTCATGATTTGGTTTTGGATACCTATCTACAATCCTCTCCAGAATTTGACAACAAAAGTCCTTAGATTGGAATAGCTAGTATCTGAGACCAAAGCCTAGAAAGAGTTCAAATAGTCCTTTACTGTCCAGTTGTTCTGGTAGTAGGAGGACCTTTCTAAAGTATTGGTGGCATTTACTTCCATGTTGACAAAAAAGAATTGGGCCCAAAACTACTGTTTAAAGGCCAACCAAGACTAAAAAGGAAAAATACTAGTGTTTACTTTCTGGTAGAAGAGGTTTTCAGACCACTTTGCTATATATCTACTTTTTATTAAAGTCTAGTAAAAAGAGAAGTTTTGGCTATACTTGCAAGTAAGAGAAGGCTGGTGCCAGAGAGGGTGAAGGTGATGACTGAGATACCAGAAACAGAAAGGTGTTCACAACCAGAGTAGGAGAGAAGTACAAGACTAGTTGAGTGAGTTACTGAAGCTAGATTGTCAAGAAAGCAAGAACAGTGTTGATATTGTTTTCCAAAATATTCTGTTTTTTAGTGAGCTCTTGTAGGTGATATTGAAGGTAGCTCAGAACATTGACTAGGCCCTGAGGGTTTTCTATTGGTACTAACATACTTGAGGAGTAGAGTTATATAGAAGGTCAAAATGGACAAAGGAGAGCAGCTAGTAGGCAGCTGTCTATTGCATTTGCTTGAAACTCCACTTAGAAAATCCTAATCTACTGTAAGAGCAACTAGAATAAAGTGACTCTAGGAAAATCCTCAGTTAAATTACAGTTCAAAAATATAAGTTATACTTACCTCCAGGAGAATCCTCAGAGATTAGAATGAGGCTTTTAGAAGGGTATACTACACTATATATACATTCTAACACTAGTGTATCTCTGTCCCTATAGTCCTGGATACCAGGGTCTAGAGTTTTAGAGATAGGCTAAGAATAATTAAATATTGTATAGTAATATTTAATATATTGTAAAGTTGCTCTAGGAGGTTAGTCTGGCATTAGGAGTAGTATTGGTAAGGTCCTCTTATATTTAAAAGATATATAGCAGAGAGAGAGCACTACAAGATTATAGAAAGTGTAACTTTAATTATGAACTAGATTATTACTATATATCTACTCTATATATATACTATAACTAGAATAGAAGAGAGCTAGTCTAAAATGTAATACTTCTACTCTTAACCAAGTAGAAGATAAATATTAATTTATACCAAATTTCTAGTATATAACAACAATACTCAATTCAAGGCAATAAATATAAAGATTACTTTGTTAAAGCCCAAATTGACAAGTATGAAATTGTTCTAGAAATGCCCTAGTTCAAAAGAACAAACCCAAAAATAGACTGGGCAAGACATCAAGTCTACTTTAAGGGAAAACCCAATCTAGAACCTAGTTATTATAAGAGAACATCTAATACAAACAGGTACTATAAACAAGTTCACATGTATATTGAGGATCAAATAGACCATCCATATAAGTCTTTTTTTGCATTGGAAGAAAAACCATCTAGACTAATATTGTTTAAAGTTAATATTGATACCAAATACCATACTTCTAAACCTAAACCCCAAGTACTCTCCCAATACAAGAAGTTTACAGACATTTTTAATTCCTAGGCTACACAAATACTTCTACTATACAAAAGAGTATTAGACCATAGTATCAACATACTAGAAGACCAAAACCTCCCTTGCCACCCTATCTACCATTACTCTAAAAAGAAACTAAAGTTATTAAAGGAGTTTATTCAAAATACAGAGTCTAGAAAGTTTATTAGGTAAAATACTTCTTTTGCTGTCTCCTCTACTCTTTTTGTAAACACCTTAGATCTTTGGCTATATATAGATTACAGAGTGCTGAATAAAATCACAATAAAAAACAAATACCCAGTTCTTTCTATTAATATACTACTGGATCAACTTTGAGAAGCAAAATATTTCACAAAGATTGACTTGTGAGAAGCCTTCTATTTACTTTGCATTTGCAAAGAAAACAAATAAAAGACTACTTTTTAGACTCTATTTAATCTCTTTAAATTTCTAGTAATATCTTTTGAGTTATGTAACACCCTGTCTCTTTCCAAAGTTATGTAAACAGAGCACTACAAGACCTAAAAGAATTATTGATTGTTTACTTGAACAATATACTAATATTTGGTACCTCAATTAAAGAATTATACTATTGTACCAAATAATACCTATAGTATCTCAGAGAAAATAGAGTATAGAGAAATTACTATACTTTTTACCATACTTACTACATTCTGTTACAAATATATTATATTGTACTAATATCATCAACAATTGACATTATCTCTTGCTCTACTATATATTGTAGTTACTGTATACTATATTAAGGGTTACTCTGAGATTATTAAGATGTTTAGGTCTTGTTTTCTCCTGTTAAAAAATTTATCAGTCACTCCAGAAACATACCAGATGTCTTCTGTAGATGTACCTGCTCTATCTATGGTACATTTCTTTTTTTTTCCAATTATATATCTATTTTTACTTATTTTTTGTCTTTATAGATTACTATATGCTGTTTACTCTTTCTTTTTCTCAAATATATTACAAACACCCCAAGGACATGTAAGACATTTTATAGAGGTATTCCCATATACCCAAGGTCCATAAATATTTCTGTTAATTTATTTTTATTTGATTTTACTGCTCTTTTTCCTTTTTATAGATAACTATTCTCCTTTTGTTTTACACTTATGCTAGACATACCAGGAATATTTTAGATATCTTTTGGATATGTGCCAGTTGTGCTCAAGGTGTATTTTCATTTTTCAATTTATTTGTGTTTCTTTACTTATTTTTTCTTACTTTTAGGAAAATTGGTACTAACTAGGCTTATTGTTGCAATTAATATAAAACTAATTACCAATAAAACTAATTAAGAAACTGATTAATTAATTACTAGTTCAATAATAAAAGTAACACTCTTTGCTCATAAATATATATTTGTTATATCATTTCACAGATTGAAAACAAAAAACTGATACTGATATTATGCTAGTCTTTTGAGATTTCCTTACTAAGAAGTTACTACTACTACTCTACCAAACATTACCTAGTGCCCAGAGTATATATGAAGTAGATATAGTAAGAGTGATTCTTTGATCTCAGACAAAAGAAGGTCTTTTTCTTCCTTTGTGCCAGTAGTTTAGTTTTTAATAACTATAGTCTAGAGAGAGCTTGGGGCTTGGAATACTTGCTATATCTCTTTCCCTAATGGGATCTAGAAGATTCTCTACTATTCTATACTCTTTTCTATCTCTCTACTGACTAGAGTGCATAATAGAGTGTTTTTTCATTAGAGAAGAGTTTGTGGTCATTTACTTGTGTCTAAGGTATCTAGGGTATATAAAGTTGTAAACTACTTTCAAAATAAGTTGTTTTTTTTTCAACTGTTTTTTATTACTGATTTCTTTGCTGTTTATAGAGATATAATATGCTGTTTGCCTTTTCTTGCCTTAATCTGTTACTGAACATTGTAAAGAGATGCCAGTTGCTATATAAAAAGCAATCAATAATATATAAGGTATATATAGTTTTTTTCAATAAATTTGTATTTTTTTCTAATTTTTCTTCTTTGCTAGTATAGAATGTACCATTTGTTCAACTCCTGTTCAAATATTCAAAGAATACTATAGAGACATGCCAGATGTTCCCTAGAGGTATGTTTGCTATGAAAACTACATGTATATTTTTTTAATTAATTTTTTATGTATTTTTACTAATTTTTGACCTTTATAAGTTACTATATACTATTTGCTTTTCTTTTCTATGAAATATTTGGAGAATATCTCAGAGATATACCAGATATATCCTAGAGGTGTGTATATCACAAATACTGCATGTATTTTTACTGATTTTGTACTTTTATAAATTATCATATGCTATTTGTCTTTCCTCTCTGTTAAATGTTTGAAGGATACACCAGAGATATACTAGTCATCCTCTAGAGATATTATTGCTATACACAAGATGTATAAACTTTTTTATCAATTTTCTATCAATTTCCCTTATCTTTTAGCTTTATAGACAATCTATGTACTATTTACTTTACTTTTCTATTCAATATTTAAAAGATATATAATACAATCTCTTGCAGTGTTTTTTTTTTAAAAAAAAAAATCAACAATTTATTATATGGTGCTTGAATGCAGTCTATGGTAGACATGTTTAAATAAGCTACTTAAATATATAAAGAACAGAGTGAGAATTATGGGTGAAAAAGGTTTGGGAGATGTGCTTAGTTAGCAATATCTACAAGTCACTCTATGCTATCTAGAAAACAGAATACACAAGGGTTGGTTTAAAGAAAATCAACTATCCTACTTAAGACATAGCCAACATAGTTGTATCTTCTGTAGAGTAGGCATTTACATAGCACATGATATCATATTTTAAGTTGGTTATTGTTGCATATACAGGAATTAGTTTTATCTGGGAAGAATCTTACTCTATATTTGCCTATAGGAGCATAATTAGTAATAAGCCTAGTGGCTCTTGTATACAATGAGTTTGAGATGCTAATAGTATTGAACTATCCTTCTCCTTTTGTGTATGTTGGGAGAATGATATAATTATTGTTATTACAGGTGTCCAGAAAATTGTTTCTCTTTTATAGAGAGTTCTTAAAGAATATTTGCTATATTGAAATGAGGTTATCATACTTAGATTTCTGGCAGTAATTCTAGGACTCTTTGTTGGGATATTATATGGGTAGTTGAAGTGACTTTGTTTGGATATTAACTTTGTGGTGTAAGGGCCATCTGTTATTACTAGAGCAGTTCCAGAAATGGATGGAGTTGGTAGGGTTTTTTTTTGAAAAAGGCTCTGAGGTAGTGTAATATAGCAATAGTGTAGTCTTGTAGAGAGTGATTGAATATATCAAAGAGTTTTTGGGTATATTAGATAGAGTCTATGATTACAATTATCTAGTTGATTTCTTCTAGGATAGTGGCTTTGCTGATACTATACCTTATGGCAAATATCTCAGCTTCTGATAAAGTAATATTAGAAGCAGTATATTCCAAGTTGAAAATAAGAGATTTGTTTTACCACCCATGTGCAACAGAAACAGTATAGATATTATATTTAGTACTAGCATCTGTAACTATGATAATAGTGCCTAGTTGAGTTGCTAAGGTATACAATATGTTGTTTAGTATTCCTAGGTGGTTTGCTCTAGCTATTTTATTATTACATTTAATAGTATGAAAGAAGAAACAAATGAAAAAAATATCTACTATGTATATGTCTGGCTTTAGTTTTGAATTCATGGAGTTAAAGCTTGAGTAAACTTAATTGAGATAGTAATTTATGTTTTGAATAGAGCTTTTGAGTTTTGAGTTCTGTTTTATAGTTAGAAAAGAGATAAATATATAGTAAGGGGAATACCTTTGGAGTAGTACCTATCAAGGAGAGCTATAAGAGCATATTATTTGGAAAGAGTAGCAACTTGGAGTTAAGCTCATTTAATGAGTTTCTTTAGATATAGCAAAATTAACATGAGACTAGCTATAGCTTCAATGCTATATAAAAGAAATATATAGAATGCTCTAGTGATCCGCAAACCTACTCTACATTATATTTTATTAAAACTTTGAAGAGAAAAAAAAGTTGGGGCACCCTTGAAGAACTATAGCTAAAAGCTATAGAATATAATGAAAAGTATACAAATATCATAAAAAAGTTGTTTTTGTATAGAAAATAGATCTCTTGATGAATTTCCAAGCATGTTAAGGACTTTGATTGTAAATAGTGCTTTGTTAGCATAGTATTATATATGATATTGAAAGGTAAATTTTTTGTCAAAATAAAACCTTAGATATTGTATATTATTTTTTGATTTTTTAATATTTATTAATTTACATTGTATATAAATAGGTTATTTGTTGTTTCATCTTTTGATTTCTTAGTTATAATACAGACAAAAGATATATATAAGATATATTTTTACTATCTTTTTATATAAAGCTAAGTAATTGTTTTCTAATATATTTTTGAACCCAATACTGTTGAGTTTTCTAGATATTATTTTTATTAGGTAGCTTTTTTTAAATTTTTTTATCTAATTTTTAGTTACTTTTGAAATCTGTCAAAAGAAGCTTTTTTAACAGATATCAAAGGTAACTTTGTAGTATAGATAATATATATATATATTTTACAATAAACTTAATATTTTCTTAAAAATATGTATAAGAAAAATAAAAGGAAACTCTGTTAATTTAATTTAAAGTCACATTTAATTATGTCTAAAATCACAAAAAAGACTAGTTTTAACAAATTAATACACTTTAATATCTTTTATTCAATAAGATCTTAAATTATATTACAAAAGAATATTTAAGAAACTTTTTTAATTTTTTCTTTACAAAACTTAACAGATGTTTATATA
>Ga0153981_1000437_pt1 | contig 11171 bp, 22 predicted proteins | sample TSGA065MetaG_FD_104714 | JGI IMG/M metagenome (GOLD analysis project Ga0153981, IMG submission 104714) | Attine ant fungus gardens microbial communities from Georgia, USA - TSGA065 MetaG | ecosystem: Host-associated > Fungi > Mycelium > Unclassified | place: USA: Georgia, Magnolia Springs State...
CTACAGGTACATTGTCATCTGTCTATGCAGAGGAATGATGGTAAAGCTCTTAAAGCCCCATCTAGAGTAGAGGTTCTCTTCTAAGGGACAATAGTTATTTTACTCTTGGTAGCTAGAAGTAGATACTATAGCTACCCTATCCAACTAAGAAATCTATACATTCTCAGAAGAAGAGGAATCATTACCATTACCATTACTACTACCATCTATGTCTCATTAATAGCAACCCAAGAAGTCACATACTCCTACTCTGCCCCTACTATCTCGAGAAGAATAACTTCTTACCTTGATTGCCAGTCTGCAACAGCAGGTAAACACCATGCTATGACAGCAGGGAGAAAGCTGAGTAGAAGTAGCCAAGCCTCCTATATATGGAGGGAAGATGGAGGAAGTAAGTGTATTTATCAATATGGCTTGCTTATATTTGAGTATGAAGATGACAGGAGAGATGGAAGCAACAAAGATGGTCTAGGTGCTGTCTTATGTGCAGGGAGAAGTGGCTGAGGTGTGGAAAGATAACTTGTTAGATGAGCTGTCAAAAGGAGAGTCAGAGGTAGAAATAGTAGAAGAGCTATTTAAAAAGATGAAGAATGAGTTTAGGGAGACAGGAGAAGAAGAAAAGAAGGTAGAACAGTTGAGAACAATAGAACAGGGGGGTAGGACATATGACAAGTATGTCCAGGAGTTTAAAAAGATAGCAAGAGGAAGTGGATATGAGAGATGGTCCCTTATTGAAGAATTCAAAAGGGGATTAAATGGAGAAATCAGAAAAAAGTTAGCAGAAGCAGAAAGCCCCCCTAGTTCAATAGAAGAGTGGTAGGAGAGATCAGTGAGGTTGGATAGGAATCAAAGGCAAAGCAGGGCAGAGAAGAGGATGTTGGGGAGGAATATAGTATGTCTCTTAGGAAATGTGCAGCAAAGAGGAGGATTTGGGGGAGGATTGTATGGAGGGAGAGGAGGGCAGATCATGTGGAAGGCAAGAGCTCAGAACTTTAGAGAGGGATATCAAGATAGAAGGAATTAGTATAGGGAAACTAAAACTGGACCAGGACCAATGGCAGTAGATGGAGGAGGAAGAAGGGGGGGATATTGAATTTGTTTCAACTGTGGAGGATTCAGGCATATGACTTGGGATTATAGAAGTAAAAGGCAGGGAGTTGAGGAGAGAAGAAGAATCAATCAAGGAGGTGAGTTGTCAAAAGAGAACAGAGGTCAGTAAGCTCCCAGCTGCCCTTCTATAATAAATATGATGTTTTGAAATGTGTAAAATTGGACAATGGACCAAGTACCCAAAACATCGAGGGAGTAAGAGATGTAAGAAGAACAATGAAACTACTAAGAGAAGTATAGATATAAGTGGGGGTGGAGAAAATAGATACTCATAAAGGGATATCTGTTAAAGCACTGTTGGATAGTGGAGTAACAGGGTTATTTGCAGATAAAAAGTTTATGGAGAAGTGGGGATTTAAGAAGGAGAAATTGGCAAGATCAATCTAGATCAGGAATATGGATGGAACAAATAATAGCAGAGGAATGGTAATGCATAAGATAGAATGCAACTTGTATTACAAGAGGCATGTGGAACAAGTAAAGATGGATGTATGTAATCTGGAAAGGATGGAGGTGATCTTGGGGATACTATGGCTGGCAGCACACAACCCTGAAATTGACTGGGAGAAGAGAGAGGTGAAAATGACAAGGTGTCCACTCTTGTGTAGAAGAAACCAGGAAATAGGGAAAAGCAAAGGAAAGAAGCAAGTAAAAAGGAAAGAAAAGCTAAATGAGGAAGTAGTGAGAGAGTTAGTACCAAAAAGATTTTAGAGGTAGAAGAAAGTATTTGGAAAGGCAGAGTCAGAGCAAATGCCAGTGCAAAAGGCCTGGGACCATGCAATTGAGTTAAAGAAGGGATTTGTGCCAAGAAAGGGAAAAGTGTATGCATTGTTAAGAGAAGAGTAAGAGGAAGTGTAGGTGTTTGTGGAGGATCAACTGCATAAAGGATACATTCAACCATCAAAGTCACTACAGACATCTCTAGTCCATTTTGTAGCCAAAAAGGATGGAAAGCAACAAATGGTGCAGGACTATAGGCACATAAACCAGTAGACAATAAAAAATAGCTATCTGTTACCACTAATTGCCAATATCCTAAATAGAGTGGAGAGTAAGAAAGTATTCACGAAGTTGGATTTGAGATGGAGATATAACAATGTCAGGATCAAGAAAGGAGATGAATGGAAGGCAGCCTTTACAACACATATAGGAGCATACAAGCCCACAGTCATATACTTCAGACTCACCAACTCCCCTGCTACTTTCCAAACTATAATGAACAACCTCTTTCAAGATATGATCAACCAGGGAACCACTGCAACCTTCATTGATGATATTATTGTGGCAACAGAGATAGAGGAGGGGTACGATAAGGTGGCAAAGGAAGTATTAAAGTAGCTGGAATAAAATGATCTATTTGTAAAACCAGAAAAGTGCAAGTGGAAAGTCAGAGAGATAGAGTTCTTAGGGGTGGTAATTGGACCAAAGGGAGTAGAGATGCAGAAGAAAAAGGTGGAAGAGGTATTAAACTGGCCAGTTCCTTGAAATGTGAAAGAAGTACAGAAATTTCTAGGGTTAGCCAACTATTACTGGTGATTTATCAAGGATTTTGCCAGAGTAACAGTACCATTGCACCTACTAGTAAGAAAGGAAGAAAAGTAAAGATGGGGAAAAGAGTAGGAGAAAGTGTTCCAGGGTATAAAGAAAGCATTTACATTGGAACTAGTGCTGGCAGTACCAGATCTGGACAGAGAAATGCAGATTGAAGCTGATGCATCTGACTATGTGACAGGAGGGGCATTATTGGTGAAATGTGAGGATAAAAAATAGAGGCCAGTAGCATTTATATCTAAGTCAATGAATCTAACTGAAAAAAACTATGAAATTCACAACAAAGAAATGCTAGCAGTAATTAGGTGTTTGGAAGCATGGAGACACTACTTGGAAGGAGCAAAAGTGCAGTTTAAGATATGGATAGACCATAAGAACTTGCAGTACTTCATGACTAGTCAGAGGCTAAACTGCAAACAAGCCAGATGGGCACTGTACTTATCTAGATTTGACTTTGTACTTAAGCATGTACCAGAAAAGAGTATGGGAAAGGTGGATGGATTGAGTAGGAGACTTGACTGGCAAGAAGGGATAGAGAATGATAATGAGGATAGAACACTGATAAAGCCTGAGTGGGTACAAAAAAAAGTAAGAAGGGGAAAAGAGACATTGATTGAGAAGGGAAACATGAAGGAAAAAATAAGAAAAGCACAGGAGGGGGACAAAAGAGTAGTCAAGGCAGTAGAGGAACCAAAGCAGTCAGGGATGAAAACACTAAAGGATGAGGAGTATTATAAGAGCCCCAAAAAGGAAATAGGTTCCCACACATTCAAGCACTTAATTGTACAAAGGGGTTAAGATATAAGCAGCATAGGAACTTAGGTAATCAGATCACATAACAAGGTCAAGTGATCATGGAATGTTCTGAAAGAACATGTGACTATGGACTAATAGTAGTATAGCCACTGTAAGAATAGTATAAGTAGTAGTCCAATCCAATGAAGAACCCCATTGAGTTCTTCTTGAACATCTATCTAGGGTGATCACTAAGAATATTTACTATCTATCGATAATATAAGAACTTGATCCCCAATGGTAATCTCATATCTCGTGGCCTTACCACCCACTTACTCTCTTATCTCCCTTGCTAGTAAGCACAGCGCTCATAAGCATTTTGGATAGCAGGCCCTAGCTGTAAAGGGGACTTCTCAGTCAGTTTGGGACTGAGGGAGGAGACTAGATACCAAGTCCAGATATCTTGTTTGAGTCCTGATCTCGTAATTGGACATTATTCTTTACTTCCTTCTCCATATAAACTCCATGCTATGCTCCATTGTGAGTGGTACATGCAGGAGATTAGCAGCCATTCTTTAGGAAACTGCTTAGCTTAGGGGTCCTCTTCTTAGAGGTAATTGTATACCAATTCAATTAGGGCAGTAGTCAGTAAGGCAGTAGAAGTTCAGACAGGTGAAGATTTGGTGCCCTGTTGGACATAGCCTCAGCTAGCAACCCTGGATCAAGAATTATCAGAATATGAATCACCATTCCTATCACCACCACCATGCAATATGTCCTGCCAATAACAATAGCAACAAGAGGAACCTTCTCTGATGCCCACCCCTCACCAACCACAACTACCCACCAAAGAGGAGCAACTCCTCACCATGATCGCAACCCTGTAGCAGCAGGTGAACACCATGCTCCTTCAGTAACAAGGGAGCAGAGTAGAGGTCACAAAACCTCAGGTCTTTAGTGGAAAATGGAGGAAGTGAGTGCATTCATTAATACGGCTCACCTATATATTAGAATGAAGATAACAGAAGAGGCAGCAACAACCCAGGTAGCCTGGGTATTGTCATATGTGCAGGGAGGAGTAGTGGAGGCATGGAAAGATAACTTGTTGGATGAGCTGGCCAAGGGAAAATCAGAGGTGGAATCAGCAGAGCAGTTGTTTACAAAAATAAGAGACAACTTTGGGAAGATATCAGAGGAGAAGAGGAAAATAGAGCAGCTGAGAACGATTGAGCAGGGAGGGAGAACCTGCAATGAGTATGTGCAGAAATTTAAAAAGATTGCCAGAGGGAGCAGCTATAAGGGAAGACCCCTCATCGAAGAATTTAAGAGAGGACTAAATGGGGGCATTAGAAGGAAACTGGCAGAAGCAGAAGAGCCACTGACCACCATTGGAGAGTGGCAGGAAAAAGCAGTGAGGTTGGATAGAAATCAGAGACAAAGCAGAATAGAAGAGAGGATATTGGGGAGGAATACAGCGTGCCCAGGGGGAAATACGCAGCCCAGAGGGGGCTATAGAGGAGGGTCATATGGAGGAAGAGGGGGACAAATAATGTGGAGAACAGGAGGACCAAGCACAGAAGGAGGATACAGGGAAAGAGGAGAAAACACGTTCAATAGAGGAGGAACTCAAACAGGTCCAAGGAGAGACCCAAACACAATGGATATAGATAGAGAAAAGGGGAGGATAAGACATGCTATGTATGTGGGAGGTGGGGCCATATGGCCAAAAATTGTTGGGAAAGACACAAAGGGAGGGTAGTGGAAATGCCGCAGGAGTCAGCAAAAGAAAGTGGAGGACAGTAAGCTCTTGGCTGGCCTCCAATAATTTGTACAGTGTATTGCACCCAGAAAAGCTGGGCAATAAATTAAAATTCACCAATACAGCTGAGAGAGTGAGAGATGTGCAGCACATACTCTGGCTGCTAAGATAAGTGTCACAAACTTCATTCAGACCATAACTCCAGGAATACTTGACTGATTTCGACGATCTAAATGGCCACTGAAAGCCCTTAAGAAGATCTTTCTAATGGTACCAAAAACGTCTCAAAGAAATCAGTATACATCGAGATATCAGCAGATCAGTCTGTGATCACTAAGTCACCAGACACTAAATTGCCAATATCTCAGGAACTGCTTAACATAATTGTTCACTTCAATGACCATTGTGAAGCTCTCTTCAATGCGCTTCTTTTGGCTATAAATAGAACCAGAGGCAATAAGATTCCATGGAGATACAAGGTCCTCAATGTTTGCACATAACACTGATCTTTACCCATAGATTATCATCTGTCCTTGAATAGAACAAAGGACCACCCTAAGACAGTTAGGTTATCTCTATTTCAAGAACAATAGTACTCCTATATGTAGAACAATAGGTAGTGATCATGTAGTAGGCTGTTCTGGTACACAGACCACCACAATCATGTATTTAAGAACTGTATGTCTGAGAATAAACCTCAGACTTAACAATATCTTTTGCTGCTTGTCTAACTTTGCTTTTTTGAACACTTTGATTATCAAATCAAGCAATCACAAATCAGTAAGTGGCCATTTGTGATAGACACATTGTCTACCTATATGTGGAAAGAGAAAGCAAGAAGGGAAGAAGAAGGAAGTAAAGAAAGTGGAGAAGGATGAAGACAAAGAAACATTGAGAAGATTGGTGCCCAAAAGGTTTTGGAAGTGGGAGAAGGTATTCAGAAAAAAGAAGTTGGAAAGAATGCCAGTGCAAAAGACCTGGGACCACACTATAGAGTTAAAAGAAGGATTCATACCAAAAAATGGAAAGGTGTACTCATTATCAAGGGAAGAAAGGGAAGAAGTGCAAGCATTTGTGGAGGATCAGTTGAGGAAAGGATATATCTGACCTTCCAAGTCACCCCAAACATCACCAGTACACTTTGTGGCAAAAAAGGATAGCACATGAAGAATGGTGCAAGACTATTAACACATAAACCAGTGAATGGTAAAGAATGGGTATCCTTTACCCCTCATCACAGACATACTGGATGGAGTAGGAAAGAGGAAGGTGTTTACAAAGCTGGACCTGAGGTGGGGATACAATAACATCAAGATCAAAGAGGGAGACAAATGGAAGGCAGTGTTCACAATACATATTGGAGCTTATGAGTCCACAGTCATATATTTTGGGTTAACGAACTCCCCTGCTATCTTCCAGACAATGATGAATAACCTGTTCAGAGATCTCATAAACCAAGGAAATATGGCGACATTCATCAATGATATCCTGGTAGCCACAGACACTGAAGAAGGACATGATAAGTTAGTAGACAAGGTACTAAAAAGGTTGGAAGAGAATGATCTATTCATGAAACCAGAAAAGTATAAATGGAAAGTAAGAGAGGTAGAATTTCTGGGAGTAGTAATTGGTCCAAGGGGAGTGGAAATGCAGAAGGAAAAGGTGGAGGGAGTACTGAACTGGCTGGCATCCAGAAATATCAAAGAAGTACAAAAGTTCTTAGGCCTTGCCAACTATTACAGGAGGTTTATAAAAAACTTTGCTAGAATAGCAGTACTGCTACATATGCTGGTCAGGAAGGAGCAAAAATGGAAATGGGAAAAGGAACAGGAGAAGGCATTTGAAAGACTTAAGGCAGTATTCACTACAGAACCCATCTTAGCAATCTCAGATATCAACAGAGAAATGAGAGTGGAAGCAGATGTCTCAGACTATGCAACAGAGGGAGTGTTGTCAACAAAGTGTGAGGACGGGAAGTGGAGGCTGGTGGCCTTCATCTCTAAATCATTGAATGCCACGGAGCAAAATTATGAAATTCACAATAAGGAGATGCTAGCAGTTATTAGGTGCCTAGAAGCATGGAGGCACTATCTGGAGGGAGCAAAACTTGAATTTGAAATCTGGACAGACCATAAGAACTTCCAGTATTTTATGATGAGCCAAAAATTAAACCATAGACAAGCAAAATGGGCCCTATACCTATTACGATTTAATTTTGCACTAAAACACGTTCTAGGGAAGAGCATAGGGAAGGCAGATGGATTAAGCAAAAGACCAGACTGGCAGGAGGGAGTGGAAAAGGACAATAAGGACTAGAAATTGATAAAGCTAGAATAGATTAGAGGAGCAGAAACAATAATAGAGAAAGGGAACCTAAAGGAAAGAATCAAAAAGGTATAGGAAGGGGATGAAAAGGTAGTAAAAGTGGTAGAAGAATTGAAGAGGGCAGGAATAAAAATGTTGAAAGATGAAGAATGGAAAATAGAAAATGGGATAGTAATGAAGAAAGGAAGGATATATGTGCCAGAGGGAGAACTCAGGGGAGAGATAATACAATTGCACCACAACACCCCAGTCAGAGGGCACAGAGGGAGATGGAAGATGACAGAGTTGGTTGCCAGGAATAACAAAAGAGGTGGAAAGATACGTGGATGGATGTGATGCATGCCCAAGATACAAGAATTGAAGCAAAGCACAAGTGGGAAAGCTGATGCCCAATGCAATCCCAGAAAAACCATAGAGCCATATCTTGGCAGACTTTATCACCAAACTGCCATTAGCCCAGGGATACAATGCTATTCTAGTAGTATGCAACCACTTTAGCAAAATAGCATATTTCATAGCAACAACAGAGAAAACATCAGCAGAGGGACTTGCAAAGCTGTTTCGAGATCATGTATGGAAGTTGCATGGACTTCCAGAAAGCATCATATTGGATAGAAGAGTGCAGTTTACAGTAGGAATGATGAGGGAATTGAATAACTTGTTGGAAATCCAGACAAAACTCTCAACAGCCTATCACCCTCAAACAGATGGGCAGATGAAAAGGATAAACCAGGAGTTAGAGCAATATCTGAGGGTCTTCATCAACCATAGACAAGAGCAGTGGCCAGATTGGTTAGGAATAGCAGAATTCACGTACAATAACAAAATTTATGCAGCAACAAAAATATTGCCATTCAAAGCAAACTATGGTCAAGATCCAAGGATGGGATTTGAGGGGAGAAGAAAGGGGAAGTACAAAGCAGTGGAAAGATTTGTGGAAAGGATAAAGAAAATCCAGAAGGAAGCAAAAGCAGCGCTAGGGAAAGCGCAGGAGAAAATGAAGAAATTTGTGAACAGAAGGCAAAGGGAGGAAGAGGAATACAAAGTAGGGGACTTAGTACTGCTAAGTACAAAGGACTTGAAATGGCAGATAAAAGGGAGAAGATCAGAAAAGTTAACAGAGCATTTTGTGGGCCCCTACAAAGTCAAGGGAATTGTCTCTAGTAACACAATAGAGTTAGAACTACCTAAATCTATTAAAATACACCCTGTAGTTAATGTAAGTAGAGTATGACTCTATAAACTGCAGGTAGAGGAACAAAAGAAAATACTGCCAAAACAGGTTATTATTGAAGAGGAGGAGGAATTCGAGGTAGAAAAAATTTTAAACAAAAGAATGGTTAGGGGAAAGAAAAAGTTTCTGGTGAGGTGGAAGGGGTACATAGTGGAAGAAGATACTTGGGAGAATAGGGAAAACTTGGAGAATGCAAAAGAGCTGGTAGAAGAGTTTGAGAGGATATATGGAGAGGAGGTTGAGGAACTAAGATGACAGGAGCTGGAAGAAGAGAAGAAGGAATTCAGTCAGGAATTACCTAGGGAGTTCATAGCAAAATTATTATATGGTTGGGGAAAAAGGAGGTACAAAAGAGAAAGGGAAAAGAGGTGGGACAAGAACTGGAGCTAATGGAAAAATTCCTTGGGATGAGGAAACTTAAAGGGGAGGCCATGTTATGAGAGCCCCAAAAAGGAAATAGGTTCCCACACATTCAAGCACTTAATTGTACAAAGGGGTTAAGATATAAGCAGCATAGGAACTTAGGTAATCAGATCACATGACAAGGTCAAGTGATCATGGAATGTTCTGGAAGAATATGTGACCATAGACTAATAGTAGTACAGCCACTGTAAGAATAGTATAAGTAGTAGTCCAATCCAATGAAGAACCCCATTGAGTTCTTCTTGAACATCTATCTAGGGTGATCACTAAGGACATTCACTGCCTATTGATAACAAGGAGTGGTCAATTGAGGAAGGACTGGTACTAAAGGAAGACCGAATCTATGTACCTGAAAAGAAAGGGTTGAGAACAGAAATAATATGACTATACCATAACACACCAGTAGGAGGGCATGGAAGAAGGTGGAAAATGGTGGAACTGGTGGGAAGGAATTATTGGTGGCCAGAAATGACAAAGGAAGTAGAGAGATATGTGAATGGATGTGATGCATGTCAGAGGAACAAGAATCATGCAGAAGCCCTAGCAGGAAAGCTAATACCAAATATGATCCCAGAAAAACTATGGAGACACATCAGTGCAGACTTTATCACCAAGTTACCACTAGCCCAAAGATACAATGCAATACTAGTAGTATACAACTGATTTACAAAAATGGCCTGTTTTATCACTACTACAGAAAAAACATCAGCAGAAGGGTTAGCAAGGCTGTTCTGAGACCAAGTATGGCAGCTTCATAGACTCCCAGAGAGTATTGTATTAGATAGAGGGCCTCAGTTTGCAGCAGGAATAATAAAGGAGCTGAATGAGATGTTGGAAATCAAGACAAAATTGTCAACAGCCTACCACCCACAAACAGATGGACAAACTGAAAGAGTAAACCAAGAATTGAAACAGTACCTCCATATGTTTATCAATCATAGACAGGAGCAATGGCCAGAGTGGTTAGGGATGGTAGAATTTGCCTACAATAATAAAATCCACTCAGCAACAAAGGTCTCACCTTTTAGAGCAAACTGTGGACAAGATCCAAGAATGGGGTTTGAAGGAAGGAGGAGGGAAAGACACAAAGCAGTAGGAGAGTTTGTGGAAAGAATGAAGAGGATTCAGGAAGAAGCAAAAGCAGTGCTGAAAAAGGCACAGGAGAAGATAAAGTAATATGCAGACAGGAAGAGGAGAGAGGGAGAGAAATACCAAAAAGAGGACTTAGTAATACTAAGTACAAAGGATTTGAAGTGACAGATGAAAGAAAGAAGAATAGAAAAACTAATGGAACAGTTTGTAGGCCTATACAAAGTGAAAAGGGTGATCTCAACAAATGCAATTGAGCTCAAATTACCAAGTACTATTAAAATACACCCAGTAGTCAATGTAAGTAGAGTACAACTGTATAAACCACAAGTAGAGAGCCAGAAAGTAGTTCTACCACAACTAGTAGTTATAGATGGGGAAGAAAAGTATAAGGTAGAAAAAAATCTTAAACAGGAGGAAGATATGAGGAAGGAACAAGTTTTTAGTTTGATGAAAGGGGTATACAGCAGAGATAGACACATGGGAGAGACAAGAAAATTTAGAGAATGTGAAAGAGTTAGTTGAGGAGTTTGAAAGAGAGTATGGAGAGGAGGCTAAGGAAATTAGGTAACAGGAACTAAAAGAAGAAGAGAAGGAATTCAGTTGAGAATTACCAAGGGAGTTTACAGCCAAACTAATATATAGATGGGGAAGAAAAACATATGAGAAGGAGAGGGAGAAGAGATGGGAAGAAAATTGGAACAGATGGAAAAGTTTCTTGGGATGAGAAACCTTGAAAGGGGGGCTGTATTATGAGTTGGCTCTAAAAAAGGAAAATATCTCCTATGCATTCATTAACTTGATAGAAAACCTCCAGAAATATAATACAGGGAAGATATAAATAGTGTGGGACAGTATTATGTAAAGAACTATATAGTTATTAGTCATATTCTTGTGACCATAGAAAGCAGGTGCACAGACCATGGGATATTTGTATAAGTACTA
>Ga0153981_1000438_pt1 | contig 11158 bp, 8 predicted proteins | sample TSGA065MetaG_FD_104714 | JGI IMG/M metagenome (GOLD analysis project Ga0153981, IMG submission 104714) | Attine ant fungus gardens microbial communities from Georgia, USA - TSGA065 MetaG | ecosystem: Host-associated > Fungi > Mycelium > Unclassified | place: USA: Georgia, Magnolia Springs State...
GTGGCTGTGCTACTATTAGCTCACAATCACATGTCCTTCCAGAATGTTCTATGATCACCTGACCTTGTCATGTGATCTGATTACCTAAGTTTCCATGCTATTTATATCTTGACCCCATTGTATGATTTGAGGTTTTAGATCAAGTGTTCAACTGTACAAGAAACTATTTCCATTTTGGGACTCTCATAACAGTATAGAGTGTTGCAAAGACTGGAAGACTTTGTTGGCCAGCTAGGCTTGGTCAATCCTCTGAGTAGTGCAATACCAGGCCTCCAGATCTGTGTCAGTGGGTCTTCTATAGAATATAGTAGCAATCTAACTCTGGATATTTGTCCTAAGTCTATGTTTGAATTTCACTACTAAAGTCTGGGGATCTATATATCTGGTATCAGAGACTAAAGCCTGGAAGCTGTCTAGGTAGTTGTCCATTATTCAACTCCCTTAGTGGTAGATCAATCTCTCCAAGAAGTTAATTGTATCTGTTTCTACATTAACTAGGAAGAACTGGATCCGGAATTGTTGGCCAAAGTCTGGGGCTCATCTAAACCCTAGGGCTAGTAATCCCAAAACTCCAGTTGTTGTTGACATCAACATAGGTAAAATTTTTGTGTTGGTTATACTTTGTATATAATTTAGTAGCTCTTTTTATGTATATTTCCTTAGACTTTCTTCTTCAATCTGGGGTCCCTTAGGCTTATTGCTGTCTTTAGCTACTTTCTTGGACCTTGTAATATTTGTTAGTGGTTAAGGTTTTTCCCTTAGGTGCATATGCTTTCTTGTCCTTAATAGGCTTGCACTAAGACTGTCTTCTGACTGATTATTGTTAGACATTGTAGTAAGAGAGTGAGAGGATAGACAACTATCTCCTTGTAGTAGGCTCTAATAAAAACCAATTTTTTTTTTGTTGTGCCATTTCTACTGGTTTATGTAATTTTTCTCTTAAAATATAGAAAATATAATTAATAATTGAGCAAAATGAGAAATTAGAAAAAAAATAACCACAAAATATACCCTCTCTGCTAACTTCCCCTTATTTCCTCAATACTATACCAGTAGCCCAGTTGCTACCCCTACAGAAGTCACCCTAGGTTGGAAGGGGAAAAATGCTGGTGTCTGCTTCCTATCTAAAGAGATTTTTGGACCACTTGGCAGTCTGACCTCTCTTGAAGAACATAAGAACCCAGAGTACTTTTTCCTCTTTGCAGCTGAACTGCTCTAGGGCTAGGCAAATATAAAGGGCACAGGAGTTGAGAAAAGCTTGGCTGGCACTCCAGTCTCTATGAAAGTCTAAAGGAGACAAAAGTTTGGTATTATGACTTGGCCAAATAGCTAAGTTATTATTTATATTTTTTTTCCTTTTCTTTTCATTTAATTAGGAAATCAACAGATACATGAGAGGGAATGACTCAAAAGGAGATATGTGGGACTTTATAAATAGAAGTAAATACAAGATATATATAAGTAGTATACAGCAAACAAACAAGAACTCTATTAAGTTCTTCTTGTCAACTCTGACTAGGAGTGGTTCTAAGATATCACAGTCTAAGTTCTTACAATATTAGCAATTTAGTGTCTGATGACTTGGTAATTTCTGACTGATCTGCTGATAACTCAGTAAATACTGATTGCCTTGAGACATTTTTGGTACTATTTGAAAGATCTTTTTAAGAGCTTTTGGTGGCCATTTTGATTGTCAAAATAAGTCAAGTATTCCTGGAGTTATAGTCCAAATAAAGTTTGTGACAATCTTGTCATTTTAACCTCTCTTGTTTCCTAGTTTATTTCTAGGTTATGGGTCTGTAGCCATGGCATGCCCAATATAACATCCATTTCTCTTAAGTTACATACATCCATCTACATTCTTTCTATGTGATTTTTGTAGTACATGTTTGCTTTCACTTGATATGTTATTGCTTCTGCACTGTTATTTGTACCATCTACATTTCTTATTACCACTGGTCTTTCCAATTTCTGCAGCCTAAATCTATATTTAGCTGCCATCTTTCTATCCATAAACATTTCTGTTGCACCACTATCCAAGAGTGCCTTTACAGTTACACCTTCATGCATATCCATCTTTTCTACTCCAATATTCAGCTATACCTCTCTTAACATTTTAAATGTCCTCCTCAAGTCTCTCTGTCCACCCCCCTCTCTTGCTGTACCTTTCAGAACCTCTGTCCATGCACTACTTTGCTGTACTTTTCCATCTATAGGGCATGCTGCTTCCTTCCAGTTCCACCATTCTCTTTTTCTTCCTACCCTATATTCTGGGCATAAGATCCTTCTTCTTTTCCACTCTAACACCTTTCTCATAATTGTATCCTTCCTTCTACATTCTATACACTATACCCTCATCATTTCTCCTTTTCTTGCTTCCCCTTCTCTCTAGTTCCATGCTTCTTGGTATGAGCTGTACTATATGTTCTTTACTTGTTTTTCAAGGAGGAATCCTTGTTCTTGATTTTTGTGAGTTTGCACCCCCTTGCCTTTGCATCCTCTACAATCTACATATGTTTTCACAGTCTCTTTTGTGATCCATCTCCTTTTAAGTAGGAGTATACCTTCTGGAGGTATACTCCACTTGTCATAGTACTCCTATGCCTTTTCCTATATGGAACATACTGGCCTTTCCTCTTGTTGTACCTTTTGTGGTCTGGCCATACACACCACCTCTTTCTCTTTTCTCCTTTTCCTTTTAACTTCAATATTTGAATACTCCCACTTGTAGTCCCCTATTCTCCAGTATCTAAAACATCTTACTTTCTCTACCATCTCTTGTCTTTTCACTTTTACTTCCTCCCTCACTCTATATTACATTACCTTACTCACTATCACCTCAAATTTATTTTGGGGAATTGGTTTTCCCTTCACCTCTTTCTTATTCCTATAGTTATAGACCAGGTGCCCAAATCTCTTACAATATTGATATATCCTCTCTCTTCTTTCTTCTATTTTTGCCCTCAGTTTAGCAAGGGTATACTTTTGGTTGAGTAAGTTGCTCATAAGGGAATCATATTGGGATTGAGACATCATGTTGATGCCTCAATGGTACAAAGTAAATAGTTGATCTCACTAGTTATACTATATCTGCTGGGGCACAAGATCTTCATCCAGCCAGAGTCCTACTGCCCTACTAACTACTGTCTTAATACTAGGATTTAACTATCACCTAACAGATGGGATCCCTAATCTAGACAGCCTCCTAAAGAGTAACTATCAATCCTCTGCATGTACAAGTTACAATGGACTCCAGCACAAGGTTTATACTAAGAACAGTACAAGTAACTACTAAACACCACTCAATCATGAGGTCAGGTCTCAGTATCAATATCCAAGCTTAGTATCATACTTCTACCATCAATCCCTAACTGATTGACAAGTCCCCTTAAGCCAAGGGCCCAGCTATGTATGGAGGTGACTAGTGATTGTAATGATCACTGGTCAAGGGTCAAGAAGATTATGAGAGTTAAGATAAGTGGATCCAAGGTAGATAGTGCTCTGGATGTGGAATTGAGTTCTAGTATAGTAACTTAGCCTGAAATAACTTAATCACCCTTCAAGTCTGAGTTGACAAAAAAAACTTGATAGAGTCCCCATTAGATTCTGTACACTACTTATACAACTACTACATGGTCTGTGTACTACTTTCCCACACTTATCATATAACATTATTCATGTAATAAAATACTGTAATATTCTTGACATGTAACTGTGATGTATGACATTTGTTATGTGATACTTTCCCACACTCCTTCTTTGTGTAGTAAGTCCAAATGAGAAAAGAGAAAAGAAAAAGAAAAGAAATATAAATAATGACTTAATTGTTTTACCAAGTTATAACATGGAAGCTATGGTTTGGTCATGATCAAGGTCCAAGAAGTGTTTACCTTTGTAGTCAGATGCTTGGAAGTACATCTACCATATTTTAATATATTTATTGTATTCATCCTTCTTGCTGAGTTCCTATGATACTCAACTGGGTACAGAGGCCATGTTGTATGTATTTTGGTCTCCCTATTGACAGCATAATATAGTAGCCATTTGTCATTGCTTTGGAAATCCCAAAAAGCTATGCTATTGGTTGGGTTGGCCTAGAAGAAGGTCTTCAACTTGTGTAATATGGCAATTGTATAGAGTTGGCATGAGTAACAAGAGAAGTCTGGTATTTTTTCAGCAGTATGAATAGCATCAGTAATGACAACAATACAGTTGATATTAGGTGTGTTAACAGCCTGATTGATACTACATCTGATAGTGAATAGTTCCACTTCTATAGATAGAATGTTCATGGCTTAATAGCAGAGTTTCTTAATACAGGTCTAGTCTCTGTAAATATGAGTAATCATTGTAGCAACATTATTTTTTACCTCTGCATCTACAATTATTAAGATGGTATTGGTGTTGTTTAGTACATTGAGGTATATGTCATTGAGTTTATTCAAGTGAGCTCTTCTCACTTTGGGGTCAGATTGTTTGACAGTATTAAAGGAAAACCATTCTAGGAAGAGATCAACTAGGCAGTGACCTAGTCTGAGCTTACTGTTTAGGTTGTCAAAGGCTGGTATGACCTCATTTAGACAGTGGTTAATGTCTACTATTGGACTCTTTAGTCAGAGGTTTTGTTTTTGGATTAGTTGGCTTGTAGCCATATAGTAGGATAGTACTACTTTGAAGTATTGAGAGTTGAGAAGGATGCAAATGGCATATTGTTGTAGAAGGGAGGCCACATGTAGGTTATGGTACCTAGCCAATTTGTTGAGGTATAGGTTGATGAGTATTAGCCCTGCAATCATCTTGATGCCCCAGATTGGAGAGGTGTAGAATGCATCTGTAATCTATAGGGTAGCTCTTCATTGCACTTTCTTTAGGTTTTTAAGGGGGTAGTAAGTTGGGGCACCCTTGAAGTACTATAGTTGAAAACCATATATAGCAATTGAGAGAACACATATTCTATATAGCAGATGCTTTTGTGTAGGTGAAAGGCTGCAGTTGGAGTTGCCAAGCATTTTCATGCTTTTTACTGTGGATATTGCTCTGTTAGAGTAGAAGTGGGTATAGTATTTAAAAGTTACTTTTTTATTAAAATAGAACCCTAGATACCATCAAATGTGTTTTGGTCTTAGGACTGGCCCTTCTAGTGAGGATAGATCAAAAGGGGGTAGGTTAGCATTCTTTGTTGCTTAAATAAAATAGAATACTTCTATCTTGTTATGTTTGATCGCAAGGCCAAAGTTCTGTAAAATGGGAGATAACATATTGAAGTATATAAATAAAGTTGTGTTCATCTTTTCAAAGTTTTTTTCTTGGAAGATGAATAGGCCATTGTCAACAAATGATAGGGTGGAGGCAGGGATTAGGATAGTCAAGTTTTTACTTCTCTTTTCCCAGATTTTTAGAATGGGTGCTAAGTATAGGGCTGAGAGGATGGGAAATAGGGATAATTCTTGTTCTACTCCTACATTGGTTTAAAAGAGAGGGAAAGTAAAGTTATTCCATCTATACTGCATATACCTGTCTATTAGGTAGTTTGAGAAGAACTCTATGATACTTTTATTTAATTCAGCTTTGGCCATAATTATCAGCAGAAGTTGATAGTTGAGGAAGGGGAAAAACTATGCCATATCAAAGATAAGAACACTTGTTCTTAGACCTTTTGTCTATTCTACTTGAACTAGATGTGTTAAGAAAACACCTGCATTTGTAGATGCACATTGTTTGATTTTACCTAACTGGTGGAGGTGTAAAAAGTCAGAAGCAATGAGATATACTTAGAGGTAGTTGCTTATCATTTTCTTTATTAATTTACCCATAGTATTTGGTAGCACAATAGAGCAGAAGGCTTTTGGTGAGTTATAGCTTGCTCTATTGGGTTTAGAAATGACAATTGATATTGACCTTTTAAAATAGGTGGGCCAGTACCTATTTTTGATATATGCATTAGTAATATTAACAATGTTTGCTGTGCATTTAGGGTCATTGAGAATGCACTTCAGGTGGCACCACAATATATGATCAGGCCCTAGAGTCAAACTGTTGTTGCACTTTTGTAGGGCATTGTACAATTCAGCAGTTGAGAATAGAGGCTATTGGGTAGTAAGGATGGTAGATATCTCCTAAAGACTGATGGGGTTTATAGATCTATCCTAAGCTGAATTGTATGATGAGTAGAGCATGGACCAAAGATTAACCAGGTTGGAACATGGTTGTCCATTAATAGAATGGCTTTGGTTAGTGGTAACTTTCTTTTTCTTACCCAATTCATGAGGTCCCATAATCTCTTCTTCAGTACTGCAATTTCTTGTATTTTTTGATCAAAGTATATTTGTTTTGCATTTCTTACTGTTTTCTTGTATGCAGTCCAGTCCTGGAGATTTTCTGTATGTCTATACTGTACAATGTTTCTTGTATATTCAGCATTCTACCACTCTTTGGAGTGCTTGGTAATGTTGGGTCATTTGGAGTATTTATTCCATATCATGTCTGATGCTTTGGCATAGCTGTTGACTATATCTTTGAGGTCTGTTGAACTGTAAATGTTAGTGGTATCCATAGCATTTAGTATGTGGGTGAGGTCCTTGAGGAACTCCAATTCCTCATCACTATCCTTGACTACTGTGCTTCTAATGCTTTGGTTGTTTTCTTTATAAATGGTTAGCTCTACTATGAGAGGGGCATGGTCAGAGGGTTTTTAGATATTGGATGCTATGTTGTGGTTGTAGAGAGTGGAGCTATTATATTGTAGGAACATGAGATTAATTATAGTATTGGTGTTGAGAGAGTTGTTTGCATATTGGGTAGGTCTAGGATTGGTGGGATTTGAGAGTTAGAGACCTAGACCATCTGCAATTTCAAGAAGGGTCTCAGTATGGGGGAAGTAATGGAGGCATGAGAGATTCCAGTCTGAATCTCTAATATTACAATCTCTAGTCATGACTAGTATATTATTAAGGTTTACCTCTGTATTTTTTAGGTATATCAGGGCATTTTGGTAGTTGTCTGAGTATACATTGAGTAGAAAGTAGAAGATACCTTTGTTGGAGAATGAAACAAAGTTAATGTCTCAATGGTCAAATATATTGCTGTGAAGCATGAATCTTAGTATGCTTAGATTTTTGTTAATATAAGTGAGAGTTCTTGGATGGTTATTAATGGTAGTTGGGTTTCAGATAAGAAAAGTCCATGCTGGGTGGTGGGGTACTTCTATAATGGTTTTACTATCTGGTGATAGATAGCTAGGGACCTATTGGATAGAATACCAGAGAGGTTTTTGTAGTAGTATTACATCAAATTCATGTTTTCTTTCTTTGAGGATTGTTTCTGTGAGTAATTTGTTGTTACCAAGGAACAGTGAATATTCTTAGTGGTCACCCTAGATGAATGTTCAGGAAGAACTTGATGGAGTTCTTCGTTGAATTGCAGCCCTACTTATACTACTACTACAGTGGCTGTACCCTACAATCCCATGGTCACGTGTCTCTTCCAGAATGTTCTATGGTCACCTGACCTTATCACATGACTTGGCTTACTAATCCCCTTATTATGCCTTTTTACTCCATTGTGTGCTTGGAGATTTTAGATTGGATGTTCAAATGTTGTGGAAATCTTTTCCTACTCAAGGTTCTCACAACAATGAGGCTGTCTTGGTCTTTAGGGGTCTTAGTGTCAATTGGACTAAACTAGAACAGAAGTATACCCTCTTTTCTGCATACTCATTGAAAGACTACAGTGTTCACCAGTAATATCTTGGGTCTAGGCTCTGGAAACAGTGGTTAGAGAGTGTTCTGTTCTAGAGGAGCAGTTGGGTTATAGATAGGGCTAGATTGGATGAGATTGTAGATTTATTGGTATATAAGCTAGTATTGGGTTCTACAGTACTGGGTTCAGATATCTTCAGGAGTTCTTGATCATCAGTAGTACCATTCAGACAGAGGTGGCCTTGTTGCCAGTTAATTGAGGGGTTATAGCAGGACAACCAGTTGTGGTCCAAGACTAGAGGGCAATTCTCATTTAGCTTGGTCACAAAAAAATCATACTCAAATGATACCCCACATAGTAGTTCAATAGGTCAAGTTACAACATGTCTTACAATATTGTTACTTGTACCATCAAGTAAGATAAGAGATAATGGAGCAATCTCATGCACTTTCAAACTATAAAGAGGAACAAATAGAGATGTAGTGACTTGGCCTAAGATAACTTAATCACACTCCAAGTCTGAGTTGACAAGGAAAAGTTCCCATTGGATTCTATATACTACTTATACAACTACTATATAGTCTGTGTACTACCCTCCCATACTCATTATGTGACTTTATCATATGACATGACACTGTGATATCCTGACATATGACTGTGATGTATAACATTAGTCATATGATACTTTTCCATACTCCTTTCTTGTATAGTAAGTCTAAATAAGAAAAGAAAAAAAAGAAAAAAAAAAGAAATATAAATAATAACTTAGCTGTTTTGCCAAGTCATAACAAGAGAGTCTAGAAAGCAGTCCAATGATCCTGAATCTACCAACCCCCAAAACATCCCTTGTATGAGTTTGGAACAGAGTGGAACATAGAGAGCCTTAGAGAAGGTGAGTGCCACTGTACTTAAGTATAGAGTTGATCTTCAGGCATACCTTAGGCAATTATTCCCCTGGAAGCCAAGATGATTGCCAACTTATTTTTTGGTTCCAAGTTAGGATAGTAATTCTCCAACTAGACAACATGACCCTCTACTATTGTAGACAGGTGCAAAGACTGTTTGGGACAAGATTTAGCCAAGTGTCTAGATTGGCTACATCTCATGCAAAGACCCAGGTCCATGTAATATTGGTATTTGGCCAACTACCATCAGAGCCCAGAATGTTGGATAAGAAGATGGTTGGTGGATTGGAAGTAGATTACACTTGAACAATAGAGAACAGTTTAGCTTTGTCCCTGGATAGCTTATCAGAGAAAGTAAAACAGTCCTCTAAGTAGGATGTTTGGGGTACTTTCTATTATAAAGTGACTCCAATAAAAAAAAAATTTCCCATGTGTTCATTAACTTGATGGAAAACTTCTAGAAATATAATACAAAAGAGATATAAATAGCATGGAATAGTATTATGTAAAAACTATATAGTTATTAGTAGTAGTCTTGTGACTATAGGAAGTGGTGCACAGACCATGGAATATTTGTATAAATAGTAGTAGAAATCCAATAGAGAACTCTATTGAGTTCTTCTCTTTTAATTATTGCTGGTTAGGGTCAGAGCTCCAGTCCTGAGTCTGCATTCTTAATATTAGAACTTGATAGCCTAGGTAACCCCTCATCTCAAGGTCTTACCAACACTTACTCTCATCATTATCCTCACTAGTGAGCATAGTGCTCACAGGCATCTTGGATAGTGGGTCCTAGCTATAAAGGGGACTTCACTATCAGTTAGGGACAGTGGATAGAAGGCCTGAACAAAGCTTGTATCCCTGCTTGAGACCTGACCTCTATATCAAGTGGGCTTGTATATAACCCTTCACTATCAGCTCTGTGCTACTAGTCTATTGTGATCAGTCTATGCAGAGGAACAATAGTAATCTCTTAAAGGCTTGTCTAGTTTAGAGATTCCCTTCTTAGGGATAATATCATTTTACCCTTCAGTTGGTAACTAGTCATAAGTTTAGATGAAGAAGACCACTCTTCCTTATATAAGGAAATATTATCACCATTATCACTATTACCACCATCAGTCAGTATGTCCTGACAACAACAACCTATAGAGCAGCCTACTACTTCTATACCACAAACTTCTCCTCTTACTTAGGAGGAGCAACTTTTTACCTTAATTTCCAGCCTGTAATAGTAGGTGGCCACCCTATTACAACAAAACAGAGGAGCTAAGGTGGAGGTAGCAAAGCTTCCCCTGTTAAGTGGAAGAATAGAGGAACTGAGCATATTTATCAATGTGACTTGTCTATATCTAAGTATGAAGATAATAGAAGAGGCAGAATCAACAAAAATGGCCTGGATACTATCTTATGTGCAGGGAGGAGTGGCAGAGGCTTGAAAGGACAATTTGTTGAATGAGTTATCAAAGGTGGAATCAAAAGTAGAGATAGCAGAAGAATTATTTAGTAAAATGAGGAATGAGTTTGGAGAGACAGCAGAAGAAGAAAGGAAAATAGAGCAGTTGAGAACAATTGAGCAAGGGAGGAGAACCTGCAACAAGTATATCCAGAAATTCAAAAAGGTAGTATGAAGAAGTGGATATAAGAGACAATCTCTTATTGAGAAATCCAAAAGGGGACTAAGTGAGGTGCTCCTTAAACTCAAACTACCATGTGGTCTTGGTTTTCCCATGGTTCTGTAGAGGAAAGAGGGTAAGTACCACATAGAGAGCTCTAAGCTCTCATATTTGCTTTCCTTAGTCAACCTTGTCTCATTGTTCCACCAGTTGACCAGACTAGCTTAATACTTAGCTCTGTGTTATAAAAACTGTTAACTTGTCTACTAGTACTCTACCTGCTATCTACCCTGCTGTCATAACTTGGTCAAATAACTAAGTCATTATTTATTTTCTTTTCCTTTTTTTTTCTTTATTAAAAGAACCAACAGACATGCAAGAGGAAATGATTCAAAAGAAACATGCAGAACTTTATAAATGAGTAAATACCAAAATATGTATAAGTAGTATACAACAAATAAACAAGAACTCTATTGAGTTCTTCTTGTCAACTCGGACTAGAAGTAGTTCTAAGACATCTCAGTCTAAGTTCTTACACTAGATGTCTGTTAGGGTTTCAATAATGTACACATTAAGCCCAGAGATAAGTCAAAGGCTGCCTTCTATACTAACCATGGTCTGTTTGAGCCTCTAGTAATGTTCTTTGGAATGACCAATAGTTTAGCTACTTTCTAGACAATGATGAACAACATCTTCTGAGACCTTATCACTGAAGGGATATGTTATCGATAGGCAGTGAATGCTCTTAGTGATCACCCTAGGTAGATGTTCAAGAAGAACTCGATAGAGTTCTTCATTGGATTGGACTACTACTTGTACTATTTTACAGTGGCTGTACTACTACTAGTCCATGGTCATATGATCTTCCAGAATGTTCTATGGTCACCTGATCTTGTCACATGATTTGATTACCTAAGCTCCCATACTATTTATTCCTTA
>Ga0153981_1000440_pt1 | contig 11150 bp, 11 predicted proteins | sample TSGA065MetaG_FD_104714 | JGI IMG/M metagenome (GOLD analysis project Ga0153981, IMG submission 104714) | Attine ant fungus gardens microbial communities from Georgia, USA - TSGA065 MetaG | ecosystem: Host-associated > Fungi > Mycelium > Unclassified | place: USA: Georgia, Magnolia Springs State...
ACATCAAACCGTGGAATTACCGACTGAAATGGCACGACCGTCTCCTAGTTGACCTGCCCATGATCCAAACTGGTGTCCACTATATCGCATTGACCAGGGCGCAAATTCATCAGACATCAGCATAGCATGCCCACTTAGGATATCGATGAGGTCTTCCCTGGCAGCCCGGGCATTCCCTCCTTTTGACTCGACTTCATCTCCCTTAAACTCGTCAGAAAGTGCTGGCGTTCCAAGCAGGTAAAAAGCATCTCCGACGTCCAGGTGTGGTACACAGTCCCTCAATCCAGCCTCAGAAAGTCCGATCAGGTCAAGGGTCTGGTCTCTATTCCTTGGATAGTATTTCCGCAACGGTGTGTCCGGAAATTGGGCCGGGGCTGGTTGAGGATCTGTAGACTCCCTTTCGGCAAGCCAGCGTTCAATATACGCCTTGTTATCTTCAGGGTCCTCAGCCTCAGAAAATTTTATGTCATAAGGAAAAGATACGGGAAATGGAGAGACGTGAGAAAAGTGGCACTCTGGCGAAAGGAGGCGAGCTCTCCGTTGGATGCTGGGGTTGATATTCTGGACTTGACGAAATGCAGCAGCCGACGACGTGTGAATATCAGGGGTGAGCTTCTTAATGAGTAAGCTAGAGAGCTGAGGTAGAGGAAGAGCAGAAATGGGATATTTGGATGGCATTCTGGGAAGGAGATGCCATAGTCACATATATATAAAAACCAATAAGTTCATTACCAAGTACCGATCTTGTGCACGTGACCCTGCCTTGCGAGAACCGGGATTGTGCGCTATCTAGCAAAGGGGCTTATAATACTGCGCTCAATTGTGCACCGTGTCTTGCATTAGCCTTGTTGGGGTGACCAACTTGACCAGTACATGTTCACATAGTGCGCAAACTAGGCAATTTGATGCTTCTACGCTGCCAATTCCTATGTTGTGCTCCTCCAATGAGTTTCTTAGTATTTGATCTATATCTATTTATAAGGTATCCAACTCCATACACCGAGGAATCAACCAGATGTGCATTGACAGCTGATTGAGCATCCAGACAAATGAAGAATGGGATCCAATGATTTTCGATCAGCACCTTGTCAAACACTGAGTTATCAATGTAATTCAACTCCTAAAAATGGGCATGATGGCATATATTTTTGCTGTGCTAAAACGCACATATGTTCGTTCGCTGTGCTAAATTGAGAGTTCTAGATGACAAACAATATCAAGCTTACCAAGAGTGATTATTAATTATCGGGTTCTAACAAGACTTTCTCAGACGTTTTGCTAAAATAATCGGATGACGAGCGCATATAAAAACCAACTTCAACATATTGGAGCGATTCTCAGGCCAGATCTTAAGCCACATCAAATTGTCTTCCTTTCCTCATGTCTGCAAATACTAAGATATTCTCACCGGCGCTACTGGTGAGCCATATGCTTTGGACTGGACATCCTTTCGGAAGGCTGACTAAGTTACCTGAAGGATACATCGGTAGCTCTGTGCTCGAACGTTTACAGAGCCATCCGGATGCTGACAAGTTTGAGATCACTGCACTCATTCGAAGTCCGCAAAAAGCAGATAAATTCAAGGAATACGGTGTGAACACCGTTGTCGGCTCGTTTGGCGACACAAAACTTCTTGAGGATTTGACGGCAGCTGCAGATATTGTTGTTGACACAGCAAGTGAAATCTGTGTTTGAGTAACCAGGCTGGTCCAATGAATTTACTCCCACCAGGTTGACGCCGATGCTCTCGATGCAGCAAGAACCATGCTTCGTGGTTTCAAGAGAAAGTTCCAAGAGACAGGAATCCCACCGATTTTCATACATACCGTACGTTCGTTCTACTAATCATAGCCATCATATTCATTTGAACAGTCTGGAACTGGGCTTCTCTCTGACGAGGCTGCCGGGTTAAATGATTCGAATGTTATCTGGGACGATGCTGATCCTAATCAAATCGCAACACTCCCCATAACAGCGCCTCACCGTGATGTTGATCTCGAGATCATTCAAGCCGATGAGGAGGGCTATGTTAGGAGTTACCTAGTTGCTCCCGCTACAATTTATGCTATAACTACCAACAAATATGCGAAAGCAGGGCTGGCCAACAAGCACTCTATTCAAGTCCCTGCTTTAATCGGTACTTCTCTTGATCGAGGACAAGCTGGAATGGTTGGGAAAGGTTTAAATATCTGGCCGAATGTACATATCGACGATGGTATGATTCTACACAGATCTTGCTGCCCCTTGACCAACTCATTTTCTAATTCAGTTGCCGATCTCTATATCGATCTTTACAATGCAATCAAGGCAAATCCTGACAAAGTTGGGCATGGTCGCAAAGGATACTACTTCGGGTTGAATGGAGAGCATACTCTCTACGACGTGAGCAAAGAATTGGGTCGCGCAATGGTGGCGGTTGGCAAGAGCTCAAGCGAAGAACCCACAACTTTTACAAAAGAAGAGATAAACAAATATTTCCAGGCAAGCTTCTCATTACATCTAATTAGATAATGCGCCTTAATCAATTTACCATAGGGATCCAATTATCTAGGATCGAACTCGAGAGGTTTGGCTAACAACTCAAAGGCTATTGGTTGGAAGCCGAAGAGAACGACAGAAGATTTTCTAGCTAGCATTCGACCGGAAGTTGAAGAGATATTAAGGACAGGCTTTCATCCGGCTGCTCTACGTTGAATAGCATTATGTGATAAGAGTCCACACAAAGGTACTATGAAATAAAAGCAAAACTTCAGGACATGGATCATAGTCATAGGATCCACCTAAGCACAATAGTTTGGGAATATGGTTATGTGATTATTCCCGCGGTCAAATTTCAAGCTTCAGAGAAGAATTGCATCCTCCGCCTTTGCAACGGACAACCATAATTGTCGATCACAATGGAAAAACTTCGTATTCTGACGACTGGTGCTACAGGTTGGCATAATTTGAACCATTCAAAAATGTGCGTTGATTTGGCCAGGTTACATTGGAGGATCAATATTAGATCGCCTCCTCGCACATCACAAAAATTCTACTTTCGAGATAACAACACTCGTCCGTTCGCAAGAGAAAGCAAGAACCCTGACTAAATTCGGTGTAACTCCAGTTGTGGGATCATTGAGTGACCTTCTGCTCCTCGAGGACCTAGCCGCTGATGCAGACGTCGTGTTCGACGCCGTACGTTGGTCGTATTCAGAATTGCTTGTAGGCTCAGAGTGATACAGGCCGATTCAGACAATCTGGAATCTGCCCAGGCAATCCTGCGTGGATTAAGGAGGAGACATCAAGCCACCGGTAGAAAACCCATTTTCATACACACTGTACGCATTTCTCTTTCCCTCAGCGTCATAGGTTGACTCAATCTTCTAGTCCGGAACTGGTCTTCTGGCCGACAATGCCGCAGGCATGTTTGCGTCTGATAAGATCTGGAACGATGCGAATGCAGATGACCTTGAAATGCTGCCCAATAATGCACCTCATCGAGATGTGGACTTGGCTCTTATCGATGGCGATAGAAAAGGATTTATTCAGGCGTACCTTGTAGCCCCGTCAACTATATATGGCCTTGCAACTGGGAGACTCGTCGCAGCTGGGATAGCGAATAATCGTTCCATACAAATCCCTTCATTGATTCGGGCTGCGCTGGATCGTCGTAGAGCAGGGATGATTGGAGAAGGAAGGAACATATGGCCAAATGTACACATCAATGACGGTACGTATGAATTCAGATAAGTATGGTTCGATATTCATAATCCGAAAAACGTAGTGGCCAACCTCTATATAAATATTTTTGATGCAGTGAGCTCCAACCGCAGTCCCGGCCATGGTCGCGAGGGTTACTACTTTGGCGAAAACGGGGAGCACACTTTGTACGACCTGGCGAAACAGATTGGGTATATACTTGTTGAGTTCAACAAAAGCACTTTCCGAGACCCAGCAACCTTTACACAGGATGAAATTGTTCGATACTTTGGAGTAGGCCCTATCACAGTTGACGACAATATTGACTGACATACTTGAAGCAAGGGACTTCACTCGGGTCCAACTCAAGGTGCAGGGGAAACCAGTCACGGGCAATTGGTTGGTGCCCGAAGATGACTACGAGAGACCTCTTCACCAGTGTGGAGGCTGAAGTCAAAGAGGTGATCAAGCGTGGATGAAATCTTGAAAGCAAAGTTGGGAGCATAGACATCAGAAAGGAATTTGATATGAAGATCAAGATACGATTGTACGCCTGGACGGTCTCTATTATACACGCTGTTGTATGGGTGGAAAATCAATCGCAGCCTTCGTTCTGGCTGCCTCGCCATAAGTCAGTATTCCAACGTGAGGCATAACATTGTATTTCAAGGAATAATGGGCAGGGCCTGCGTTCCTGAGTGATTATCAGCGCCAAATCGGCATAGACAGCTGTGGATTTTTACTTGAATGATTTCGTGAGTTCACGAAGCATGTATTTGTTCTTGCCTGTCACTTTGAGATCTGCATCCTCTTTGCGACGAACAATACGGTCCCAGATAATAACTGTATTCTCAGCCTGTGGGGATTATGAGAGTAGGCTCATTAGTGCATGTTGGTCCGCAGACCTTCTTCGTATTATTGAATTCTGCTTCCACCCATACAAACAGTTGTTTCGTATTCCAATGGAAAAGTGGTCGGAGATCTGCAGGAGAATGAACGTCAAGGTCGTACAAAAAGGAATAGAAAGGACGGACCAGCGGTCACGTTGAAATTGACAAAAGCAAGTTCCTGCTTTGCATGTGCTTTCTTCGCCCCAGTCGCGGGATAACTGGATAGGATCATCTCAGAGTTCAGATTACTGTGTGTCTCGGATTTTGGCGTGCATACACTTTGATCGAGAGGAGTCCTAGGTCGCCTTGTGGGTCGGCAGTGAATACAAAGGAGGAAATTGCAATAGCTGCCAGTAGCGCCATCATACACGACGAGAGTAGTGCAGAAACATTATTGATCCTGGAAAAAATATTATGCATTCTGATGAGAGGACAAAGGATGCTATAACATGAGCTGATCAGCCACGCCTGAATGACACGTCGAGACGAATGTTGTCCTGAAGCATGTATCCCAAATACAGACCAAACAACATTTGCGCAAACCTTGAAATTAATGAAATCAGCACTTGATTGATAATGTCAGTGCCTTCTCCGGCCGCTCCGAATCACCTGCTTCGTTTGCATTCGTATCCAGTAAGCGCTCTGGAAGTCTCCCCCGATAACAAAAGGATCTACTCAGGAGATTCATCTGGTCTCGTCGTAATAACTTCTTCTCACACCCTTCGAGCAATTGCCCAATGGCAAGCTCATTCTGATAGTCTCCTTGGTATTGAAGAATGGGGAGACCAGATCATCACGTACGCTAGCATGCCTGCTCATAAGATGTTATAACTCTATACATGGTGGTTTGGTTCAATGCTACAGCCATGGACGAGACAATAAATTACGTGTCTGGGGTCGTGTTCTTGAAGCGCCGGAATCTACCACGCTTGGAGATACAGCTGCTCGTCTCAATCTCAGTACACCTCTATTATCGTATGCCTTGGACATCAATGCACTCAACTACTGTCGGTTCTCCTTGCTGTATGATCCAGCAGGTCCACACGAGGAGAAACAGGCTATGATAGCCCTCCCCAATCTCATGGATTCGACTGTAGTGGGTTATATCCTTCCTACATTCATATGCTTGTTGTCCAGAGCATCGTTGTCTAGGCCGATATCTGGACGCTACCGTCTCGGAGCAGAATCCATACTGCAGTAGGCGAAGGGACCCGAAGTCTTTCTCCACATCCGAACAGCAGGGACAAGGCTGGTGTGACTTTCATCAGTGTCGTTTCCACGACCACGACTGACTATTTATTAGGTATTATCATGGCTTTACATCTATATCTGTCGCCGATCCAATCTACCGAGACCTGTCATGACGATCTATGCCTTATTTGTGCGTACGAAAATGGCTCTGTTACGGTCCGGAGGTATCTTTCCGCCGGTTGTAGTCCAAATGGCTCAATGGGATGGGTAATTCTCTGGACAGCCAAACTTCACGCACAAACTAGTATGTGTCAAGATCTCTCTATATCTTCTCCGACTCAACCATGTATCAAGTCATGGCGATGAGAATTTCACGCCAAAATGACTTTGCAATTTCTGTCTCTGCAGACCATCTGGTCTGTCGCTACGATCTTAGCGTAAGTCTATCTATCTAGGTAGTTGGTGTACTCAAAGACAGTTTCAAGGCGGCTGTATCCTCAGAAAACGTGACCACGATATGTAAGACTAAACATCCAGGAAATTCGTCAATAGCCATCACAGATGATGGAAAAGTGTGCGCTATCGGTGGTTGGGATGGTAGGTCAGTGATAGACAATATCTGACCCCTTAAAATAGCGCTGACTTGTTCCAGTATTCGACTCTACTCTACACGAACATTGAAGTCGCTCGGCACCCTCAGATATCACAAGAGTACATGTCAAGTTGTCATATTTGCAAAATCATGTCGCAGTGATCGGCCTCGACCGGAAAGTGAGATTAGCAGTGATGATGAGATGCTGGCCGAGAGAGACCGCTGGCTCATAGGTGGTGCAAAGGACTGTCGTGTGTCCATCTGGTCTCTCATCAATTTTTCGAAGTCCTGAGATGGGCTCAGATCCAGAAGAAGCTTGTATCGTGACTACAGTACTATCCCAGTTGATGCAGCTGGACGAAAACAAGAATGCTGACTTCTCCGTGATGTATGGTTCGATCTTCATCTCACTTTGTCCGTCGTAGTTACGAGACTCTATTGTCTGGAAATGCAGACAAAAGATCAATTGAGAACATCAAATCAGAAAGCATTTCGTAGTCAAGGGTCGACTTCTTCTTAATTAAGGAATATCGGCTCATGGCAATTAGCGACTCACTACTGACCTTGCCTCAACTCAACCCAAGATTAGACATTCTCGCATGAGCTCTGGTACCAAGAAAAATGCATTTTATTGTTATATCTACCAGCCGTTTTACATGGTTGTCAAGGGTAGGCGCCACTATGGGCCTATGTGATGAGTCTTATCTTTAAAGGGAGAAAATCAGCCTAAGCCCTTTCTCCACTTAAAAGACTATAGTCAATAATAAAACCGCATTTGGGGAAGAAGACAACAAATTCTTGATGACATTATCAGGATAGTGTCATCAAGCGTTGGAGCCGCAATTGAGATGGAGATTTTGAAGGCAGCAGAAGCCGGAGTGGACCTGATATTTCTCCGGACACTGCGGTACCCATAGACGGAGTATGATGCGCCAACGGCGGAATCTAGAGGATAAGCCATGCTTTGTGGGGTGAACAATGAAGAATTCAACGAAAATACGCAAATGACTGTTGAAGATATGTTCATGCCAGTGTCGGATCCTACTGCAGCATGTCTTCCAATATGTCAATATGTGGAAGAGCCTCCGCGTAGGAGATAGTCGACATATTATCAGTTGAAGCTTAATGACTCGAAACAGGTACCTCTTTTTCCAGACCATGTGTATATACCCATTTTCGGACAACCCAAGTCGGTCACATATCTAGTTGCTAGAGTATGCCTGTTTCATTCTAGTAATCCTACCCTGACTTGATCTGATTTGCCTTCTCGTGGGAATTGATTCTAACCGTGCTCAAAAAGGTCCTTTCCCTTGTCAAATTCTAGGCGATTTCTAAGGCATGTGCGATAATGTTACCCCTATCAAACCTAAGATTCCAAATTCTCACCCAGACTTCCTCACGCCCCCGAGTATCTTAGTCACACTTTGGTCACATCCAGTTAGCGAGCGTTCCGACCCAAAAGAGGTCGAATCACGTGACTGGTTTCACAATTTGAAACAAAATTTCTCTTTAGATTACTCAAACGAGGAAGAGAAAAAGAGATTAGTATTTGCTACGTTATGCATTCCCTTCGGATCCGTTCAATTCACGATCACCTGTTTCCTTATGACCTGCTCATCTGCTGAACAGATTGAATGTAGTTATCGGCCGGAACTTGATACGGCATGAAGTTGGGCCTGGGTTTCAGTCGACCCTTGGCAAAAACAGGTAGCAGGGACGGTCAAACGGCAACAATGTTTCGGTTGCTGTAAGACTCTCGGTTTCAGGAAAAAATCACTAGCGCGACTTTGTTCCGGTAGGTGCGTGATTATTCTTTTGTGTCTAATGGAATCCACAATGGCTCCTATCAACGCGTGTGACAGAAAAAAAAACAATTGTCTTTCGACTAACATTATCCGATGCACCATGTGGCTGGTGCCAAGTCGGTGGATATCACGTGATGGGAAAGAACTCCATACTGACCTGACAATCATCTATTAATGACTGGCCAATGCATCCGTCATCATATCATACCCCTTGTTTCCTTGAAATGGTTAGGGCAGCAACTCGGCATTCCAACGGCTTCTCGACTCTCAGACAAGGGTTCTACAGCTCAAATATAGCACGAACATAACTCAAGCGCATGGTAATTTTGGAGACAAAGGTATACAAGAATGGTCAAACAATCTAGCGGAAGCGAGCAACAGGATGTCATGGATCGAGGTTTCTACGATGACCGCTTCCAAGGGCAGTGCTTCACACGATGGCGTTTTACCTCAGTTGAAGTACCAAATCTTTTCTCGCAGGTGCCTTGACCACAGGAATGGGGTCTGTCACCATAGTGAGACCTTAGGTGGCCTACAAGAAGAGTTACCAGCGGCCCTCAGTTTCTAAAAAATACGGTACCCACTATCAAAGTTATGTTTTGACGTTATTGTTGCTCCACATTCGCTTATTGGACAGACAAAGACTTTCTTATTAGGATTTGTCCTCCTCGAATGGCTATTTGCTCGCGTACGATCTGACCCTACACGAAGTTGTAATAGTGGACGATTCGGGGGAGGTCCAGTCGGCTGACTGGAGTGGAGAGTGTTATGAAGCTTTACATTGCCTTGGGTTAGGGAAGTGAACTGTGATTGGCGTTGTCGCGACAATAATCTTCTGTCGAAAGGCGGTCCGTCGACGTTCTGTTTGTGAGACGGAACGTAGGGGTAACTGATCTGATTTGCATTCCACTGCTGAATTGATGGAGAGGTCGAACAATTATATCTGGATGGCAAGAGGCTGTCGTCCCTGATTTCTGGGGCCTGACGATAAAATGAATCAGGGAGGCTTTCTGGAGGGAGTTGGGAGGGCGAAGGAAAAGGTTTGGGTGGACCATTGTCGGAGCAAGAGCAACCATGATACTGTGACTGAAATCTTGTGGGCGAGCAAAGGCTGTATGGACAATCAGCCCCAGTTTGGTAATACAGACTTGCATTGTGCCAAACGCCATGATGACTATATGGGTGATCGTCGACAGGAGGGGCTTGGACACCGGGTCCGCATAACCGACTCAGAGGTGAAACCTTGCGTATATCTGATAACGTCGTGAACCTGGGTATGAGTGTCGGCTGAGCCATGGAATCGCTGAAAGAGTTCGGAGTCCTGTAGTGGTCATCACTGTTTGTGTCCCCATGGGCCTGATACGGTGTGCCTGCGGGAGACAAGCATGGACGACTGATGAGATGGTTGCATAGAAAAAAGAGTGCTATTTACCGAGGAGAGAGCTGCTGCTGCTCGACTGGGGCGAACTGGAATGAGAGGGGGCGGGATCGGGGACGGGATCGGGGGTGGGTATATTCGAGTACCAGGCGTTATAGGAACTCGCTGATCGCTTCGGGTCTGTTTCATGGGGCATAGCGTTGTAGGGAAGCATGGAGAGTGGAGAGACAATTGTCAGCAGAGGCAGGAAGAGAAGTGGGTGCTTTAAAAACCAATCTTGTAACTAACACGTTTGTTTTGAGTCTGCTCAGAGATCTAGATTTTATTTGTTATAGCTCTTTCAGGAATCGGTCCAGAGGATCGCCCTTTTTTGCACTCGCAAGACCACCCTGCTACAGTAACATTTGATAGCTGTCGCCATCATAGATGCGATCAGATCAAGGACAGATATAGATGGGGTGGGAAAGGTTGGACCTGAAGTTCGTATCGGCAATCGGGGTGATCGATTTTGAGCACGGATCAGGGTTCTGAGGATGAAGTCTATACGATATTCAGGCTAAGTTGAGGAATTGATGAACTACTCTACTTGGTTCTTCCAGAAGTCAACATTGGAAAATGAAAATCGGTCTAATTGCAAAGGGACGACCAGCACCCAATTATTCCTGCTCTTCACCCAAATACATGTCGGGACCCCCAATTGGGATTGTACTTTCTGATCTACGAAGGACTGTCGCACACTTAAAGTTAATGGTAAGTGCAATGTGGACTTTTGCGACCTCCTCTTCAATCCAGGCATCTTCTCTCCTTTGCACATCTCATTTCGCCTAATCCTCCTTGGTGGAATCGGTATGGTGGCAAAGTAAGAAGGTAGGGAGCAGTAGCTTGTGCGAAAGCTACTTGCCCAACTAGTCACTGGTATTAGAACTTAGGTCAGTATGAGAACACACAAAGAGTAACTCATGTCCAACCCGGAGTTCAGAGTAATCATGTCACAGGAGTTGATGTCTTCGCTGTATGGGCCGAGCGTGTTCCGAATTATTGATCAGGAGGCGAAAGAGTGAGGAGAAAGGGATCACTGGCCGATTCAGCTAATAATGTTACCTATGGTAGAAACTATTGTGTGTTGCAGGGTCTGCATATCTCATGTAGTAGAACAAAACACTTCGTCGATTACCAGGCTGGGATCAAATTGGGCACATGATTAGCAGACGACTTCGTGATATGACCAATTTGTTTTTCATAAAGCAGCAAGAAGAATAAGTGAAGAATAAGTAAGATGATCATGAATGAAATCGAGGTATAGCAAGTCAAAATACGATCCTATATGGTTCAGAGGAACATATGTCTATATCAATTACTTACCTGTCATCAACCTTGTAAATGCCCTTCATCATTGAGAAAATTATGAGGACACTCAAAGGTTTGGTATGATTGGAGGAGGGGAGCAGCTGCTCTATACTCACAAGATTATGATCCTAATAAAATGGCAAGAAACAGACAAGCAAGATTATGAGACTTTCACTGTTGTTATCCTCTCTGCTCTATTCTAGTGTTTTGGTTTTATTCCATTGTTTCATTTCTCCTCATGGACACCTCATGTTTCTTTCATTTAT
>Ga0153981_1000442_pt1 | contig 11138 bp, 9 predicted proteins | sample TSGA065MetaG_FD_104714 | JGI IMG/M metagenome (GOLD analysis project Ga0153981, IMG submission 104714) | Attine ant fungus gardens microbial communities from Georgia, USA - TSGA065 MetaG | ecosystem: Host-associated > Fungi > Mycelium > Unclassified | place: USA: Georgia, Magnolia Springs State...
CGGAGAACTGCCCGCGGCGTACGGCGTAGCCCCGCCAGCTCAGCAAAACCAGCGTGGAAATCACCGTGCCTGCCAGCGCCGCGCCCAGCCAGACTGCCGCCGCCTGCCAGCCGCCTAATCCGCCGTCGTGGAGCAGAAACAGGGAGAAAATGCCCGCACCCGGCGTGGAAAGGCCGATCCCTGCCGCGCCGACAATCGCGCCCGTGACAACGGATCCGGTCAGGAAGGAGCCGATAACACGCAGCGGATCTTCAATTGCCATCGGGATCGCCCCTTCAGTGATCCCCGCCAGGCCGAGCAGCCAGGTGGATTTTCCGGTTTCGACTTCAAAGGATTTGAACAGGTGTGGCGCGAGCACAGTTGAAGCGGTCACGGTGAAAGCCGAGACCATTTTGGTGGCCCCGAAAATGGCATACGGACCGTAAACGCCGTTTGCCATCGCACCAAGACAAAAAGCGTAGGCCGCTTTGTTGACAGGCCCGCCCAGATCGAAAGAGCACATGAAAGCAATCAGCGCGCCAAGGACAATCGCGTTACTGCCGGATAATCCGTTCAGCCACGCGGTCAGGCTGCTGTTGAGCAACGCGACGGGTTCACCAATCACAAAGAGCATAATGCTGCCGGTAATCAGCGTTCCGAATACCGGATAAAGGTAAAACATCAGGAAGCCGTTGAAACTGGCACTCAGCCGGACGTGCTTTTTCATCCAGCGCATGACGTAACCGGCAATCAGCCCGCCCGCCACACCACCGAGAAATCCTGCGCCGATCATGTTGGCGCACAGTCCGGCGGCAAATCCCGGCGTCAGGGCCGGTTTATCCGCCAGCGAATACGCCGTGTAAGCCGACAACACGGGCACCATCAGAATGCCCAACATACCGCCGCCAAGCTGGCGGTACATCCACAACCACGACTCTTTTTGCGCGTAAAGTTCCTGCCAGCCAAACAGCTGTGCGATCAGCACTGTCACCGCCAGCACCGATCCGCCGGCCACAATCATCGGTACGGCAAAGGAAATACCGCTAAGTAACGCCTGCTTTAAATCTGCCTTCACGCTGTTTTCCGGCGGCTTTACCGGCGCGGATCCCAGTGTTTCGCCGGGTTTACGCTGCATCGCCAGCGCCTGTCGCAGCACGGCTTCAGCACGGCGGATGGGTTCTGCCACCGGCACCCTAATGCACGGGATCCCGTCGAAGCGCTGACTGTCTTTGACTGCCACTTCGGCGGCGAAAACGCAGGCCACGGCGCGGCAGCACTGAGCGGCAGTGATGGGATCCTCAATGCCGTTAGCGCCCTGCTTTTCAACATGTACGCGAATACCCAATTTTTTAGCCGCCTTTTCCAGATATTCAGCCGCCATATACGTGTGCGCGATGCCTGCCGGACAGGCGGTCACGCAGACCACCAGCGGTGTCTCTTCAGGCAAAGCCTGCGGGTCATCAATTTCCGGCGCAGCCTCTTCCCGTAATAATGTCAGTACCTCCTGTGCATCGCGCGCTGCCAGCAATGCAGCACGGGTTTCATCATCCACCAGCCGCGTGGTCAGCGCCGTCAGTAACTGCATGTGAGTCGATCCCGCTTCGGCTTCAGGGATCGCCAGCAGAAAGATCATATTCACCGGCTCATCGCCATCCACACCCTGCCAGAGCAGCGGTTGCCGGAGTGTCGCCAGCGCAAAAGCGGCGCGCTTCACACTGGCAGATTTACCGTGCGGAACGGCCAGCCCTTCGCCCAGCGCGGTCGGGCCTTCAGCTTCGCGTTCAGAAACTGCATGCAGGAAATCCTGCGCATGATTAAGGATCCCCTGCTGATCCAGCCGCTGAGCAAGAAAAGCGATCGCCTGTTCGCGGCTGGCAAAAGTGGTGTTGAGATGTATCAGTTCGGGTGAGGTCAGTAATGTCAGATCCATAAAGTTGTCCTGTCTGAATCGATGAAACATCAATATTTGTATTATTGTTGTATTGTATTTGTATTAAACAGCAAAGAGGCATGGACTGAATGTGATCCAGATAGAAGATTTTTCGTTCAGTTGTATTGTTTTTGCCGGGACGGACGAACTGCTACACTCTGCCTAAACTGTTCTGAAGGAACCTGAAACGTGAGTAATCAGCCACTTTACCGCCAGATCGCGACGCAGATCCGCGATCAAATCCAGCGCGGAGAAATCAAAACAGGCGACGCGCTGCCAACGGAATTACGACTGCGCGAGCAGTTTGGCGTCAGCCGGGTGACGGTACGGCAGGCGATTAAGCTGCTGGTGGAACAGGATGTGCTGGAAAGTGTGCAGGGCAGCGGAACTTACGTGAAGGAAGCAAAGGTCAATTACGATATTTATCAGCTGACCAGCTTTGATGAGAAGTTACAGCCTCTGGACAGGCCGTCGCACAGCGAGGTGCTGGCATTCTCCATCCTTAAGCCGCCGATCGGTATCGCCGAAGCGCTGGCGTTATCTGAACAGGCGCGGGTTTATTACATTAAACGGCTACGCTTTATTGTCAGCAAACCCGTCACACTGGAAGAAACCTGGATGCCGCTGGAACTCTTTCCTGATCTGACCTACGAAGTGATGCAGGGGTCAAAATATGCCTGGATGGAGCAGACCAAACATCTGGTGATTGACCGCAGCGAACAGGAAATTATTCCGTTGATGCCGACCAAAGAGATGGTGTCACTGCTGGGCGTGGCGGCTGATCAGCCGATTTTGCAGAAGATCTCGAAGGGATTTTTGGCGGACGGCACGGTATTTGAATTCAGCCGCAATACCTTCCGCACCGATGATTATAAATTTACCCTGATCGCCCGACGGATGCCGCACTGATCAGCGGCTGTTTTCAAGGACGTCGGCCAGACGCTGCACCAGCCCGCTGGCTTGCTCCTGCGAGCTGATATTCGGAAATCCCATCAGCAGTCCGTTCGGGCGCAACGCGTCGCTACGCTCACGCCACTCAACCTGCCAGTCGGAAAGCGCCTGTACCGCCAGTCCCTGTTCGCGGGCGTTTTTGGCGATCAGAGAATCATCGAGATGAGCACTCAGACTGGTGGATAGCTGGATGCCGCCAGCCTGCTGATTCACCCGCAATATGTCCGCCGGAAACTTCGCCGTCAGCGCCTGTTCGAGATAACCACGACGTTCAGCATACAGCTGGCGCATACGTTTCAGATGCCGGTAGAAATGTCCCTGTTCGATAAACTCCGCAATGCTGCTTTGTATCAGAGGTGGCGTGCCGCAAATTCGCAGCGGGCAATAGGCCTCGATTTTTTCCACCAGACTTTCCGGCACCACCACATAGCCACAACGGAGCGCCGGAAACATCACTTTGCTGAATGTTCCTGCGTAAATAACCCTTCCCTGCGTATCCAGACTTTTCAGAGAAGGCAGCGGCTGGCCGTGATAACGGAATTCGCTGTCGTAATCATCTTCGATAATCCACGCCTGCTGTTTCGCTGCCCAGTCAAGCAGCGCCATACGCCGCGCTAAACTCATGGTCACACCGGTCGGACTCTGATGAGCGGGCGTAACGACGGCAAACCGTGCAGCAGAAAACTGCTTAACAGCCTGCGGAACATCCATGCCCTCATCATCGACTTTCACCGCCCTGGCAACCGCCCCTGCCGCACGAAAGAATGCCTGTGTCACCGGATAACCGGGGTCTTCCAGCCACACGCCATCACCGGGTTGTAACAGGCTGCCGATGATCAAATCCAGCACCGGTGCGTATCCGCCACAGATAAAGACCTGTTCCGGGCGGCAGGTAAATCCTCGGGAAAGTTGCAGATAGCGTGCGACCGCATTACGCAATCCGTCGGTGCCCGCCAGCGGCGGATGGCCTAAATCATTCATGCTGGTGTGACGGATTTGCCTTGAGACAATGCGCGACCAGATAGCACGCGGGAACGCATCCAGCGCCGGAAGGCCGAGCTGAAAAGGCAGCGAAGATACTGAAGGCAACATCGGGTTGATGGGATCAGATGCGGCGTTCTTCCTGACCGGCGCTGGCGCGGGGACGGATAAGCTTTCCGGCGCGCTGACCACCGTTCCGGCCTGCCCGCGGCTTTGCAAAAAACCTTCCGCCATCAGCAGGCCATAGGCATTTTCCACCGTCGCGCGCGCCACGCCGAGTTCACTGGCCAGCGCCCTCACCGACGGCACGCGGCTGTCACGCTTGAGTTGCCCGGCCATGATCGCCTGTTTAACCCGCTGATAAATCTGGCGGTAAAGCGGTGCTTTGCGCCGGGGATCGAGCTGAAAGGAAAGACTGAAGCCGCGCATCATGACCTGCTTAAATAGGTACTTTATGGCCCTGTAGTATAGACCATACGAAGCGTAAAGTAGCGGTCACTGAGACGCACGATGCGTCACTCTTTGCTGAAAAATTTACTTCAAAAAATCCCAGAGGAAATCATCATGACTGCACTTCGCCTGCCTTACTATTCTCTGTCTTCTTCCGTGATGGAGCCGATGAAAGCGGCGCTCGGCGCACTGGAAAACGGTCCGCTGGATAACGTGATTATCGAACTGGCCTTCCTGCGTGTTTCGCAAATTAACGGCTGCGCCTATTGCCTGGATATGCATTCCAAAGCGCTTCGCAAAATGGACGTCGCGCAAACTAAGCTGGATCAGCTGGCGGGCTGGCAGGTCAGCCACGCGTATTCAGAACGTGAACGTGCGGCGCTGGCCTGGTCAGAATCGCTGACGCTAATTGCCGCCACCGGTGCACCGGACAGCGCCTTTGAACCGCTGAAAGCACATTTCAGCGACGTGGAAATTTCAGAACTGACTTTTGCTATCGGCCTGATGAATGCGTTTAACCGCCTTGCGGTGGGTATGCGCCAGTAATTTTCACACTTTGCGCAGTGCATTTTTTAAACAAACCGTTGCGCAAAAATCTGAACCAAAAAAGTTTCTCCCCGCCAGCCCGCTTCCTGCGGGCTTTGTCGTTTTTGCAATAAGCAAAACTGGAAAAACTACATATTGTGTGGTTGAAAATTTAAATCACCACATCTAGTATTCAATCCATCGGGACGCCACGATGGCACCGACTCTCGCGCCTTTCCCCGGCTGAAACAGCCGTACAGCGGACAGGCAAAAATTGTCTCTGATTTCTTACTAGATGGAAATACGAATCATGAGCATTATTATTTACAGTAAACCAGACTGTGTCCAGTGCAACGCGACTTACCGTGCATTAGATAAACAAGGCATCGCTTACCAGGTTGTCGATCTGACTCAGGATGAACAGGCGCTCGGGCAGGTTCGCGCGATGGGTTATCAGCAGGTGCCGGTGATTGTGGCCGGTGACGACCACTGGTCTGGTTTCCGCCCGGACAAGATCAGCGCCCTGCGCCAGCTTCAGAACGCGTTCTGAGGGCAGGCGGATGAATCCGTTGGTCTATTTTTCCAGCAGTTCAGAAAACACCCATCGCTTCGTCGGCAGAACAGGATTGCCGGCGATCCGCATCCCGACAGACAGACAGCCTGAAAAATTGCGCGTTGACTCACCGTACATTTTGGTGGTGCCGAGCTACGGCGGCGGATCGGCCAAAGGCGCGGTGCCCGCACAAGTGATCCGTTTTCTGAACGATGAACATAACCGTTCACTCATCCGCGGTGTTATTGCCGCCGGGAACACCAACTTCGGCGCAGCGTATTGCATTGCCGGCGACATTATTTCCCAGAAGTGTCAGGTGCCTTACCTGTACCGCTTTGAATTGCTGGGAACGCCGGAAGACGTTGCAAAGGTCAGACAGGGAGTAACAGAATTTTGGCAGCGACAGAACTAGCAATCACCGACCCCGGCACCCGCAGCCCGGACTATCACGCGCTCAACGCGATGCTGAATCTGTTCGACGCGAACGGTCAGATCCAGTTTGATAAAGACCGCCTGGCCGCGCGCCAATACTTCCTGCAACACGTCAATCAGAACACGGTGTTCTTCCATAATCTGGCGGAGAAACTGCGTTATCTGGTTGAGGAGGGCTATTACGAAGCCGCCGTGCTGGATCAATATGCTTTTGAAGACATTAAGGCGTTATTCAAACAGGCTTACGCCAAAAAGTTCCGCTTCCAGACCTTTCTGGGCGCATTCAAGTATTACACCAGTTACACGCTGAAAACCTTCGACGGCAAACGCTATCTGGAACGTTACGAAGACCGCGTATGCATGGTGGCGATGACACTGGCACGCGGCGATATTCAGCTCGCCCGCCATTTTGTCGATGAGATAATTTCCGGCCGCTTCCAGCCTGCTACGCCGACGTTCCTCAACTGCGGCAAAAAACAGCGCGGCGAACTGGTTTCCTGCTTCCTGTTGCGCATTGAAGACAACATGGAATCCATTGGTCGCTCGGTGAACTCGGCGTTGCAGCTTTCCAAACGCGGCGGCGGCGTGGCGTTTATGCTGACCAACATCCGTGAAGTCGGCGCGCCAATTAAGCGTATCGAAAACCAGTCATCCGGCGTCATTCCGATCATGAAAATGCTGGAAGATGCCTTCTCTTATGCCAATCAGCTGGGTGCACGTCAGGGCGCGGGCGCGGTGTATCTGAACGCCCATCACCCGGATATTCTGCGTTTCCTCGATACCAAACGCGAAAACGCCGACGAAAAAATTCGAATTAAGACCTTGTCGCTCGGCGTGGTCATTCCGGACATTACCTTTGAACTGGCGAAGAACAACGAAGATATGTACCTGTTCTCGCCTTATCACGTCGAGAAGGTCTATGGCGTGCCGATGTCTGAAATCAGCATCAGCGAGAAATACCGCGAAATGGTGAATGACAAACGCATTCACAAAAGCAAAATCAACGCGCGCGAATTCTTCCAGGTGCTGGCGGAAATTCAGTTTGAATCCGGCTATCCGTACATGATGTTTGAAGACACGGTAAACCGCGCCAATCCGATCAAAGGTCGCATCAACATGAGCAACCTGTGTTCGGAGATTTTGCAGGTGAATTCGCCGACGATCTACGGCGAAGACCTGTCTTATCAGGAAATTGGCAAGGATATTTCCTGTAATCTCGGCTCACTGAATATTGCCTCAGCCATGGATTCCCCGGACTTCGGCAATACCGTTGAAATGGCGGTACGCGCGCTGACGGCGGTGTCGGACATGAGTCACATCCGCTCGGTGCCGTCTATCGATCAGGGGAATCAGGATTCCCACGCCATTGGCCTCGGGCAGATGAATTTGCACGGCTATCTTTGCCGCGAACGTATTTACTACGGTTCAGAAGAAGGTCTGGATTTCACCAACATCTATTTCTGCACTGTGGCTTTCCATGCGATCCGCGCGTCGAACCAGATCGCTATCGAACGTCAGCAGTCATTTAAAGGTTTCAAAGATTCAACTTACGCCAGCGGCGCTTATTTCGACAAATATGTCGATGAGGCATTGGCCGCGAAATGGCAGCCGAAAACTGACCGCGTGCGTGAGCTGTTTGCTGACGCCGGAATCGCGATTCCGACCACCGCAGACTGGGCAGCGCTGAAAGATTCTGTGATGCAACACGGGCTGTATAACCAGAATTTACAGGCGGTGCCGCCCACCGGTTCGATTTCTTACATCAATAATTCGACCTCAAGTATTCACCCGATTGTGTCCCGCGTGGAAATCCGCAAAGAGGGCAAAATTGGCCGTGTGTATTATCCGGCAGCGTTTATGACCAACGACAATCTGGATTACTACCAGGATGCGTACGAAATCGGTCCGGAAAAAATCATTGATACCTACGCCGAAGCGACGCAGCACGTCGATCAGGGGCTGTCGCTGACGCTGTTCTTCCGCGATACCGCCAGCACGCGAGACATCAACAAAGCGCAGATTTACGCCTGGCGAAAAGGCATCAAAACCATTTATTACATTCGTCTGCGCCAGATGGCGCTGGAAGGCACCGAAGTTCAGGGCTGCGTTTCCTGCACGCTGTAACTGACTGAAAGGACTTAAAAATGAGCGCAGTAAAACAATTGTTAGTACCGCAGCCGGTCAGCAAAGCCATCAACTGGAACAAAATTCAGGATGATAAAGACCTCGAAGTGTGGAACCGTCTGACGTCGAATTTCTGGCTGCCGGAAAAGGTGCCGTTGTCGAACGATATTCCGTCGTGGGCGACGCTGAGTGCGCAGGAGAAACAGCTGACCATCCGCGTGTTTACCGGCCTGACGCTGCTCGATACCGTACAGAACGTGGCCGGCGCACCGACGCTGATGAAAGACGCGGTGACGCCACACGAGGAAGCGGTTTACTCGAATATCTGCTTTATGGAAGCGGTGCATGCGCGTTCTTACAGCTCGATTTTCTCGACGCTGTGCGCCACCGTGGACGTGGATGAGGCTTACCGCTGGAGCGAAGAAAACGTCGCGCTGCAAAATAAAGCGGCGATCATTTTGTCGTATTACGATGGCGAAGATCCGCTGATGAAGAAAGTCGCCAGCGTGTTCCTCGAATCGTTCCTGTTCTACTCCGGTTTCTATCTGCCGATGTACTGGTCGAGCCGTGCCAAGCTGACGAATACCGCGGATCTGATCCGTCTGATCATCCGCGATGAGGCCGTTCACGGTTATTACATCGGCTATAAGTTCCAGAAAGCGCTGGCGCTGGAAAGCGAAGAACGTCAGCGGCAGATCAAAGAGCAGGCGTTTGATCTGATTCAGGATTTGTACGACAACGAGATCCGCTACACCGAAGAACTGTACGACGGCGTGGGCTGGAGCGAAGACGTGAAAAAATTCCTGCATTACAACGCCAACAAAGCGCTGATGAATCTGGGCTACGAAGCGCTGTTCCCGGCCAGCATGGCGGATGTGAATCCGGCGATCCTTTCCGCGTTATCGCCAAACGCCGACGAAAACCACGACTTCTTCTCCGGATCCGGATCATCGTATGTGATCGGCAAAGCCGTGAATACTGAAGACGAGGACTGGGATTTCTAAACAGCTCCCTGCGAAGGGCTGCTTGTGCTCCTTCCCCTCACACGAGGGGAAGGTTGGGATGGGGTGTTGGTTCGCAGACGACGCGGCGACTGAGAAGCCATTAATACCCCACCCCCGCCCTCCCCTTCGCAGGGGAGGGAGCTAAAACCTCACTTTCTGATGTTGCCGTTATTTTTCTCAGCGTTAGTATAGAAACAGTGTTTCAAAACCCTACGCTATTAGAAAAGGAAACATCATGTTGTATCAGCCCTCAACTTCACGCTATGAAACCATGCAATTCCGCCGCTGCGGTCAGAGTGGTTTAAAACTCCCTGCACTTTCTCTCGGTTTATGGCACAGCTTCGGCCATGTCAGCCCGCTGAAGTCCCAGCGAGCCTTGCTGCAAAAAGCCTTCGATTTGGGCATCACGCATTTTGATCTGGCGAATAACTACGGGCCACCTCCGGGTTCTGCCGAAGAGAATTTTGGCCGGTTGCTGAAACAGGATTTCGCCCCGTACCGCGATGAACTGATCATTTCGACTAAAGCCGGTTATGACATGTGGCCGGGTCCGTACGGCTCCGGTGGATCACGTAAGTATCTGCTGGCGAGTCTTGATCAAAGCCTGCAACGCATGGGGCTGGATTACGTTGATATCTTCTATTCCCACCGCGTGGATGAAGAAACGCCGATGGAAGAAACCGCGGCTGCGCTGGCGTATGCGGTGCAAAGCGGCAGGGCGCTGTATGTCGGGATTTCGTCTTATTCGCCGGAACGTACGCAGAAAATGGCGGAACTGCTGCGCGAGCTGAAAGTGCCGCTGCTGATCCACCAGCCGTCTTACAATCTGCTGAACCGCTGGGTGGATAAAAGCGGCCTGCTGGATACGCTGAAACAAAACGGCGCGGGCTGCATCGCGTTCACGCCGCTGGCTCAGGGGCTGCTGACCGGTAAGTACCTTAACGGGATCCCGGACGGTTCGCGCATGCAGGTGGAAGGCAATAAAGTGCGCGGGCTGAATGCAAAAATGCTGTCAGAAGAGAATCTGAACAGTCTGCGGTTGCTTAATGAAATGGCGCAAAGGCGCGGGCAGACGATGGCGCAGATGGCGTTGAGCTGGTTACTGAAAGACGATCGCGTGACGTCCGTGCTGATTGGTGCCAGCCGTCCGGAACAACTGGATGAAAACGTCAGGGCGCTGGAAAACCTGCGCTTCACCACCGAAGAGCTGGCGGCGATTGATCAGCATGTCTCAGACGGTCAGTTAAATTTGTGGCAAACATCGTCAGATAAATAATCAGTAATTAAAGGGCGGAGAGTATTAATCCGCCTTTTTAATTTATAAGTGTTAACTCATTAATTCCAGACGTCGCGCTGTTTCATAATGGTTGACCCAATACTGATTATCCAGTGACGATATCGTCACCCCTTCAATTTTAGAAGCATGAATAAACTGATTATCGCCAATATAAACACCCACATGGCGATCGGCCTCTGTTGTTTTGAAAAAGACTAAATCACCGGGCTGAAGGTTATCTTTATTCACCTTTTTGCCATTTTTAATTTGCTCAAACGTCGTGCGTGGCAACGGATGATGCAGGGAGTCATTGAACAGATGCTGCATCAGCGCTGAGCAGTCCACGCCTTTGTGGGTCGTGCCACCCAGATGGTACTGAGTGCCTTTCCAATGGGAATACTGAGATAATAATGCCGTTTTAATTTCATCAGGATTGCCATTATCACCGGATAAAGGCGCTTCGTTATGTAATTTAAAAATTTCTTTATGGGAATAATTCTTTTTCCCGAGAGACGTGAATTCCTTTGGCAATTCGAAGGCAAAGGAATTAATGCTAAAGAATGAAGAGACTATCAATAATAAAAAATAAACCAGGGTTTTAATGCGAAACATACGAACGTTCTTTTTTCAAAAATAGATTTTATCCTTACCTGTAGACCAGCGAACGGGGCGGGTGACTCTTCGTTGAGTGCGCAAATAATAACCGATGAGCAAAAAATAACCACCCCAAAACGAGTCCAAAATGAGACTTTCTAATTTTTGCAGGTTTGCCCCCTTTAACGGAAAAAGGGGGCGGAAGGAACTCAGGAGAAGAACTTCGCCAGCACGAAAAGCCCGACGGAAACGTTGATCGCACCGCCGATACGGGTGGCGATTTGTGCGAAAGGCATCAGCGTCATGCGGTTGCCGGACGTCAGAATTGCCACGTCGCCG
>Ga0153981_1000444_pt1 | contig 11125 bp, 13 predicted proteins | sample TSGA065MetaG_FD_104714 | JGI IMG/M metagenome (GOLD analysis project Ga0153981, IMG submission 104714) | Attine ant fungus gardens microbial communities from Georgia, USA - TSGA065 MetaG | ecosystem: Host-associated > Fungi > Mycelium > Unclassified | place: USA: Georgia, Magnolia Springs State...
AATCCAGAGCTGTGGAATTGACTTCCAGAGCTGCTTGATTGATCTTTCATTTTGTGTGGAATTAGTGCCTTTGACAAGTTAACACTGCGTGGTCAAGATGGAGTTCAAACATTCAACCTAATCGCATCTGTCACGATGAACGTTCTGCGTTTCAAGTCTCATGCTCTAACAACTCAGCCATCTCGCTGACTATATCAACTTTTTATTACACAACAAGTTCAGCTTCATGCAATGAAAATATGCTTTTGATAGATCAATATCCCTACACATAGCTGGACTGGAGTGTGAGATTTTTCAACTTCCTTCTTCAGTCACCGCTACCGCATCTTCTCAATCATCAGCCACCAGAAACTCAGAACAGGAAGTTGATGTAAGTCACGCCAGACTATGGCTCTGTATCTGACGAGATGACGTCGAACAAGCTCAGTTGATCCTTGGGAGAACTGATATTGGTACTTGACAATGTGAAGCATTGGTTGAGAATTATCATCAATCATTGAGGGGGGTGGTGGTATGACAAGAATTTACCAAGACATGATATGTGCTTATGTTGGACGTCCGAGCCCCATCTATTGTTGCCTTCTAAACAAACAACAGTGTTATCAGTTTTTTAGAATAAAAAGTCTATAATCTATTTTCTCACCTAATTTAGGCGGCGACTTGACATCCTGCTGACTAACCAAAACGTCATTGCATCTCATCGTCGATCAGGCCAGATCAGTGTTTTATCTTTCCAGTGAAAAAAAATCAAATCGAAAAGAAATGGCAAATAAAACTGCCATTATCACGGGTGCATCCTCTGGTTTGTATATTCCATCCATTTCTCCTTCCGTAAAAAACAAAAGAAAAAAAGTCAAGATGGATGATTAGATCTATTCATTCAGGTATCGGACGAGCATCCGCCATCGCTCTTTCAAAAACAGGCTGGAACGTCGTTTTGATCGCACGTCGAGAGGAAAAATTGAGGGAAACAGAAAGCCAATGTACAGGTCCGAGAAAACTCGTGTTTTCAGGAGACGTGACAGATCAGGATTTCATTCAAAAATCATTTCAGCAGGCGTTCTCGACATTTGGTGAGTCGAAGAAAAAAAAAACATTTCCCCTCTCTCTCTGATATATACGATCATCATCACCAACAGGCAGGATCGATCTCATTTTTAATGTTGAGCACACACTCTGATGACGTTGATTTCAATTAATCACGGATATGATAGAACGCGGGTATCGCACCTCCTCCAACCCCTATTGAAACAATGACACTGGAAACATTCCGACAAGCCATTGACGTCAATGTGATCGGTCCCTTTTTATGCACTCGGGAAGCTGTCAGGATCTTCAAAGCTCAGGAACCAAATGGAGGTTGGTTTTCCAACTGATAAAAAATTCATAAGCTCACCTGTAAGTCGAATTCAAGGTCGCATCATCAACAATGGGTCTATCTCAGCTCAGGTTCCAAGGGTTCATGCGATCGCATATGGGGCTACTAAACATGCCATAACTGGCCTTACCAAAAGCACTGTCTTGGACGGTCGTAAATACAATATTACTGCCACTCAGCTCAACGTCGGTACGTTTATCACCCGTATTCTTTGGATTTCGACATTCATTCATAGGTCTGATACACTAGGAAATACGAAAAGTGAAATGACAAGTCCGTTTTACAACAGTGGATTACCTCAAGCGGATGGTCAAGTCATGGTTGAACAACTAATGGACGTAGAAGATGTAGCTAACACCGTCGTCTATATCGCTAGTCTCCCAAACACGACAACAGTGTTAGAAGTCACCGTCTTGTGAGACCATTTTTTCTTCCTCACTTGGTGACGCCTCTGAAAATTATACTTCCAGGCCGACCGGACAGCCGTTTGTGGGGAGAGGTTGAAGATCCACTCTGTCTTTTGAGATAATTGAATACAACAGGTCAACAACCCATAGTGGCACGTAATAAGGTGTAGATCACGGTCGGGAGCTACTGGCACCAATTGCCTTTGGCATTTTTTTGTCTCCCGCAGCCAGTTGCTCCAAATCCGCGGACTTGAAGTAATGAGGTGCAACTATGAGAAATGGTTGGCAACAAATTTGAAACTCCATCTGACTGCGACACACCTTCAAGCAACCATGAGGGCTTGATCTCCATCACCTGCCTAGAGAAGAGATAATGTGAGATATCGGCTCAAAAGTGATGATCGTCAAGCCAAACCTCATATATGACTTTGATGTCATCACTAATTCATAGTACAGGACTGTCTTCACCGGAGGTTGGGATTGGAAGAGACTCGAGGAAGGATGAATATAGACGGTGTGATTGGTTTTCATAGTCCTATATGAGTCACCACTCTTCTGGAGTTGTGCCTATTGTAAAAAAGACCGTGAACAAAGCATTTCAAATTGAAGTACATGTTGTATACCGTGTTGTAAAAATACCCAGCCGTAATCGCCTTTTGAACTGGGGTGATATCGTTTGAGTTTACGTTGGATTGAATGACAATTTCCACGCGTTCACACAATCCCGCCAGTTGGTCACGAATATCACGCGCTCGACTGAGGCTTTTGAACTGCAAAAACTGCTCGTAACAGAATTGTTGCGAATAATTGGTTTCTGCCCATTGCTCCCAAACGTTCAACAGGGTAAAATGATCCCCACCAGGTCGTACAAAGTTTTGTCTCGCCTGATCCGCGTGTAGCTTTTTGTCTTTTGGCCGATAGAACAGGGAACCTGACTCTGACAGCATGGCAATGATCGTCAGAACCTGTCAAAATGCATCATTCATTTGTTTAAAACAAGGGCAAGCAATCTTCGACACACCTCATCTGTACAAGAATATTTCTCGCTAGAAATGATGGCTTTTGACAACATGGGGTCCACAGGAAATTCAGCCATCCGTCGCCCAAGCTTCGTCAATTCACCACGATCATTCAAAGCTCCAAGGGCATACAACATTTCCAGCGCTCTCATCAGCGTTTCTCCTGGCGGAGGATCGAGAAATTCAAATGCTATCAGATCGTTGATGCCCAGCGATTTTAGGAGAAGAACAACCATCCCCAGGTTCGTTCTTTGGATCTCAGGTACAGTATGTTCCTCCAATTCATTCGAAAAAGCCCATTTCGTATAGAGCCGGAATGATTTTCCGGGTCCAACCCGTCCTGCACGACCTGCTCGTTGATTCGCCGACGCACGGGAACACTCAAGACTTTAATTAGCCTGTCTCTATTGCATGGAATAACTGAGAAGCCTACAGGGACGACCATAAGTGAGGACATGCCTGTCCTTGGGTTGTATGAATTTTGTTTCACAAAGCCGGGATCAATTACAAAAACAACACCGTCAATAGTGATAGAGGTTTCCGCAATGTTTGTTGCCAATACAACCTTTCTAGCACCTTCTGGAGTTGGCTCAAAAATTTTGGCTTGCATTTCACTTGGAAGGTTGGCATAAATTGGACAGACGATGAGTTCGGCTATTTTCGGCCCCAGAGCACGGGCTGTCTCTTGTAGGTTCTCCTGGCATGCCTCGATCTCTTCTTGACCCTGCAAGAAATTGGGTCGGTTCGAAAGGTCAGGCACAGAGTAACTTACTGTAAGAAAAACCAGGATATCCCCTTTGGGTTGGGACATGTGAATCTGGAACACGGTCGTAATTGCGGCATGCAGGTAATTCGCTTCTGGCTGGGGAGTATAATGAATGTCGACGGGGAATTGACGCCCAGGAACTAATGTGTGGTGTAAGTACAAGGACGATCAAAGTCTAGCGGAAGACCTTGCCGTAGAATGCTGGTGCTCCGTCAAAGTATTCACTAAATTTCTCAGCATCTACCGTGGCTGAGGAAATGAGGAGCCGTAATTCAGGTCGAAAGCGAGCAATATCCTGAAGGAGCTTTGATCAGAAACCTGTCGAACTGGGAGATGGAATCAATGACCAACCTTGACAAGAGCAAAGAGAATGTCCGTACTCAGTGTCCGTTCGTGGGCTTCGTCAATGATCAAGACCGAATAGCTTGCTAAGTCAGGCTCCGTCAGGAATTCACGTAGTAACATTCCATCAGTCATATATTTGAGAACAGTCTTGTCACTGGTACAATCTTCAAAACGAATGGAGTAGCCGACTTCATAACCGACTTTTGTCCCCATTTCCTCTGCCACACGAGCAGCAACAGACATCGCAGCAACGCGACGTGGTTGCGTACAACCAATCTTTTGGCCGTTAGCTGTGAAACCCGCTTCGTGAAGATACTGTGGAAGTTGTGTGGTTTTTCCTGATCCAGTTTCAGCCACGACGATGAGGACTTGGTGCTCTCGAACGGCGTCAATGATATCTTGCTTATACTGGTATATGGGTAGGTTCTTTCGAGTCTCTTCAATAGTTTTCGCTGCAAATACGACACATGAGACTCAAGGTCTCCTTCAATGAACCGGACAAACTGACCTCGCTTCTCCGACTCTTCAATTTGCTTTTGGAGCAACTTGTCTGCGGCGCTCATGCCATAACCAGGGAGGGCAGCAGATTCCATGACAAATTTGATAGTCTGGCTCTCGTCGAAGACATATTCATAATCGTCAACAATTTCCTTCTTGTCCTGTGCACCAGTCTTGAAAGTACTCATTTGCGTCTGATGGGCTTCCCACTGATCAATGTCCGTCGTGAACTGATCATCTTTGGGTTTTGCATCTTCATAACGTTTGTAGAGTACGTTCTCTTTCTTCTTCTTGTCAATCTTGCCTTGCTCCGTGATATAGTCCTCCGGCAACTGGTATCCATCCCACTTGTCATTGATCTTCAACCGTTCCTCCACCAACCGCAAAAGTTCTTTCTTCCTCTCTAATTCCTTCTTCTCCCTCCTTGAGATATTCATGCCAGCAAACAGAGCTTCGTCATCTGCAATTTCCTTCCTCAGCAATTCAATCTGCTGAATTTCACGTTTGGTCAGATATTCCTGACGTGAGTGCAACCGAAGGGAGGGTAGTGCTGCAGTACGTGCTTCAACATCTTCAGCTAGTTGTCGTCGTTGAGCAGCCTCTGCTGCAGCACCAGTGACCTTAGATGAGTGATCCTCTACGACTTTCTTCGTCCGTTCTTTATCACGCTCACGTATTCGTTCTGCGAAAGCATCACGCTCCCGCAGATCCTCTTCACGTTCCCTCTCCTTCTTGTTACTCTCATCCTCTGTTTCCATAAACTCATCCTCCTGTTCTTCTCGTTCAACTTCCTCGTCTCTCTTCCACCTTTTCCTTGCCTTCTCCTCTTCATCACTCTCCCATTCCTTCTCGTCGTAATCCCGCTTCCTCATATGTCTATCTTTCCTTCCAGTGCTATAGTCTTTCTCTCTTTTTTCCTTGGATTTGCTCGACTTGCGAACCTCAATGGCATCATCAGGAGCCTCGTCATCTAACAAGAACCCAAACTTTTGTGAACGGAGTGCTTTAGCTTCTTTGTCTGCTTGTCGACGTGCGGCATCTTCTGCGTGATGTTTGTGCTTGCGTTTACGGGGTGCTCGACTAAAGACTTCACTTACAAAGTCGTGGGCCGCTGAACTGTTTGGAAGACCAAAGGAAGATAGACTTGAAAATAGAGCGTCTGCAGATTTAGAAGAGGATGCTGAAGATATAGTCAGTCAAAAATCAAAGATTCAACGAGTATCAAAGAGGAAGAGACATGCCGGAGGCTATAACAAAGTCGATAGTTGTCCGATCTGAAAGACCAAAGTACTAAAGTAAGAATTTAAGTTCATAGACGGGCTTTTGAGCAACATGAATACTGACTGTCAGAACATTGTCGCTCACATACCGTTCAAGGTCTGAAGCCATGAATGTCGATAGGTAGGTAGAAATATTGCACCCACTGGGGCTGTGTCATTATTTTGGGCGTTTGTTTGGCCATGATACAGCCAATCAATGGTCTACAAGTATATTGATATATTACACTCAAGATACATCAGGTATAACGAGTCCAGCTGCTCTCGCCACTGCAATGGTTTTCTCTGCCTATACATATTATCATGTTAGTGTGACCTGGATTTCAGGAAGAAAATCACGAACCTGCTTGAACATTGGGGCATCAATCATTTCTCCCTCCAATCCAACAGCGCCTCGCTCAACTCCATGAGCGAGTCCCAGTTGATGCAATATTTTTGCAGCACGAAGAATTTCTACCAGAAGGGAAGTCTATCTTCAACTTATAGCGAATAGAAGCGCATACCCTGGGATGAAGGCACATATGTAGACTGGATAGTTTGGACCTGTGCGGGATGGATAGCTTGCTGATTACCGTCTGGTCAGCCAATGAAAATCGGAATTAGAATTGTAGTCACCTTCCCGGTGAACCCAAGCTGTCGACCTTCCAGGCATTCATCCTCTAAAACGCTCTGGTCCTTATACTGCACACAGACCTAAATAGATATGTGTAGACAGAAAACTCAGCTCAAGTCAAGACAGCTTACCATATCAATGGCTTCCAGACCAAAAGCCTTGGCTGTGATCACAATCCTTGAACGTGTATAAAGCAACTCGTGTCTTGAAGGTGATCTCACAACTCCAGTATCCGCGCAATCTGTCCCATGCCATGGACTTCCAGACGCAAATCAACATCTAGACCACACTTACAATCTTCTGCGGCAAACTATGACCCAGTTATTGGTCAATGGGCTTATTGGGAATACGCGCCGGTGAAGGAACACACCAACAAAGCACCCAGTTGTCCGCCCATTTGTCTACCCAAGTTCGAGCCCCATCCCGCAATTGATCCTAAATTGATCATCGCCCTCGCACTTTCGATACTTGGGATGATGTTCACAGAGTTCTCTCTGTCTGTAGTCATGTATACGTCGTATAAGCATCTGGAAGCATAGTCCAGATCCTTTGTGCTATGAATTTTTGGAAGAATAAGGTGCATCACGTTTTCTAAAGTGAACTGAGGAAGCGTTTGTATGGTAAGAAGAAAGTTATTCAGTCATACTCAGTAGAGTCGGACGAAAGGACATACAAGAGCCTTGATATCATCTTCGAAAAATGGTGTACCTATTCCATTCACTCGTACACCCACACGTCCCCAGTTCGCAATCGGATCCGTCTGTCAGTCACAACCCATTAGGTTCGACAAACCTTGGAAAGAAAACTAAAACTCAACGGCCAAAAATGCTTTCAACCTCTCCCTCGCAGTAACTTTATCATTGATATTAGGCGCGACGCTATCCTCCAAATCGTATACAAAAACGTCTGAATCTGAAGTTTTGGTTTTCTCCAACATTTTATCGGAGGACGATGGAACGTAGAGATATGATCTGCGAAGGGTGGGTGGGGGTGTCGGGGTCTTTGTCATTGAGAACTTCCGCAGGAGGAGTCGCTGACATGTTGGTTGAGATAGAGATAGTCTAGAAATGATGCTACGAGGACTATTAGGGCTAAGACGAAGCAGGGTCTGCATGGTCAATGTGTACCAACCGAGATAGATTGACGCCAGGTCAACTTTCTCAGGCCAATGGAATCATTGGCTTGGTACCAAATTGCCATAGTATCATCCCTATATAACGTACATGAATCAAACACTTTTTCTCAAGAAAGTAGTATCCATTAAGACATGGTGACCTATGGTTTACTCGTCGCCATGCAATATTCAAGCCAATCTTCCGACGCCGCAAAAAATGATGAACTACCCCAGGAACAATATATCAGCTACTTTCTGGTTCCTGAGAAGGTGTCAACGATCTGTTCATTTCACCAGTCCAATGGTATCAATTTGATTGGTAGAGAAGGCAAGATAAAAGTACAATATCGATTGAGAGTATTCAATGATAATATTCAATTTGGTGACAACCGGATTTGAAGCTTTCCCTCTAATGTAGTCTTTAGATGAATGGACAGGCAGAGGATCGGAAGCGGTAGGTTTGGCAGGAGCTTTACATAAAGAAACGTATTCGTCAGGTTTAATTGAACCTCTGTGGTGACAGGTACTTCAGGCTAAGTAATCGGTAGCATTTCAGACAGAGTCAACCTGTCCAGGAGAATCTTGGGTAATTGAGCATCTTGATGTAATGAAAGCAACTCCAGTGACGTCTTCGGGTTTAGATTTTTCGAGCAGCTCGATATCTGAGGTTTGGGTTGTAATTTCACTTTGATCTGAACTTGAAGCTCGCGATCTCATCTTACTCAATGAACGGGATTCAGGAGTGGAGATTGCCACTTCAGATTGACTGACTGCAGTAAGAGAGGCTGGCTTTGGGGATTTAGACGCGATCAACCTCGATTTTTGTGAAAAATCCATTGAAGTGTATCCGAAATCATTTGAAGACAATGTTCCTAAGGATAGTAACGGTCGCCTGTTCAGACCATGTCAGCAGCCACATTCACCGAAAGAACACTTCAACCCTCACTTATGTGTCCGATTCGAGGCTGCGAATTTTGTCCTTGAGGATTTGTTAGGCAGTGAAAGCAGTGGCTGTCTGGCTCTTTCAAAGAATGATGGTGTGAGAAGAGGTGGTGGAGTTGAGTTCATGTCAAAAGGCTCGAAGCCCTTGGCTGTAGCGGTTGGGTGAGGTGGGAGTCGAACTTTGGACGAAAAAGCATTACACAAGGTAAAGTCGCCTTCGGAATGGGGCATAGTTCGGAAGATATCATCATACACAGATTGCAGAGGTTTTTTTGATTCTTCTGCTTCTGACGAGGAGAGTTGGTCAGGTACTGGACAATGCCTACTTTCTTCAGAAGATGGAAAGCTCTGAGTTTCGTTTGGCCCATGGGACGGTGCACAAGGGAGGGAAATTCGTCGACTTGGCACGATTAACACAGGAGAATGCGAAGAAGAGGAACCCCGGAGCCGCTTGCGCGGCGGCGGACAAATGATTGTTTCGGATGCATTATTTGAAGCCTCTTCCTCCTCTTCTTGCCACAACATTTGTTTCTTCACATTCATTACGACGTCTCGCCCTTTCCTCTTTTCTCGTCGCATCCGCTCAACCAATAGCTGTTGCCCTCGTTGAGATGGATGTTGCACATCATCTGGGAGTGTAGCGTGGTTAGAAAGTGAAGACGGACCGATGTCATCATTTTCACTCGAGACTGTCGAGTCTGTTTCTCGGGATGGAGATACGAAATCTTTGGAAGGGTGCGATAGCGGGGGCACATCCTCTGCATCTGAACAAAGGTCGATCACTTGTGCCAATGGAATGATGTTTTTCGCATCATTGAGTTTAGACTTGGGGTTCCGACACCGGTGTTCGTCTTCGGACGTTAATTCGATAGGAATAGCCAGCAACTGATAGTGCTTCAGAGACGCAGTGTTACCCCTGGCCTTTGTGTTTACTATGCACAAGTCAGAAATAATAGACCACGCGCAATATTAATACACACCCCGAGTCTTCTGCTTCTTACGAATTCTAGAACTGTGACAGGAGGTCCGCGTCCGTTTCCGCTCTAATTTCCCTGAGGATAATGAGCCGAGATAGCATTGAAGACAGGATACATACGCGAGGCAATAACATGGACAAGGCCTGGGAGGTCATCGGAGTCTGAAGAAGAAAGCATCTGGCAGCTCATCACACTAGCCGTAAACTCCATGCAGGTGCACCGTAAGTCCTCTTCTTCCTTGACTCCCGTTTCTCATGAAGCCAGCTTCCCTTGCCCGTGATCTTTATGGCGGCCAGGAGCACCCGCGTCTTCTCCACTCTCTCCAGGAGAACAAGAGTTCGGTCCTCAGTCTTGCCGCCACCGACGACTACATATTCTCTGGCAGCCAGAATCGTGATATTTTGGTACATATCGGCTTGCTAGTACCTAGACTATTTAAATGACCGATCTCTCAGGTTTGGGACAAAAGGACCTTCTCATTGAAAGCCACCCTGTGCGGCCATACTGGAAGCGTTCTCGCCCTAGAGTACGCAAAAGACAGAAATTGGTTATTTAGCTCAGGAGGTATGTTCATCTCAATAACTCCATTGTCAATGAGCTCACCGTGTGCACAGGAGACAGTAGGATTCGAGTGAGCCAGGGACCGTCTCCACGCACGCACATGCTCACATCTATCAGGTCTGGTGCACCAAAACACTGTCCCCTCTTTATATCATTGAACCGTGCCTCGAAATTTGTTCGGGTGATCTTTTCTCGTTGGCTTGGTCTTCAACCCTTCAGACAATCCATGTCGGCTGTCAGAACACCTCGCTTCAGTGGTTCCACTTCAGTCCTTCACCCTCTCCATCCGCATCATCTACTTCGCTTCAAGATGTGGTTTCAAGTGGATACACCACGCCAACATCTCGCAAGGCACACAAATTCTTTGATAGCTATCCCCAATATCTACGTAAACCTGCAGACATAAATGCCCGTAATGGCCACTTAGGTCGAGAAAGCCCAGACTCTGATACTTACGACATCCAAGTCCCACAAACATACCTCAAGATCACGGCTTCTAATGTTCTTGATTCTGCACATTGGGGTTATGTATATTGCATGATTGTCTTAGATGACGAAAATGGCGTGCGTCTTGCGACAGGCAGTGGTGATGAAAAGGTCAAAGTGCGTTATTTAAGTTTGACAGGTAGTCGTTTTAGATTTGACAGCTGCAAATAGCTTTGGAATTGTTCAACACAAACCCCCACTTTGATCCATGAATTTGATTGTGGACACGGCGCTGTTCTTGCGCTTGTGCCCAGAGGTGATACTATTGCTGCTGGGTGCCAAGATGGGTATGTCAAGATTCTAGACCTTGAAACCAAAACATCCGTCCGAACTATCATTGTTGGAGAGGTAAACAACGCATGTCCTGGATAGTCCTCGTATGCTCACATTCAAGTTCTGCCTGACCATAGGGCGTCGATATATTGTCCTTGTCCGTATTCAATGGTGACCTCTATACCTTCTCGGCAGGGGGTTGTGTACAAGTGAGCAAGTCTGGTTCATGGTGTACTACATTCTCAGACAATATTCGAAGCAATGGTCTACTTCATTCGATTGTTTGGCTGCATGGAAAGCACATGACGGGATTGTCCTTTCTTCAGTTGTCACTAAACACAGCGATGGGTTTTTTTGTCTTGTTACTGGTGGAAGTGATTCTAATATCAAGGTAGCCAAGATTGTCCTGATCTCATTCCAAATGTTCATGCGACTGATATGTAGGCCTGGGAGCTGATCACGCCAAAAA
>Ga0153981_1000445_pt1 | contig 11117 bp, 9 predicted proteins | sample TSGA065MetaG_FD_104714 | JGI IMG/M metagenome (GOLD analysis project Ga0153981, IMG submission 104714) | Attine ant fungus gardens microbial communities from Georgia, USA - TSGA065 MetaG | ecosystem: Host-associated > Fungi > Mycelium > Unclassified | place: USA: Georgia, Magnolia Springs State...
CTCGGCGACGCGCAACTTGCATCGAACATGGCCGCCGCGTTGTGGAGGGAAGGCGTGTACGTGATCGGCTTCTCGTTCCCCGTGGTGCCCAAAGGCCGCGCCCGTATCCGCACGCAAATGAGCGCCGCACACACGCCGGAACAAATCGATCGAGCTGTCGACGCATTTGCGCGCGTCGGCCGTCAACTCGGTGTCATCTGAAGCGGAGGCGCACATGAAAGCATTGGCAAAACTCGAACGCGCACCGGGCCTCACGCTGACGGATGTGAAGAAGCCCGAAGTCGGTCACAACGACGTGATGATCCGCATCACGCGCACCGCGATCTGCGGTACCGATATCCACATCTGGAAATGGGACGACTGGGCGCAAAAGACGATTCCGGTCCCGATGCATGTCGGCCACGAGTACGTCGGCGAAATCGTCGAGATGGGTCAGGAAGTGCGCGGCTTTGCGATCGGCGATCGCGTGTCGGGCGAAGGCCATATCACCTGCGGCTTCTGTCGCAACTGTCGTGCAGGACGCCGGCATTTGTGCCGCAATACGGTAGGCGTTGGCGTGAATCGCGAAGGCGCATTCGCCGAATACCTCGTGATTCCCGCGTTCAATGCGTTCAAGATCCCGCCTGAAATCTCCGACGATCTCGCCGCGATCTTCGATCCGTTCGGCAACGCCACGCACACGGCGCTGTCGTTCAACCTGGTCGGCGAAGACGTGCTGATCACTGGCGCCGGGCCAATCGGCATCATGGCCGTGGCGATTGCGAAACACGTTGGCGCACGCAACGTGGTGATCACCGACGTCAACGACTATCGCCTCGAACTCGCGCGCAAGATGGGCGCAACGCGTGCGGTGAACGTCTCGCGTGAGTCTTTGCGCGACGTGATGGCTGATTTGCACATGGCCGAAGGTTTCGACGTCGGGCTGGAAATGTCAGGTGTACCGAGCGCTTTCACCAGCATGCTCGAAGCGATGAACCACGGCGGCAAGATTGCGCTGCTCGGTATTCCGCCCGCGCAGACCGCGATCGACTGGACCCAGGTGATCTTCAAAGGCCTCGAAATCAAGGGCATTTATGGCCGCGAGATGTTCGAGACCTGGTACAAGATGGTCGCGATGCTGCAAAGCGGGTTGGACCTGTCGCCCATCCTCACGCACCACTTCAAGGTCGACGATTATCAGGAAGCGTTTGCCACGATGCTCTCAGGCGAGAGCGGCAAGGTCATTCTCGACTGGACTGCCGCGTGAGTTGAACGAGCAGCGCATTCAAGCGCAACTGCTGAAACAAAACGCCCGCACCGCGCTCACGCGCCTGCGGGCGTTTTTTCGAACTCAGCCTGAATACGCACATGAATATCGTCGCCTACAGCCGGATACCACGTCGACAAACCGAACTTCGCGCGGCTGAAATGACCCTCCGCGGAAAAGCCGAGCGTGTCTTTTTTCGTGAGCGGATCGGGCGCGAAGCCGTTGAAGGTCACATCGAGCGTCACAGGTTGCGTCACGCCGTGAATCGTCAGATCGCCGGTCAACGTGCCGCGCGATTCGCCGGTGCGCTCAAAGTGCGTGCTGGTGAAGCGCACCTCCGGATAGCGTGCGACGTCGAGCATGCTGTCGCTTTTCACCATCTTGTCGAGTAGCGGCACATTCGTATCGATGCTCGCGGCGTCGATCGTGATCGCCACGGTACTCTTGTCCATCCCGCTTTCGTTCCAGTCGAGTTGTCCCTGCTTGCGATCGAAGCGCATCGTAAAGCGCGAGTACTTGAAGTGATCGATGTCGAAGGTGATGCTGCAATGGTCCCGATCGAGATCGTAGCGACCGGCCGGCACGCGTGCTTCGTTCTGGCTGACCGTATGGGTGAGTACTCGAACGGGCACGCAACCTACCGAAGTCAGCAGCGCTGCGCTGAGCAACGCGCGCACAAATGTGACGCGGACAATAGAGAGGCTCATGAAATTCGTTCCAGTTGATCGACCATCACCACGATAGCAGTAAGCGTAGCAATCCGCCGAAGCGCACAAAAACTTGACGAAGGAGAATGATCGTTCTACCCTTCGCACATGGCTACTCAAAACCCAACTGAATTGGCTGCGTCCGGCAGCAGCGCGCGTGAAAGGCTGCTCGATGCCGCGGAGGCGTTGATCTACGCCGGCGGCATTCATGCCACCGGCGTAGATGCAATCGTCAAGCAATCCGGTACTGCGCGTAAAAGCTTTTACACGCACTTCGAATCGAAAGACGCGCTTGTCGCTGCCGCGCTGGAGCGGCGCGACGAACGCTGGATGAACTGGTTTATCGCGGGCACGTTGCAGCACGGCAAGACTGCGCGCACGCACCTGCTCGGCATGTTCGATGTGCTGCGCGAATGGTTTGCGTCGGAGGACTTTCACGGTTGCGCGTTTCTGAACGCGGCCGGCGAAATCGCCTCCGCGGAGGATCCGATCCGGATCGTCGCGCGTGAACACAAGGAACGCCTGCTCGTGTTCGTGAGAAGCCAGTGCGATGACTACGCGGCCGAATCGGGCATGGACGCGCGCCGCGCCGCGCGCCTGTCGCGCCAATGGCTGATCCTGCTCGACGGCGCCATCGCCGTGGCGCTGGTGAGCGGCGAGGCCGATGCCGCGCTCGACGCGCGAGCCGCCGCGGAAGCCTTGCTCAATACCGAGTCCGCAAGCGAATCGAACCCACTCGCAGGTAAATCCGCGAGCAGGTCCCCAAGTGAAGCCCGAAGCAAACGACCGCCATCCCGGCGCACAGAAACCTGACTGAGGAAACACACACCATGGCCGACCCGATCGAAACCCGCCCGCCACTCCCGCCGTTCACACGCGAAACTGCGATCCAGAAGGTGCGCGCCGCGGAAGACGGCTGGAATACCCGCGACCCTGAACGCGTGTCGCTCGCGTACACACCGGATAGCGTCTGGCGCAACCGTGCCGAGTTCACGCATGGCCGCGCGGAGATCGTCGGCCTGTTGCGTCGCAAATGGGCAAAGGAACTCGACTACCGTCTGATCAAGGAACTCTGGGCATTCACGGATAACCGCATCGCCGTGCGCTTTGCCTATGAGTGGCACGACGACTCGAACAACTGGTTCCGTTCTTACGGCAACGAGAATTGGGAGTTCGATGAGCACGGGCTGATGGCGCGTCGTCATGCCAGCATCAATGATCTGCCGATCCGCGAGGCCGACCGTCTTTATCATTGGCCGCTCGGCCGCCGTCCTGACGACCATCCGGGCCTGTCCGACCTCGGCCTCTAGAGCCCTTCCAGCAATTGAAAAGTGGACACCTGCCGGGTGTTCACCGCTCTGCCATCGGTTCTCCGTTATCGTTGCGTCTGCGCCGTGGGGCACGTCCCGTGCCCGCGCGTCAGAGCGTGTCCTCCACATCGCCCGTGCGGGTTGAGGTACAGTGCGCGACGGACGACAAGCAAGAATACCTAGAACATAGATCACACCGGCGTTCGATCGGTGGCGGAGAATACATGCATTTTCGTCAGACAAAAAAGCAGATTCGACACGCGGTCGTGGCGCTCGTCGCGAGCCTGGCCGCAGCGTCCGCTGCGCATGCGGGCAATTGGTGCGAGGGCGGCGTATGGGTCGACGCCATGCTTGGCTCGTATCACATCAATCCCGACCCCAACACTCATTTCGAGGAGTTCAATCCGGGCCTTGGCGTCGAATGTTGGCTCAACAATCAATGGGCGCTGACTGCCGGCGGTTTTCGCAACTCGCTGCGGCGCCCTTCTTATTATGGCGGCGGTGTCTGGGCGCCCGAGTTCGCGCACTGGGGCATCGTGCGGATTGCTGCGATCGGCGGGATCATCTCGGGCTATAACTACGGCAACTGGGGCCTCGGCCGCAACCACACGATCGGGCCAGTGGTCGCGCCGATCGTGATGGTCGACTACAAGCGCGTCGGGGCTAACTTTATTGTGATTCCGCCGATCCCCTCGGACAAACTTCCGTTCACGATCGGGTTTCAGGTGAAGGTGAAGTTCTAGTCTGCAAAGGTGAGCGATTCCAGGATGGTGAGGAATTCCAGGAGATGACGTCATCACAGTCAAAGGTGAGGAGCGCCAGGAAATATCGTCAACACCGCGAAAGGTGAGGGATTCCAGGAGGCGCAACCACCTCGACGAAAGGTGAGCTGGTCCCGGGAGCATGACATCACGTCGGTGAGAGGTGAGCGGTTCCAGGAGGTGTCGCCATGTCAGCGAGCGGTGAGCCGTCTCGTGAGCCGAACTGCACCGTGGAAGCAAGCAAAGCCACGCCAAGGTGAGGCGTTCCAGGAGATCGCTCGCCAAAGGTGAGTGATTCCAGGAGGTGAGCAATCGCCTTGCCGAGCGCGCACCTTAAATAAGGTGAGGATTTCCAGGGAGTCTTCGTCATGGCCGCCGACGGTTCGAACGGCGGAATCAGTGCGGATTATTCCGTTGCACCGTCGACGCCGCTAACAGAGCACTACTACATTAGGTGCTTTCCCGCTCGATCAGACTGAACCCCACATCGACGATTGGTTCGCCTCCAGCACGATTCTCAATCCGATCGACAAGCATGGTTGCCGCAAGCGTTCCAATTCTCGTGCCGTCGATTCTCATGGTCGACAAGGGCGGTGTGGTGTCCTTCGCAAAATTCAGATCACCGTAGCCAATCACACGCAGTTTCTCTGGCACTGAGATATCCCGGTACTCAGCTTCCATCAACACGCCCAGCGCCAGAATATCCGCGCCGCAAAAAACGGCGTCGATATCGGCGTGCGTGTCGAGCAAGCCTTTCAGCGCCCGTCGCCCGTCGCCCAGATTCGCAGGTGACTCAACCGTCACGACAGGGATGGAGGAGATTGCTTTGCCATTTCCGAACGCTTTGAGGAACGCTTTGGTGCGGGCCTTCGCGCGCCGGTCGCTGGGTGTGACGACAGCGGGCCGCCGCACGCCACGTGTCTTCAGAAAATCCGCAGCAGCCTTCCCAACGTTCTCATGAGAGAAGCCGACCAGCATGTCGATAGGCTCGCGTGTCAGGTCCCAGGTCTCGACGACAGGAATGCCGCACGCGCGCAGCTTTTGCCTCGCACTCTGGGAATGAATGACACCGGTCAGTACGATGCCGGCGGGCCGGCGGCCAATCACCGCATCAAGCAGGGCGTCCTCGCGCGACTCGTCGTATCCGCTTTGTCCAATCAGCAACTGGTAGCCCGCTGCGGCAAGCTCGGTCGTCAGGGCGCCGACGGTTTCCTGAAACACACTCCCGGCCATCGCGGGGATCAACGCGACGATGAGACGGCTGCGAGTCGACGCCAGCGAACCGGCGATGAGGTCAGGGGTGTACCCGGTTTGTCGGACGGCCGCCTGGACGCGCTCCAGCGTATCGACCGAAACCAGCTCCGGCGTGTTCAGTGCGCGTGAGACGGTCACTTTCGTCACGCCGACGAGCGCCGCGAGATCGCTCAGCGTCACGCGGCCGGAATTCTTGCGGGCGCGCCGGGAGGCGCTGCGTTCGACAGGGGCAAGCAGGGTAGTAGGCGGTTTGCTCACGACGTTGATCACTCAGGCCCAAAAAAAGTTGCTGGCGATTATGGCAAAACCATACTACCATGCGTCGTATGTTACCGGTTACATGAACCGGTAACATCAATTAGAAGAAAGACGATTGGCGCGACCCGAGTGCGTGCGCCCGGAACTTGAGAGACAGGAGAGCAGCATGTCGCAGGCTGGTACGGTGTTGAGCGAGCCGCTGATCCGGCTTAACGCCGCGGACAATGTACTGATCGCGCGAGAATCGCTGTCGATCGGGCAGCAACCGTGCATCGGCGAGTCGACAATCCGCATACGCGCGCAGGTCACTGCGGGCCACAAAGTCGCCGCTTATCGCATCCCGCGTGGTGCGCCGATCCGTAAATACGACACCGTCATCGGCCTCGCGGCTCGCGACATCGAGGCGGGCGATCACGTCCACACTCACAACGTCGAGCTAATCGATTTCGAGCGCGATCCGGGCTTCTGTCTCGACGTGCGTCCGATCGAGTACGTGGCAGAAGCTGAACGGGCAACATTTGACGGCATCGTTCGGCCCGACGGGCGGGTCGCGACGCGTAACTTCATCGGGATTCTGGCATCGGTCAATTGTTCGTCGACCGTTATCAAGAATATCGCCGCCTGGTTTACGCCGGAGCGGCTTGCACCTTATCCCAATGTCGATGGCGTGGTCGCATTCGCGCAGACAAGTGGCTGCGGGATGTCATCGCCCAGCGAGCACTTCGACGTGCTGCGCCGGACGCTCGCCGGCTATGCGCGTCATCCCAATCTCGCCGGGGTGCTGATTGTCGGGTTGGGCTGCGAACGCAATCAGGTGGGCGACCTGCTCGATTCACAAGGGCTTCATGTCGGTACGTCGGTCCACGCGTTGGTGATGCAGGACGAAGGTGGCACCCGGGCAACGATCGAAGCGGGCATCGCTGCCATACAGAAGATGCTGCCGTCGGCTAACGATATCGAGCGCCGTCCGGTGTCGGCGAGCCACCTCAAAATCGGTCTGGAATGTGGCGGTTCCGATGGCTTTTCGGGCATCACGGCCAATCCGGCTCTAGGCGCGGCCATGGATATTCTGGTGCGCCATGGCGGCACGGCGATTCTTTCCGAAACCCCCGAAATTCACGGCGTCGAATACATGCTGACGCGCCGTGCAGTGACACCGGAAGTCGGCCAGAAACTGCTCGACCGGCTTGCTTGGTGGGAGCGCTACACGCGCGGCCACAACGGTCAGTTCAACGGTGTCGTCGGGCCAGGTAATCAGAAGGGTGGCCTTGCCAACATCTTCGAAAAGTCACTCGGATCGGCGATGAAAGGCGGCACGACGCCGTTGCAAGCCGTCTACGAATACGCCGAGCCGATCGATCAGGCCGGCTTCGTCTTCATGGATTCGCCAGGCTACGATCCCGTTGCGGTGACCGGACAGATTGCAAGTGGCGCAAACCTGATCTGCTTCACGACCGGCCGCGGTTCGATGTTCGGCTCGAAGCCCGCGCCCACCCTCAAGCTCGCGAGCAACACGCCGATGTTCAAGCGGTTGCGCGACGACATGGACATCAATTGCGGACTTGTCCTTGATGGTGAGCGGTCGGTCGAGGAGATGGGGAAGGATATCTTCGGGCACATCCTCCGGGCCGCGTCGGGTGAGCACACCCGTAGTGAATTGCTCGGGCTGGGCGACCATGAGTTTGTGCCCTGGCATATGGGCATCGTGAGCTGAAACGCCACCTCATTCCTACAAAAAAAGCGGAGACAGAGATTGAACCAAGCCTTGCAACAGGCGCCACGCAGCAAAGTGCGCTGGCTGGTGGCTGGTCTGATGTGGTCGGCCATTGCCATCAACTATATCGACCGTACGGTGCTGTCCGCCGCGGCCCCTCATCTTCAGGCGGAGTTCCATCTCAGTGCGATGGAGATGGGCATCGTGATGTCGGCGTTCTTCTGGTCGTATGCGTTGCTGCAATTGCCTGCGGGCATGCTCGCCGATCGCTTCGGACAGAAGATCGTGCTGGGTGCGTCCGTATTCTGGTGGTCGCTTGCGACGGCCGTAACCGGACTCGCTACCGGTTTCAAGTCCCTCGTGCTCCTGCGGGTCATGCTGGGCATCGGCGAAGCGGGCGCCTACCCCAGTAACGCGGGCATCGCCTCGCGATGGTTTCCGCGCAAGGAACGCGCAACGGTGGCGGGCATCTTCGATAGCGGATCGAAGCTTGGGGGCGCGGTGGCGCTGCCGCTGATCGCCTGGCTGCTGGCGACGTTCGACTGGAAGGTCACCTTTGCGATCACCGGTGCGCTGGGTCTCATCTGGTGCGTCGTCTGGGTGTTGGTGTTCAGGGATTCGCCGGCTGATCACCGGCGCGTGAATGCGGCCGAGCTTGCCCATATCCACGATGGCGAAGCGGTGTCGCGCAGCGACAGCGTGGGCGCGGCTGCCGATGTGCCCTGGCACAGGCTCTTCGCGCATCGGAATATCTGGGCGATGTGCATTGGCTTCTTCATGATCAACTACAACTCGTACTTCTTCATCACCTGGCTGCCGACGTATCTCGTCAAGGAACGCGGCATGAGCCTGATGGAGATGGGCTTCATGGCTTCGCTACCGCTCGTCCTTTCGATGATTGTCGAGGTATTCGCGGGCTGGGCCTCCGATCGTGTGTACGCGTCCGGAAAGTTGTCGCTCACCGCGACCCGAAAACTGTTTCTCGTGGTCGGCCTGGTAATGGCGTCGAGCATTGGACTCGCGGCGTTCGCCACTTCTCCGCTCGTGGCCGTCGCATTGCTCTGCGTGGCGAAGTCGGGCACGACCGTCGCCGCATCCCAGGTCTGGGCGCTACCGGGCGATGTCGCGCCGGGGAACATGGTGTCGCGGGTCGCGGGCATCCAGAACACCGTTTCCAACATGGGTGGCGTGGTCGGGCCGATCGTCACCGGCGCGATCGTCGGTGCAACCGGCTCTTTCATTCCAGCGCTGCTGTTCTCGTCGGGGCTGATCGTGATCGCGATCCTCAATTACCTGTTCGTGCTTGGAAAGGTGGAGCCCATTCAATTCAATCAAGTCCCCGTGGAGGCTAGAAATCGTGATGAACGCAACGTCGATGTCAGCGCTTAACCCATTCAAGGCGGCGCTTGCAAACGGTCAACGACAGATCGGCTTCTGGCTTTCGATGGCCGATGCTTACCTGGCCGAAGTCAGCGCGACCGCCGGCTTCGAGTGGCTGTTGATCGACGCCGAGCACGCCCCGAACGACGTGCGCAGCATTCTTGCGCAATTGCAGGCGGTCGCGCCGTATTCCGCCGAAGCCGTCGTGCGACCCGTGAACGGTGATCCGGCGCTGCTTAAGCGCTTACTCGATATCGGCGCACGTAACCTTCTCGTTCCGATGATCGATACTGCGGATCAGGCCCGCGCGTGCGTGGCCGCCGTACGCTATCCGCCTCATGGAATTCGTGGTGTAGGCAGTGCGGTGGGACGTGCGTCGCGCTGGAGCTCGCGGGCTGACTATCTGGATATCGCGGACAGTGAAATCTGCCTGCTCGTGCAGGCGGAGACGGTCACAGCACTCGACAATCTCGAAGCGATATGCGCGGTTGACGGCGTGGATGGCGTCTTCATCGGGCCTGCGGATCTGGCCGCGTCGATGGGCCATCGCGGCAAGCCCGCCCATCCGGAAGTGCAGAACGCGATCGAAGCGGCGATGCGCACCATCATCGCTTCCGGTAAGGCGGCCGGCACGTTGACCTCGGACCCGGTGCTCGCGCGTCGCTATCTCGAGCTTGGATGCACATTCGTCGCGACCGGCGTGGACATCCTTATGTTTGCGAACGCGGCACGAAAGCTCGCCCGGGAGTTCATCGAGCAGTGAAGAATGGTGAGGAATTCCAGGAGATGGCGCCACCCCGATCAACGGTGAGGAATTCCAGGAGGCAACGTCACGTCGACCAACGGTGAGGAATTCCAGGAGACGACATCATCTCCGTCAGAGGTGAGTCACTCCATGAGTCGAACAGCACCTTGGGAGCATGCAAAGCCGTACTAAGGTGAGGAATTCCAGGAGATGATCTGCAAAGGTGAGCGATTCCAGGAGGTGAGAAATCGCCTTGCCGAGCGCGCACCTCAAATAAGGTGAGGATTTCCAGGGAGTCCTCGTCATGGTCGCCGACGGTGATGCAGCGAGTGCTCCAACCCTCACCCTAGTGTGCGCCGGCGCAGGACTGATACCGCCAATCTCCTTACATCCTCTTCCATATACAAACAAAGCGTGAGCGCGACACCTTGCTCAGCGCCACGCCGTAAAAGCCGCGTGAACTGCGCCACGCGGCGATGCACACCAGGACTCTGCGCGGCAGAAGTGACCACGCCCTCGTCATCTTGTAACGCTCTCGTAAAACATGATTTTTCGCCGATTGATAAGTTGCGGATAACGCGTGTCGTCGCCACTCGAGCGACGACTTTGCGCCACCGTAGATCTATCGATGGAGAAAGCATGAAGAAGCTGTTGGCAATCGCGGCGCTGGCCGCACTGAGCGCAACCTTGAGCGGATGCTGGTGGGGTCCGCCTCCAGGTTGGGGCGGCGGAGGCCCGGGCGGGGGTGGACCTGGTGGCGGCGGACCGCACAGTGCGATCGTCGTCCCTGGCCAGGCTGCTCAGGCCTAGGCCTGAAACTAGGCGGGAAACGTAAGCGTCACTACAAACCCGCCGTCGGCGGCGTTATCGGCATGAAAAGCGCCGCCGTTATATCGCACGAGGCGCCGCACGATCGCGAGCCCGAGCCCGCAGTGCGCATCGCCGCTACGCGCTTCATCGAGTCGCACGAACGGTTGCAGCGCACGATTCAGTTGACCGCTTGGAATGCCGCCGCCGTGATCGCGTACCTCGAGCGTGAATTGGCCGTCGCGGCGAGCCGTCGAAATTTCTACCGGTGGCTCGCCGTAAGTGAGTGCGTTCTCGATCAGATTGGTCAGAATCCGGTCGAGGTCGACAAGCGGCAGACCAAAACCATCGCCGGCTTGTAGATCGAGGCGCACGAGCGAATCGTCCGCGAGGCTGTCGCCGTAATGCCGGCGACAGTGGGCATCGACGCCGGTGCTTGGCGAGGTATCCGCCGTCTCACGTGCGAAGTCGAGAAACTGCGTGACGATGCGTGACAACGACTCCGCGTCCCGCAAAAAGCCGCGGCGATTCGCTTCATCAGGCAGCAGATCCGCGCGCACCTGCATGCGCGTGATCGGCGCACGCAGATCGTGCGCCACGCCGGCCAGCATCACCGCGCGCTCCTGCTCGGCCTGTGCAAGCTCATGCACCATCTGATTGAAGTCGCCGATCAGCTCTTTCAATTCGCGCGGGCCGCTCGCCTCCACGACCGGCGCCCGATGGCCGATGCGGAACTCGCGCGCTGCGAGTGCGAGCCGGTGCAATGGCCGTTGCAATTGCCACGCGCCGAGCAGCGCGATGATCACCGCCAGCACCAGCATCGTCGCCGACGCGCCCAGGAAGAGACGCGCCGGCAGCGTCGCGTTTTGCATTTTGAGCCAGCCTGGATTGCCCGCATAATGGACCCAGACCGTGCCGTTCTCGCCGTCGGCTAC
>Ga0153981_1000450_pt1 | contig 11030 bp, 15 predicted proteins | sample TSGA065MetaG_FD_104714 | JGI IMG/M metagenome (GOLD analysis project Ga0153981, IMG submission 104714) | Attine ant fungus gardens microbial communities from Georgia, USA - TSGA065 MetaG | ecosystem: Host-associated > Fungi > Mycelium > Unclassified | place: USA: Georgia, Magnolia Springs State...
AAAAATAACTAATATTCAAATCTTTTTTAGATAATTTCATAAAATTAAAACAAAAAGAAGGAACAAGAAATTCTAAATAAAATTTATAACAGCAGTAAAAGGTAGTAGGGGGGGAGGGGCTTTGAGTGGGGATTCATTTACAAATATTTAAATAATACCACTAGTAATGTATGAAGAATTCAACTAGATGTAAAAACCGAGTAATTATGCTGTTTGGGAAACTGTTTTAAGATATAAATTGTATTTATAGTATTATTGTGGAATGTAATGGTAAAATTCATCTGTATATTGGTCAAACTCAAGATATTCTAAGTCGACTAAATAATCAACTAACTTCAATGCGTAATCCTAAAAATAACTAGCATCGTCTCTATTCTATAAGTCATGTTAAAGGTCTATCATCTGTTACTTTCAGTGTACATTTTGCAGTGAAAACATTTAAAACACTTTGGCTAGAACAGAATACTTCTATTACACCTAGTTTTTATATTCTCAAAGCTTTTAATGAGTATTATCTTTGTATTCAAGAACTTGCTCTTATTCATCATTATAAACCAAGTCTTAATACTCAACAAGATGTAACTTTTTTATTTATGCATTGAGAAGAAGTAAGTAATCTACTACATTTCTAGGATCTCCTACTCTTGCTATTCACCTCGAGTCTGTAGTAAAAATACTTATAATCTACAGCTACCTATTTTAATTTTACTCTTTTTAAAAAACTATCGGAAAGTACTACTATTGAGTATAATAGTTATTATTATTGGCTAGTGTGGTTTATTGGTTATGCTTAACAACAAGGTAACCTCATTAAGTTTCATCTTAATTCATCTTTCACTTTTTACGCTTTTTCTCTTACTTTTCTTATTGCTATTCAATCTAAACTTAATCTTACTTCTTTTATTATTACTAACTCTAAAGGTTACTATACTCTACATATCACATCTTGTACAGATTGAGAAACACTGGCTACTATTCTGTATTTAAATCTAGTAACTAATTTTCTTATTAAAGGTTTTCAGAATCAATTTCGACTTGGTATTTGAAGTCATCTTTGAACTAAACAAGCTATTACAGGAAGTAACTATTCTCTTATTTCTATTTATAATGCATGGATTAGTGGCTATATTGATGGTGTTATTTCTATTTATGCATATGTTTACTAATCCTAATTATGATAATCAAGTACAAGATATTTTTATATAAACTATTATCTAAAGCTAAAGTTCGTACATGTCCACGTTCAATCAATACTGTTCAATTTTTAGACAAAACTGCAGTTCTTCTTAACTATCTATATCAATATTCACTACATCTGAAATATCAACAACAGATTTGAATGAAAAATGTATTAACACTCATCAAGGTTTTATCAACTCTAATAAACCTTATAAATCGTATACACATAATCAGAAACTATTCATTAAGAAACTAGTTATAGATCGACCTATGTTAGTTAATAATAAGTTAACACAAACCCCCTTTATTACTACAGTTCTATCTCTATTCTTTATCTTTAATTTTACTAATTACTTTCCATACTATTCTACATTATAGACCCAGTTAATACTAACAACACTTTCTATCGTACTCTATATTTTATATTTACTGTATATATCTTATATAGTTGATGCTATTTACTTCTAGTATTTATTTATGCTCATCGTTCGTAAACATTTGTACAGATAGGTTATATTTCATACAAGATAACTCATCAACACATGATTGTGCTTACTTTACTATTTCAATTGTGTATCACAAACATTATAATGTATAACCTACTGCACTTGATACAGTATATTGAGAATAAGAAAGTTCTAGTACAATTTCTTTAGATTAAAATTCTGTTAGGAAAGGTAGAGCTATTGGACTTATTGAACAAATAAGAATTGCAGTATAAGTAAATGGTAGGAAACCTAGAAGTCCAGCTAGACGTCGTTCATTTTGTTGGTAATATGCAGCATGAAGAACAGCAGCAGCTGATATAAATATAGAAGTTTTAAAGGGTTTACTATATGGAATAGTGCAGCATCGTATTGACTGAGAGCAACAGCTATAAATAGATATTCTATTTGACTACAAGTAAAATAAGCAATAATACGTTTCATATTATTTTGTAGAAGTCCTGTACTTGCAGCAAAAAAAGCTGTAATGGCACCAATTCAAGTAATTACAATTAGAGTTGTTGGACAAATTCAAGTAGAGGTGAAGATCAAATTAGTAGATAAACTCCAGCAGTTACCAGAGTAGCAGCATGAATAAGAGCACTAACAGGTGTTGGCATAATGTTAGTTATATATATATTAGTATACTGTAATGTAATGTAATGTAATGTAATATAATTTAATGTATATAACCCTACGAAGTGCTAGCATTAACTCTTGTAACTGATCGGAGTATGTTATTTCTTAAAATATTAAAATATTTAGTAAGAGCTTCACGTGTATTCTCTGAGGATTCTACTAATTAATATTTGTAATTTAATGTTGGTTTTCTGCTGATTGCCCATTTTAGTCTTTGTTAGATTGTCACTATATGATAATATCATAATTTATAAAGAGTACTAACATCTTTTGTTTTTTACTTTTTTTTGTAATTTATTTTAATGGTTATGCTGTACCATTTCATTTTTTGAAACAGATGACAGGGAACAAGCATTAGAACAAATGTTAACAATACCCATAATGGATAGAAAGGACCTCGAGTATAAAAAATCTATGTATATAAGATACGGTGACGATTTTGTGGACTTATTTGAGGTAGCGATTTATGAGGCAAGAGTGATAAAGGATAAACTTAAAACTGCCCTACTTGATTTGACTGGTCTTGAACTTTTTAATAAAAAAAAACTTTATAATAAAAGCACGAAAGGAAAAACCACAAAGAGTGAAAGCCACAGTAAGGGTCATATTAAATATGCCAACACGAAAACTAAACAACAAGCTAATCAATAATAAATTCGCTCATATAAACCATGAAGGTAAGCTTTTACCAAACCACTAACAAGCATGGTTAATTTCGATCATTCAACTATAATACAGTTCTTTAATTATAATATTAATGGTATTTTAAACTTTTTACCTTTGCGGCTAATTGAATAGAAACAATGAATCTAATCTAAAATTTAAGAATGTCTATCACTAATACACTAGCAAGAAAGTACAAATTAAAGTAATTGAGACAAGTTTTCAAGAAAATCAGAGCCAATCTAAAAGACCCCGAAACGGATCTAGATAACTACGTTCCTAAATTTCTAGCGATTAAACATAAGTATAACACCAAAAAAAAATCTTACATCACCATTTAAATTTTTAGTATAAACTTGAATCGGAAGACTTACGACTAACATCTTCAAAAGTGTGTAATATGTCACAGTTCTACTAAAATAAAGATGCACCACCTTAAAAATGTATCTTATGTAATAGCTAAGATGGCGCACAAACTGCCACTTTCCAACAATGAATCGGACAAACACAGAGAAAACATATACCATTATGCCAATATCATCGTGACCTATATCATTAAGGAAAATAACTTAGTTACGAACTAAATCAAATTGCCAGATACAATGAGAATTAAAACATAGACTTAATTAGTCAAGAAGATAAAAGCAAACCTAAGTAGATATTATTAACCAAATTCCAAACTTACACTGTAATATTGTTAGCCGTAGGTTGGAAAAACTATTTCTAGGTTATGAGGGCAGTTCTTTTTTTGTTTTTTTGTTTTTTGTTTTTTTTTTAACTGAGCCTACTCATTATTAGGAGTATGTTTAATTCTTCAAATAGTAACTGGAGTTTTACCAATGCTTGGTGCGCCGAGTAGGTTCTTTTGTTATTCTAATTAAGGTTAGATATTATTTTGTTCTTATAATACCAAACTTAGGTATCTAGCTAAAATTACTTAATTTACCCTGTTGGAAAAAAGGTGCTGTATTTACTAAAACTGTTAAGTAAATCAATATCAGATGAAATCTCTAAACTATGGTTAAAGCTATACTGCTTAAAGTTCAATTTCCAATCGTATAAAGCTTAATTATTATGCCTGGCGCATTTTTAGGGTTTGTTCGCCATCTTTATAAAGTAGTGCATGACTCTGTTAGAACAATTAAGATGAGATGTATTAATAATATTAAGAAAATGAGTGAACAACCTAAGGAGATATATATCTTGAACACAAGAGAGACTACGGTATCCACTAAGGATAGTAATAACTCTTTGAAAGAAGGAACGAATAACTCTGTATTAAAGGTTTATTCAATTCTAAATACTTTTTACTTTTTTAAAATTAAATTAATAATATCTACAACTAATTTTTTCCAGTTAACATTAAAGTGTTAGTGATAATATCTTTACCATTAGCCAAGTCTGTATAATCAATGTAGGTTAAGTTTAAATTTAAATCGGTGGCTTTTCTAATTATGTAATTAATCTCGGAATCGGTGTAACAGTATAATTTAGGTTTAACAAAAAGAAAAAAGAAAAAAGAAAAAAGAAAAAAGAAAAAAGAAAAAAGAAAAAAGAAAAAAGAAAAAAGAAAAAAGAAAAGATGGAATCTTTAAATTTATGTTTTAAATTCCATTTATCTAATTATGATCCTATTCAGTCATATGATAATGGTTTATATATTATTAAACTATCTGTGTTACTTGCTATTTTTAATTTACCTGGTATATTTTATACGGATTTATTAATGCTCTAACATAAGCTAAGATTATTGCAGAGATTTGAACTACCGAAGGTATCTTTCTATCCTTAGTGAATTTATATTCCAAGTTGTTTTCTTATTCTAATCTTAATTGTTAAGAGTATATTCGTCTTAGTTTTTATTTAATTTAGGACCAGTTCTAATTTTGATTAAATCATCGGATAATGGAGTTAAATAACTATAATGATATTTTGTTACTACCATTTCCATATTAGCTTTAATGTATAGTTTAATATTAAATTTGTGATCCCTCTGACCAAACTTACCTTATGTATAATTTAATTAAAGTTTAGATATATTTTATATAGACCTTATATGTAGCTGTAGATTTAATCTACAAATATTTTTATAAAAATGTACCTAATAACTCATTACCTTAACAAGCGTTGAAATAGTTTACACACATAAAATTTCAGCCTTGTAACCTACTTGATTCCTTTTCTTAAATCAACCGTTGAAATAAATTCAAATAATACATCTCTAGCACACGACACATAACATCTTAATTTATTAAATAATAAGTTCTTTAAAACATCTTCTTTTGCTGGTGTAATCTTAGCAAATAAAAACCTAATTTATATTAATCAAGATTAGTATTATTACTTAAAACTGGCTTATTTGTTGACATAAGGCATTCCATGCCAATTTAAAAATTTTAGTTATTATCTTAATGGTAACCTTCCTCAAAATCTATCTTTAACATAAACAAATATATTACTATTACCGCCAAATTAGGGTTGTCTAATAGAACTTTTGTGACCTTTAATTAATTTAATGCTATGAGTATTATCTTTGTGACAATTACCAGACCAAAACCAAATATATCTAAGGTTAAACTAGGTAAAGTGTTAAAACTAGTAAAATTAAATTTGAAATTGTAAAAATAGTATGAGTTAAATTTAGTAACAGCTTCGTATAGTCCCATATTATCACATCTTAAAGAATTTAAACAATCTTGTTTTAAATATATCAGGTAAGTTATTATATAATTTTATTTTATATTCATTTATTTGAAATTATTAAAACTTATAATTAGTATCTGGCTTAAAACCAGTATATTTTATGGAGCTACTAATGTATGTGGGAATAACCCTTTACTTAAAATTTTTATCTTTTTATCTAAGGATGTAGGAAACATTTTAAACTATCCTTCAATTTGAAATATAAATTTTTTTCTTTACACCTTATTTTAATAGATAGAATATTATTATTACCCCAAAAGTAAAATTAGCCTGATTGACCCTAGTAAATTAATAGATAATAAATTATGCCTAGATTCTGTGCATATATGGTATACCATTTCTATTTTTCTTATCAACATTAATATAATTAAATAAATCATTGAATAATTAATTAATAATATTACCCTCAGTATTTAAACCTTTAAATTTATAAATAAAGTAGTCTTTATAGTAATCTGCATTTAATGCAACACCAACAACGTAAACACTTTGAGATCCTAATCAAGATTTAGGATTGTTACATTGAGTTTTCGAAATCAATAGCACCAATGTTTATATTATGCTTTTTATTAATATAACTTATAATTATATCAAAAGTTATAGTTTTTTCGGTATTTTTAAGGACCACCCGTAATTTTATATTTTTATCTCCTATCTTTTTTTAAATTCATTATCATTAATGTAAAATCTTTCCATTTAATATCAGGATATTTAAAATATTACTATATATAATAGTATTTTTCCATGAAAGTACATCACAAATACTTTGTCAGTAGAAAAGTTAAGATTAAACACAAAATATAAAACATCATTAAATTTAATTTTTAAAAACATTAACTGTAATGTTTGGACATAAAACTTTAAAAAACTGCTGTATTTCATTATTATTATTGTATTTTTGAATTTACTAATACATTCAAAGTTTGTTAAATCTTCAATATAGCAATTCATTTTTTCATTATTAAATTTAAACTTGGGCTAGCTTAGATCCACCAATTAAAACCTTTATTTAAAACTTTTTTAAGAACTTGTTCTACAATATTTTTATTTCTAAAGAAGATACCTATTTTTAATAATCCATATTACTTACCCAAGCTCTCCAAATTACACTAACCATACATTCATCACCCTCAATATTAAAATCATTAATAACTTTATTAAGGCACTAATTACGTTACCCCTAAACTAACTACACGCTAGTATCATAAGTAACAAACATAAATTTTTTTAAACCAGATAAAACTTCTTTATAAATTAATCTAACTGTGCTAATAAGCTATATTCTTTATTATCCTTAAAATTCACAAATAACTTATTTTTTACTGCATCATTTAAAGAATCTATATTTAATAATTAAATTTATTTAAAAATAATGTACAAACACTATTTACAATATAGTTAAATAACCTTAAAAATATTGTACAAAAATCACTATCTACAAGATATTTTTCCTTGTAAATAATGTAAAAAAAAGAAGTATTGTTTTCTTTTGTTTTTGTTTTGGTTTTTTTTGGGGGGGGGGGCTTTCCCCCCTTTTTGTGATTTTGTTTCTTTTTATATTAAATTAGAATAGATCACTAATATCTAAATATGAAAATTTGTGTAAACTAATTTAGTTTAATACTTTATCATTATCTAAATATAAGGGTTTTGTGTCTACTAATTTATTAGTTTTATCAAATATTAGTTCTCTTTTTCCAAGTGTAGTTTTTAATGTATAATTATTTTCAGATATTTTAATTTCCCCTGAGGTTAAATTTTTATTCCATTTTTCATGGTTAAGTATTAATTTACTATCTTTATATAATAAGTTGCTAAATTCCTCAAAATTAATATTTTGTTCCATTTTATTTTTATTTAGTTTGAAACCTTTAATTTTTAAAATATCACCCTGTTTAGTTTTACAGTAATAAACTTTAGGAGCTATATATATTGCTTTATCAAAAGTATATTCTAGATTAAACTTACCTAACTCAAATCCTACTTAAAATTCATCTAATTTGTTTTCTAAAGCCACACTATCAGTATCTGTATAATAACACGTATTATTATTTAATGTTTTGAATTTATACATATATATTCTAGCATATGAAGTAACAGCTGAAGCTATAGGTATTGAAATATTTAATTGAGAAAAATCATCATCAGATTCCTCAAAATTTAAATAAGATATTAATTCCTTGTTATCAAACTTAACTACATTTGTAACATCAAAATTATTATAAATATGAAAAGATTCAGAACTATCTATTATTATGTTTTTTTTTATAAGGTGTCATACCAAATCTACCATAAAGGCTATTTAAGATTAATTTAGATATAGTATATAAAGGTGAATTTTTGTTATTATTAACTTTAATAGTGTAAAAGTAATATACAAATTCCTTGAAAATATACCCCTTTTCTTAAAAAGATATCATCTTAAGATTTCAAACTTATAATTCAATTCTTTAGCTTTAACTAATTCCTCTGAAAATAACTTCCTTTCCATTTACCAACTGGAGTTACAGTTTTATAACTATTACTTATTTTTAATCTATGCTGAAGTATTGGTATATTTACTTAAAATAGGGCTTCTAGTAAAACATCAAAGAAACCAAAAGCATCTTTATCAAAATTAGCTATATTACCTTCAAAGTAAACAGGTTCAGCCACAGGCATACATTGTTCTTTCATTACATATGGATATAAAGAATTTACAACATAATGATAGATATTTTCACCATAAGGTTTTAGGGCTTCCACATTACCACCTGTGTAACTTAACGAAATATCGTTAAACATTTTACCGGTAATTACTGGAATATTAACATTATCCTGTAAAAATTTACATCTAAAAATATCAAAAGATAAAGAAGAAATAGTAGGATATTTAGCTATATCTAATTTCATCAAATATGATGTTAGCAAATTTATCTATTATTTTATAAAGTGTTACTACATCTTGATTACAATATTTTATTGTTTCTTGTTTTAATTCCCATTCTTGACCTTTAAACTTTGGTACAGTATTCATCATATTTATCTTCAGATATGTTTACAAAAGAGTTAATTGAAGGTACTTTTCCCGTATAGTTTAAGGCTATTTGTTCATTGTTAACAAATAATACCGGAAATGTTTCCTTACTTTCGACATTAAAACCTTTTTATATTTTTTCTAAAGAAGCAGGTAATAATAATAAAGAATCCCTAAATTTAAAAAAAAAAATCTACCAAATTTAAATTTTATCTCAATAAACTTATTGTCATTAATTATAGGGTTTATCTTATCACTCAAATTATTCAATATTTTTATTAAAAATATACCATTAAAATTAGAAAATTATGTAAATATACTCTATAACCATCGTATTTTCATTATATATAATATAGCTTCTTCTAATAGTTCAGTTGAATCTTTATAATCACTTAAATAAAAACTATTTACTTTTACTCCATCATAATTACTAGCTAAATTAACGGATAATACACCATTAATATTTCTAGTTTCAAGATCCATAGTCATAAATTTTTCAGATAAATAAATTGATGGTTTAATTCTACTAATAAATTTAGTTTTTCTTTTTATAGTTTTAGTTCACCATTTACAATAATATATTTATATTCTTTAATTTTTCTATCAAAAGTTGATAAATCTTAACTATTTTCATTTAAAATCGTATCTTTAAAACTTATTAAGATTTTATTATCTATTTTTAGATCAACTAAGGTATGACTTTTAAATAGTCGTATGTGATATTCTCTGTTAGATTTAGGTATGTAAACTATTGCTTTTTTATGATTACTATAAAAATGTGTTGTTCCTCATTTTGTAATATCCATTGTTAAAGGTAATTTATACCCACTGTAATTAAACTTTTATGATTTTACTAATTTTACACTTTTTTTATGTCTTTTTAATTTAGATTTAGTTACGTTTTCGTTCTGTTCTTCTGATAATATTTTTTAGCTAAATATAACTTTAGATAATTCTAATTTATGATAGTCTTCATTTTTAAGATCCCCAAATTCATTAAATATATCAGACATTATATTAACTTTATCTTTTTGATATATTTGAAAATATAATATTTAATAAAACTCGCCATTTAAACACTGCACTTTAAATTAAATTAATCTAGATTGATTAGCTAGTAAATTTGACACTACAATATTCCATTTTTACTTAAGTTACTAGTAATAATTTTCTTTGTTAATATATTAACTTATAAGTCTTGTTAATAGTTTTACCATTTGTGTTTATAATTTTATTTTTGTTTCATTTTATTTCTTTAAAATAATAATTTTTATAGTGGGTTTATTTGATTAATCTCTATATTAGTTCTCTAAATTTTAGAATTAGAAATAAATATAAAGATATCATACCAATAAGGGTTATGTAGCAAATTATAACTTCAATTATAATTCAAATATATGAGGTTTTCTCAAAATAGTTAAAAATCCATTTAAATTTAGGAAATTTACTATTTAAGTCATATTTATATTTTAATATTATAACAGTTAAATAACCAATAATATTGGTAATCGAAAATAAAACTAATAAAGATAATATAAAAAATGAAACACCTAAATTATATAAATCAGTAATTGCATTTGTTTGATCTGAATCAACGTTTTTAATGTCAAATTTATTTAAAAAAAATGGTAGTAAAAATGATTTTTGTTTTACAGAAGAAAAATAAGAATCTAAACTTTCTCTTAATTTTTTAAAAAAACCTTTAAATTTTTGTAATATCTTAATAAACATTATATTTTATATATTTTATTTATTACTATTAGAAGAATTAGACCCATTGTTTTCATTATTTCCATTATTACCATTTTTACCATTATTTCCATCATTACTGTTATTTCCATTATTACCATTATTACCTTTATTACCTTTAATCCTATCATACATGTTTAATCCAGCTTCTGCACCACCAATTATAGTAGCACCCGTAGCAAGACCTTTAACAATCTTTTCTATCAATTTTTTACCAGAACTTGATGCATAATGAATACCTAATACAACAACTGTTATAATACTAATAAAGAAAATAAAATTTAATATAAACTCAGTAAGTGAAAGTGCATCAATTGAATATAAATTTTGTGTTAACATCTTTGTTTCTTTTTTGTTAAAATAGTTTCATCACATTCTATCTTAAAACTTATAGCTAGTATTTAAATATTACCTAACTTTAAAGTTTCATTAGGTTCGATATAAGATATAAATTTTGGTTTATATATTTTTATAATATATTACTGCTTTAGTAGCAGTTTCAATTTACATAATAAGATTATTAAAAACTTTTAAAGGCATTGCCTATTTAGAAATAATCCAAAATCGAACAAAAATTAAAAATTGTATTTTTAACC
>Ga0153981_1000454_pt1 | contig 10917 bp, 9 predicted proteins | sample TSGA065MetaG_FD_104714 | JGI IMG/M metagenome (GOLD analysis project Ga0153981, IMG submission 104714) | Attine ant fungus gardens microbial communities from Georgia, USA - TSGA065 MetaG | ecosystem: Host-associated > Fungi > Mycelium > Unclassified | place: USA: Georgia, Magnolia Springs State...
AACACCACACTCATCGGCATAGACCATAACGCGAAATTTATCGAAAGCGCGCTGCTGGTTCAGGATGTCAGCAATGTGATTATCCACAATATTTTCATTGAAAACCCGGTGGATGTTGACCCGCAATTCGAGGAGGGCGATGGCTGGAATGCCGAATGGGACGGGCTGAGTATTATCCGCGCTCATCACGTCTGGGTCAGTCACGTGACCTTCACTGACGGGCGTTTCACCATGGACATGTATAAAGAAGTCGATGGCTGGAAATACGTTCAGCATGATGGCTCCCTCGATATCAAACGGGCGTCCGATTATATTACCGTCTCGAATTGCCTGTTTACATTACATGATAAGACGATTTTAATCGGCCACAGCGACAGTAATGACGCCGAAGACACTGGCAAATTACGCGTGACGTTTTATGATAATAATTTCAGCCGTATTGTGCAGCGCACGCCACGCGTCCGCTTTGGTAATATCCATCTCTATAATAATGTGTTTGATAACAATACTGCCGATCCGATATATAAATATCAGTACAGCTTCGGCGTCGGGAAAAATTCACGCACGCTCTCGGAGTATAATGTCTTCGATGTCAAAGGGCTGACTGACCACTGTAAATTATATAAAGGTTTTGGCGGGGAGTTTCTGGAGGATTCCGGTTCTGTCTTTAATCAGAAAACCGGAGATTTAAATGGCTGCGGATTTACGCCCGGCGTCGAAAAACCGCCATATGCGTATTCGCCTCATAAAGATCTGACCGAACAACTTGCCGATGCCATCAGACAGGCGGCGGGTAACGTACACACTTACCGTATCCGGGTCTGATGAGTTTACCGGTCTGAAACGCAGCAAGGTGCAGACCTGCGTCTGTCACCTTGCTTTTTTATTCTGACTGAACAGTCAGACCGCCAGCCACTTTTTAGCGTCCGCTTTCATTTTTGATTCCAGTTCACTGCCACGGGTAGCAAACACGCGGCTGAGCGGGAACCCGCTGAGTTCCAGCAGACAGGCCAGCGCCGCATATTCACGCGGATATTTAGCGGCAATGCTTGCGTCAATTTCTACCGGCCCCAGCGGGAAGGTGAACGTCCCCATATCGTAGACGCTCTGACGGTGAAACAGCTTCCACACGCCGTCTCTTTTTTCTGCCAGATCGTAGAAGCGGTTGTGGCATTCGCAGCCGATATTCAGTTTCACGTTTTCGGCGATGATCATCGCATTGGTTTCAAGAATCGCTTTGTCGCCACGATCGTTAAAGGTCACGACGGGTGAGCCGATCATGTGTTTAGTGCGTAAATCTGACGCGCCCATCCGCATCGAGCCATCGACAAAACCGCTCGCCAGCCCTTCATACCAGGTGATTTCTATGGTGCCGTCCGGATGGAACAGGTTACGTAACTGTTCCCATTCGCCAAGATCGCGGTGCATCCAGCCATTCATGAGGTCGTTCAGCGCCTGACGGTCTTGCAGTGGTTGAGTGTGCATTTTGGGGATCCTTTTACGTTGAGGGATTCAGTCTGGTGGAGTTCCGCGTTAAACTCAAATAGATAGATTTTACTGAACAATCATTTTTAATGATGAATAAGGCAATAATGGAACTCCGACACTTACGTTATTTTGTGGCCGTGGCTGAAGAAGGGCACTTTGGCCGCGCCGCCGGGCGGCTGAATATTGTTCAGCCAGCACTCAGCATGCAGATTAAGGCACTGGAAACGGAGCTGGGCGGCCCGCTGTTTATCCGCACCAGCCGTCGGGTGGAACTGACTGAAGCAGGATTACTTTTACTGGCACAGGCCAGGCTGACGCTGGAACAGGTGGAACATACGCGGCTGGCGGTGGAACGCGCGATGCGCGGCGAGACGGGGCGGGTGCGTGTCGGTTTTGCGGGTAACGCCATTTTCAGCGGCAAAATGATTGCCGATTTACGTCGTTTCCGCCGGGCCCATCCGGATGCGGAAGTGATTATTCAGGAAATCGCGCCACAGCAGCAGGTGATGGCGATCCTGACCGGTCGCATCGATATCGGTTATACGCCGGATAACAGCACGACGGCAGATCCGCAAATCAGGGTACAGCAGGCCGGAAACTGGGAAATCATGGCGGCGCTGTGCGACGATCATCCTTTAGCCGTGCATCCGCAGCTGACCGTGGACATGCTCGCCGGACAGCCGCTGGTGTTGTATGACGCCCACGATACGCATGAAAATCTGTATATTTTGCTGGCGCAGCGGCTGGGAGAACGTTTTAACGTGGCGCACAGTTCAAACAGCACGCTGAGCGTACTGGCTATCGCCGCCGCCGGACTGGGGCTGGCGCTGATCCCCGCGCCGCTGCAACAGGTGAATATTCCCGGCCTCGTCTACCGCAGCCTGAACGCCCCCGAACTGACCGCCAATCTGGTGATGGTGAGCCGGGTACAGGAGCCGGGCAATGCGGTGACAGCGTATCTGGCGATGGCAAGTTTTGTATAGCCTGTCAGCGCAGTAAATGCTGCAAAGCTTCCTGCATCGGCTGGCTGGAAATCATGATAGGGCCGGTAAAGGGTGAATCCAGATCGACAATCACGTAAATGGCGGAAGCGATGGATAACGCGCCAAGGGTGATGGTGACAATCGCCAGCGCATTGCGCGGGGCAATCAGACCAAAGCTCAGAAAGATGATCATCAGCCAGAACGTCAGCATGGTAAAGAACGGCTGTGACATCGAACTGTGCGAGACTTCAATCAGCCGCCAGCGCGCCTGAATCAGCCGGTCAAACTGGCTGAGCGCCACTTCCATCACACGTTTCTGCAACGGATCCTGCGCCGGTAACTGACGCACCTGTCGCTCCGCGATATTGAGCATTTCGCCAAGCCGATAATCCTCTAACCGATCCTGAATATTTTCGGGCGGTGTTGTTTTCTGTGTGACGGTGGCCGCGGGTTTTACATCTGCGGGCCAGGTACTGGCAATCGCGGCCGCGGTATAAAGGCGCAGATTTAACCGCGCAGCGTCAGCCTCCGGCCCGTAATCGCGTAATGTGACATCAAGCTGAATGAGGTCTGCGGCGTAGCTGCGAAAATCATTGGTCAGCGTATCGAAGTTACTTTTCGCCGACGCTGTCATCAGGCTGAGCACCAGCGCGGCGAAGGTCAGCAGCATCCCGATGACCAGTTGCACCAGCTGTACGGTTTCGTGCGCTTTATGTTCCTCAGGCAACAAGGGCCGGACAACCATGCCCACCAGCGTGGCGGCCAGCAACAGCGTGAACACCAGCAAAGCAAATCCGATTTCGGTCATGCTGATAACTCCGGAAAACCGCGGGGACTAAACGGGAATGACCACCAGGAATAACGCCTCTGAGCCGGGCAGGATAAGTATAGCCAGAACTGCTTACACACAGCGCCAGTCCGCGTTTTTTTAATCAAAAACGGACTGCCGGAAACTGTGTTTAGATTTTCTTTTTATGATGGCTGAACTCTCAGTTCGAATAATCGTATTGTCTCAAAGATCTGAGATCCCCTCTCAGGCGCGGAAATTTTCTTTAAGATAATTAAAAAGCTGGTTGTTCATCTTTTTATTAAGATTGTTTTTATTATAACTCATGGCGATTTCCACCACGGGCAAGGGAATTTCACTGGTAAGAATTTTGATGTCAAAGGCATCTATGAAACGCTCAGCCAGCCAGCGGGGAACAATAGCCACCGAATCTGAAGAAGAAACATGGCTGAGGATAGACATGAAAGAAGGGCTTTTCAGAGAAAAGCTTCGTCCTGACATCAGGTTATTTTCAATATTTTTGCGGGATGTGATTGCCGGTAATTCGTCGGTATGGATGTAACCAAAGACTTCATGCGGGATGTCTTCTTCACGAAGTTCGGTGTGAAGACGTGGATGATTTTTTCTGCAAATAAACACCAGGTCTTCCTGACCAATCAGGAAGGACTGAGTAGAAAGCCCGAGGTTTTTACTGACGCCAAACACTAAATCGACCTGGCGAAGTGATAACGACTCACTAAAGCTGTCAACCATGTTGTCGCTGACCCGATGGACAATTTCACAGTTTATTTTTTCTTTAGCGAAAAACTCGCTGATAATCGGAATGATTTTCAGCGATAAGTATACCGGGCACTGAATGACGAGCTGATTGTGGTACTCATCATTTTCAAAATCTTCAATATTGCTGATTAGCGTTTCCAGGCTGTCCTTAATCGTAAGATGTAGTCTGGTGGCGATGGTGGTGGCTTTCAGCTTTTGCCCGTCACGCAAAAACAGGGGATCACCAAAGTAATCTTTCAGTTTTTGCAGGGACTGGCTGATGCTGGGTGAGGAGGCATTGAGCAAAGTGGCCGCATTTTTAACACTGCCGGTGGTGTAAACCGCATCTAAGACCATTAACAGGTTAAGATCGAATTTCCTGATCTTAAGGGAGACAGGGCGCTTGTGATTCGTGTCATTCATTTCCAACCTCATTGGCTGACATCTGGAGTGATTCTAATTGTAGCACCAATGACTTAGTTATCTTTTGTCTGCCCCCATCAGATGCATCCATTTTGAAAATTCTTCTTCATAAACGTAAACAATTTCTTCATCAAGGTAATTGGTTTCGTTTTTCTGGATGTAAGCCATGCAGGGAAAGGCTGCTGGCATGTTTTCAGCCAGTGCGGCTTCAATTTCCTGAGGGTTGAGCAGGGAAGGGAAGTCATCTACCCCGGCGTTAATGAGTAAAATGTACCATTCCTCATACTCTTTCTGACATCCCAGAAAGGTGATATTCATTGTCGTTCTCCGTGTTGCCCAGCTGCAAAATAATGGTCAATAATGCAGGGATTAAAGAATGAATGACAATCTCATATTTCTTAATGAATTATTTTAGAAAATACGTTCTCTTTTCTGAAGCATCTGTGAAGTTAAGATTATGTTATTTGTCAGGGGTATTTCGTTTTTCTTAATGCCGAATTAAAACATTGCGTATTTCCTAAATTATTTATTCCACTACAATCCACCCATCGCCGTTATTCATGCCGTGAATCAATCGTCCTCTGTTTAACGGAATGTCATTCTCTCTTTTCCAGGAAATATTGCTATGAAAATTAAAGCACTCACTCTTATCATCCTCGGGCTGACCCCGCTGGCTTCTCTTGCATCAGATGGTGACATTACCTTTACCGGTAAAGTGACGGCATCAGCCTGCTCTCTGAAAGGTTTTAATAACGTTGCCAGCACATCTGGCCTGATGACGCTTCCTAACGTTACCCCGGATTCTTTCTCCGGGGCTGGCGGCTATGCCGGTATGACTGACTTCACCATTGATCTCGAAGACTGTGATACCTCAACGATGAAAAACGCCCGTGTTGCCTTTAGTGGCACGCCCGATACGGTTGATAATTCCATTTTGAAAAACACCAATGCTGCGACCCCGGCAACCGGCGTCGGCGTGGCTGTTTTAGAAAATAACGGAACAACGCTGGTGGATATCAACGGCGGTCAGTCTTCCGTGTCACAGGCATTAACTACCGGAGATACATCACTGAAATTTAAAGTGGCTTATAAGGCGAATACGTCCACACCCGCTGTCACCGCAGGGAATGTTACCGCGAAGACATTTGTGGATATAACATACAATTAATTAACATTTTTGTATCCCCGTAAATAAATAACGAATAACCACCCCGACATTAAGCAGGCCAACTGTGAAAATAAATTATTGGTTTTTGATAATAAGATTTTTCATTTTTGCGCCTGCTTTTTTTTCTGTTTATTCTCATGCAGCAGAAAATGACAGTGCCTTTGATGCTGATTTCCTGCGTAAAGATACCCAGGAAATCCCTAAACAATTTTATCATCCCGAACAGACCGAAGCCGGTATTAAAACGGTCGATATTGTGCTGAACGGCCATACTCTTTTTAAAACCAAAATCGACTTTATTACGGTTAAGGGCAATGAAAGTGCCACGCCGTGTCTGACTCAGGCTTTACTGCACCAGATGGGGCTCGACCATCATCTGGATGAACTGACCAAAGCCGGTAATGAAACCTGCTACGATTTTGCGACCAAATGGCCTGATGCAAAAATCAGCTATGACGAGGCCATGCAACAACTGGTGATAACCGCCCCTCAGGCGGCGATGAACGTCGCCGGACAAAGCGAGATGATTGACCCTTCGCTGTGGGATAACGGCGTCAACGCCCTGCGTATGAGCTATTCGGGTTACGTGTATCACAGTGAAAACCGCGGCAATAACGCGGATGCCTCCACCAGCGATAACGCCTATCTCAGCCTCAATTCCGGCGTCAATCTCGGCAACTGGCGTTTCTACAGTTTCGATACGTTCAATAAATCGGACACCGGCTGGGAGCAGAACCATGACCGCGCCTACGCAGAACGGGACATTGCGTCTCTGGTTTCGCGTTTTACAGCAGGCGATGTGTACGCCAGCACCTCCAGCGATGTACTGGGGATTTTACCGGTACGCGGCGTCACGCTGGAAACTAACGCCCAGATGCTGCCTTCCGACACGTTCAGTTATTCTCCGGTGATCCGCGGCGTCGCGCGCAGCAATGCCCGCGTGGTTATCCGTCAGCGCGGCAACATTATCTACAGCCAGACGGTCGCGCCGGGCAGTTTTGCCATTACCGATCTTAACAACGGACAAATCGGGGCCGACTTAGAGGTGACCGTTGAAGAGAGCGACGGCTCACAGCAGCATTTTACGGTGCCGTATACTTCACTGCCCAACATGCTGCGCCCCGGCACCTGGCGTTACAGTGTGAGCGCCGGGCGGTATCGCGACGACGGCTTGTCTTATCAGCCGCTGGTCGCTCAGGGCAGCCTGCAATATGGCTGGGATAAATTCACACTCAGCGATCTGGTGGTCACCGGCGAAGGTTATCAGTCTATGGCGCTCAGCAGCGCGTTTAATCTCGGCACGCTGGGCAGCATTTCTCTGGACTGGGCGCTGGAAAGACATCAGCAGGTTAACGACAACGCAGCCACTGAGGCAGAAAGTATCGGCGACAGTGGTCGTGCATTGCGTTTGCTGTATGCCCGCCGGTTTGACGGTTCTGACACCTCATTGCAACTGATGGCTTACCGCTACCAGACCGCAGATTTCATGGATTTTCCCGAATACGCGGGCTGGCGCTGGGGCGATGATGACACGCAGCACCACCGCAAAAATGAAATGCAGGCGACCATCAATCAGGGCTTAGGTGACTTCGGCAGCGGTTATCTGACGTTACAGCGCGACAGCTATTACGACAGCAGCGCAACCGACACCTCACTGACGCTCGGTTACAGCTTCAACATTAAAGCCGTCAACATCAGCATGAATTACAGTTATCAGGCGAATTCGGGCAATGATGGCCAGAACGCGCCTGACCGTCAGCTCTCACTGAATTTCTCCGTGCCGCTGGATATGGGCGACAGGCGCAGCCGTAATCTGTCATTTAGCACCAACAGCAGTAACCGTTCCGGTGATTCACAAATGGCGACGGTGTCGGGAACCGAACTCGACAGCGCGATGAACTATTCGCTTTCCGCGCAGCATGACAGCACCGGTTACTCGCCGTCGGCGGCGCTCGCTTACCGCAATTCGATGGCGAATATGAATGTGAGCGCCAGCACCAGTCAGGACAGCCGTCAGTATTCGGCGGGGATTTCCGGCGGCGTGGTGGCTTATCGTCACGGCGTGGTGCTTTCCCAGCAACTCGGCGACACCATTGCCATTATTGAAACACCGGGGGCGGCGGGTATCAGCGTCGACGGTCAGCCGGGTGTCAGCACCAACCGTTTCGGGCGTGCCGTGGTGCCGTCCGTTTCAGCTTACCGCGACAATCCGTTGTCGCTCGATACAAGACATGCCGCGGATAACGTTGAGCTGGTTGATGGTGGCCAGAACGTGATCCCGACTCACGGAGCGGTCGTTGTCCGCCGTTTCCAGACGAAAGTAGGCCGCCGCGCTATAGTGATGTTATCGCTTTCAGACGGCAAACCTGCGCCATTCGGAGCGGCGGCATGGCAGGGCAAGGAGCAGGTCGGCATGGTGGCCGATAACGGACTGTTGTATCTCAACGGCATTCTGGCCGATGGCGGTACAACACTGCATGTGGACCTGGGCAATAACGCGCAGTGCCAGTTCGATTTACCAGGTGCCAAAGAGTCTTCTGAACCCTGGTATCAGCAAATAAATGCGGTTTGTCGCTAAGCAGAGATAAAGATGAAATTCACTAAAATTGCCGTTCCCGTATTCATGAGTTTATTACTTCTGGCAAACGCGGCCTCCGCCGCTGTCCGTCCCGCGCTGACCCGTGTGGTCGCGCTGGAAAGTGATAAAGAAACCTCTATTAAGCTCATCAACGATGATAAGTCACAGGATTATCTGGTTCAGTCCTGGATTGAAGATTTAAAAGGTAACGATAAAAACCTGCCGCTGATCCTCACGCCTCCTTTATTCAAAATCGGTGCCGGAAGGGAAGGGAAGTTACGGATGGTTATCGTGCCGGGCAAAATCCCTCAGGATCGGGAATCGGTTTTCTGGCTGTGGATCCAGGAAGTGCCGCCGGTCAGTAAAGCGCAGGGCAACCAGTTACAGGTGGCGGTACGCACCCGTCTGAAAGTGTTTATCCGCCCGACGACGCTGGCAGAAAAACCGGCAGATACGCTGAACAAACTGCAATGGCAGGTCAGCCGTGAAGGCGGTAAAACCTGGCTGATTGCGAAAAACCCGACGCAGTATTACGCCAGTTTCTCTGAGCTTTCGGTCACCGCAGGCGGCAAAGCGCAGCCGGTCGCCGGTAAGAACAGCATGGTGCCTGCCAAAGGGGAAATGCGTTATGCGCTGCCCGCGGGTGTGACGGGCAAATCCGGCTCGCTGAACTATTCAGTCATCAACGATTTCGGTGGCGAATCCCCGGTGTTACATCAGTCCCTGAATTTCTGACGGACAGCCGCACATGAAAATATGGCCTGCGTTGTTACTGACTCTTATCGCTCCCGCCTGCTCCTGGGCGGGGGTTTTACACTGCGATATCGATTCCGGCGGTGCAGCGCCATTCTCGCCTTACACGCGTGAAAATCCGGTGGCTGTCGATCAGAATACGCCGGATTACACGGTGGTACTTGCGCTCGATTACGCCCAGTTTTTGCCAAATATGCGCCTGACCTGTACGTCGGATGGCAATGAGTTTGAAGCTCCGGCCAACTTTGACGGCACCATCAGCCTGAGTCTCAGCGCGGTCAATGACAGCGCGCTGGACTGGGCGGGTGAAGCGCAAACCACCAATAACGGCATAAAGATGAAGATGTATATTAAAGCCGTGCAGATCAGTGAAGAAACGCCGCCAGACAGCTATCCTGCGGCGCAAATGGCCAGCGGAAAACGTCTCGGCGTGGAATATCCGATTATTAATGGTAAAGACGACACCACGCTGGTGCAGTTCGGCGCGCAGTACAATGCGGGAAAAACGCTCTACAAGTACGATAAACAATACAATTTCGCCATCGAATCGATGCGTGCAGAACTGATTAAATTCGGCTGGATGGAATATCAGTCTCAGGCCGTCATTCCTCCCGGCGCGCATTTGACCTTTACCATCGACGGGCTGGGCGGTATCGCCACCGTTGATGTGCCGTTAGGTTCAGGTGTGTACATGGCCGCGCCGTCATGTTCGCTGGATAATAAGCATCAGACCGTTGATCTGGGCAATATCAGCAAAACAGGCAGCGGCACCTTTCCTCAGAAAGGGCCGCTGGTCCGCTTCGGCATGGATTTTACCTGTAGCAGCTACACCAATAATGTGGAGTTTACGTTTGACGAACCCTACACCGTGATTAAGGGCCGCGACACATTGTCCACCACCAGCGTTCAGAACGGTGAAAAATTGCAGGGTCTGGAAGTCGGACTTTTTGACAGCGAAGGGAATACGGTGAGAATGGGCGTGAAACAAAATCTTGGTGTCGGACAAAAAGGCAAGAACACCGCTAATTTCCAGGCGGCGATAATCCAGACGGCGGCAAAAGTCACCGATGCCAGTAATAACGATTTTACGGGGAATTTCACCGCGAAAGCCGATGTGACGATCACCTATTACTGAGCATTATTGACGAGCACAATTTCATACAGTGAAATTTTATTGCAGGTTCAGGGGTTCATGATTTGTTCAGCCGTCGGTGGTTAAGAACAGATCATGAGCCCCGCAATTTTTTAAGCCCCCCGTCATTCCCCCTGTTGACCGTTCCGGTCTCAACTTCATCGCTTACTCTTTCTGCTGTCAAAACAGAACCCCTGTCCATCGGGACGGAGCAGGGGGTAATTCTGTAACTCATGCGTAACTCGTAATATCCAAACTCCTCAGGCAATGAAAACTTTATTGCCAGTCATCACGTCGCCATAAATACCTGAAGAGTGGTGCACTCCGGCCATGATGACACCACCGTAGTTGAAACAAGGTAAAGTCAGGGAATTATCATGCATTGCTCACAGGCCGGGAAATTAGCTACTACCGGTATAACGCGGGCAAACTACGCAGGTGCCCCTGCATCTCTGGAAAGAGACATCTCAGCAACTGTTCCCCTCGTTACACTGTACGGCAGGCTCTCCGCCATTTCAGTGCCACACCTGCCACACCCTTTGAGACACCCCGGTTAAGCTTAACGTGAAGCGTACCGGCTTTCGCATCCACGTCTGATGCGCTTGATCTGCGGGTGCTGTCAGCCGATAACAAAGAATCAGCACGCATCAGGGAAGAGTATATTTCACTCAGCTGCGGATTTAATCCGGGAACAGCGGTAGCGGTAATGCGACAGCAATTCATTGACTCAGATATTTTGTCTGACTGAGTTGCAGAATGATTACCGGAGGAGGGCGTTTTACTGAGGACTAAAAAGAAGGGACTGTGACATTTACGCATAAAAAAACCCTGCTGGTGCAATCAGCA
>Ga0153981_1000458_pt1 | contig 10828 bp, 10 predicted proteins | sample TSGA065MetaG_FD_104714 | JGI IMG/M metagenome (GOLD analysis project Ga0153981, IMG submission 104714) | Attine ant fungus gardens microbial communities from Georgia, USA - TSGA065 MetaG | ecosystem: Host-associated > Fungi > Mycelium > Unclassified | place: USA: Georgia, Magnolia Springs State...
AAAAGGTGCAACTACCCTATTTATTAGCAGAAAGTAGAGTCGAGACTTGCACTTATCTACGTGGGCAAATAGAGTTAATATTGTGAATGTTTGCCGTGGTGGCAATGAATTAGAACAACAGAGATAGCAATGATGCAGGATTTGCGTCTGATATTAATCGTTGTTGGCGCGATCGCCATAATAGCGTTGTTGTTACACGGTTTGTGGACCAGCCGTAAAGAACGCTCTTCGCTTTTTCGTGATCGCCCAGCTAAACGTGTGAAAAAAGAACGGGAGCAATCTCCGTCTGACGATTTTGTCGATGGAGTGGGTGAAGTGCGCGTGCGTCCTGCTTATCCTCAGGATGAACCGACTTTCGGTCAATATGACGACGAGCCGGAACAGACTGCACCGCCACGTCAGCCGCAGGTTCCACCTGCGCAGCCAGCGCCTGTTGCCCGTCCTCAACAACCGGTTCGCCCGCAGCAACATGCTGTGCAGGAGGACCCGTTGCTCAGTGGCTATTCCGCCGCTGAACCTGAGGCAACGCGTCGCGAACCTGTCGCTGATTTTGCCCCCGAGGTAAAACCGCACGCGCCGGTTCCACCGCAGGAGATTCATGCCGAGGCCGCACCGGCGGCGAAAGCAGAACCTCAGCCAGCGCCTTTTGCGCCTGCTGAAGAAGCGCCGGCAGAGAAAGCTAAACTGAAAGAAACCGTTCTTGTTCTGCACGTTGCAGCGCATCAGGGCGGCGTGATTGGCGGAGAAGTGTTGCTTAACAGCGTGCTTCAGTCCGGCTTCCAGTTTGGCGCTATGAATATTTTCCATCGTCACGTCAGCCCTGCTGGCAGCGGTCCGGTATTGTTCAGTCTGGCCAATATGGTCAAACCGGGGTCGTTTGATCCTGACAATATGTCCGACTTCTCCACCCCTGGCGTTACGTTGTTCATGATGGTGCCTTGCTACGGCGATGCGCATCAGAACTTCAAATTGCTGCTGCAGTCAGCCCAGCGTATTGCCGATGATGTCGGTGCGATGGTGCTTGATGATGAGCGTCGTATGATTACGCCGCAGAAGCTTGAAACGTACAAAGCGCGGATCCGTGAGGTCCTCGAGGCGACCGCCTGATTCTGGCGTTCGTGAAACACCCATTCCCCAAACCCCCGCTTGCCGGGGGTTTTTTATCTCCACGGTGAGTCATGGCCACTATCGAAGAACAGATCAATCATTTACGCACTCAGCTGCGTCATCACGAATATCAGTATCACGTTCTGGATGCCCCGGAAGTGCCGGATGCCGAATATGACCGCTTAATGCGCGAACTGCGCGAGCTGGAAACCGCGCATCCTGAGCTGATTACTACTGACTCGCCGACTCAGCGCGTGGGCGCCGCGCCGCTATCTGCTTTCGAGCAGGTGAAACACCGTGTGCCGATGCTGTCGCTGGACAACGTTTTCGATGAAGAAAGCTATCTGGCGTTTTATAAACGCGTTCAGGACCGGCTGAAAACCGCTGAACCGCTGACATTCTGCTGTGAGCTGAAGCTCGACGGCCTGGCGGTCAGTTTGCTGTATGAGAATGGCGAACTGGTGCAGGCGGCAACGCGGGGTGACGGCACAACAGGCGAGAACATCACGGCCAATGTGCGCACTATCCGCGCCATTCCGCTGCGTCTGCACGGTGACAATATTCCTGAGCGTCTGGAAGTGCGTGGCGAAGTCTTTATGCCGCAGCCGGGCTTTGAAGCGATGAATGAGGAAGCACGGCGCACCGGCGGGAAAGTGTTCGCGAACCCGCGTAATGCGGCGGCAGGTTCTTTGCGCCAGCTCGATCCGCGTATCACGGCTAAACGCCCGCTGACCTTCTTCTGCTACGGTGTTGGCCTGCTGGAAGGCGGTGAACTACCACGCAGCCACTATGAACGCCTGCAACAATTCAAAGCCTGGGGATTACCGGTCAGCGACCGTGTCCGTGTGTGTACCGGCAGCGATGATGTGCTGGCGTTTTACCGTCAGGTTGAAGCCGATCGCCCGTCGCTCGGTTTTGATATCGACGGCGTGGTGGTCAAAATTGATTCCCTGGATATTCAGGAAACGCTGGGCTTTGTGGCGCGTGCACCGCGCTGGGCAACGGCGTTTAAATTCCCGGCGCAGGAACAGGTTACGCTGGTGAAAGACGTGGAGTTTCAGGTCGGGCGTACCGGCGCGATCACGCCGGTGGCACGTCTGGAGCCGGTTCTGGTCGCGGGCGTGATGGTCAGTAACGCCACACTGCATAATGCGGATGAAATCGAGCGGCTGGGTCTGCGTATCGGCGATACTGTGATTGTCCGCCGTGCCGGTGATGTTATCCCGCAGGTGGTGGGTGTCGTGCTGGATGAACGTCCTGAGGATGCCCGTGAAGTGGTTTTCCCGACGCATTGCCCGGTCTGTCATTCAGACGTTGAGCGTGTCGAAGGCGAAGCCGTAGCGCGTTGTACCGCTGGCCTGATTTGTGGCGCGCAGCGCAAAGAGGCGCTGAAGCATTTCGTTTCCCGCCGCGCGCTGGACGTTGACGGTATGGGCGACAAAATTATCGATCAGCTGGTGGAAAAAGAGTACGTCAAAAACCCGGCGGATCTGTTTCGTCTGACTGCAGGAAAGCTCACCGGGCTGGATCGCATGGGGCCTAAATCTGCCCAAAATGTAGTGAATGCGCTGGAAAAAGCCAAAGAAACTACGCTGGCGCGATTCCTCTACGCGCTCGGTATTCGTGAAGTCGGCGAAGCCACGGCGGCCAATCTGGCAGCGCATTACGGTTCGGTGGAAGCCTTGCGGGCTGCAGATATTGAATCGCTGAAAACCGTGCAGGATGTCGGTGAAGTGGTCGCGAAACACGTGGTGAATTTCCTGTCGGAAGAGCATAACCAGCAGGTGATTGATGAGCTGTTAAGCCCCGAAATCAACATTCACTGGCCGGAAGTGCAGGTGATTGTGCCGGAAGAAATCGACAGTCCGTTTGCCGGTAAAACCGTGGTGCTGACAGGATCGCTGTCCATTTTGTCGCGCGATGAAGCGAAAGATCGTCTGACTGCGCTGGGGGCAAAAGTGTCCGGCAGCGTGTCGAAGAAAACCGATCTGGTGATCGCCGGTGAAGCGGCGGGATCAAAACTGGCGAAAGCGCAGGAACTTGGCATCGAAGTCATCGACGAAGCGGAGATGATCCGCCTGCTGGGCGACTAAAATGGAAAAAGAAGATCTGATTAAAATCGCCAATACAGTGATGCCTTTTGGCAAATATGCCGGAAGGGTGCTGATTGATTTGCCTGAGGAATATCTGCTGTGGTTCGCCCGCAAAGATGAATTTCCGGAGGGGAAACTCGGCGAGCTGATGCAACTGACGTTGGCGATTAAAAGCGAAGGGCTGCAAAGCCTGATTAATCCGCTGCGCCGTAACGGGCCGGGCTTGAGCGGTACGGACGAATAATAACGTTTCATGCTGATGCTAAAGGCGCTGATTTCAGCGCCTTTATTTTTGCCATTACTCCGCCACCTGCGCCTGTCTGAGCGCCACTTCCTTTTGCTTTCTCTGATAGCGTTTCGCCAGCACCGCACAGGTCATCAGTTGCACCTGATGGAAAATCATCAGCGGCAGAACCATCATGCCAATCGCACTGACCGGGAAGAGGATATTGGCCATCGGAATACCGTTCGCCAGGCTCTTTTTGGAACCGCAGAACACAATGGTAATTTCATCCGGTTTACTGAACCCCAGCCAGCGTGCGGCGTAGGTATTGATCACCAGAATAATGGCCAGCAGCACCAGACTGAATACCACGATAAACAGCAGCGAACCGAGACCCACCTGATGCCAGATCCCCTGCGTGACGGCTTCACTGAACGCGGAGTACACCACCAGAAGGATCGACGTCTGGTCGGTTTTACCGATTATCTTACGGTGACGTTCCACAAAGCCACCGATCAGCGGACGCAGCAAATGCCCGGCAATAAACGGCACCAGCAGTTGCAGAACGATATGCCCGACCTGCGCCAGACCATTACCGGTTTCGCCCTGAACGTGCATCAGCAAACTGACCAGCAGCGGCGATACAAATATCCCCAGCAGGCTGGACGCCGACGCGCTGCACACCGCCGCCGCGACGTTTCCGCCCGCCAGAGAGGTAAATGCGATAGCTGACTGAACGGTCGCCGGCAAAATACACAGATACACAAATCCGCTGTAAATCTGCGGGCTGACATCGACCGGATGCCACCACTGGAACAGCAGGCCGAGGATCGGGAACAGAATGAAGGTGCTGAACATCACCCACAAATGCAGCCGCCAGTTATTGCTGCCCTGAAAAATGGCTTCGCGCGACAGCTTGGCGCCGTGCATAAAGAACAACAAGCCGATGGCGAAAATAGTCAGATTGTTGAAAAAGGCGACAAACATCCCGCTGGCAGGAAAGAATGTGGCGAGTAAAACGGTGGCGATCAGCGTTAAGGTGAAACGATCGGGTAGGAAGCGCATGCAGATTCTCTGAAAAGTCGTAATGGAATTCCGCTATTTTGAGCGCTTGCGATACAATTAAAAAATTGATTTATTTAATCCATTGATGTGGAAAATTCATGAATTACTCTCTCAGGCAGCTTCGGGTTTTTGTTGCGGTAGCGCGCTATGGCAGTTTCAGCCGGGCAGGGGAAGCGATCGGTCTTTCACAGTCTGCCGTCAGCCACAGTATGAAAGAGCTGGAAGCCGAAATGGGCGTCCGGTTGCTGGACCGCACAACGCGGGAAGTTGTGCTGACCAGCGCGGGGCTGAGTTTGTCAAAGCGGGTGGAGCCGTTGCTCGATGAACTGCACGCAATGCTGCTCGATACCCGGAGCTTCGGAACACAGCACAATGGCCGCGTCAGAATCGCCTCCAGCCAGACCATTTCCGCGCAACTAATGCCGCAATGTATCGCCAGCGGGCGGGCACAATATCCCGATATTCGCATTTTGCTGCGCGACCAGGCGCAGCAGCTGGTGCTGAGCAGTGTGAGAAATGCGGAAGTGGATTTCGGCATTGTGATCGACCCCGGTGAGAGCACGGATCTCGACTGTGAGCCGATCTTGCATGAGCCTTTTTTGCTGTTGTGCCGCGAGGATCATCCTTTTGCCGTACAAACGGCTGTCGGCTGGTCGTCGCTTAACGGTTGCAAACTGGTGTTGCAGGACTACGCATCAGGTAGCCGGATACTCATCGACGGCGCGCTGAAAGCGCAGAAAGTGAAGGCGGAAATCGTGCAGGAAATTGGTCATCCGGCCACGTTATTCCCGATGGTTGAAGCAGACATTGGAATCAGCGTGTTGCCCGCACTGGCGCTGCCGATGCCGGAGGGCAGCCGTCTGGTCATAAAACCGCTGGTGCCGGAGATTAACCGCGTACTGATGCTGGTGAAACGCAAAAACCGTTCGCTCTCGCCGGCGGCGCAGGCCATCTGGCAGGTCGTGAAAGAACAGGCGGATTTACTGAGGGAAAAACGCAGCCAGCAGGGCGTTTACAGCTTCTGACGTCTTGCTGGCTGTTTGGATATTTACTGCGATCAGACGTAGATATCGATGGCGTTCGTGTCGGACGGTTTGTTCACGCCTTCTTTCTTCGTTTCAGCGGCAGCTTGTTGCTGCTGTTGCTGCTGAAGCGCTTTCTGAGCTTGCTGCTGTTCGATTTGCGCAATTTGCTGTTGCAGCAATTCGATCTGTTGTTGCAGAAGTTCCTGTTGTTGCTGGACATCTTCAGTGCTGCCGCCTGAGCTGCTCAGGTTTTTGACCTGTTCAGTCAGCTTCGCAATCTGTTTGGTTAACTGAGCAATCTGGCTTGAGCTGCCGGAGTCACTGGTGGACGCCGAGCTCACCGAACTGCTGGTGGCGCTGATAGTAGTCATAATACCTCACTGTGTTGTCATAACGGTGCTGCCATAAAATTTTGCACGTAAGAGTGCTTAACAGGTATCGGCAGCCATCAGCCCGGCTTTACTGAGTTTTCATATTCCTTACAGTGTTAACGCATTTCTTGCACTCTCAGCTCCGGCCATAACGCCAGCCAGCCTTTGTCATTCACGCGTTGCGCGAAAACAGAAGGGATGGCGTGGCGCGGATTCGGCGTGATACTAAAGGCAAACAGCGCTTCCAGCCCTAAAGGCGCGATCAGTTCAATTTGCCCGTCGGCGTTAATTCTCGCGCCGATGGCGGTTTCCACTTCCACCCAATGACTCATCGCTTCTGCGCTGGAAGAATAGGGCGCGTGCCCGTGACGCTCATGCATCCGCGCCTGATTTTTCACCGACCAGGGTAATTCGGGCGAATCTTTCATCAGACGCTGTTCGTAGCGTTCGTCAGCCTGCACGCTGCAATCCTCGCGATTGAAATACACCACGTCGATGTCATTGAGCGGCGTGGCTTGCGCGTGGCCATGCAGCCGGTCCCAGACCAGATTGCGGACGAATCCCGCCGCCAGCCACGCATCATTGAGTTCCAGCTCCCTGACCTGCAAAAGTGCTTTCAGGTGCAGCGGCTCCTCTGCCAGCCAGGTTGTAATTTGTTGTTCCATTTCCGTCACGCGAAACCTCCCGTTTTGTTGAGCTCAAATTGTAGCGTCTGTGGATGACATTTTCCCACGCACCGTTTCGGGCAATGCCCTTTACTTCGGCGCGCCAAAATGAAGCAAGCCGCCCCGTGGCCAGGCTACAGGCCGCGCCGGCTCTGCCTTTCTTAAGTGGTACAGCCTTTGCAATATCCCCTGCGGGCAAAACAGCTGAAATACTCTTCGAACAATAATTGCATTATCACCGGGCAGGGGATCACATATGCAAACCACGAAAGTCACACCTGTTTTAAAGCGTACGCTGGGCAGTTTTAAACTTTGGGGCATTGCCGTCGGACTGGTTATTTCCGGCGAATATTTTGGCTGGAGTTACGGCTGGGCGCAGGCGGGCACGCTGGGATTTCTTATTACCGCGCTGGTGATTGCCGCCATGTATTGCGCCTTTATCTTTAGTTTCACTGAACTCACCACATCGATTCCGCATGCGGGCGGGCCTTTCGCTTACGCTTACCGCGCATTCGGCCCGACGGGCGGTTTTGTCGCCGGATTTGCCACGCTGGTGGAATTTGTTTTTGCGCCGCCCGCGATAGCCATGGCGATTGGTGCCTATCTCAACGTGCAGTTTCCGGCGATTGAACCGAAATGGGTGGCGGTCGGCGCGTACATTGTCTTTATGGTGCTCAACATACTGGGCGTCAGCATTGCGGCAACGTTCGAATTGCTGGTGACGTTACTGGCAATATTCGAATTGCTGGTCTTTATGGGCGTCGTTGCACCGGGTTTTGAGATATCGAACTTTGTACACGGCGGCTGGGCGGGCAGCGATACCTTCAGCCCGGCGGCATTCTCCGGCATTTTCGCCGCCATTCCTTTTGCCATCTGGTTCTTTCTGGCAATTGAAGGCGCGTCGATGGCCGCAGAAGAAGCCAAGGATCCGCAGCGTACCATTCCGAAAGCGTTTATCGGCGGGATCCTGACCCTGACCGTTCTCGCGCTGGGCGTCATGCTGTTTGCCGGTGGCGTGGGCGACTGGACCAAACTTTCGAACATCAACGACCCGTTACCGCAGGCGATGAAACTGATTGTCGGCAGCAACAGTGGCTGGTTACACATGCTGGTCTGGCTGGGGCTGTTCGGCCTGATCGCGTCATTCCACGGCATCATCATGGGGTATTCACGGCAGATTTTTGCGCTGGCGCGGGCGGGTTATCTGCCTAAACGGCTGTCGAGCGTGAATGCGCGTTTCCAGACGCCGCATCTGGGCATTATTGCCGGTGGCATTGTCGGGATTGCAGCGATTTTCTCTGATTCCCTGATTGTAATTGGCGGGCAACCGCTGACGGCGAATATCGTGACAATGTCGGTGTTTGGCGCGATTGTGATGTATATCATTTCGATGGCGGCGCTGTTCAAACTGCGTCGCAGCGAACCGAACCTGATCCGTCCGTTCCATGCGCCACTCTATCCTTTTGCGCCAGCACTGGCGCTGGTGCTGGCGGTAGTCTGTCTTATCGCTATGATCTACTACAACACCTTATTGTTTATGATCTTCGCCGCCATGATGTTGCTGGCTTACGCCTGGTTCCGCCTGACCCATCAGGCTCGCGCTGATGCCGCTGAAGATCTGCAATTACGCGGGCTACAGCCGGTTCCGGCCAAAAATGGCAAATAATCCGGCCTGCTAAGGAGTGCTATGTTTCAGACGACATTGAGCCACCGCCGCTATCAGTTTGCGGATTTACGCGAACTGATGGCAAAAGCGTCCCCCGCACGGTCGGGGGATTATCTGGCCGAAGTGGCGGCCGCCAGCGCGGAAGAGCGGATGGCGGCAAAAATGGCGCTGGCGGAGGTTCCGCTCAAGACGTTCTTGCAACAACTGCTGGTGCCTTATGAAGAGGATGAAGTCACCCGACTGATTATTGATACGCACGACGTCACTGCGTTTGCCGCGATTTCCCATCTGACCGTGGGCGATTTCCGTGACTGGCTGCTCAGTGAAAAAACCGACAGCTTCACGCTGGCCGCCGTGGCAAAGGGCATTACGCCGGAAATGGCGGCGGCGGTCAGTAAGCTGATGCGCAATCAGGACCTGATCCTGGTGGCAAAAAAATGCCGGGTGATCACCAAATTCCGCAATACCATCGGGCTGCCGGGTCATATGAGCGTGCGGCTGCAACCCAATCATCCTACCGATAATTTGCAGGGCATTGCGGCCAGCATGCTCGACGGTTTGCTGTACGGCTCCGGCGATGCGGTGATTGGTATCAATCCCGCCAGTGACAGTTTGCCGTTGCTGGAAAATCTCAATTACATGCTGGATGACATCATCACTCGCTTTGAAATTCCCACGCAGTCTTGTGTGCTGACGCACGTCACCAATACCATCAAACTGGTGGAGCGCGGCGCACCGGTCGATCTGGTCTTTCAGTCGATAGCGGGAACGGAAGCGGCGAACAGCGGTTTCGGCATTAATCTGGCGCTGCTGGCGGAAGCGCAACAGGCGGCGCTCAGCCTGAAACGTGGCACGCTGGGCGACAACGTGATGTATTTCGAAACCGGGCAGGGTAGCTGTTTATCCGCCAATGCGCATTTCGGGGTCGATCAGCAAACCTGCGAGGCGCGTGCCTACGCCATCGCCCGCCATTTTTCCCCGTTGCTGATTAACACCGTGGTCGGTTTTATCGGGCCGGAATATCTGTATGACGGCAAACAAATTATCCGCGCCGGTCTGGAAGACCATTTCTGCGGAAAATTGCTGGGCGTGCCGCTCGGCTGCGATGTGTGTTACACCAACCACGCCGAAGCCGATCAGGACGATATGGACACTTTGCTGACGCTGCTGGGCGCCGCCGGGCTGACGTTCCTGATTGGCGTGCCGGGCGCGGATGACATCATGCTTAACTATCAGAGCACCTCTTTCCATGACGCGCTGTACATCCGCGAATTACTCGGGCTGAAACATGCGCCGGAATTTGCCGTCTGGCTGGAGAAAATGAAAATAATCGATCCGCAGGGCGCGTTGCAGGATACCCGCGCATCGCATCCTTTACTGCGCCAGTTACCGCAACTCAACTGAGGTCTGCGCTGATGAAGAAAGAAAAAGAGCAGGGGTTATCGCCGCTGGTGCATAACAACCCGTGGGAGACATTGCGCCAGTTTACCGCCGCACGTATTGCGCTGGGACGAACCGGTTCGAGTCTGCCGACGGATGAACTGCTGCGTTTTGGTCTGGCTCACGCACAGGCGCGGGACGCGGTGCATCAGCCGTTCGACAGCCAGTCGCTCGAGCCGGAATTATTTGCACTGGGACTGGAAACCCTGACTGTCGCCAGCGCCGCGCCTGACAGGGCAACGTATCTGTGCCGGCCAGATCTCGGGCGCAGATTGTCCGAAAATAGCCGTCAGGCTTTGCAGCGGCTGACGGCGGAGCCCGCCGACGTGGTACTGGTGATTGCCGACGGGTTGTCATCAAAAGCTGTTCACCGGCAGGCTGTGCCGCTGATTGCGGCGTTATTGCCGTATCTGCGTACCCTTGAGCTGAAATTAGGACCGGTGGTGTTGGCACATCAGTCGCGGGTCGCGCTGGGCGATGACATTGCGCAGGCAATGAAAGCCAGAGCGGTGGCGATTCTGATTGGAGAACGTCCGGGTTTATCTTCACCGGACAGTCTCGGGATTTACATGACCTGGGGGCCGCACACCAAAAGGCTGGAATCGGAACGCAATTGTATTTCGAATGTGCGCCCGGAAGGACTGAACTATCCGCAGGCGGCTTTTAAGCTGGCATGGCTGCTCGAACAATCGTTTCAGCGTAAATTATCGGGCGTGAACCTGAAGGATGAAAGCGATAACCCGGCGCTGCACAATAAAGTGGTGCCGATGTTTAAGCTGGAGTAGGGGGAGAGATTAAAAGGGAACCAGCAGCGGATTCGCCTCCATCACGGTTAACTTTCCGGAGTATAGATGCGAAAAAAGCGCCTAAAGGCGCTTTTTTCTGAATTGGTGGGCCGTGCTGGATTCGAACCAGCGACCAATTGATTAAAAGTCAACTGCTCTACCAACTGAGCTAACGGCCCGCAGAAGTGGTGGGCGATGACGGGCTCGAACCGCCGACCCCCTCCGTGTAAAGGAGATGCTCTACCAACTGAGCTAATCGCCCACTTCTGGGTACTTCCCCATGTAAGAAGAAACGTGCTGAGAAATGGTGGGCGATGACGGGCTCGAACCGCCGACCCCCTCCGTGTAAAGGAGATGCTCTACCAACTGAGCTAATCGCCCATTTCTC
>Ga0153981_1000467_pt1 | contig 10772 bp, 8 predicted proteins | sample TSGA065MetaG_FD_104714 | JGI IMG/M metagenome (GOLD analysis project Ga0153981, IMG submission 104714) | Attine ant fungus gardens microbial communities from Georgia, USA - TSGA065 MetaG | ecosystem: Host-associated > Fungi > Mycelium > Unclassified | place: USA: Georgia, Magnolia Springs State...
CAGCGACTGGCAGATGGGCGCTGTGATGACGCTGGCGATGGTGCTGAATCTCCTGCTGGCCGCGCTGATGGGCGTGGTTATTCCTCTGACCATGGTTCGCCTTGGCCGTGACCCTGCCGTGGGTTCCAGCGTGATGATCACCGCGCTGACTGACACCGGCGGTTTCTTTATCTTCCTGGGCCTTGCCACTATTTTCTTGCTTTGACGCACACTTTCCGGCTTTCGGGCCGGAATATTCGTTATCTATTACACCGTAATGTAGAATTTATATTAATAATTCATTCTGATTTTCCGATACTGATAACATGCCGCCGCGCGATCCCCACACTGCCGCGACGAGTAAAAAATAGAACAACAGCTATTACTGCATTTGTTTGTCATTCGCCGCCGGTCAGAAAAGGGTTTTCATCGTGGAAAGAAGCCAACCACCTTCTCTCATAGTTCACAGGGCAGACTGGAAAGCCCCCCTGCTTTTAGGTATTGCTATCTGCCTGCTGGCGCTTGCGTGCATGAACGTTATTCAGAGACAGTCGAGCCTGGCGGGTTTATGGCTGCCCACTGCGTTGCTCATCCCGGTCCTTTTTCATCACCCTTATCGGCAGTGGCTGCCGTTGCTTTGCGCCGCGTCTCTGGGCATTGCCGCCGCCCATGCGGTCATGGGCACGCCGTTCCCGCGCTATTTTCCTTATCTGCTCAACAACCTGATTGAAGCGTCTTTGTGTGCAGTATTGTTGCGCCGGATGTTGCCACAGCGGGATCCGCTTTCCGGTCTCGGTTCCTGGGTGAAGTTTTTGCTGATTGCCGTGGTTTTCTGCCCGCTGGTCAGTTCGGTGATCATGATGCTGTTCATCCTGCACATTCATTCACCAGGCGAATTGCAAAACCGTTTTGCAACCTGGTTTATGTCTGAGGCCGTGGCGATCCTGGCACTCACGCCGCTGGGGCTGATTTATCAGCGCGGTTATTTCAGCAAAAATCTCACTTCTCAGCGTTTTTTTGAGCTGGCTCTGACACTGATTCTGACGCTGATCGCCGGTTTTCTCGCACTGAAATGGCTGCCTTACACCTTCGCGTTTATCACCATTCCGCTGCTGTGGTGCGCCATCCGCCTGCCGCGTATTGAAGCCTTTATTATTTTCCTTTCGATGACGCTGATGATTGCCCTGCTGCACACCAGCGGGATTATCAACGTTCAGCCCCATACAGTGATGCAAATCCCGCAGGGGTTAATTTTCCTGCCGCTGCTGCTGATCCTGATGCCAGCTAATGCAATGGCCATGGCCATGCATTCCTTGCGCATGGAGAAATCACACATTACCCAGAGCGAAAACCGCTTTCGTAACGCCATGGAATATTCGGCCATCGGAATGACACTGGTTTCTCCGCAGGGAAAACTGCTCCAGGTCAACAAGGCGCTGTGCAACCTTTTGGGTTATGAAGCAGAGTATCTGACTACGCTGTCGTTTCAGGAAATAACCTATCAGGAAGACTTAGGCAAAGATCTCACGTTGTTCAAGCAGTTGCTTGATGATGAAATCCAGAGCTACACCATGGAAAAACGCTATTTATGCCGCAATGGTGAACTCGTCTGGGCTTTGCTGGCGGTTTCGCTGGTGCGTGATGAACACCACAACCCGCTGTATTTCATTTCTCAGATTGAGGATATTAACGAACTCAAACACACGGAAATGACCAACAAACGGCTGTCTGAAGCGCTGCATGAAGAAAAAGAGCTGCTGCACATCACCCTGAATTCGATCAATGAAGCCGTGATTTCCACCGACCGGAATATGAATATTACGTTCATGAATCCGGTGGCGGAGAAAATGACCGGCTGGTCAGAGCAGCAGGCGCAGGGGCAGCCGGTAAACCGGATCGTGTTGATCAGCAAAGGGCCGGACGGGCCGCTTATCGACAACCTGCTGCAATTTGATATCAACGAAAACCTGCACTCTTCCGTGGAACGTTCCCTCGTGCTGCACGGCCACGACACCGGTTTGTTTGATGTCCAGCTGGCCGTTTCGCCGCTGCGCACGCTGAAAGATGAGCCGATAGGTATCGTGCTGGTACTTCAGGACGTCAGTAAATCCCGCGAGCTGATGCGCAAACTCAGCTACAGCGCGTCCCACGATTTGCTGACCGGCCTGTCTAACCGCGGCAGTTTTGAATCGAGCCTGAAAAAAGCGCTAAACCTGACGGCGACGCGTCATCAGGTTCACACGCTGGCGTTTATCGATCTCGACCGTTTCAAAGCGATCAATGACAGTGCGGGCCACGCAGCGGGCGATGAGTTGTTGCGTCAGCTGAGCACGCTGATGCAGGAACATATCCGCAACAGCGATCGTCTCGCGCGTCTGGGTGGTGATGAATTTGCGCTGATTCTGTTTGATTGTCCGATGGAACAAGGGCTCGGCATGGTTCAGCAACTGGTGGATAAGATCAACGCGTACCACTTTATGTGGGAAGAGGAAATGTACCGCATCGGCGCCAGCGCAGGGCTGACGCAAATTTGTAATCCGCATATCAGCGGCAGTGAATTTATGGCGCAGGCCGATATGGCCTGTTATACCGCCAAACGTAACGGCCGCGGACAGGTTTTCAAATACGAAGCCGACCAGAAAACCGCAACCGCCCACGCCCCGCAATCCGTGTCGCCGCCTCAGAACGGAACGGAATAATCAGGGCAAATCAGGCTGCCAGTCATTGTTGAACCATAAATGCAGCGTGGCGTAAGTGCGCCACGGCTTCCAGACCTCGGCGTAACGGGCGATTTTCCCCGGCGTCATTCCGGGAAAGCGCTGCTTAATCAGATAATCGCCGCCCAGAAAAACATCCGGCGCAGACCACGCGCGCATCGCCACATAACTCGCCGTCCAGCTGCCAATGCCCGGCATCGCCAGCAACTGTCTGACACCTTCCTGCACATCGGTAATGTCATCGAGCGGCAACCGCCCTTCTTCCACCGATTGTGCAATATTAATCAGGCACGCCGCGCGTTTGGCCTGCACACCGATACCGCGTAAATCATCGACCGTTAATTTCGCGATTGCCGCCGGAGACGGAAACAGATGCGTCAGCGCCGCAAAAGGCGTGCTCAGCGGTTCGCCCCATTTTTCCGTCAGCCGCGTCGCCAGCGTTGCCGCCATTTTCACACTGACCAGCTGACCCAGTATCGCCCTCACCGTCAGCTCAAAACGATTTATACAGCCCGGCAGACGGAGTCCCACGGCATTTTCGGCCAGCGGACCTAAACCTTCAGCGATCAGTAATGGCTGCGCATCCAGATCCAGTAACCGCCGCACCTGCTGCGCTACATTTTCTGCAACCGGAGCCAGCGACGGCGAAACCTCCAGTTCGACACTGTTAAGGTCCGGCAAAGGACGCAACCGCAACCAGCCGCTCAGCCGCACGCCGTTGTGCATCACCGCCAGTGTGCGCTGATAAAATTCGCCGTCCTGCTGCTCGATGCCCTGCAAGGCACGTGCGCCAAGAAACGCGGTCATCCACTGCCAGTCATACGGAGGCTGATACGTCAGAAGCATTTGAGTCACAGGACAGTCCTTATAAAAAAGCCTCCAGAAAGGAGGCTGTTGAGATCTTGCATCTCCAAAAAAATGGAGTCTGAAGGAGATTATTTACGGCGCCAGGTGGTTCCGTTTGCCCCATCTTCCAGCACGATACCCATTTCATTCAGGCGGTCGCGCGCCTTATCCGCCATGCTCCAGTCTTTGCTGGCGCGGGCATCGTTACGCTGTTTGATTAACGCTTCGATTTCAGCGACTTCATCGTCATTATCTGCCTGCGCACCGGATTTCAGGAACTGCTCCGGATCCTGCTCCAGCAAACCGAGCACGCCCGCCAGCTGACGCAGTTCTGCTGCCAGACCGTTTGCCGCCGCCATATCTTCCGTTTTCAAACGGTTAATGTCGCGCGCCATATCGAACAGCACGGAATAGGCTTCCGGTGTATTAAAATCGTCGTCCATTGCCGCACGAAAACGCGCCACAAACGCGTCGCCACCGGCAGGCGTTGCGCTGGCGTCTGTACCACGCAGAGAGGTGTACAGACGTTCCATCGAGGTACGCGCAAGTTTCAGGTTCTCTTCGCTGTAGTTCAGCTGGCTACGATAGTGGCCGGACATCAGGAAGTAACGCACACTTTCCGCATCGTAATATTTCAGCACATCGCGCACGGTAAAGAAGTTATCCAGCGATTTGGACATCTTTTCGCGGTCAATCATGACCATGCCGGAGTGCATCCAGGTGTTCACATACGGGCCGTCGTGTGCGCAGCTTGACTGCGCAATTTCGTTTTCGTGGTGCGGGAACATCAGGTCTGAACCGCCACCGTGAATATCAAAATGCGCGCCCAGCTGCTTGCAGTTCATCGCAGAACATTCGATGTGCCAGCCCGGACGGCCCTCGCCCCACGGAGAGGTCCAGCTCGGTTCGCCCGGTTTGGACATTTTCCACAGCACGAAATCCATCGGATTACGCTTCACGTTAGCTTCAACTTCGACGCGTGCGCCAGCCTGCAACTGATCCAAATCCTGACGGGATAACACACCGTAATCCGGATCACTTTCCACCCAGAACATCACGTCGCCATTGGAGGCGACATAAGCGTGATCGCGGTCGATCAGCTTCTGCACGATATCGATGATTTCATGAATGTGTCCGGTCGCGCGCGGCTCAGAATCCGGCGGCAGAATATTCAGGGCAGCAAAATCCGCGTGCATTTCGGCGATCATACGGTCGGTCAATGCCATAAAAGTTTCGCCATTTTCAGCGGCACGTTTAATGATTTTGTCGTCGATATCGGTGATGTTACGCACATATTTCAGGTCATAACCGAGGTAACGCAGGTAACGCGATACCACATCGAAAGACACAAAGGTGCGGCCATGGCCGATATGACACAGGTCGTAAACAGTGATCCCACACACGTACATCCCGACTTTACCGGCATGAATTGGCTTGAATTCCTCTTTTTGGCGACTCAGGGTATTAAAAATCTTCAGCATCAGGCTATTCCGTGTGTTGGGCGTAGAAAATGACGTTGGCGCAGTTAAGCGACACTAACGGCCATAATATAACGAAAATGATTTCACCGAAACGGCATAAGGCCGCCGGACGGGCTTTAGTGGTCACAAAGGCGCTGCTGACGGCAACTTTTGAGTTATGGTATAAGAAAAGGCTATAGTAACGACTCTTACAGAGAGCACACATCAACATTAGCAGGATGATAATTATGGTCACTTTCCACACCAACCACGGCGACATCGTCATTAAAACTTTCGCTGACAAAGCGCCAGCCACGGTTGAAAACTTCCTGAACTATTGCCGTAAAGGCTTCTACGACAACACAATTTTCCATCGTGTGATTAACGGTTTCATGATCCAGGGCGGCGGTTTTGAGCCAGGCATGAACCAGAAAAACACTGACGCACCTATCGATAACGAAGCGGATAACGGCCTGAAAAACACCAAAGGCACGCTGGCGATGGCGCGTACTAACGATCCGCATTCTGCCACCGCACAGTTCTTCATCAACGTTACTGACAACGATTTCCTTAACCACAGCGGCAAAAACGCGCAGGGTTGGGGCTACTGCGTATTTGCAGAAGTGGTTGAAGGTCAGGACGTGGTTGACGCAATCAAAGCCGTTAAAACGGGCCGCAGCGGTATGCACCAGGACGTTCCAAAAGAAGATGTTGTGATCAAAAGCGTCACCATCAGCGAATAATTAGCGTCGGGATGACCACGTTTTTTATCGCAGATATCCATCTTAGCGCACAGGAACCGGCAATCACTGCCGGTTTTCTGCGTTTTCTTCGCGAAGATGCGCCGCAGGCTGATGCGCTGTACATTCTTGGGGATTTATTCGAAGCCTGGATTGGTGACGATGACCCGGAACCGTTACACGCAGAAATCGCTGCGGCGTTAAACCAGCTCCGCCAGCAAGGCGTGCCCTGCTTTTTCATCCACGGTAACCGCGATTTTCTGCTCGGCAGACGTTTTGCGCGTGAAAGCCTGATGACGCTGCTGCCAGAGAAAAAAGTTCTCGAGCTTTATGGCCGCCGCGTGCTCATCCTGCACGGCGACACGCTGTGTACCGATGACGTTGCCTACCAGAATTTCCGCAAAAAAGTTCATAACCCGTTTATCCAGAAATTATTCCTGATGCTGCCTCTGAAATGGCGACTGGCGATTGCCGCAAAAATGCGCGCCAACAGCAAAGCGTCTAATCAGGGAAAATCGCTGGAAATTATGGACGTGAATCCGCAGGCGGTGATCAGTGAAATGCAGGCGGCAGGCGTCGAGTGGATGATCCACGGGCACACGCACCGCCCGGCTATTCATGATGTGCCTTTAGAAAATAAAACCGGCCACCGCGTAGTACTCGGCGCATGGCACGAAGAAGGCTCGATGGTGAAAGTCACCGCCGGTAACGTGGAACTGATCAGCTTCCCGTTTTAAGCCCGCAGACTGGGACTCCACTGTGGAAGCGGAATTGTTCATCTGGCGTTAAGATCAGTTCCGCTTCAATCCTGCCAAACTCCTCCACCCGTTCACTGATATCGGTTCCCGCATACTGTTCGGCCAGCGCCAGATAATCGGCAAAATGGCGTGATTCTGAGCGCAACAGCGACGTATAAAAGCGTGACAGGGTTTCATCGAGATGCGGAGCAATCTTGGCAAATCGCTCGCAGGAACGCGCTTCGATGTACGCACCAATAATCAGACGGTCCACCAGAATATTCAGGTCATCATGATGGCGGGTATGTTTAATCATGCCACTGGCGTAGCGCGACGGTGAAAGCTGGGTATAAGTAATATTGCGTTTCTGCATGATTTCCACCACCTGCTCAAAGTGATGAAGCTCTTCGCGCGCCAGACGTGCCGCGCAAAACAGCAACTCGGTACGCTCAAGATATTTGGTCATCAGGCTCATCGCCGTGGCCGCCGCCTTCTTTTCACAGTTAGCGTGGTCAATCAGCATGACCGTCTGATTTTCCAGCGCCACATCCACCCATAACGCAGGTGTTTCACAGTGAAGAAAATCATAAATCGGTGCCAGTAAAGCCTGCGTCATAGTTCAGTTTCCAGTGGGGATGGCGAATATTATCGTGGCTGGGATTATACAAATCTGTCGCGCACTTCTCATCAAAAATGCACCGTATTCCGGCTACGCAACCGTTTTCCTTGCTTCGTGAGCGTGATATCATTTGCGCCCTCACACGCTTTAAATCCGAATCACAGGAGCTATACAGACATGTCATCCAACGTTACCCCGGCAAAAATCGCCATCGTTATGGGGTCTAAAAGTGACTGGGCGACCATGCAGTTCGCCGCCGAAGTGCTCACAACGCTGAATATTCCTTTCCATGTCGATATCGTCTCCGCACACCGCACGCCGGACAAATTGTTCACCTTTGCTGAACAGGCGTCGGCCAATGGTTTTGATGTGATCATCGCAGGCGCAGGCGGCGCGGCGCATTTACCAGGCATGCTGGCGGCGAAAACGCTGGTGCCGGTGCTCGGCGTGCCGGTGCAAAGCGCGGCCCTGAGCGGCATCGACAGCCTGTATTCCATCGTACAAATGCCGCGCGGTATTCCGGTCGGTACGCTGGCAATTGGTAAAGCGGGTGCCGCTAACGCCGCGTTGCTGGCGGCACAAATTCTGGCGCTGCATGATACTGAAATTGCCAAAAATCTGGCCGCGTGGCGTGTCGCACAAACGGATGAAGTGCTGAATAATCCCGATCCGCGGGAGGAAGCATGAAACCGGTTTGCGTACTCGGAAACGGTCAGTTAGGCAGAATGCTGCGTCAGGCGGGTGAACCGCTGGGGATTGCCGTTTATCCGGTCGGACTTGATGCCGAACCGGAGGCCGTACCTTTTCAGCAAAGCGTGATTACGGCTGAAATTGAACGCTGGCCGGAAACCGCCCTGACCCGCGAACTGGCAACGCATAATGCGTTCGTTAACCGCGATATTTTCCCGCGTCTGGCCGATCGCCTGACGCAGAAACAGTTGCTCGACCAGCTCGGTCTGGCGACTGCGCCGTGGCAATTGCTGGCAGATGCCGCACAATGGCCGCAGGTTTTTTCACAGCTTGGCGAACTGGCGATTGTGAAACGTCGCGTCGGCGGTTATGACGGTCGTGGTCAGTGGCGCTTGCGTTCCGGCGAAGAAAATACATTGCCACAAGATTGCTACGGCGAATGCATCGTTGAGCAGGGCATCAATTTCTCCGGTGAAGTGTCGCTGGTAGGTGCGCGTGGTCACGACGGGAAAACCGTTTTTTATCCGCTGACGCACAATCTGCATCAGGACGGTATTCTGCGCACCAGCGTTGCACTGCCGGAGCCGGACGCTGCGCTGCAACAGCAGGCAGAAAGCATGTTGTCCGCCATTCTCAACGAACTGAATTATGTCGGCGTGATGGCGATGGAATGTTTCGTGGTCAGCGAAGGTTTGCTCATCAACGAACTGGCTCCGCGCGTACATAACAGCGGGCACTGGACGCAAAACGGCGCATCCTACAGCCAGTTTGAAATGCACCTGCGCGCCATACTCGGTCTGCCGCTGCCAAAACCGGTGGTCAGTACGCCGTCGGTGATGGTGAATCTGATTGGCACGGATGTGTCAGAACAGTGGCTGAACCTGCCACTGGTCAATCTGCACTGGTACGAGAAAGACGTGCGTCCGGGTCGTAAAGTCGGACACCTGAATCTCAATGATGCCAGCGCCAGCCTGCTCAAAGAAAACCTGAATGCACTGATCCCGATGCTGCCGGCCGAATATGCCAGCGGCATTGAATGGGCAGTTGAAAAGCTTTGATTTGAGCACCTCCTTATTAAAAGGAGATGCTCTGGTAACCTAAATAATTCGAGTTACAGGAAGGCGGCAAGTCAAGGAATCCCGATGAGCTTACTCAGGTAAGTGATTCGGGTGACTGAACGCAGCCAACGCACCTGTGGCTCGAAGTATGACGGTTACGAGTCGTATTGCCTGAACAGCGCCCGCCCCCGCAGCAACCGTACACCCAGCCAGCCTCCGCAGACAGACAGCAGCAACGCGCTCACCACCGGAACGGCGATCCACATCAGGTAATCCGGTTCCCACGGGAAATCAAACACTTTTCGCTGCAACAACCATAACGCCACTTCGGCACCTATCGCCGCCGCAATGCCCGCCACGAGTCCAAGAACCGCAAATTCGCACCAGAGAGTACGGTGCAGCATTTTTTTACTCGCGCCTAACGTGCGATAAACGATCAACTCCTGACGGCGCTGACGCATCCCGACCTGAATCTGTGCCAGCAACAGCAAACCGCCGCACAGCATCACCAGAATCACCATCACTTCCAGCGCCCGGCTGACCTGCTGTAAGACCTGTCCGACCTGCCGCAGAATCGAACCGACATCCAGCAAACTGAGCGTCGGGAACTGACGGTTCAGTTGCGTAATGGTGCTGTCATCGCCGTGATAACGGAAACTGGTCAGCCAGCTTTGCGGCTGGGCATCCAGTGCGCCCGTCGGGAAGATAAAGTAGAAATTCGGCTTCAGGCTGTCCCAGTCCACTTTTCGCAGACTGGTAATCTTAGCGGTGAAATCCTGCGTATCGCCGGTGAAGGTCACCGAATCGCCGATTTTCAGTCCGAGACGTCCGGCCAGCCCTTCATCGATGGACACTTCACCCGCTTTCGGTGCGCCATTACCTGCGGTCAGCGGATTATGATCCGGCAATCCGTCCATCCAGGTCAGATTCAGTTCACGGTTTACCGCTTCCCCGCCCGCATCGTCCGGCTTGATTTTGTCCGTCGCGGCTTCGCCGTTAATCTTCGTCAAACGCGCCCGTACAATCGGATAGAACGCTTCCGGCTGCGCGTTATGCTGATGCAGGAAATCCGTCACCTGCGGAACCTGCTCTTTGGTGATGTTGAGCAGGAAGAAGTTCGGACTGTCCGGCGGAAGCTGTTGCTCCCAGCGGTTCAGCAGATCCCCGCGCATCACCAGCAACAGCGCCAGCAGCATGAACGACATGGAAAACGCCGCCAGCTGGCTGAGTGTTACCCACGGCTGTCGCAGCAGACGGTTGACCGCCAGACGCAACGGAAGCTGGCGGAACGTCAGGCGGCGCAGCAAAAGCAAAGCGCCCCAGCCAATCACACCGAGCAACAGCGAAAGCACCAGCACGCCCGCCAGCAGTGACCAGAGCAGCGAACTGCCGCCCATCAGCGCCGCCAGTAACCCGACGACCACCAGCACCATCACCGGCAGGAAATAGCGCAGCGGCCAGACGTTCGCCACAACGTCATTTCTCAGCACGCGCAGCGGTTGCGTGGCCAGCAACTGACGGTAAGGACGGATGCCAATCAGCAGTGAAATCACGACCATTGCACCCATCGACCAGACCCACGGCCAGCCACCGGCAGGCGGCAATTGTGCGGGAAGAACCGGCGCGAGCACTTTCATCAGAACGGCTTCAAAGGCCAGTCCGACGATGCTGCCGCAAATTCCCGCCAGTACCAGAACTGCCAGCCACTGACCAATAATCAGTTTTCGCAGCGCCTTTTTCCCGGCGCCTAATGTTTTCAGCACTGCCACCAGATCGTACCGGCTTCGGCAGTAATGCCCCATCGACACGGCAATGGCGGCAATCGACAACATCAGCGTCAGCAGGGCTGACAACGTCAGGAATTGTTGTGAACGCTGTAATGATTTGCCCAGCGCGCCTTCGGAATCCTCCATGCCGGTCCAGCGC
>Ga0153981_1000474_pt1 | contig 10709 bp, 18 predicted proteins | sample TSGA065MetaG_FD_104714 | JGI IMG/M metagenome (GOLD analysis project Ga0153981, IMG submission 104714) | Attine ant fungus gardens microbial communities from Georgia, USA - TSGA065 MetaG | ecosystem: Host-associated > Fungi > Mycelium > Unclassified | place: USA: Georgia, Magnolia Springs State...
AGCATGAACTATGAGGCGTGCTATCACCTCGCCCTAACATCCAACGGGGACAAGTTAAAACGCCTAAACGAAAGAGAAAGAGAAAGATGGGAATACATACCAGTTCAACTAGAATAGCTACTACGATCAGCCTACAGGAACAAACGAGCATGTGTAAGGATAAATATGCAAAAAAAGGATAGGCCAAAAAAACCGCACCAAATGACAATCCAAGTTATCCGTTCCATAGCTGAATTATTCAAGTGATCGTGTATCGCATCCAACTAAAACTGAAATCAGCGACAAGGGGAGAGGGGAAAGAAACATCCCAAGACTCACAAAATCACTGGCCACACCCAACTTCTCATTCAAACTCTGCACCCTCCCACCAATCTCCATATACTCCCTAACAGCATGATACAAATCTCCCAAACTCACCTCCGTCCAAAACAACTCTGGAACATCCAGCACATTCGACACCAAATTGACATCTCTCCTCAATTTGAAGAGTTTTCCTGTCAATTTTAGAGCCTCATGTCGACGCAGTTGAAGTGACCCAGAAGATGCTAATTGACGAGGGATAGATAGCGTTTGAGGAGAAGAGAGAACTCGTTGGGCGAGAGTTTCGTAATGTGCGAGGAGAGTTGACTGGGCGAGCGCATGGGCGATAGAGAGTTTGAGAAGATGTGAGCGGGATTTCAGAGCTATTTCAGAATTTAAAAAATTGGTCAGAAAGGGAGATAATACAAAGAGGGCAAAGGGGAGGGGTGGATGTAAGAACGTACTGAAAAAATCATTATAGATCCGTGGATATGAAATGTGCGGGTCATGCTGGGAGCCAGGCATAAGAATACAAAAAAAGAGGAAGAAGAATCTTGAAGCAGAAAGAAACACTCGTACCGTGAAATGGCATTCTTCAACTTCCCAATCGTCTTCATGGATCTTTCGCTTCATGATCCCAGCGTTCTCTACATCTTCAAGGATATCCCTTTCTTGACCCTCGGTCAAACCAAAGAAAACCACGACGCCATATTCAAAAAACACTGCCTCGACGATGTCATCTTCGGCCGGTTTCGTGGACGTTGGTGGGTCTGGTAATGGCGGCGGAGGTAGGTTATCCTGCTGTTGTGTACGCCACCGATTAGCAGATTTTGGTTGGAGCTCAGTGTCAGTCCAAGGCTCTGAATCGGAAAGATGGAGGGGACTCGGTCTTTTGGCATCGGACGCAAAACTAGATGAACCACTCTCTGAGGGAGGGGAGACAGCAACAGCCGGACTGTTGCGCGTAAGAACAGGAGACATAGAGATGTAGCCATCCCTCGTATCGACAGACGATCTGGGTATTGGTTGAGTGAAATAAGTTCCTTGGTAGCCATCTTCTTCTGCTTCTGTCAGGTACGAAGCGACAGGAGCAGGCACTGAGGAACGGATGTTTGCATTTGGACCGTAGCCTGGAAGAAGAGGCAGATGATACATCTACATGACAGAGATATAGCCGCAACGGAGAGAAAGAGGTTGAGAAACATACAGCATACAATGCTTCATCAAAAATCCTGGGAGCCACATTATGTTCCCTCTTCAGAAACGGAGTCAGCAATTTCATCTGAAAAGACTCCGCAACACAATACGCCGTTAGCCTTTTGAACCCAGCCTCTTTTCTCTGCTCTTTCGTCATCCTCTCAGCCTCGCTTTTGTATTCTCGCACCCCTCCATCTGCCTCGACGCCCAGCGTCAAGTCTTCCTCATCAGTGGGAGCAAGAGGTCGCGTTTGGGGAGCAGAAGGTAAGACAACGAGCTTTTGCGTTGTCTTGGACGTGCGCTGGGTTTTTGGAGCAGCCGTCAGTCCCGAGACGGAAGCTCGACGGTTGCTCACGCCAGACGAGGGGCCTGGCAGCCGCTGGCCACTTTTACCAAGGGACACTAGACGAGTCGGTGGTCTGCGTCTGTTGCGAGGGGAGAGGGTACTGTCGGTTCCCGGTCGACCCGACATTGTGGGCGTGTTTGTACCTGTCCTCCCTCTCTCATACACAAACCATCACTCGACACAAAAAATGGTATGACAATATCATCCTTCCAAGGCGGAAGACATTTGATTACACCCACATAGATAATCCCAGTGCGATGTTTCACATGTGGCAAGGTCATTGGAGATAAATGGAATGACTACCTCGATTTGTTGTCGCAAGATATGAACGAGGGGTCCGTTTTCTTCATAACGTCAAGCCTCAGAGGGAAAACTCATTGACCTTTTGCTTTCAGTGATGCGCTTGATAGCCTCCAGCTCAAACGATACTGCTGTCGCCGCATGGTACTGACTCATGTCGACCTCATCGAGAAACTCCTTCATTATAATCGTGCGTCTCCCTCCTGTTTCACATTACTGAACCGCTTGGTTGACCATTGGAACTACATCAGCGATGGAGCGCTCCAAGAATAGGGCTGCCCTCTATGCCTGAACCCACACATCATCCTCATCACATTTCAACTCTCAATCAACGGTGGAGGCGTAGTGAGAGCCTATAGTTAGTCTCTTACAGATGAGTTGGTCACCCTATCCTGAATGTCATGGGAAAGACCGTGTGTAGGTATAATTCTGATCTCAAACCCTTGTCACAACGAAAATCTTTACCTTGTCCGTACTGGTTATTGGCCACCCATGGGGCAACCATACATCATAATGATTTTGGCTAATATGAAACGTTAGGACACATACTATGTAATAATGTTGCTCATTAATGTATTATTATATGGATATCAACGTAGACTACCACAAAGTCAGATTCTCCCACCTGACCTGAAGATATCAAAACAAAGGACGAGACGGTCTGCTCACTCTACAAATCATAGTATTCAAAAGAAAAAGAAAAAGTCCAGGGAAAAAAAGTCCTACAATAACGGACGTCCTTTGATAGATGGAGAGAGAAAACAATCTATCGCATCTTGTGTCTTCACGTCATTTTCGAGATGATCTGTTGTACATTATTGACCACCGCATCCGGATCAATTGTCGCTTCTTCATTCTCTCGAGGCCTTGATGCCTTTGGCAAATGTCCCGTCGCATGATGTCTACAAATGGGAGGGCAAAAATTGAAAAAAAGGTGGGCCGAATGAAAAAAAAACTCACTGTGAACCAGACCAAGCAACATAGTGTTGCCCAAGAGACTCAACCACAACAGCACGATCACGCACAAACCTGTTCTCAGGATACATCTCAATCAGCGTCGAACGCGGTCCACGCTTCATAAACACGAAATCCAAAAGATGATCTCCATGAACACCAATAATCACCTGTATAAGCGCCACGAGCGCCCCCTGAAGTTAAAGACAAGAGCTGGAGATATCAAGAACAAAAAGCACTCACACTCGATCTCACAATCGCTTCCATCCTCTCAATCCAACTCGTCCTCCTCGTATCTTCATTGACAATATTCACTTGACAACCCAAATTCCTCTCCATCTTCTGCAACAAACTCACCAACCTCGCGTGATCCTCCGCTTTCAATTTCGGCCCTCGTTCCATGTCCTGGCTCACGATATAGGTCACGACCGGTTTCTTCTTCTTCTCCCAACTCTCCTCCTCCTCCTCCTCCTGATCCAAATCCAAGAATTCCAGCATGTTCCGGCGTATAGGTTCCCACCACTCTCCCCTTTTTCGATAATCGCCCATTCCCCCTTCTCCTCGCGTTTCGAAAGCTGTCAAAAATTCTGGCTCGACCTTACGAGTACCACCATCATCATTCCTCTCAAGTGACATCACAGCAGCCTTCCTGTCTGCCACCACGACCCTCTCAAAAACATACGGCACCTCCATCTTTTCATAATCTTCGAGATCTTGAAAGTACATCACACTGAGTTGAGGAAACGCAGCTTTGAGAAGATACGGATGAAAACCCGTGTCGGCGCGTCGACGCCGGAGCGTGTCTTGTTCAAAGTCGGGATCAGAATCGATGAAGAGAGGAGTGTGTGGGAGGATGAGGCGGCGTGGTGGGTGGAGAGGGGAGCTAGCCGAGGAGGAGAGAGAGGTATGTGTACGCCAGAGTGCGATGAGGGTTGAGTTGTCTGTAAAAACGATATATGAGAGTTGATATACAACAGAAAAATATGGAACTTACGAGGAGTTGTATCACACGCGAACCAGGAGATGCCCCGGATTCTATTGGATCATGGTCAGTCAGTACAAAGACAATTTACAGTGAACAGTCTACATACACACCACCAAAGTCTCCAAACAAATTCTTAGCCTGCGTCCTGGTAAGTAGAGTCCACTGGGCGAATCCAGGGCCCGAGGAGGACACGATATCCGATATGGGAGGAAAGTCCTTCACGTCATCTCTGACGATGTAGATGCCAGTACCATAGATGAACACGTTATCCAGTACAGTATATCCTAACGCACCGAGGTGTTGAGCCGCCCGTTACTTTAGCAGTGCAGCAGCAAGTATACACGTACCAGGAACATGCTTCAAGACCTTGGTTTGTGGAGGACTGTCGCGCCACTGTTGCAGAGCTTGATTGACGGACAGGTCGCCCAAGACGTCGTCTGCCATTTGACGGACTTGGGCTTTGGAAGCCCACGCCGCACCGTACTGATGATCTGTGCCGATCTTTTGAGCTTGTTGGTCACTGTCTCCTGCTATATGGCCTTGGTCCCAGATCCAGTCTCCAAAGATCTGGAGCTCGAGGGCATCTCGCCAGCCGTTGGGTTTACGGCCGTCGCGGGCAAGGGCTCTAGTTTTTCCAAGGCCTATGCGACTGAAGAGGGCGCCACTGGTGGCGACGGAGTCAACACCGAGAAGGTGCAAGGAGATTTCTATATTATAGGCGAGCAGATATACGACGAGACAGAACAGAAGCAGAGTAATTTCGCGACGGTCGGGTGGACTGAACCAACCCATGCTGAGGCTCAAACCAAGAACAAGATTGTCCAACGTGGCACACGTGAGAGAATCAATCTGACACCCGAGATTAAAGGATATAGAATTGGGTACAGGTAGAAATACATCGAGTACAACCACAAAGCGAAGAGCAGAGAATAAACAGTCGAAACCACAACACAGCTCTATGCTTCCCCTTCCTTCTTACCCTTACCCGACTTGCCCGGTAGCAATTCCGGCGAGATATACGGCACAACACCACCCTGTGAAATGACCACATCGCCCAGCAGTTTGTTCAACCTGATCACAACGTCAGTAACAGATCCGAATGTCAACGAGACAGCACAGACTCCTCATCATTTCGGATCGCAAGTTGGAGATGACGGGGCACAATACGCTGCTTCTTGTTATCACGCGCTGCATTACCTGCAAGCTCAAGAATCTCGGCGGCTAGGTATTCGAGCACAGCGGCCAGATAAACTAGAAAATTGCCATCAGACACGGTCCAGGAGACAACATATCCTCATCCGCACCTGGTGCGCCAGCTCCGACACGCTGGGCATAATTTCCTCTTTTGAGGAGACGGTGGACACGACCAACAGGGAACTGAAGACCGGCCTTTGCAGAGCGAGACTGAGTCTTGCCGTCGCCGCTAGCCTTGCCGCCAGATGATGCTTTTCCAGACTTTCCTGTGGGCCTGTTCAGAATCTTGGACAGCCGAGAAATCGGGAGTGCTAACCTTTGCCGGACTAGAAAAAAGACAGATCAAAACAGATGCAAGATAGATACGAGAAAATGCGTACCATGCTGATATAATATAGAGAGAGGTGATAGTTGAGAAGAGAGGCGTAAAGGAGTAAGCGCGTCCATTTAAGGGTTTGTCAAATTCCATCACGTGACAGGCGCGGAGTGATGCGCATTTTCGCGACTTGCATTAAACAACAAAAAGATGTCCTTGTTTGCCTGGCCCGTGCGTTCTCTCTCCAGACGCTCCTTCGTCTCTTCCCCCCATCTCTCCAACTCGCTCCCAGACACCGTCAGTGCTCCTCATCCACCCCAAAAGGATGCCCTCCCACCCCTTAGCCGGCCCCTCGGGGTCAGAGAGCGGCCGACAACACTCGTCAGGGACACTATCACCAATTTGAAGAGTCTCATGGATCCCGACACTCGCATGTCTCAGCGGAGACACTTGTCTGTTGCAATAGTTCTGCTACTAGAATGTATATCTGACACAATTGCTAGAATCAAAGAGGCCAGCGTCGGCTACTTTCATGATCTGAACATGACTCGCAAACACGGCGGCAAGACCTGGCTAGCACCCAAAGTGCTCATCCGTGAGGATGTGAGTTGCTTCAGCCCACAACTGACCACTTAAAGTGATGTTGGATGCAGAAAGCCCTGTACCTGCCCAATATCTCAGGCAAGAGCCTTGACACCCGTGCCACCAAGAATTCAACAGAAATGTGTTTTGGAAAGATCACCATACTCGCCATGCTTAGCACAAGAGTATCTGAGGCAAGATCCAAAGCCTGTCCTGGCTTGATTACAGCGCTCACCCAAAGACCAGATCAATGCCAAAGGCTTTGTCGACCCCGCACATGTGCGGTACGCATCACACCCACTCTACCAATATATTCAAGTCAACCTCCAGGAGAATATCCTCAAGTCCTTCCTGGTCAATCTGTTCCTTACCTCACTCCGCAAGGTGATACCACGCAACCTACAATCGACATATCTGGTGTCGACACAAAACATGGAGTATGTCCGCGACGCTCTTGGGATGACCAACTCACGAGTCGGTTATGTCTTCTTGGTCGACGAGAATCTTAAGATCAGGTGGGGTGGATGTGCGGATGCTACCGACGAAGAAGTACGGTCGCTCGAGAGCTGCACTGGGGTACTGCTCAAACGGCTTGAGCGCGACAAACTCAAAGGCGGACACCCGTCAACGTCCTCGCCACCGTTAGCTAAAGTAACTACACAGGCTGATTAAATGTAGATAAATTGAGCACGTGATACAATGTATTTGCGAGTGTTGTCAGGGGACGTGGCGATAGGGACTTAATATCATCTATAATCTTTTCTCTGCCAATCATGTCCTCGCCTCCAGCGCAGCAACTGCCCCCAGGTTGGGCTGCAGAGTGGCATGTCATCTCCAAAATCGGCTTCAAATTCTTTCTAACACTATCACAGGAATCAAGAGCACCAGCGATACCTCTTTATTGGTCAGTTCTCGTCTCGTGGCCGGTTTTAACTTCTAAGGCGCCAGAATCACTCAGAGACCGCGTCTGGCCATACTCAATGGGAACCCCCTGCCCAACATCAGGACTTGCAAGCTCCCCCCACGCAGTCTACCCACCACAATCCAAAAAAACGCCAGTATGCTGCTGGCCAGACTCAGGCCTACTACGGCGTCGCAGAAGCAGCACCCGATCCTGGCTATGGCGCACCTGGAGCTCAACCTCAACCTGCAGGCGCCCAGCTCTTCACTCCAGGCCTTGTAGCCGAGAATCAGTTCCAGGGCCTCCAAACTCAGCCTTCCTACTACGGTCAACAGCCTGACCAACCTGGCGTCGCTTATGGAGCTGACCCTGCTGCTGCTGGATACGGTGCCCACGTTCCTACGCAACAACCGCAATATACCCAACCAGGTGTTGACGCTCTCGCCGCTCAATTCGGGCAAATGGGTCTAGCTGCAGGAGGACAAAAACAGTTCCAACTATATACTACGAATTTGTTGACATCCCCTCCTGAGCCAAGAGAGTTGCACCGACCTCCGCCTGAGATTAGGCTACCACCCAATTCGTCGATCTCACCATCTCCTTTTGCGAATGCCGACCCTTCCTACCAACGATGTACTCTGAATGCAATCCCGACTACATCTTCGTTGTTGAATAAGGCAAAAATTCCTTTGGCGTTGGTTTTGACACCATACAGGTCATTGAAGGATGGTGATGAACTGGTGCCCGTTGTTACGGATACGGTTATTGCAAGGTGTAGGAGGTGTAGGACCTATATCAATCCATATGTGCAGTTCATTGATGGAGGGAATCGGTGAGAATCCTTTATCGAGAGTCAGCATTTTGCCAAGATGCATTGTTGACGTTGGGCTGTCAGATGGCGGTGTTGCATGTGTAATATGTCGAATGAGGTTCCTCAATTGTTTGATTGGGATCAAGCGAAGAACCAGCCTGGTGATAGGTGGGCTCGTGCTGAGCTCAATCATTCTGTTGTCGAGTTTGTTGCTCCTACCGAGTACATGGTTCGCCCGCCTCAACCCGCTGTCTATGTGTTTTTAATAGACGTGAGTCATGCTGCCGTACAGTCTGGTTAGTACCTTGTCAAAAGATCAGAATCAGTGTTGACCTTGTGCGCAGGTATGGTCGCCACAGCCACTCGCACCATCCTCGAGAACTTGGATCGTCTCCCTGATGAAGACCAACGTACCAAAATCGCTATCATCTGCTACGACACATCGCTTTATTTCTTCTCTATCCCCGTGAGTCATTCTCAGTACCTAACCGTAAAAATCGACGATTTTGACACATTTTTATGCCATCAGCCTGGCTCAGAATCCTCTATGCTTGTTGTCTCAGATATTGATGATATCTTTTTGCCCAAACCTACCGATTTGCTTGTGAACCTCGCAGAGTCACGTTCGTCATTGGAAACTTTGTTAGGGAGGATCAATGATATGTTCCAGGAGAACAACATCATAGGGAGCGCGATGGGACCTGCTCTTCAGGCTGGTTTCAAGCTGATGGTGAGTTCAAGTCCTGAAAGAATGGTGGGTATTGACTAGGCCATTCATATAGTCCCCAATTGGTGGAAAAATTATCGTCCTTTCCGCTTCTCTTCCCAGTATTGGTGCAGGTGCTTTGAAGAACAGGGAGGACCCAAAACTACTCGGTACTGCCAAGGTCAGCTACAAACATGATAGGATGTGTAAGAGGTTCTCATTGCCTGGTTTATTAGGAGTCGAGTCTCCTTCAGGCCGCATCGCCGTTCTACAAGACTTTTGCCATTGACTGTTCAAGATCTCAAGTCTCTGTTGATATGTTCCTATTCAGCCAGAGCTACCAAGATGTCGCCAGCCTTGGTATATCATATTTTCTCCGATCTATGAAACGTATTGATACAATGTTGTGTAGCTTGCCTACCACACTATACCTCTGGTCAGACATACTACTACCCTGCATTCAATGCTGCTAGGCCGGAGGACGCACTCAAGTTTGCTCGTGAATTTGGTGATGTTCTGGCTATGCCTATTATGCTCGAAGCGGTCATGCGTGTTCGTGCATCACGCGGTGAGAATCAGTTTTATACACATCATAAACACCTTGACTGACTTGGAACCGAAAAAGGTCTACGCATGTCGTCCTTCCATGGCAACTTTTTCGTTCGTTCTACCGATCTTCTTGCCATGCCAGCCGTTCCCCAAGACCAGTCTTACGCCATTGAGATCCAAATCGAAGAAGCCATTACTACACCCTTTGTTGTGTTCCAAACCGCCGTTCTACACACCACATGCTACGGTGAACGACGTATACGTGTTGTTACCCTCGCTTTGCCTACGACTACCAACCTGTCTGAAGTGTTTGCGTCTGCTGATCAGATTGCGATTACGACGCTGTTGGCGAACAAGGCTGTTGAGAGGAGTTTGACTCACAAGTTGGAGGATGCGAGAGATTTTGTGTATCAGAGGCTTGTAGATATACTTATTGCATATAGGACGAGTATGACGGCGGGGGGTGCGGGAGCAAGTGCGCAGTTGGCGATCTCTGAGAATATGAAGATGTTGCCGGTTCTGGTGCTTGCGCTGCTGAAGAATGTGGGTTTCTGTTATCGCGAGTCATTTAGTGACTGTAGTTGCTGATTGTGTGTTTTTTCTTCTCTGTGTAGGTTGGTATTCGCCAGAGTGCCCAGATTCCGCCGGATATTCGTGCGTATGCACAGGCGTTGTTGACGACGTTACCTTCGCAATCGCTGATTCCGTATATTTACCCGACGTTTTATTCTTTGCATAATATGCCTGCTGAGGTGGGGGTTCTCCCGATTTAGGTTGTCTTGTTGAAACTGACGCGCGGACGTGTTTTTTTTGTGTTAGGCTGGTACGATTGGTGAATATGGAATTATACTTCCCCCTGCACTTCCCTCGACTTCGGAGCGATTTGAGCGCCATGGTCTTTTTTTGATTGAGGATGGACAGACTGTCTTTCTTTGGGTTGGACGTGATGCTGTGCCTCAGCTTATCATGGATGTTTTTGGACTTGCGAGCTATGAGAGTTTATCTGGTGGCAAGGTTGGATTTTTGATTTTTTTGGGTGAACGCCTCACTAATTCACTGATTTTTAGGCAACTTTGCCGATACTTGAGAACGATTTTTCACGACGTGTCAATGCGGTTGTTCAAAAGATACGTGAGATGCGACGTGGGGTGTATTATCCTCATTTGTATGTTGTGAAAGAGGATGGGGAGCCGCCGTTGAGGCTTTGGGTGCTTAGTGCGCTTATTCAGGATCGGATGGATGTGTTGCCGAGTTATCAGCAGTTTGTTTCGTCGTTGAAGGAAAAGGTTAATGCGACATAGATTATTTTTTTTTGCTTTTGGTGGTGGTGATGGTGGTGGTGGTGGAGATAGTGCAAAAAAATGATTGTGTTTTAGTGGAGGTAATGATGATGATGATGATGATGATGGATTCTTTTCTTCTTTTCTTTATATCCAGGACAGGGTGAAGTACTTATTATTTAGATAATCTCTTGGGGAGGGGAAGGGGAAGGGGGGATGGGAGGCTTCAAGTCATCTTCTTTAATGGATTTATGTCGATCCCTGGGGTTTAGAGAACCTGTCCTAGCC
>Ga0153981_1000478_pt1 | contig 10666 bp, 9 predicted proteins | sample TSGA065MetaG_FD_104714 | JGI IMG/M metagenome (GOLD analysis project Ga0153981, IMG submission 104714) | Attine ant fungus gardens microbial communities from Georgia, USA - TSGA065 MetaG | ecosystem: Host-associated > Fungi > Mycelium > Unclassified | place: USA: Georgia, Magnolia Springs State...
CTGCTGATAACTCAGTGAATACTGATCACCTTGAGATGTTTTTGGTACCATTTGAAAGGTCTTCTTAAGGGCTTTCAGTGGCCATTTATATTGTCAAAATCAGTTGAGTATTCCCAGAGTTATAGTCTGAATGAAGTTTGTGATATTACTTTCCCTCTTGGTTTGAGCTCTATTGAGAAGTTATCTTGTTTTTGGTAAACTCTGAAGATATTCCTGCAGCTTTTTGCCTGCATTATGTAGATTTTCCTCAGGTTCCCATGTATTGTCTCCTTGACTGTATCCTTTTCATCTGACAAGGAATTTGTTTTTTCCATGTCTTTGTTGCAAATCTAGAATCTTCTCTACCTCCTATTCTTTCTGGTCCTGTATTAAGGTTAGTGGTGGGGATATGGATTTCTGTCCATGGATAGTGGATTTGGATGTCATGATACAGCCAAAACAGCTAAGTCATTATTTATATTTCTTTTCTTTTATTTTTCATTTAATTAAATAATCAGTGAATACACAAGAGGAAATGACTCAAAAGAGATGTGTGGGACTTTATAAATAGAAGTAAATACAGAACATATATAAGTAGTATACAGCAACTGAACAGGAACTCTATTGAGTTCTCTTAGTCAACTTGGCAAAACAGCTAAGTCACTATTTATTTTTTCTTTTCTTTTCTTTTCCTTTCTGGACTTACTACACAAGAATAGAGCATGAGAAAGTATCATGTAACTAAGTGTCACAGAGTCACAGTCAGGTGACATCACATGACTAAGTCACATGGGAACCATAGGAAGATAGTGCACAGACCATAAAGTAGTTGTATAAGTAGTATAGGAAATTTAATGGGAACTCCATCGAGTTCTCCTTGTCAACTTGGACTTGGAGGGTGATCAAGTCGTCTAGGCTAAGTCACTACAGAGTGGTTCTAAGGTGTCATAGTCTAAGTTCTTATATCAGAGTACTGTGCTAACTTGCTAGCATAAAAGACTGAATGCAGTGCTCAGTAGCAAAGTAGCATTCTAAGCCAGAACATAACCAAGGACAACTTTTCTATTATTTCAAATGGTCCTTTGTACTGGGGTCATAATACTCACTCCATAGTCTGGTAATCCTTCAGATTGAGTAGCACCTTGTTGCCAACTTTTGAATGGGACACTTTGGACTTTCTGGTCATAGTACCACTTCATTCTTTCTGCTACAAGAGTGAGAGCTGCTTCTGCCTGCTCCAAGGCTTTTTGTGTCACAGTTGCACTATGGACCAGTAGTTACATACTGTATGGTTTACCACTATACTAAAAGAGCAACATTAGCAAGACTACTTGCTAATGAGGGTCCAGCTATTTATGTAGTTCTTTGAATAGGTATTTTGTTATACCTCTATGTCACTGTTTAGTAGTCACTTTTTTGTGATATTTTGTTATTTATATATCAGGTCATTCAAGTCCCTTTGCAGTGACTCTTTGACTAAAATTGGGCCTGCTCTCAGGTATCTGCTATATTCAAGGAAGAATGGACTTTCTTTGATATCTTTGTGTGCTTGATTGTTATATACAAACTCTGCACTGGGGAGTAGATCTGACCAATTACTGAGATTATAATCCATATAGTACTGAAGATATTGCTCTAACACCTGGTTTACTCATTCTATTTGTCTATCCATTTGTGAATGATACACTGTCAACATTGTAGATTCTATTCCTAAAATCTTGCACCATTCTTGGAATAGCTTAGCTGAGTATTATACTCCTCTATCTGAAATGATTTGTAGTGGTAGTCTATGCAATGGATAGACCTTGTTATATAGTAACTATGCTATATCTTTGGATGAAAACTGATTGTTGATAGAAATAAAATGAGCTCTTTTGGTAAGCCTGTCAATAATAACACAGATAGCGTTGTAACTATTTGACTCTGGTAATTGCATGATTAAGTCCATTAAGATTATTTCCCAAGTGTTATAAGACCCCCAAAAGGGAAAGAGTTTCCTGTGCATTTGAATATCTAATCCAAAACCTCAAGTCATACAATAGGGTCGAGATATAAATAGCATGGGAACTTAGGAAATCAAGTCACATGACAAGGTCAGGTGATCATAGAACATTCTGGAACAACATGTGATCATGGACTGATAGTAGTACAGCCACTGTAAAGTAGTATAAGTAGTAGTCCAATCCAATAAAGAACTCCATCGAGTTCTTCTTGAACATCTACCTAGGGTGATCACTAAGGACATTCACTGTCTATCAATAACACCAAGGCCCATTAGGTACCTTGTTAGGCACAAGTGGTCTAAAAGGTTGCTGTGCATGATTTTTCATCTGCTGACACATATTACAACCCATAATGTATTTCTTGACAAATGTTGTCATTCTAGGCCGCCAGTAATTTCTGGAGACCAACTCATAGATCTTCCACCAATCTGGGTGTCTGGCAGATGGCAAATTGTAGTATATCTTAATGATCTGTTGTCACAAGGTGTCTTCTACACTGTGGAGAATATAAACCTTCCCTTTGTACAGGAGTAGTCTGTTCTTATAGTTCCAGTCTTGCAAGGATTTTCTAAATTCTCTTGGACCAGACTTGAGTAACATCTTATAGTCTTTGGTGACTTTGTCTGATAAGAGTGCAACTTTGACCTTCTTTAGGATTATCTTGTTATTTATTGGTGTCTCATAAGTAGCCTCTAGTATATTGATAGTGAAGAACTCAGGTTTTAGCAACACCTGGTTCATATTGTTGAGGTTTGTTTCTATCTTATGGTCTGCTTGTCTGGACAAGGGGTTTTTTACCTGCATTGTCTTTTCCAGTTTATGATAGAGTACAAAGTCAAAATGAGTCATAAAAAGTGCCCATCTCACTTGTCTCCTAGTTAGCTTTTGAGCTATCCTAAAAATGTAAGGTTCTGATGATCCAACCAGATCTTAACTTTATATGGATGTCCCTCCAAATAGTATCTGTATTCCTCTAGTCCCTGAATTACCACAAGTAGTTTCTTGTTATAGATTTCATAGTTCCTTTTATGGACATCTAATGACTTGGAGAAAAAAGCTACTGGGTACCACAGATTAGTTTGCATGTCCTTTTGTGATAAGACAGCTCCTGTTGCGAAGTCATTGACATTAGTGGATAATTTAAAGGGATCTTTGTCATTTGGTATTCTCAGGACTGGAGCCATAGTAAAGGCCTTTTTCAGTGTCTCAAAAGCACTTTGTTGCTCTATGTCCCATGTTCAGGTACTATTCTTCTTGGTCAAGTTAAAGAGTGGCTTTGACATCTTGGTAAAGTTCTCAATGAACCTATAATAGAAATTCACAAAGCCTAAGAATGCTTGTACTTGCTTGACTTTAGTTGGTACTGGTCACTCTAGAACTTCTAAAAGTTTCTTCTCATCCATCTATACTTTATTCTCTGAAATAATTATGCCCAAATACTTGATACTACTTTGCTCAAAGAAGCACATTTCTGCTTTAGTATAGAGGTCATTAAAATGGAGCCTTTTCAGCACTTCCTTGACCAATCACCTGTGTTCCTTCAAACATGTTCCAAATATTAGAATATCATCTAAGTACACCATTACTAGTCATATGCAAATCAAATCTTCCAATATGTTATTTATCATGCTTTGGAAGGTTGCTAGTGCATTAGAAAAACCAAAATACATGATAGTTGTCTTGAAAAGGCCTTACCTTGTAATAAATGCTGTTTTCCATTCATCCTCTTCTTTGATGCAAATATTGTTATATCTCCATTTCAAGTCAATTTTGGTAAAGATTGAGGCTTTGCTGAGTGATTCAATCAAGTTGGCTATTCTAGGAATTGGATAGTGATTTTTGACAGTAATTCCATTAAGGGCTCTGTAGTCCATAATAGGTTATAAGCTTCTATTGTGCTTCTTTACAAAGAAGAATGGGGCTGTTATTGGGCTAGTAGATGGTCAGATATACCCTTTTCTGAGTTCCTCACCAATCCATGTGTCAAGAGAGTTTCTTTCTGCTAGAGAGAGTGGGTAGACCTTGGCTAGTTTAGAAAGCATTGCACCTTCCACAAAGTCAATCACATAGTTATACAGTTTGGGCATAGAGAAATTACCATACCCTTTACTGTACTTATTGCACCCTGTCACAAACATATCACAAACATGTCACTAATATATTACATTGCAATAATATTGTTAATAATTGACATTATCTCTTGCTCTACTTTGTATTGTAGTTACTATATGCTATATCAAGGATAACTCTGGGGTTATTGAGATGTTCAGGGAGAGAATAAACATATATATTGGCATGGAGATAAAAACAGAAAATGGGTATAAGGATGATAGGTTAGAGCAGTTCTTGAACCAAGAATAAGTTTGTATATATTCATTGAAATCATATCTAAACCACTTTCTACTATACTTGAGAGCATATTTAGTGAGGTTGTAGTATAATAATTGACTGTGTTCTGTCAAGAGACATGCTATAAAAATGTATAGAGAAATCTAGATAAATGTATATTTTTGACCTAAGACAATACAATCACAGAGCTTCATATCTTTATAGCTCAAAAGTTAATATCTATTCAAAGATTCTAGTAGTATGATACTGGTTTTTATTACAATTTCTGCAGTGCAAGAATATATAACAATGTGTGACAATTTGTGACAAAATGTAACACAGTACCACATATAGTAGAGTGTGGTAGGGTGCAGTAGGGGTGTAGTAGGAGTGCAGTAGGGATGCTGTAGGAATGCTACAGAGATATAATAGAATAGTGGCAATTTTTCTCTTTTGGCTTTTGATTTGGTTTCATTTTTGCTGGAATAATTGAGAAGATGAACATATCTCTTTCAAGTATTGAAAAAACTGTAGTTGGCATTATGGATTGAAAAATTTAGTGAATTGACTTTGACATCAATAGGATAGTCTACTAGATATTCCTAAGCCCTCAGAACTATTGACAGTAGTAACCCACATGGTACTATAATTTACAGGCAGCCCTGGCTTATAGTAGTCGCTATACATACCATAATCATCATCCAGGTTGATAGCACAGAGATTGGCCTTGTTGCCTTTGTTGGAATTAGAATGGCAGAGGTATTGAGCTGTGAATTATTGATCTATAAGGATCAGTCAGTTGATCTGGGTCAGCAAACCTTTTGTCTCAAGAATTGAGTTATACTATATCTGTGAGATCAGCATCAATCCTTCCATATCTGATCCCCCTATTCCTCTGTTACCTAACCTAGGTAAAGCAAATGCTAATATATATTTTATGGATAAAGCTGTTAGTCCTTGGCTTTACCCCCCATTTATATCTAACGCCTGCTGATAGATACAGCTACTCCTCAATGGCAAAGAAAGGACACTTCCTTAACATATTAATGTGATTGAGGACACAGGATGGTGCATTGTTGAAGTATAATTCACAGCTAGTGGAAACCTTGGTTTTATTGTTGCTAAACCTACCTGATACTGTTCCCTGTTCCTTGTACTACAACTATATGTCATTCATCAAATGGCATCCTAATTACTGCCTTGTAACTCTTCTGAAGACCAGTAGTTTGAACTGATTCTTTCAGCTTAGCTGAGAATATAGACTTAAATGCTTTCTCTGTCCAATTACAGAAATTGATTATTTATCTTGTGTTTTTGACCCTTTACCAGGCTCAACTTGAGCATATGCATATTGCACCAAAAAGCCCTAATATTGTTGACCAGTCTCACAATCTTTCTCATTGGATGAGTTTCTTGTTTCTACATATTGCAAACAATCTCACCTTGTGCCTTTCCCTCACTGCTCCAGTCCATGGTCTTTGATTTCTTGTTAAACACTACAGGTGGAGCTGTAGCATGCATATCAATTGTTCTTAATGCTTTCAGGGATTTCAGCCCCAAAGGTCTATTGAATATGGTGTTAAAACCTCTCTACTGAGTTGTATCTTTATTTAACTATGGGACTCAAAGGCATGTATAGATATTTTTGATGTCCACAGTTTATCATTGATCTACAACAGCTACCAATATATGTCAAGCTCATCCTATATCTTCAGCATCCCCTGTGCTACCACCAGAATTAATTTTGGTTATACCATCTCTGTAGATCTCTCTACTTTTACACTTGTTACAAGACATTTTTTTATCTCATGGAAGCTTGTGACTCCTTTCTATAGGCTTTCTTAGACATCTGCTGAAGGTTCTGGCTTGCCAGTGAGGGATGTTTGAACCTTTAACTTTTGGCCTTACATGAAGATTGTCCTCGGTAACCAAACTTCAGTTCTGTACCAATGTTGGGCTGTGCTAACAATATCAATGTGATTGACAGTTACATATAAGCTCACAGTATTGTGAGGTGTGTACATTGTACATCTCACTAAGGGGTCTTATTGAGAAAGGTACTATTCTCATATTACCAAAGTATGGCAACAACAAATATTACTATAAATTACTCTTGGGACTACCTTGAAAACTTACTACTTCAACTCCAGAGTAAAAGAAGTCTCAATCATCATGCAAAAGAGGTAGAACACCAGGATTAGATTGTGGTTCTGAAACTACAAAGTGCTGTAAATAAAAGGACAGAAGTATAGAACTGGGGGTATAATTAGCTGATGAGCTTTTTTTGATTCAAGAGCCTCAGCCTTATGCAGGATGTGTTACTACCAAGCACTTCTAGTATGCAAATATCCTTGTCCAGTTCAATCATCAACCAAATTCTATCCACTCATCTTGGCAGGATGCACTTCTATCTTACTCATACCTAAAATTTCTTATATATATCAAACTAGGACTATGTGCTCAAGATCTATGAAAATGTCAGACAAATAAGTAGCAAATGTGTCAAAAGGTTGGATCAACAGTTTATAATCTTATCTGACAGGATGCTTGAGCATTCCTGTGATAGATGATAGATGATCTAAAATGACAAGTTCATGACTTCCATTTAGGGAGACCATCAGCATTATGTGAAAGGAGTCTATGGTAGTTCTACTGCATATTCAAACCATCCTTATTACAGCATCAAACATTGCTATCTCCCTCTTGGACTTAAGTGGATAGAGATCCCAAGATATTCATAGAGGTAATACAAGGCATATAATAAAGGTTCCATAATGAATGGTTATATCTTAAGTTTCTTCTCAGCTTGAACTCAAGACACAGATACCATATTATCATTGATGTACATGTCTAATAAAAGAACCTTGGATATAGAGTGCAAATAGAATTTAATGTACTCAATCAACAAACAGTGCAAGAGCTACTGTCCCTGCTGTCAATGGCACTGCCATAAAACAAAGTGCACATCTGAAAAGGCATAAAGCACCAATGATAGGAATTGCAAAAAGTTGGCACATCAAGAGCTCTGGAACAGTAACATTGAGATTATGTACTACAAGGAGTGTAACTCTGCTTCTATGGACTTGTGCATTGTAGACTATTATAGCTGGATGGGTCTCTGGTTCTAAATGCACATGTGCATTTGTAGGGATACTGGTGGGTGAGGTCATTGATATAGAGAGGGTACCATGCTTGCAAAACCATAGTTCTGAGCTTTGTAAGTGTTAATCTTGTTGTAGTATTCTTTGATCGCAGCTTCAGTTTGTTTAAGCTTGGTGCTGCAATGACTGATATATCCAGTGCAATTGATAACAATACAAGATACTCATGTATAGAAGTCAATGGCATATTTGTTTAATCTATAGCTACAACATCCACTAATCTAAATGATCGGCCTCTTGGACCATATTTTCTCATTCTTCAGAGGTTGCCCAAAATGCCAGCCACAGAAAATGTTTAGGTGTGATTACTTCTACATACATACATACACAAAATACAAACTAATTGCTTACTCTCTGCACAGCCATCATCATCTATATTTTCTGCAGTTACTATATTTTCATGCAAACAACACCACTGCCTTTGTCCAGCAAAATAATGATCACAAAATTGAAGTTCAGAGTCCATACTAAAATCCAGTTTTCAATCAAGCCAAATCCTTTTTTTGAGTCTTGTTGCCTCTGGTCCTGTAGAGATCAGATGCTTGCTGACATTATAAACTCCATTGATGAGTACCCTCCTCCACTAATTCTCTATCAATAAAATCCCTTCTATTGTCTTTATCTCCATCCTCTTCTTCAATTGGACCTATTTCTTTTGTTTTATTGTTTTAGAACTATTTGTCAGCAGTTTTATTGTTCTACTATACAAAGGTAGTGGTCTAGCTGCTATAGCTATAGAGTATTTAAGAGCCTTCTATAACAGAGATCAGATAGTGGAATACAGGAGCAGTTCATTACCTTTATATTATCTCATAAATCTATAGGTCAGTAGCCAAACAACAGATAGATACTGTCATGCTCACAAACTACTTACTAACAACAAACTATCTCATTGTCTCTTCAGTCCCTCCATTATTCCATTGCCCACAATGCTTAATGTGACCCTTAGCTTACCACCACTGCTATACCACCCCATGTCAATCTCTCCCCTACCCTCAGATAAAACTGGTATCCTAGGGCAAATAGTGCCTTGGCTAGTATCATGGCTGTAAATAGGTTTAGATACTTTGTTACTTTTACAAGTTGCTAGAGCATGTAAAGTAGTAGTAGATTGACCCCCTTCGATAGAGAAAAACTTCCTTATTCTCCTAGCAAACAACTCATCTCTCTTGCCAGCTCTTTTAGCTATGTTGCCCCTGAAGTCATCAAAATCACTGGCTATAGAGAAAGCCATCAACATTTGGTAGACAGGTATGATTGCTTCTATACATATACACAAACTAAACACAAGCTCATTATCCTCTCTCTGCACAGCTATTATTATCTATGCTCTCCTCTGTAGCTACCCCTCTTTTCATGCTAACAACACCACTGGCCTCACCCAGCATAATGTCAACTGCAAAATTGACTTTGAGAGTTTGTACTGGAATTCCATTTCTAATCATGCCAAGCCCTTTATCCAACATCTTGTCTTGATGTCTTTGTTGGTCTGGAACTTCTTTGGTATATCCATGACCTATAATTTCCTGGCATAGAAAGATTTGTAATACTCTGGGGATCAGAACCATATATGCTGGAGCTTGACCATCTTCTTCCAATGGACATACATATAGAAAATTATAAGGAATGTTATGAGGTACATCACAACAATGTGGATGCAGAGGAATAGTATAGAGACATCACAAATGGTAAGCATGCTGGGGATATCTGACCTTTTGAAGGGATGTTGTACAGATTGTAGACTATATTGATAGGAATAAGAATACAACATATGAGGAGAGCAATGCCTGTGAACAGCCAGCACATGAGCCATAGAAACTAGAGGAATGCAACACCATTGAGGCCAATCTTGTTGAGAAGCTTTGGTTCTTTTGTGTGCAGAAGAGAAGGAAGCTAGCCATACAATGAGTCTAATATGCAAGAAGGAGGTTTGTTACCTTCATAGTATTTGACTTTGGGCTTATAAACTATTTGAGAGATGGTGAATAGGAGACAATTAGGGATAAAGGGTAGTATACCTTGTTATTGGGATGTAGTATGTTAAAAAATAAGATAGTAATAGTCTATAAGAAGATTGCTATAAAAGTGGGCAATAAGTGACTAATGTGTGTTGTGCACTGAAATGACACTCATCAATGCAATCTGGGAGCCAACTGTAGTGAACACCAGTGCCTGCAAATTGTTGTTGAAGATTTCACCTGTGCTATCAACAACAGAACTCATATTGTCAAAACAAAAAAAAGAAGTGATTGTGGAACTTAGTGGAAAATCTAATGCCAAGCACTTAGTAATAGATACATTTTGTGGGTTCACCTCTACCTGGCTAATTATAAGAATATAAGTCATACTTTTCCACAGTCCCTGGCAGGCAGAAAATTAATATGTCAATGTTGTTTTTCTTCCTGAGACTTCCTTACTGGGTAGTTCCTGCTGCCAGCCCATTGAGTGCAGCTTAGTGCCTGGGTCCTGTGTAATGTAGGTATGGTTAGGGGATTGCTTGGCCTTGGACAAGAGAAGGGTCTTCTCCCAAGACTGGCCAGCAGTTTGAGTATAATAGCCTGGATGGGATGGGGTTCAAGAGATTGGGGTTTTGAACCTATTTCCCTGGTGGGCTCTGGGAGACCTTTGATATTTATTCATCCACCTTTCTACTAGCCAGAGTATACAGTAGATTGTCTTCTTATTAGAAGAGAGTCTGTGGCAGTTTTTCCTGTTTTAAGGACAGGGATATGTGTCTATTATTCAGTTATATCTTCTCTACTATTTCTATAGTGAGTATACATATTTTCTGTATTTTTATGTATTTTATTCCATTTTTTCATCTCATACTAACTATTGTTGCATACAGGTGGATTGTTACCACCATCTTACTATTCTATCTGTATACAAGCTGGAGAACACATTCAACATGTATCTCCACATTATCCTCCATTCCTACAGTGAGTGTACATTTTTATCAGTTTTATTTCTATTTTTTTGTCTAATACTCACTACTATTGCATGCAGGTTAATCATCATGCCACTACCTCACCATTCTGTTTGTATATGAGTATTACAAACTTTATTTGGACCATAACTCTGGGAATACTCAACTGATTTTGACAATATAAATGGCCACTGAAAGCCCTTAAGAAGACCTTTCAAATGGTACCAAAAACATCTCAAGGTGATCAGTATTCACTGAGTTATCAGCAG
>Ga0153981_1000485_pt1 | contig 10561 bp, 5 predicted proteins | sample TSGA065MetaG_FD_104714 | JGI IMG/M metagenome (GOLD analysis project Ga0153981, IMG submission 104714) | Attine ant fungus gardens microbial communities from Georgia, USA - TSGA065 MetaG | ecosystem: Host-associated > Fungi > Mycelium > Unclassified | place: USA: Georgia, Magnolia Springs State...
AGATTATCATCTGTCCTTGAATAGAACAAAGGACTGCCCTAAGATGGTTAGGTTATCTCTATTTCAAGAACAATAGCACTCCTATATGTAGAACAATAGGTAGTGATCATGTGGTAGGCTGTCTTGGTACATAGACCACCACAATTATGTATTTAAGGACTGTATGTCTAAGGATAAACCTCAGACTTAACAACATCTTTTGTCACTTGTTTAGCTTTGCTTTTTTGAGTCTTTTGATTATCAAATAAGCAAATCACAAATCAGTAAGTGGCCATTTGTGATAGCTTGTTAAGTCTACTGTTTTCTATCTCTATTGTCTCTGCAAAGGACATAGAGTTGTGTTTATTCCAGATGTAGGTCTAGAGGGCTATAAGGGAGTCTCTTTGTCTCTGTTACAGAACAAGATGACTTTCTGAGGGTATCTTTGTTTCTATTACAGGAAAGATGACTTACTAAGGGCTCAGAGTGGGTTTCTGTCATCACAGCTGGTCCTAAAAGACTTTGGATTTGTGTAAACATTTCCAAAAAACCCTTGCAGGTGGCTAGAACTACTCTGAGACCCCTATTCCTCCTCTATGAGCTAGTGTGAGAGACTGGACATAATATCAAACTCTCCCCTCAAGACAGAACCTATATTGTTGGAAGGACACTTTTAGTATAATTGTAGTATAGTTTCTGTCTATCATATTTTATCTGCTGAGCTAGGGATGTTATGCTCACTTTTGCCCCTAAGCCATGCCCACCATCAGAAACACCAAGACTCTTGCTGAATGTCTCTCACTGAAAAAGGAGAGTGGGACTGAGAAGTCATTGCTGGAAAGGATAGAAATGGAACTCCATTCACTAAACTCTATGATAGACTCATCAAAGCAGACTCTTGCTGGTACAAAGTAGATGACTTCTACTTTGCATCCTATCTTCCAGAACTACATATTTGCAAAACCAAAAAGTTATTATGCATAAAAGAGTACAAAGAACTTCTAAAACCTACCTTGCATTGTATATTACCATTTTTTACCAAGATGAGTGAAAACAAGACCTAGGCTGAGAATCCACAATATAACCCTCTATAGAAATAGTTCAATCAGCTACAGGATGTAATTATAGTGCTGGACAAAATTGGTTACAAGCTTACAGCCAAGGAGTGGAGAATGCTAAAAGGTACTTGTAAGTACCTGAAGAATATAAATTTTTCCAAACCAGCTACTAGAGTACCAGAGATTTGTAAAGCTCTTCTAGAGCTCAATATCACTATTCCATAGATATAATATAATTGGAATGGTATTTGGTGTAACATAATTGTAAAGAAATGGCTGTCACCTTAGGACAGGGCTTAGCTAAGTACTAGGTTTGCACTTATCTAGCTTATCTTATTTTATAATACCAATCTATCTATTCCCTTACCTCTCAGTTTGTATGTTACCTTGATTGTTCTATTTATCTAAATTAGAAAGTGCTATTATTGGACTGTAGCTTACATGACTGTGCACAGACCATCCTTTGTAGTATATATAAGAGCTTGTATTAGTAGATCTATTCTTACTCAAATATCACTCCAACTTCTAGGACTCTTACTTAGCTCTTTGGTGTAACTTCCAGTGAAAGGGACAAATGAGGTTTTTACTGTAACAAGCAAGTAGGAAAAAGGCAGTGACAGTTCTCAATTGTATACTAAAGGGTTTATGGGGATGAATAGGTAGTATAGGTATCAGAAAGAAATTAAAAGGAAGAAGTACAGCTTATCTGTAATGTAAAAATAGTTGAAATGATTGTGAGATTGATCTAGATCATGACTAGCATAATGCCCCTAAGATATCAACCTTTATATACTGTAACAAGCTTACTAACAAGTATAGTTAGTATACCATTCATGGGCCTTATTAGTCTCAACCAAGCCCTTATCTATACCCCCAATACCAAATCTTATGGGTGTGATACAGTCTGAGTGAGTAGCTAGCCAGGCTTTTCCAGTCTGCTACCTTGCCAAAGATCATCTAAGTTATCCCTACTACTTGTTCTCTAGACCAAATAGGATATACAAAGCAATAATACTACTAACTCAACCTTTTACCAAGATTACCCCTTATACACTCAAAAGAATTGTATCCAACAACCTCTAGAGCTTCTGAGATGAAGGCAAGTATAAGAACTTAGACTATGATATCTTAGAACCACTCCCAGTCTGGGTTGACAAGAAGAACTCAATAGAGTTCCTGTTCAATTGCTGTATACTACTTATATACATTCTGTATTTACTTCTATTTATAAAGTCCTGCACACCTCTTTTGAGTTATTCCTTCCTATATATCCACTAATTATTTAATTAAATGAAAAAGAAGAGAAAAGAAAAGAAATATAAATAATGACTTAGCTGTTTTGGCTGTGTCATGACAGCAAGGGTCAAGAAGGCACTGCCCACTACTCTCCACTCTGAGAAGTATATTAAGGTTACACATGTTTGAGACTCAATTAGAAAATAAATAAAAAGAAAAACTTCTTTTTCTTCCAGCTTCCCTTGCTTTTCTCCTACCAATATTGCTATATAGTTATGACAGATATTGTCTCCCATCCTTCTATGGCCATTGGACATGACCATGTGATCCTACTCTACTTTCATGCTTCTCCTTCTACTTACTTCTCCTATCCAGCTAATTAGCTACCTTTCATCTTAAATGCAGTCTAGAAACTACTTCTACTATATGCAAAGGCTCTTGATGCCATTATCATCTTGTATAATGTCTACTTCTTGATTGAGTCCAGCAGTAATGGGATCACAAGTTGTTGATAGACTTTTGATTTGTCACCTTGGTATTATATTAGTCCAAGTCCACTCTAGATTGAAATTATACCACATTTCAAAGATAAGATGAGGTATCTGAGTTCTAAGGTGTCATCAGAAATAGTTTATCTCTGAAAAACCAGATGCTAGCTCATCATTCTTGCCTCCCAAGATATATACTATTCTAGCATATGACAGCTTGATAGTGGCTCAGTAGAAATACCCATTTTTGGGTTATGTCTGGGGCTTGTAGAAGATGTCTGGAGTGAATTTAGATGGTGAATTTAGGGGTATAAAGTGTATTCCATGTTATATTTCCATAGAAATTTTGCTAGTGGTGTAACACTAGCCAATTGCTAGTTGTTGCTCTTACAATAATGGCATTAAGAGGCTAAATTTGGGCATTTTTTCCTTTTACCCCCTTGAAAATATACTCAAGAACTGTAATTAATTACTTAAATAGATATGTTGATTTTCAACAACTTTACCACTACTGTTTTCTTTTCTGATTTCAGTGCTAAGAATTAGGATACACTTGTCAAAGATGGCATAAGTGCTGAGTACATGCCTTGGGATAAGACTGAGATATAGATACTATAAAATGTATATCAAGGAACCTCTCCACTTCTCAAGAACTATATCAATCAGGTGCTCAATGGAGCAATCAATCATTATAACAGTGCCTTGACTACTACATACAACAGAATTGCAACTTTGGAGGCAGAGGTCATCTATCTTTGGAGAGAGCTGACAAGGCTCCCTAGAGGAAACATTTATCTCCAAGACTAAGATGCCAGAGCCACTAATATTTGCAGGCTCTGAGAACAAGATATACTTGCATGATTGATTGAGTCAGATTGCTCTGTGTTGCTTGGTATCTAGCACTATATTGGATGATCAGAAGATTGTATGTGCCCTTATCTATTGTTATGATACAGCCAAAATAGCTAAGTCATTATTTATATTTCTTTTCTTTTCTTTTTCATTTAATTAAATAATCAGTAGATATGTGAGAGGAAATGACTCAAAAGAGATACATGGGACTTTATAAATAGAAGTAAATACATAATGTATATAAGTAGTATATAGCAATTGAATAAGAACTCTTTTGAGTTCTCCTTGTCAACTTGGACTAGAAGTAGTTCTAAGGCATTACAGTCTAAGTTCTTATACTAGAACTCAATTTCTTTATTGGCACCACTCATTATAGAGCCTTGCCAGCTTATTCTCTTATCTTTCTCAGTACTTGGGTAACACAACTTAGGACCACTACAATATAGCTGGGCTCTAGGCTTAAGGGGACTTAATAGTCAGTTAGGAACTATCGGTGGAAGCACAGTACTAAGCTCAGGTATTGTGTCTGAGATCTGATCTTATAATTGAGTGGTATTGTGTAGCATACTTGTACTATTCTTAGTAGAAACCTTGTGCTGAAGTTGTAAAAGAAATACTCAGAGGCAGTCACTCAATAAGCTAGAAGAAGGTCCTGGAAGCCAGTGTAATATTTGAGTAAAGATAGATCTACCCATACAAGCTGTTATAAACTGAAAAAGTCCTCAAGCAAGACAATACAGTCTTTAGAGTAGTCAGATGTCAATGGCTTGCTCTACTTCAGGGAAAAGATCTACATCCCCCAGACCCTAGACCTATGTAGGAAAATCATAGTCCTGTGTTATAATATAAAGATTACTAGACACTCCAGACAGTGGAAGATACTAGAGCTAGTATCTTACAATTGATGGTGGTCCTAGATATTTAGGTGTGCTAGACAATATATCAGCATCTGTGATCTATGCCTCTATATGAAGGTGGCAAGACATCCTCTGGTTGGAGAACTACACCCGCTCCCTATACCAAATGCAAGGTAGGATACTCTTAGTATGAATTTGGTAGTGGAACTCCCTAAGCCCTCTAGATGCAATACTATTATAATAGTGGTAAACTCTGTATCAAAAAGAGCCCACTTCATTCCAATGCACACAACAGTGACTACAAAAAGAGCCACCAGACTGTTCCTCTGCAATGTATAGAAGCTCCATGGGCTGCCCCAATATGTAATTTTGGACTATAGACCCCAGTTTGTGGTACTTTTCACCAGAGAACTCTATAGATTGCTGGGAATCCAATTAGCATTTTCCATCGCCTGGCATCTGAAAACTAATAGACAGATAGAGCATGTTGACCAAGAACTCAACCAATACCTATGTCTCTCCATTAATGAAAAACAAGATAACTGGTATGACCTGTTGCTTATGGCAGAATTCCAGCACAACAACCATATATATGCTTCTACCCAACAGACTCTATTCTTGCTCAATACTGGATGCACTCTCCACATGGGCTTCAAACCCAGACAATGACCCTCTAGACTGAAAATGGTAAATGAGTTCACAGAGCAAATAAAGGCAACAGTCAAAGAGGTCAAGTCTCCAATCCAAAAAGCACAAGAGAATATAATGAGATATTATAACCAAAGAAAGTCTCTGGTTCTAGTATTTTACCCTGGTGATTGAATATTCCTAGATATATCCAATATCAAGACTACACGTTCATCTCCAAAATTGTTTTATCACTGCCTTGGACCCTTCATTGTAGAACACCAAGTAAGACTCCTAGCTTATTGTCTCAAACTACCACATACAATAAAGAAACTCTATCTAGTATTCAATATAGTGAAGTTGTCCACTACTTTAGATGACCTAATACTAGGACAAAGATTGGAGCCCCCACCACCACCAATCATTGTCAATAGAAAGAAGAAATAGGAGGTAGAGGAAATCCTAGACAGTTGCTGGTATCAGAGGAGGTTTCAGTTTTTGGTAAAATAGAAGAGATATAGTAGAGTATATAACTCTTGGGAAGTGGTCTCCAATATTTCAGCTTCTGATCTCATTGCAGAGTTCTACTACAAGCACCCTACAGCTTCTAGGTACATCTGCCAAGTGGATTTTGATGCAATTTTCAAGTCTAGAATAATTGCTTCAAGATACAGTAATCTTAAAGGGGGAATGAGTATAAGGAGACCCTACCAATGCCACCCCTAGAACACTAGACCAATCTTCCAGAGCAACCCTGTACCTAATTAAATATAACTACATAATATTTAATTACCCTTAGCTTGACTTGGCAACTCCTGATCCTACTAAATAAGACTATAGGATCAGAGATGTACTAACTATAGCAGTATATATATTGTAGAGTACATCTCCAGGAGCCTTATTCTAAACTCTAAGGATTCTTCTGGAGTCTACTCTACTCTGGTCACCCTTACACCAGGTGTCTGAACTTCCTATAACTTTAACACTTTTTTTCTCACTATTAAATAGAACTGGCTTACTTGATATAACATTATATTTTTCTATAAGGTTCTGTTGTTTTCTCCATTGTATCATGTGCCAACTTACTATATCTGAGATATTCTGTTAGTATAAGTAGGTAGAATACTGTGGAATTATGTAACTGTTTGTACCATGAAGATAACCATCATTTGCTGTCTCCAACTCAACTATGCATATTGTAAAACTCACTTTCCCTTTAGTTGTGCCCTTAGTAAAGCAAGAGCTTGCTTTTTTGTGAGCATGTTGCTCAAGAGTTTGTTGTATTGCTATAGAGACATTGTATAGTGTTCTTAACAATAATAGAGTTTTTTCTAAGCTATGGTTTAACACTTGCTGGGGTGCTTAGATCTTCATCCAGCCAAGTATCCTACTGCCTTACTGACTACTGCTCTAGTACTAGGGTTATACTATTACCTCTAAGAAGAAGATTCCTACTCTAAGCAACTTCTTAAGGATGCACTGCTATTTGTCAAGTAGAATGGAGATAGCAGCATGGAAAGGCTAGAATATACTGTCAATTACTATGAATATACTATGAGTGTGTACTCTGGGTTCTGGAAAGTAATGCAAGAAGTGAAGTCAGAGAATGGAACATGCTACTAGATAAAATGATATATATTGCTCTCTGGTCCTGTGGTTTTACAGCTGGTCCAGAGGGAATACAATGACGATACAGGAGTAGAATGACCTTGGCCTTAGCTTGTGTACTGTGTCTTGATCTTCTATCATATGTGTGGTTGCTTATTTTAGAATAGTAGAACATTGTCCAATAGAGAGGTAAATTCAGGAGTAAGAAGTTATATAGTAGAGCTATACAAGAGGAAGTGGTGTTATGACTTAAGGACTTTAATCTATAAACTAGATGGCTACTATGTATCTACTCTGTATATATACCATAACTAGAGTAGGAGGGAGCTAGTCTGAAACATAATACTCCTAGTCTGAAACACAATACTCCTATAGGAGGTAAATGATAATAATAAAGAAAATGAATAAAAATATTAATTTATACTGAATTTTCCAGTATATGACACTATTTTTCTGTATATATGAATCACAATAGATTCCTAGCACAAGGTTAATAAGATAAAAGGATACAAATAGTCTACTAAACACTATCCAGTTGTGAGGTCAGGTCTTGGATATAATACCTAGGTTTGGTACCACACTGCCACTAGCAGTCCCTAACTGACTACCAAGTTCCCTTAAGCCAAGGGCCTGGCTATGTATGGAGGTAACTAGTGATTGTGATGATCACTGGTCAAGGATTGAAATGTTATGAGAGGAAAGAATAGACAAGGCTCAAGGTGAGCAGTGTCCAAGAAGTGGTACTGAGTTCTTCTGTTGTATAACTCAAGTCAAGTTGACTCAGCAGCCAAGTCTTTGAGGGTTACAAAGAGAACTTGATAGGGTTCTTGATCAATTGTGCTAGCTACTTATACAAGTATACTATTTGCCCTTGTTTACATTGATGGTATGATGGTATTCTACAACCAGTCAAGAGACTGCCAGTTCAATTCCTTATAAATAGATATTCTTTGGTTATAGTTGAGATGGCTCATAACAGTTGCCCTTACAAACCTGTATTGGTAGATACTCAAATATGATCCTAGCTTCCAGGACTTTTACTTAGCTTTCCAGTGTGACCTCCAGCCTTGAGTCTGTCATTGCCCTTACAGTCCCCTTATAAGTCACCTCTCCAAAAGTCCCTGCCTGACAATAGGTTACCTTTAGCATTCTTACATATTTCAATTTTCCCTTTTTTATACTAGTACAAGGATACTAAGACTACAAATATCCCTTCTAACTTACAAGCACTCTCCCCAGTCAAACTCATTAAACCTTCCCACAACTGTCAGGCAAGAGTCTGTATGTGTCTACTCATCTGTCGGATGGTGCTGGATGTGCTGATCATGTTTTAGGGAACTATAATCCAATGTGATTCTATACTTGTTCTAAGTTGTTGATTTTTTCACTCATGTTCTAATAAGTAGGTAGCGAAGTTATGAAGGCCGAGCAGTTCGGATGGCGAGGGAAACACTTCGCAAAAACATCTGCATTTTAGATTCACGACCTTGAAAACGATTCGGAAGAAGTAAATGGTGGGAGAGTAGTGGTTAAGAAGAATGAACACAGAATTTGCCTATGCTTAGGTGCATCTGAAGGGGTGGACAAACAGCTATCAACTAATCCGCAGCCGCAGACCATCACGTGGAACGAGTACTCCTTTAATGTTTGATTGCTATCTCGATTGATCGGCTACTGCACTCACACCGCCAGCCTGTTATGTCGACACAATCATCTTGTAGCAATGGTGTGATCTCTGACAATTGAAAAGGACCGATTAATCAAGACTAATGGGTAGGTGTCGAGATGAGAAGGAACAGCGCCAACGTCGTGCCCTATATTCACTTTGCTTGAGTCGGACAATGGACTACACCTGCCACATCTAATACGTCATTTGAAGTCTCTCGAATATACACAAAATTGGATGACAGTCAGGTTGACACTTTGGCAGTGACAGATAAGTTTTCTGGTTGCACGCTAACATCAACGCATGACTTGTGTCTTTCGAAAAGCACTCACAGTTGACTCGCTTCCTCATGTTTTCCCCAGCCCATCGCTCCCATCACTTCCGTGTCTGTCTTCCATGCCCATAACCTGTTAGCCACGTGTCCCCCAGATTGCAACATCCCGTCAAGCGTTTTTGCCCCACCCTTCTTCTTACATCTTCTACTATACATTGTCTCTGCTGCTTATATGTAAAACTCTATTTTTAACTTTTTTTTCCCAACCAGCATTTTCATGTGGCATCCTGGGTGGATCAGTGCAAAATTTTCATCTATACTATGCAAAGCCCCGCTTCCACCCTTACATAACACTCTCATGCCGCAATCGTTGAAGTCTTTTTGGCTGGATAGTATCCGTTCATGTCCTTCAGCATTCTCATTTTCCAGATAATGAACGTGTCGTAGTGCAAGATTGAATGGGAGAATCAACCGAAGGAGGTATATCAAACATGGGAAGAACTGTTGTTGGCTAGTTTGTGGCCCGTGTTCACACGTTGACATGATTTAACAGCCTCCTGTTCTCATCGTCTATTTGTCTTGCCACCATCATGTCGATGTTCCCCGATGCTAGACACTTTATGATCAGGGATAGTAGCTTTGCGCAGTCGAATATCGCGAACAACATCACAAACCAATACGGCCGATCTGGTGAGCAGCTTCGTTTCGGTTAATGAAATGTCAGTCAATCCAGTACTAGGAATCGATATCCTCTATGATGCCTCTAGTCCAGGAGCAGCAGTTGATTCTCAAGACCACTACGATCGCCGCTGCTTCCCTGGTACCCGGGAGCAGTATATCGCTGATATCACAAATTGGGTAACCGAATCTGTCGACCGATCCTCATCAATGTACTGGATGAGGGGGCCAGCTGGTGTTGGCAAATCGGCCATCGCTCAGACATGTGCTGAGAAACTCAAAGATACTGGACACCTTGGTGCTGCATTCTTTCTTCTTCACTGTCAACAAACACTCTGATCCATTATGCTTATTCACTACCATTGCTTACCAACTTGCCACTATGCTCCCTGATTATCGCACGTCTGTTGATGAGAGGATCTCAAGGGACAGAACGCTTGTTGAGAAGAAAATAGCATCTCAATTCAGATCGCTGATTGTCGAGCCGATTCAGGAGCTAGAGAAGCAAGGAAAAAGAATACAGCCAAGAGCCATTTTCATTGATGGACTGGATGAGTGCTCCGGTGAAGATGCACAAGCAGAAATTATCAAGGTAATTGCATCATCCGTCAGGGGAGGGTCCACTCCATTCCATTGGGCTATTTTCAGCCGCGCTGAACCCCGCATCGTGTCCACATTCAAGCAGGACAGCGTCGCTTCTGTCACTCATTCTGTTGAACTCCCTATCTCTCGCGAGGCAGACGGCGAGATTGAGATGTACCTTCGAGGAGAATTCAAGAACATACTTGAGCAGCGAGATTTCCCACAACTGTTGTCATCATGGCCGACTAACAACAATATCAGGACCCTTGTCGATGCAGCGGCTGGCCTATTCGCACACCCCGCTGCTGTGTTGCGTCATGTGGCCTATCCACAAGACTCACAATTCTGTGGAAGACTCCAATCTATCAGATATGTAAGCTCAGGCGTCGCGAAGTAAAGTGGACGACTAGGTATATATTTACCTATCAGATATGTAAGCTATATACATCTGTGAGTTACCATAGTCTAAGAGAACACAACATATATATCTCACCTCAGGCGTCACGAAGTAAAGTGGACGACTGAGGGATGAAAGCCATACTCTCGGTTATTAAGTAGGGAGTCCAAAAGAAGTAGGCCGTGTACCATACCAGTGAGTACTGACAACATCAATGATTGGAATGCGAGTACCGCCCCAGATTGGTGGTGATGGGGTA
>Ga0153981_1000492_pt1 | contig 10495 bp, 16 predicted proteins | sample TSGA065MetaG_FD_104714 | JGI IMG/M metagenome (GOLD analysis project Ga0153981, IMG submission 104714) | Attine ant fungus gardens microbial communities from Georgia, USA - TSGA065 MetaG | ecosystem: Host-associated > Fungi > Mycelium > Unclassified | place: USA: Georgia, Magnolia Springs State...
AGAAAGCAAAACAGAACGAATAAAAACCAAGATAAATTATAGATAAGATCATCATAGGAAAGGCATAACAAAACCATAGAAAACGACATAACAATCACGACATAGGAGTACTGTCCCTCGAAGACATAGCAATAAACCTCCTCTCCCGCCTCAACGTTTGCGCAAATGCACTGGGCGCACCAGAGATCGACTCCGCAAAGGCAAAAGCCAAACTGAGACTAGCACTCCACACCCTGAACTTGAATCCTAAAACATCAAGCCCATACACACCGCTTTGAAGATCAAAAGAAGAGTAAGGATAGGCGATGTGTGCTGCAAGACGAGTGATGGATGCCGTAAGAGGATCATATACAGGGAAAGAGTTGTCCGAGTTGTTTCGGTTGAAGGAGGGGTTGAAGGAGATAAGGTTAGCGACGAGTCCTGGTGCAATAACGGTAGGTATGGCCCAGTGGAGGAGAACGGCCCAGAAGGCACCGGACTGGAATGTACTGAAGGGTGGGTAGATGCAAGGAAGGGTAATGGTACCTTTGGGGGATAGGGGTACCTAGACATATGTGAGTCGGGTGACAGAGGTAATGAGATGAAACTTACCTCGATGATTTTCCAGGGGATGACGGTGTAGAGGATGTATAAGAGCTCATAGAGAGCAGTGAGGAGTAGGATGTGATGAGAGTCTGATAGATACTGGAAGCGCTGTGAATTTGACTGTGGATACCCTAATTGAGGGTTTACGCACTTGGCGAAGACTGAAAAGCGATTCTTGACCGAGATCATGCGGTCTAATCTCCTGGACTTTGGAAGCAAGGTCCATAGTCATTTGTATGATGCTTTTAGCGGGGCTGACTTGACTGCTAGGTGGTTGTACTGCTTGCTCGTTAATGGGTTCAGGCGAGGGTAGGGTTTCTTTGAAAGGTGATATAGCATACTTCGGGCTGTACAGAAGTCTAGAATGTACCTTTGAGGGGAGTAGAATTGATAGCAGAACCCGGGCCAGTACGACGACCGATACGTGAAGACGACTTCGGTTGCGCGGACACAGACTCTGCACGTGTTCTCCAGGTGATGTCAGATGAATCAATAGTATGATAGAGAATGAGCATACGCAAAGGGCTGTGGTTGAACACTGCGCTTACGCCTGCCATATAACCCTGAGAAACTTGGATCGTCCTCAAGTTCATAGTGGTCGTCGAGATGCTTCTTGATACGGGCCTGGAGGTCGTCCTTGGTACCCTGATCACTAATTCTGAGAGCAATGGCAATGTCCTGGAGTTCGCTTTTCTTTTTGGGCTGAAGAGCACCCATGTATTGAACGGGGGCCATAATGGAGGTTGGGAGTGAAGATGATAAACAAAGGTCACGCCATGCAGTCACGGTGATGTGTATTTGGCAATGTTTACGCGTTTGTGATGGTGATGGTGATGGTGATGATCACTTGTTAGATATAAAAAGAGCAGCGGTTGCGAAGGGCCTGACATTTCTTCCCTCTGCGAGGTCCTATGTTCAGATTTGTTGTTCTTTTTGTGCTCGCTAGCCGAGGTGCGGGAGGATGGATGTCAGAGACAGAATATTGACTGATATCATGTCCAGCTTTGGCTTTTAATATCACTTTGGCCGGCCGAGTCTTCCAGGCAGAGGACATCATGGACATTTCGGCGCCAGCCGTTTCCCAGCAGGCAAGTGAATAGTGTGAATAAACGGTTCCTGGCTCCAATTTTCGCAGTGCCAAAGCCAGGTGCAGAGCGCACAGCAGGGAATCTTGGGCTGTAAAGGAGACGCTGGATGTCTGTGCAAGACGGACGTAGTGAACAGCACCCGAGCTGCGCAGCAGTGCATGTTTGAGCAGCTCATTGCAACAGACAGCAAGCCTGCTGATCCACGGGTTGGCTCGAATGCCTTGCTAGCTGGTGAGTTGTTCTCTTGGGCCAGGCCACGGTGTCTGATAGATTGCAGCGTATTCTGCGAGCTGCCAGGACGATGTTAACGTCACTCTGGCTGCAGATGTGAGCAGCCTGACATTGCCTTCAGACTGGGATGGACCGCTGGACATTGTTTTGCCGCTGGGAGGAACGGTGTTTGTAGTTGGAATTGGAGGAATACTTGGGATTTGCGGACTGCTGGTTCTGAGTAACATGTAGCCTCGAGGCATTTCCCACGCATGTAAATTTGTATTCCACAGCGTCTTTTTCTTTCTTTCATCTCCCCGCCATGTCTCAATACAAAGTTGCTCTTCATTCAGACTCATCCCACCATGAAAGTATTGCCAAGCTTCAGGAAATATTTCCTGACTGGTCTCTTGACGGTAAGCCAGCTTGTCTCTTTCCAAAAATGCTCCCAAAATTTATAATAAAGACCTGCGGTCCGCCCTCTCGGATGCCAACAACGACGTTTCGCAGGCTGCTACTCGCATCTCAGATGGTAAATGCACTACATCTTATCCGCTGCCATTTCTAAACCCATCCTACCAAACAGGTCGGACTCAGCAGTGGGGGTCTATTTCGCGTAAAAAGGACAAGAAACCGGTTCAAAATCCTTCTTCAAAGGACGCTGTCTCCGCCCGTGGCGAGTCGCGTGCTGGAAGAGGCGGTCGTGGCGGAAGAGGTGGTCCTGGCCGTGGTGGTGCTGCAACCCGTGGTCGTGGTGGCCCTTCCCGCGGCGGACGCGTCAATGATCATTCTCATACCGCTAGTCCTCGTGTCGCCCCAGCTGCAGACAGCTCTCCCTCGATTCCTGCCTCGTCTGCTCCTTCAGAATTGGCAGACGTTCCCAAGCACACGGCCGACGTCAACAGCGACCAAAACAGCGTTACAGACGGCTGGACCGATCACAAGATCGCCCAACATGAAGTAGCAAACACAGTTACACCACCTGTCCAGCATGATGCACCTCCACCAGCTGCACCGCTTGTCAATCTTCCCCCTTCTCACAAACAGGCCTCCAACGCGGCCAAGCTGTCCTGGGCTCAGATCGCAAGGTAGGCTTATTTGTGTCGGTCTCATTCTGCTCTTCCGATCTTCCCTCTTTCCATAGTAAACAGACATCCAAGCCGACGATCCTTTCATCTGCTCAGCAACCTGCTTATGCTCCCTTACAACAGACCTCCACCCCTGCAGCTGCGCCTTCCAAGGAACCTGAACCTGAACCTGAGCCTACCGGATGGGAAGAACCCACAACAGTCCAGCATCCATCATGGGAACCCGATCCTTCACCCGCCGTAGATCTTCCCTCAGAAGAGCCCAAGCTTGAGTCTCCTGTTCCAGAAGAATCCCAAGTACCATCTCGCTCTCCTACCCCTGCCCAAGAACCTGCTCCAGAACCTACCCCTGCTACAGTTGAGCCTCCTTCGCAGTCTCCCGCCCCTTCATTGTCAGATCCGGCAACAACATCAGTAACCAACATTCCTGCATCACTTAAATCCGCCCCTCGGACTGCTACCTCATCTTCTCGTGCCAGTGCCCGGAACAGGTTGATAGATCAGCCTGTTGTGATGCCGAGCTCGTTCGGTTCTGTTGAAAGGGTTGGAATGCAATTCGGTAGTCTCAGCCTAAATGGTGAGAGTCTATTCGAGTCGACGTCGACTTCGTGCGTTCTTTTTGTTCATCAGCTTTTTTTGTGTGTACTTACATTTCCTTCTCTCAGGACTGAACCGGAAACTCCTGCAGTCAGTGCTCCTACCTCTGAGACTGCTCCTGCCACGACAGCCCCGGGCAAACCTCAACATGAAACATCTTCCTCTACTGCTCCTGCTGCAACTACCCCCGCGGCATCGGCCTCTCTTGGCTCCGTCTTCCAATCGCAACAGCAAGCTGCTCAAGTGAGCCCGGCAACGCAGCCTCAATCTCAAACACCTGCTGCTCAATCCAGTTCACAGCCAACTCTTCCCACTTCTGTCTCTCAACCCACCCAATCGACTCAAACCCCTGTTCGTACCACTACTGCGGTTGCTTCCCCGCTTCAACAATATACTCATCAACCACATACGCAAGCTCAACAGTCATCGCTTGCGGCTCTTCAACAGCAACAACAACCGCAACAATCGTCGCAGCAGCAGCAGCAACAGCAGCAGCAAAATCACCATCAGCTTCCTCAGCACCACAATCTTCCTCAACAAGTACAGCAATCACATACCCATCATCAGTACTCACAGCATTTTCCTACTCAAGTTGAAACGCAACAACAACACCTGCCTTCTGCTACACAGCATCAGCAACCTCAGACTGCTGCTGCCCAGTCGAACTACTTCCGTCAGAATGATACTTCAACTAGTGCTCCCTATTTCCATACGCCCACCTCTGCGACTGGTCAAGCTCAGGATTATAGTGCTTTTAATAATCAACTTGGTCAACAGAATCAGCAAGGATCGCATCTGAGTGGTTTTGGCTCGGTTGATTATGGTTATGATAATCAAAGGGTCAGTTCGTCATTTGTTCATGTTGGTGCAAAACTGATGTAGAGTGAAAGGGTTTCTATGATTCTTATCCGCAGCAGACTAGCTTTAATAACAACAGGAGTGTCCTCAGTGGTCACGATGAGATCAAAGACCTTGCTGGAAGCCAACAACCACCAGCGAACAATCTTCCTCCTTCTGCGACGCGGACGTCTCAGCACTCGTCGCAGAGCGCGAACCAACCTCAGTCTGTGGGTGGACAAGGCCCGCAACAGCAGTTCCATCCTCCGCCTCCTCTTCCTTATTATTACCCCTACCAGAATCAATATTACAGTGTCCCCTATACGACGGCGTACAATACCCAGCCTTACCCTGTGAAATATCCGACGATGTATCAGCATGGACCGCCTGGAGCCAATTCTGTGCCTAATTCGGGGGGAAAACAGCCTGGGCAGAACGTGAGCAGTGTTCAGCCGCAGAATAACCCGTATTCGGCGAGTGTGTATCAGCAGGGATATGACGATTATTCGCAGGCGCATCATCTTCCGCAGAATCTTGGGTTGAGTCAATCGGGGTTTGGGCATGTGAATGAGTTCGGGAAGTTTTATGGGCAAGGGTTGGTTGGACTTGGTGGTGCGCAGAGTGGAGGTGCTGGAGCAGGAGGGGGTGCTGGTGGTGCTGGTGGTGGTACTACGGGAAGTGGAGGGGTTGTGACGGGTGCGGGAGGTGCTGGTGGAGGAGGAGGACCGAGGAATGCGGGTAGTTCGCCTGAGACGCAGTACAAGTATCAGAAGGATAATGGGATTGGAGTGAGTGGTGGACGTGGTGGTGCTGGTGGTGCTGGGACTGGTGCTGGGACTGGATCGGTGCAGGGAGGTGCTGGTGGTGCTGGTGGACCTGGCCAAGGTGGTGTTCAACCGGGACAGGGACAGGGTGGTGCGCAAGGAGGACCGCAAGGTCAGGGTTATTATGGTTCTGCCAATCGATTTGGAAGTGGTGGTGCTGGAGCTGCTGCTGCTGCAACGGCGGGTATTGGTGCTACTGGAGTTGGTATTAGTGGGCCTCAGCAGCTTCATCATCCCCACCAACAGCAGGGAGGACCTCAGGGCCATCATCCTGGGTATTTGCAGAATGCAAATGATCAGATGCTTTGGTATCAAGGGCAGCAATCGTATTGGCGATAGGTTTGATGTATAACCAAGTAATGAGGGGGCAAGTTTTGTCGTAGACTTGATATCCTTTTTTTCTTTTCTTTTTGTCTGCTGACTTTTTTGCAATTCTTTTTCTTGTTAATATGGGCCTACTGGGTCTTCTCTCTCTCCTCTCTCTCTCTCTTCTCCCCTCCCCTGTGCTGATCGTTGACTCGTGCATATGTTTTTCTTTCTTTCTCTCCACTCATGGTTTTGTACATATACATCCAGTCTGGGCATCAAATGTACAAAAAGGTGTCTCTGCATGTCTATTTTGCATGACCAAATGAAGAAAACACACACACACATCTACACACACTCTAGATATAGCGAAACTTGGCAAGACTGAAGATGGCAAATTTTTGCCCATGGCCCATCATGTCCTTGACCCAACCCAAGCTCTCGATGTCCTCCTCAAAAGTTATGGTTCTGCTGATGGTCTTTCTGTCGCCGACCTTATGGAGTCCCGGATCCGTGGGGGATTGACATATAATGATTTTTTGGTGTTGCCTGGAAGAATTGATTTTCCGGCTTCGGATGTGTTGATGGAGAGTCGGATTACGAAGAATGTGTCGCTGAAGACGCCGTTTATGAGTAGTCCGATGGATACGGTTACGGAGACGGAGATGGCGATTGCTATGGCTGTGAGTTTATCTTGTGGATTTTCTAATTGTGTGTTGGTTGGATAATGTATGATGTATGTAGCTCTTGGGTGGGATTGGTGTCATCCATCATAATCAGTCTGTAGAATCGCAAGCGGCGATGGTTCGAGCGGTGAAACGACATGAGAATGGGTTTATTACTGACCCTGTGGTGCTTTCCCCCGATCATTGTGTGGAGGATGTATTGGATATCAAGGCGAGATTGGGGTTTTGTGGGATTCCGATTACGGGTGAGTTTTTTGTTGGTTCGAAAAGGGTTCTTGAGTCGAACGCTGATTATTTTTTTTGTCGATATAGATACTGGCAAGCTTGGTGGCAAACTCATGGGTATAGTGACGGCTCGAGATATCCAGTTCCGTGAACCATCAACGACGCTTGGGAATGTGATGACCACGACACTCGTCACTGCACCGCAAGGCGTTACGCTCGCCGAAGCTAACGATATCCTCCGTGATTCCAAAAAGGGGAAACTACCTATCGTCAATGCCCAAGGTTGCCTCGTGTCGCTTCTTGCTCGTTCGGATCTGCTGAAAAATCAGTCGTATCCGCTTGCGTCGAAGGATCCGGAGAGCAAACAGCTGTATGCTGCTGCGGCTGTTGGTACGCGGCCTTCTGATCGGGATAGGTTAGCGTTGTTGGTGGATGCTGGATTGGATATCGTCGTCCTCGATTCGTCGCAGGGGAATTCTATTTTCCAGATTGAGATGATTGAGTGGATCAAGAAGACGTATCCTCGTCTGGAAGTGGTTGCTGGGAACGTGGTGACGAGGGAACAAGCTGCGTCGCTGATTGCGGCTGGGGCGGATGGGCTTCGTGTGGGTATGGGATCTGGGTCGATTTGTATTACGCAAGAGGTGATGGCGGTGGGACGACCGCAGGCGACGGCTGTGTATGCTGTGGCTGAGTTTGCGAGTAGGTTTGGGGTGCCGGTGATTGCGGATGGAGGGATTGGGAATGTGGGGCATATTGTGAAGGCTTTGGCGCTTGGTGCTGGTGCTGTGATGATGGGTGGGTTGTTGGCTGGTACGGAGGAGGCTCCTGGAGAGTATTTTTATCATGAGGGTAAGCGTGTCAAGGCGTATCGCGGGATGGGGAGTTTGGAGGCTATGGAGCAGGGTGTCGCTGCGAAAGGATCTTCCAAGTACACGAGAAACACGACTGTGGAGAATGCTGCGACGTCTCGCTATTTTTCTGAAAGCAGTGCAGTCAAAGTGGCGCAAGGTGTTTCGGGTGATGTGCAGGATAAGGGAAGTGTGAAGCAGTTTTTGCCGTATCTTTATGCGGGGGTGCAGCATTCGTTTCAGGATATTGGAGTGAGGAATGTGATGGAGTTGCAGAGGGGAGTGAAGGAGGGCAAGGTGAGGTTTGAGGCGAGGACGGCGAGTGCTCAGCTTGAGGGAGGTGTGCATGGATTGAATTCGTATACTAAAAGATTGTTTGCGTCGTGAAAAAGTCAGTTTGTATATATGAATGTAAAAAACAATTTTATTTTCAGCAGATGTACATGTTAATGGCTTATGGTTTTTTGGGAAAGAAAGCGGTGATGGGTTTGTTCTTTGTAGGTGAACTTGGATCCTGGGGTTTTGATTTAGAAGGAGACGATGAATGTCTAGACTTTTTTGACGGCGTGCTATCATTGACACGGTCCTCCTCCTCCCTCAGCCTCTTTCCCTCCCGCTCTCTCTGCTTGGTAAACATAGCCTGTATCCCATCTTTTCTACTTGCGACGGGCTCGATGAACGTTGGGCTTTCATTGCCGACTTTTCCGACTTGGCGGGGAACTTGGTAGCACTCGAGCTTGACGGATTTGTCGCTGTAGGGTTGAACGAGTTGGGTCAGCTGTTGCGACCAGGATGAGGAGGAAGATGTGTCGAGCCAGGAGAGGACAGCAGAGGTGGAAGAGAGGATGACGGGTTAACGGTCGTGTAGCCATGTAAAGTCGGTGTTGGCAGCGGTCGTGACGATGGTGAATGTCCAGAGTGTATGGTCTTGCGGTGAATGAGACACAACTTGTTATTATGATGATTTATTTTGCTCACCCTCGATAGTGACAGAGTCGTAGAGGCCAGCCAAGAGCATGAGACCTTGGTCTTTGCGGTGGGTGAAGTGAGGGAGTTTTTGTTTGCCTTTGGGGAGCCACTCGTAGTAGCCTTGGACGGGGATGACGCAGCGCTTGGAACCGCGGAGAGCTGCCCACATGCCGCTGCCCTCGACGAGGGTTTCGGCTCTGGCGTTGATGGTGTTGAGAGGGATGTCTTGAGATTTACTCCAGTGGGGTACAAGACCCCACTTCATGGTGTGGAGGACGAGCTGGTGGTCTGTGTGGCGCAGGACGGGCGCGTGAGAGCGGGGAGCGATGTTGTAGCGAGGCACAAAGTGGTCCTCATCGTGCCAGACGTCGACTGGGGAGAGAGAGTAGCCTGGAAGGCCTCGTATTGTGTTGTGCTGAGAGAGTGTGAATGGATTATTTTATTTCAAAAACAGCACGCACGGGGAGAGAAAGTGCAAAGCGGCCGCACATGAATAGCACATGAGCGTGGGAATAAGATAGGATTTTGACTGCACATGATCGTGGGAAGAAGAGGGTTTACTTTGTGCCATGGACACGGCGGCAAGCAAACTGCTCGAGTCTGCGACAATAAAAACTCTCCACGCTCACAACTTTTCCAGGTCTTCGGCACAGCCTCTCCATGTCCTCACCGACCTCCTCGCCCGCTACTTTCTTCTCCTTTCAGAAACAAGTGCAAAATACGCCCACCAAGCCGGCAGGTCGTCCCTCACTGCCCGTGACGCCCTCGCTGCCCTCCACGAGATGGGCGTCGGGCTCGACGAGCTCGAGGAATACTGCGCTGTTGAAGCAAAGGAGCTCAACCGCTATGCCCAACACTCCGCAAGGAGGGCCGAGGATTTGAATGAATTCAAGGGTCTGTAGTTTTGTCATCCCACAAACGCCTTTAAACTGACGGTCTGCAGCCCAACTGGCTGCTGGTTTGAGCCAAGACCGCGGCAGCACAATGTTGCTCGAGTATCGGCGATATGACTCAGAGTTGCAGTCCGACAGCGACGGCGATGTTGACGAGTCGGACAAGACATTCCGCTCACCGTCATCTCTACTCCCTCCCTCGCCCATGTCCAACCCTCCCTCTCCTCGCAAACGCCCTAGGACCGCGAATTGGAAGCCTCCCTCCCATGTACCAGCTTTTCTGCCTCCTTTTCCTTCGTCTGCGGAACCTCCGCCAACCAGCATTCCTTCTTCACCCCACACCCTGCCGGAACTCCAGCCTGCTGAACTCATGCCTCCTCCTCCTCTGCCACCTCTACCCGTGCCTACTGGCATCGAAAAACCAGCTCTTGCGCCTCCTGTGACACAGGCAATGACAGCATCAGCAACAACTGACTACTTTGACCAAGTTCCATACAACCAGTCTTCCCTTTCCTCCGTCCCAGAATGGCACCTTCCTACACCCCCTTCTACTTCATCCTCCCGTCGTACCCCAAAACTTACTCCTGTTCTCCCCACACTTCAAACCGAACCTGTCTTGTTCAAGGCGTACCATCACATCCTGACCCACCGCCCCCCAGCTTCTCCACCTCCCTCCAGTCTCTCCCGTCACAAAGTCGCTATGGCCTTTCTTTCTCAGACACAAAATCTGCCTCGATGGGACTCTCCTGATACCTTGTTTTCGACTGTTGCCCCTTGTCCTCCGCGAGTAGCTGTTATCGGTCCTTCGTTTCCTGTGGCGATCCATGATCGTGATTCTGCCGTTAATGGAAAAGTGGACATGACCAAGGATAAGGAGTTTAGGTTTCCACCGACTATACCCAGACCTGTATCGGGGATGGAGAGGTTGACTCCGTTGCTTGGTCACCAAACCAATCGAATACCAGAGTTGGCTAGACATGTCCTTCCTGTGAGTCTTTTTTTTATGCGTACGGTGAATCTTGTTAATACATTGTGCAGCCTGTTGTGATGAATCGGATAACGCGTCTTGCGCACCCGCCTGTGCTTTATCGAGGTACCAAACCTCTGTATTACGGACGAGGGATTCCGGCGCCGTGGAATTCACATCCTGTGCCTTCCATGACCACGACGGATGGTGGTGTTGTTGTTCCACCGACGCCTAATTCTACGACGAGTGCTAGTTCGTTGGCGTTGGCGTTACCGTCGCCGAGAATGAAAGCAAAGGATCATCGTGAAGTGGAGAATGGAGGAGAGAATGGGAGTGTGGGAGAGGGGAGTGAACGTAAATCGTTGATAC
>Ga0153981_1000493_pt1 | contig 10488 bp, 11 predicted proteins | sample TSGA065MetaG_FD_104714 | JGI IMG/M metagenome (GOLD analysis project Ga0153981, IMG submission 104714) | Attine ant fungus gardens microbial communities from Georgia, USA - TSGA065 MetaG | ecosystem: Host-associated > Fungi > Mycelium > Unclassified | place: USA: Georgia, Magnolia Springs State...
ATAGTACGACGGATTTGCTCAGAAAAATCGTCAAGGGTTTTCTTGAGATTATTCCTGCGGTAGCTTTGAATCATATTAGACTTGATATATTATAAAATTCCAAACTAAACTTACTTTGCATCAGGAAAAAGGGTCTATGCCATAATAATTTATGGCAACTTATTTATGTCACTATATACGTCAAAATTGTTTGTAGATACATACAATAAGTTACCAAGGCTGTTATGACAGTTATGAATGAAACAAGAAGATGTCTATTCAATATATCTACCAAATAGTTTGATAGGCGTATTTACTAGACCAATTATTGAGTAAGAAGAACTGAGACTCATCTAATACATTGTTAGTGTTCCAACTCTTGGGCCAAGGAATGTTAGGACCGGTAAGAGGAACTAGCTGGCATGTCTGTCTAATGGAGCGTAGAGGAACTATCTCTCCCTCCACAACCCTGTCACTGGCAGTAGCTACTAAAGGTCTATGGACAGTATACATGTTGTGATGTGCGCCTGGATGATTTGAAACTTTGTACCACTCAACATATGCTAAGTGGCCAGTAGACCAGACGCGTGGAGCAGCATACCAGTTTCTGATTATCTCAGGCAAAGTGAATATGACCCTCAGGCGCCCAACCTTCATTCCTACCCTTCCAAGTAAGTAAAGTCCTTGCAAGAGTAAAAAATAGCACTTACCTTTCATGCCTGTGTTTTCTGCTTCTTGCGTGTGTGAGACTACAACAGTATCAAACCTTTCTCCTCCTCCCTGCCTTGCTGGCTTAGCCCTAACCCAGTCTTTCTCCTCTGTGCCCTCAATGTCATTTCCAAGAACGCTTCTTCCAAATTTGAAGCTATGCCATACATTAACCTTATCAAAAGGCAAGTATGCGGAAGAGATATTGGCTCTGGGAAGTGCGTCTGACTGATCCAGCAGGCTGTTAAGATATACTCTGAGTTGATGGGAGAAGGAGGGACAGTGATGAAGTGTCTGGATACTGATCAAGGTCTGATTGATGCGATCTGGCTTTGTAGGAACTAGGATTCTTGGAGGGGAGTCGTCAATGTCAGCTGCAGCTGTTACAGTGTTGTCCTGCTCTCCTTTGAAGTGGTCGATATAGGTCTCGAAGCTAGCGACCTTCTCCTGCCTCTCTAGCCAACGCGTCATCTGAGGTAGTTCATTTCTGAAATTAGATGCCCTCCAACCCTCCTTTGCAAAGTCTATATGAAAACGTTCAAACATTTCAGTATTGTAATTGTCAGTAGTACCGAATGCGCGAATAGATTGAGAGTAGTGGACCATAGCGTGAAACTTGGGGATATTTAAGTGGGTCCTGAGGCCTAGTCCCTCATCAGTAAGAACGTCCTTGTTCTGGTGATAGAGATCGAGGGCATCTTCAAGGTACTGAAGTGTGTCGTCGTCATGACTGGCGTATTGCGCAATATAGATAAAATCCAATAGGGCTCTGAAACAAATCACCGCCTTGGAGGGTACTCTCCCCACAATGCAAGCAAGAAGAATTCTTGCCATATTCTTTCTCTCTCCACCTGACACCTGAGACAGCTCTGACCAGCCTTTTTTGAAGTGGCGGACGCCAAAGCAGGGAGGCAGCGCTTTGATTCTCTCATCCAGCTCCTTCACCTCCATCAGACAAGTGCACCACAGGACAAGGTACTTGACGATCCCTTGGTAGAGCTGGTGAAGTACGTCTGGTGTAATGGAAAGGTGTATGTCGTACAGGGGGAAACCGTCCCAGAAAGGGCGCGTCACAGCACCAGAGATGTGATCCTGCCTGCATCGTAGCTGGAAGGCAGTCGTGGAGGTAGCGGATGCTGCAGCTTTCTTGATTGTGGTCAAAGTATCTCTCTGCGTCCTCCAATTACCTCCTTCCCTATTCCCTATCTGATCCTCTCCCAGGTCACACTTGGGGCAAGTACCGTACTTGCAGCAGGTGACAAGGCATTGTTCCGGGTAGTCAGCGACGTAACAGGCGAGGATAGGATGTACCCGCCTGACGTACCCGTCCCCAAAAGTCACTTCCATCCCCTCCTTTCCTGCCTTCTTCAAAGGCTCCAAGACTACTCTCAAGGAATCATGAAAGATCTGCTGGATGCGAGCCGATTTCTCCTTCTGTGTCAACTCCTGCCCCACACTCTTGTTGACAGAGAGGTAGGCCACCAGGACGCAGGCGTGTTGGGAAGGTTTACGACGTATAGACCTTGGTATGTTGCCTAGCGTCATGTAGACAGGATAAGCTAATCGATTCCCAGAGAACTGGGTGAGCTGCGTCTTGTCGGTAGCTAAGATCACAGGTGCAACGGTTGCACCCACTGGCAACTTGTCCTACAGAGCAAACAAGCATTAGCCGCGTAGGTCAACCAAAAGTAGGATTGCAGGTCGTGATGATATTCAACTGGTCCTCCTGGTATGCTTACCTGAACGCTATGCCACCAATCTCCCGTCCACATCTCATTATATATCCTGGCGGTCTTGGAACTATTTGTAAATATTTTCTTAGGGCGATAGACGATATCGTTAGCGAAAGCAGGGTTGCCTAGTAAGCTGGAGATGATGTCGCAGGGATTCCGGTAGTAGATGGTATGCTTGTCTTGGGGGTCGCTCTTGTACCATAGCTGGCGAGTCTTCCACTGAGCTCTTGGCGGAATACTGTCAACAACCTGGTGAAGACCGCGCATATTGTGAAAAGAGAGTCCTAGTTTGTCAACTACCTAGTTGAAGCGACTCAGGGGAAAGGTAAGGTGATAGCTGACTTTACCACTCACCCCAGGTATCGACATCAGCCTATCAAAAGACTTATGCCCTATTCCATCTTGTATGGCCCATCTTGCTATCCGCCAGTCAAGCTCTGAAGCAAAAGGAGAGAATTTGGTGCCATCTTCTTCCTTTGAGACGTTGGACATGTTGACATCCCCCTCCATATCCTGAGAAGGTCCAAACTCTCTCTTCCAGCGCTCATGAAGAGTATCCACCACTCTTAAGTGCGCGCCCGCCCGCTCATCCTCTTCTTCCACTCTTTCATCTTCCTCTTCTGTCTCCGCTGTCGTGGAAGGACCAGCCTGAGGTCCTTCTTCCAGATCTTCTGAAGAAGGAAGCAGCTCAAAGAGCAGGTCTTCATGGTCTTCCATGATGGAGGAAGGGTCCCGCTCAGCTCCTGAACGCCTCAGCAGCTCTTGAGGTAGTGGATCATTGACTTCTTCAGAGACGATATCATCCGCGAATTGTCCGGGCATGACAAGGGCCTTGAGTTTGCCCTTCTTATACCAACTGCAGCTCCGGGCAGTGCGCAGGTGTGAGGACATTCCTCCTGGCGTCTTGAATCTCTTCTCGCATGCGGGACAAACAGTGGGGTCATCATCTTGAGTGAGATTTTCCTCCACAGGATTGCTGAAGGCCTGTAAAGCAGAGCGCAAGCTAACCATGTCAAGTTGAGAATGAGAGATACTCAGATACTAACTGATTATACAGCGCCTCCAGATATGCCCTTTGTCATTCAGAGCGAGAGGGGCGTCCAAATAAGGTATAAATATCCCCACGGCACCTGTAGTGGTTGTAATACGCAGTCCCTTCTCGATTCCTGGGAGCCAAAAGAGCGTTGTGAACTTGAAGTGAGGTCCGTGGCGCAGGAAGATGGAGATAAAGTAAGGAGCCAGAGGTGAAGGCGAACGCGAAGTCTTGCAAGGAGGGTGAGGTGAAGTAGAGTATAGAGAGGAGGTCCTAATAAGGTATAAAGATGCCGGGCGAACGTTCGCCCGGCACCAGTAGTGGATAAAGTCCTTTCTCGATTCTGGGAGCAAAAGAGCGTTGTGAAAATATACCTTATATCGTTTACCGTATCTTGGCGGGGTAAGCTTGTGAGCTATCTTGATCAGGAAGTTGTTCGGGGTCCAGGCGTAATAGGTTGCTATTCTTGTTATCACAGCTGTCAGAAGCTCATTGGTTGGGCGTGGAACAAAAGACTTACGTTTGGTTCCTGCGACAACCCTTCTTCCACCAAAAAAAAACTTGAGACACAACTTTCAGCGTAGTACCCAGCTTCCAACAAGTTGTCAATATGACATCAGTGAGTCGCCTAAACTGAGAAGATAAAAACTGCTTACTAAATCATCCAGGGTTCAACGACAATCGTCCAGGATGATAATCAGGATGCGACAATCACCCTTCCCCCGCCTAGATTTCACAGTAACTTCGGAAAAACGGTGTGTTTCTGCTCAATTCTTTGTTCCTTCTTTATCTATATTTTGGTCTGCAGTTGGGTTCATACTGGGGAGTGGATATGAAACGCATGTTTCACCGTAATGACACCGAGGCCCTCATGGACGAGGAGGTCTCAAAGTTCTTCGTTAAAGACCTTTGCTGGGAGGACAATATTCTCATCAGACAGGCAGAAGACTTCCTCCCATCCCTCCAACGAAAGGCGATGATTAATTCGTGGAGCAGGGACTCGGAGGGAGCCGTACTTCGGCCTCTGGATCCCGACAAGTATGAATGGACAGCTAAGTCAAAGGCTCCTCCTTTCCAACGTAAAAATTGGGTTGAGTTACCTGGGACAAAGTTCGATGAGACTTTTGAAGCTCGTGTCGCCGACTTCTTCAATGAGGTGAGTGAGAAAGTAGTACTTTGAGACGGACTGTAATCAAATCCTTCAATATTCAGATCACAACTTTGACCATCAAGTTCAAAGACGAATGCACCAACATTACAGACATTCTTAAACCCACCCGCAGATGGAGGGCATTTGACAGGGAACAGGTTGAAAAAATGCGTAATCCTGATATCGTCCTAGTCAAGACCGAAACAGAGACTGTCAAATGGGTCGATGTCATTTCCACTGTTGAGGTAAAGTGGAGGGACCAGCCTGACCTCCTTCAGAAGGCCATTGGGCAGTTGGCCGATATTGCAGCTTTGGTGTTCCATTACCAACCATTTCGCCAATGGTTTCCTTGTCTCAGCTTGTGCGGAGCATCCCTTCGTATGTCTGTCTTCACCCGTGGTGGAAGCCTTCATACTGTTCCGCTCGATCTACATAAAGATGTCAACCTGTTCACCAAGGTTATGAATTACTTTACGCAGGCAAAGGACACGTGGCTTGGCTATGATTGGGGCATCTTCAGGGAAAATGGTCAGCGTTGGGATCCAGGCGTGACAAACCCTACTACTAGTATGGAAATGTACCGGTCCATTGGCAAGCTTTTCATCTCAACAGGTGTGTTTCATCCGCACATTCAAGTTGATTATTGCAATCTCTTGACGCGATTCATGCTAGGCCTCTATGGCAAAGGTACACGTGTCTTTGCTGTCCAAGGGAAGTCCCCCCGTCGGGATGCGGTGATTAAGGACTGTTGGGATCCCTCTGAGACCGTCAGCGATGAGGCTGTGCATTTGAAACTGCAAGACCCTCACCGCAAATGGCTCGATCCGGCCAACGAGATTAACGATCACTCCGAACGGGATTTTGCCGACCAATACGAGAATTCCTCTCCCTACACTGATCCTTGGGATGATGCCGATGGTAGATTCCTACGAGGAGTAACTATCATGGAGAAAGCTATGCGGCCACGAGACCCCCTATGGAAGGGCACTACGCCAGCACCTCCTGAATCCATCAGATCTATTTCCGCTGCCATGGGATATTCTTGGGACGCGTCGAACGGGCCGATCATCCTTGATGACAGGCACCGGCACCGCACATTGTTCAGGACTTGTGGGGTGGATATTCTGTGGTTCGGAACTGTACGCGAATTGTTCCATGCCCTGGCCGGTGCAGTGGTCGGTGAGCAATGTTTTGTTTCATCTTACAGTTCTTTTCCAATGTTTCTGTTAGGTCATCGAAATGCCTATGAAAAACGCGACATCTTGCATGGGGATGTCAGCGATGGCAACACGTTGATGCTTGTTGACCGTATCAGCCCGGAATCTGCTGTTCCTGAACCTCCTCGAAATGCACCCAAGGGTTGGACCCCTCTGAGACATGGAATGACATCCGATTGGGGGTCTGCAGCAGACTGTCGAGAGGAGGAAGACAAGGAACGCTTGCGACGTACTGTAAGCTCTCAAGTTCTGGTACATGCTGAGGGTGAGGACTGAAATAATTTGGCAGGGAACTCTTCCTTTCGAGTCGAATGAGTCGCTCAAGGGGGAACCAGTTGAATATCATCACGACCTGCAATCCTACTTTTGGTTGGCCTTCCTCATCACTTGCAACTGCGCCGGTCCCTTCAACACGCGTCGAGACTGGAATAAGGAGATGGAGCTTTCTCAGTCAGGGCGACGTATTACGCCCACTCTCATCAACACGCTTGCCGAGATCAAAACACAAGGAGGAGATCGGGAGAACGTCGCTCTAGATCAGGCTCTCAATTCTAAAGAACTCCAACGCTCTGCTGCCTTTTTTCCCAACTATCAACTTCCTTGGGTCCGTCCTGGAGTGCATACACTCAGTCCAGGGGAGATCGTGAACCAGAGAGAACACATGACAGACCGTGACTTCAGAAACCTCATGACACCATACTTTGCACGCCATCCGGCCGTACTAGAGGGAATACTGGAATTGCGTACTCTCTTTTTGGGTCCCACAAAGGTGCATGAAGATGGCTTTGAACATAATCATCCTCCTTCTGAGCCGGTAACACACCATAAAATGCTTTCAATCCTGCGCCGCATCCGTGACAGGATAGTTCCTGAAGATGACACCTACCCCGATGAGACCTTCCTTGCTAAGGCCCGTGAGCGGTACAGCCGCTCTCTTAAGTCAGGGAATCGTATGCCATTAATGGCAGAGGAGGATGTAGAAGAAGGATCGAAAAAACCCGGCAGCAAGAAGAGAGCCTCTGCCTTGGGAGTCAATATTGCCTCCAAGCGCGGGAGGAAAGCAAGAAGTGCCATGAAATAAGTCAAGTGGAGTAGTTTGTTCTTGTCCGTTTTATGTTTTCTCTCCCAACTAGCTGCTGGCGGTTTCCAGTTCCTCGTTTCCTGGACATACTATTACTACATCTTGTTGCTGTCTCTACTTGTTGTCTCGTCTATGTTGTTTGTCGTAGCTCTCATGTAACACAGCCACAAACAAGGCGTTCAGTTTTGCTCTCCCAACACGCTTTCGACAACCGTTGTACACATTGTTCCTCACTCAGCACTACGCAAGTTTCCTGAAAGGCGCGCAACTAGTACTGACGATTGAACCTCTCGCCTGCCTGCAAAAGCTGAAGGGTAATTCAGAGAAAGGTATGCAGCGGTTTTCTCCAGCCAAATTTCCTGAGACTAAAAGACGCCGGGCGAACGTTCGCCCGGTATCTTTATACCTTATCTGTACTTTCTGCTCACGCCTTTCCCCAGTTCTGTGTTCATGGACTGCACAACCTTCCAAGTCCAGTCTCCATTCTCCTTGCACCTTCAGCCCCACGAGTTTTCTTTGGTTATTCAGGCTCTGCTCCAACTTGAAAACAATGAAGACGCATACAACCTGGCATCACACCTTCAGCAGGCCGCTCAGGCACGTGATCAGGGTGAGATTGGGGGTTGTTTAGCTTACCTGCAAACTCACATCAACCCCTCAGATGAAGGTTCCTACGCCCAGCTTACGGAGACGGGAAAAAACATGCGCTATCATCCTTATCGGGAGGATCGGGAAGGAGAAGGGCAAAACGAGCCACAGGGAAAAAGGAATTGCAAACGCAATGGCAGGGTGAAGGGTCGTGCTGCCTTTGCCAATTGGGGCATTGGAGAGGAGATGGCTAAGACTAGCAACTTATCCTGTGAGGCGGTGATATCCGCGCTGGCAGTTGTCCATCCTCAAGCCCTTCGCCGTGACCTGGACGCTTGGATAGCAGCCCTTCAAGATCTAGACCTTCAAGATCTGCGGCCAGGCGGTCTTCAAGGTCTGCAGCCAGAGAGAGGTTCTTTCCTATTAGACGGCAGCTTGTCTACGCTTATACAGCAGTGTCAAGATAGCACCGACTCTTTCTTAAAGAGCGAATTCATTTCTATGCTGAGTCGCATGCAGCTCGCTATCAAGTGCCAGAGGCAAGTTTTGAGTCTTCCTGTTCTGGTTTTTCTAATCTTTTTGTTACTGTAGCCTGTACCCTACCCCTGACATGCGCTCGTTAAGGGATGTATATGACCAAGTCATTGTAAAACTTCGTGATGCAAAAATTCCTTCTTGTCGCACCTTCATCGAATGGAACTCCTTCGGCTGCAAGTTCGCCAGTCTGGCAGAGGGAGGAACAGTCTATCTCTTGTTGATCATTGCAGGGTTGGATCTACGTTGGAGTCTGGCAAAAGCATCTCATGGGCGAGTGATCTGGGAGGTTGCAAAACTGTTGAGAGCGCCTGACGATTCCTGTGAGCACCCCCCTTACAGCATAGGTTCCTGCTCACACTGACTGTTCCATTCAGCGTCCGGTTGCTTGATCCGGCATAATATTATCCCCTCGGTGGCCTATCTCAGAGCAAGACTGCCTATTTCGCTACCCGACCTGCCAGAGGATTGCTCCAACTTAGCCGCCTCTGATGCTTACTTTGGGCGTGTCAAGGGAGAGTGAGTGACTTATCAATCTGGAGCCTTTTGGTGAATGAAAGAATGCGTTAGAAACTATATACTACCTGCAAGAAGCCAGTGTTGGGATGTTTGCCTCAGTCCTATCATCAGCTCCTCTGCCGCTCAGGTTTCCCAGGCTTGGGTTGAAGGCTTGGACTTTGAAGTGGTCAGCATCGTCACAAAATTTGATCCCTTGGCTCCATCTTTTGCACTGCCACATGACAGAAGACAGATCTTGGATTGGACTAACAAACAGAGATGGTGGGCAGAACAAGGAAAGGAAGTGGATGATATAGAGGACCTGCAGCTCAAGGTGGGCGATATAATGTTATACCCTGTGTACTTCTTGCTCAACTTGAAGTGCGATAGCTGACAACATTTTATTGTCAAGGTTGCAAGGAGGAGAATACATATATCCGCATACCTATGCCGGCGCTCTCAGGGTGAGCATCTAATCCAGTTTATCAGATCTTGGTTGAGGATATCGCTACTAGAATATCATTGGACTTGCGGAATGCTGATGGATCTCTGATGGCGTTTATCTGTCCTTCAATGCCTGACAACATGAGACAAACGTTGTTCGCCAAACTTAAAGGCTGCTTCAACGGAGTTGCAATTTTTGAGGAACGAACCTCTGACTTAGAAGATGAGGATGAGTTGGAACATCCCTTCTTTAACGCTCATTTTTCTTGGTGGAACCGCTACGGAGTCTCGGTAAGAAGGAAAATCTTAGCACTCTTTACATACTAACTTTTCCTTGCAGGGGAAGGGGGCGCCTGAAGATGTCCATCCTCACTACTTGCAGCGCAACGGACAAACGGTAAATTTCACTCAGTCCCTACCTTATCCCGACCAGGACGTCTTCACCTACGAGCAACTTTATCTCAATATCCAGCTATCATTTAAACAAGAGTTCCAATGGATAGAAGAAGTGGTAAGTCTTGCTTGTCTAGTGGGCTTCAGACATTCTTAGGAGATCTTCAATAGCTTAAACGCTGTCTTCCTGAAGAGTACCGAGTTCTAGTCGAACTGGTGGAAATTCTTCCAGGAAAACCTGACTCTCCTGTGTCTCCTTTCGTCTCTCTCGTACTTAACGCCAACGTCAGCACTTTAGCTCACCTGGACGGTAAAGACTTTGTGCTTTGCTTAGTCTTGGCTATAGGAGAATTCTCTGGGGGCGGGTTGGTGTTGGGAGAGCAGGGTCTAGTGGTGGAAGCAAGGAACGGTGATTTCCTAGCCTTCTGCTCTGAAAGGACAACTCACTTCAATCTAAAATACAAGGGGGAGCGGGCTTCCATGGTGTTGCACACAGATAAGGAGTTTGTTAAGTGGAGGGACTGCAGAAACGGTTGGGCAGGACATTGTTCATTGCGTTGAATGTTGAACAAGAGGGAATGCTAGAATTGCGAACTCTCTTTTTTGGGTCCTACTTCCTGCTCAGCCGGTAACACACCATAAAATGCTTTCAATCTTGCGGCGCATCTATGACAAAGAGAAGTTCCATCTTAATTCCCACGACTGTGCTTACTAATTGGCTTTAGCGCACAAAGGTGGCGAAAAACCTTCCTTACTTTTCTTGACATGCCTCCAAGAAGAGCCACCAAGGCCAAGAAAGTGGCCAAAACCTCCACCTCTACCCCTAAGGCTTCTGAATCTGAGCCTACTTTCACTGCAGCTCAGGCCAAGGAGTTAGAGAAGCTTTTGAAAGCGCAGAAGGCAGCGGAAGCTGCAAAGGAAGAGGGGAAGAAGAAAGGTGAGTAATATTGCTGGTGAAATGATGTTTCTCAACACCTGCACAGCTACTCGCAAACGCTCTGCAGCCATGCTGCAAGAGGAGAGAGCATCTTCTGAGGAAGAAGCTTCTAGTCCTGCTCCATCCCGCCCTGTCAGTCGCGCAAGAAAACTCTGACGCCTTAACAGCATCACTGACATTCTAAACCACAATG
>Ga0153981_1000495_pt1 | contig 10453 bp, 17 predicted proteins | sample TSGA065MetaG_FD_104714 | JGI IMG/M metagenome (GOLD analysis project Ga0153981, IMG submission 104714) | Attine ant fungus gardens microbial communities from Georgia, USA - TSGA065 MetaG | ecosystem: Host-associated > Fungi > Mycelium > Unclassified | place: USA: Georgia, Magnolia Springs State...
GATCATCATACCAGGGAGAGCAGGTTCTGTGTAATAATTAGACGGTGTTCAAGCCGTAGGGAAAGGGTAAACTTCTCCTAAAAAGGCTCGTGCGTTGGAAGGAGGGTTGTCTGGAGAATCCTTGTGGCTAGAGAATTATATGTTTATTATTCAGGCGTGGTGAGTTGACTAACGGTGTCCAAAAACTTTAGGAGCGTAAGATATAGAGTGAAACGTGACCGGCTGCCGTCGCATCATAATCATTGATCAAGAACTTTTTTCTTGCTTCCCCTCGAATTTGAATATCTTGTTGCTCTTCGAAATCATGTCATTCTCGGGCTTCATACCTGAAGAAGAGGAAGAAGAGACAATTGGTTGGGGTCTACTTGCTACTCCTGCACAAGAGAACGACCTGGTCAGCCAAGCTATCCGGAAAGAGAAAATTATCAAGTGCATTGTCTCTCTCTCTCTCTCTTGTCCACTCTTCCAATATGGACTCTGTGCTTAACGTTGTTATAGGGAAATAAAAGCCAGTCAAGAAGGTCTTCAAGGTTCGTTTTCCTATCAGTACTCTTTCCAATCTCCCATCAACCAACCTTTTTTCGTTCTTTCGGAATGTGGTTTATGTTTGACAGCCATGCTCGCGAAAGTACAAGCAGTACAAAGAGACGTGGATAAACTGATGTCCAGCAATGAAATGCTGCAGATGTATATCGACAATCTGACTAAACAAATGGCCCAGCGGCGATAACCAACTATTTTCCGTCGGCCTGTTCTTGCATCTCACCGATTTCATTGTATTTATGTAGACCCATGTGTGCTCTCTTGTATTTGCTGCTACATAGCCCTGCTGCTTTAATCTTCACTTTACGTTTGGTGGTACAAATATGTGTATATACATAAGCAATGGAGAAGACAGAGGCAGCGAATAGTGCAGGGAATGGATGAGAGGATAGCGCTATGAAGAATGCATAGATGACGGAGCAGCAACGAACATGACTGGTAGGTGATGTGCTAGTGACTTCTGCCTGCAAGCCATTGGAGAATAATGTCCCTATAATACTGAGTTCATGTAAACATCAACGATTTAGACCTAAGACATACAGGTTGTGTTGACTTTTCATGGAACACTAGGGATGGAATTAGTGATGTGGGGGAATGAGATCGATCTTCTTACCGAGTAGCACTGAATTTGAGGTACGTCGAGTGTCCGAAAAAAAGAAAAAAGATTGAAACTCACCGATACCGGCCTGTTGTTGATTTTATCCAATTGCCTGAAAACGACGTATAAGCATCCAGGTAACGGTAAATAAGGAACGAGAAAGGACGAACAAGCACTTGATGAGTTCCTTAACAGGAGCATGATCTTCTAAGTCATTTTTGTTTCCCAACTAAGGAAGACAAGTAAGCACGATGAAACTCGAAGCGACTGTATACGGTAGCGACGTACTACGAGTAGTGGTACATCCCTAAGTGTTGGCTGTGATAATAACTGGTGAAGTTCAAAGCGCGCAGAATTGAATTTCTCTTGCTGAAGAAAAAGGGAGAACTTGAGAATGTAGAGGAGGAAGTAGTGATAGTTTGTTGCTTACATCCACCGAGTCTACCACAAATCTATCTCACAAGTCGCACTGTATCAGTAAAGAAGTGACGCTGCGAGCAATAAGAGACATTACACAATTGCATCGACACCATTACAGTACCGTTCCCACATAGACCGAAATCGAGGCTGACCTGGAAGACAAAGAGGAAGACGAGCATTAAGGGAATGGTCGAGTAAATCGAGGCCGGGAGATGAGAAGCGTACCAGCGACATCCCAGATTTTCATTGTCACATTCCCTTTTCTTACTTTTCGAAAGTTGAAGGCAACCGTTGGTACTACATTTTCGCTCCACTGTCAGGATAGATATTACAAGAGCAACCGCAAAAGATTCCCAGAGACTGTCAGCACTCAAGGCTCAAATGAATGATCACAAAATCGACCGCACTTGTCCAGAAGTAATCACATTGACAAAAGAAGTTTTTCCTGACGCCTAGAGAAAAACCAGAATAACTCGCGTTGAAAAACAGAGAGACTTTTGAAGAACAGAAACAGTATATGAGGTACTTGAAGTCCGACGACCGCTATCTCAGCCTGTCTGGAGAAGAACAGCCTGTACATACTATGATTCGTAAATGGTTCTTACTCCGGGTCACAAGTACGCACCCAGAAATCCATTGAACTACTGACGCGAAGAAACCAGCCATAGAAGTGATGACTCGATGATGATGGCAAAGGAACCTTGTCGGGGCATCAACGATCAAGGGCTCCGCATTCCTTTCCTGGTAATACGTACAATCTACTCTCAAAATTTCTGACCACTTTCTGTATCCATCTCGCCTTTTCTTTTTTGCAACAGCCTTTTCCATCCCGCAACAGCCCGTGTTAGGTTGACAAAGCGGAACAAGCTATGAAGCATGCCTTCATCACCGCCGGTTCACGTTATTTGACTACGAATGGACTGCATACAATTCGTCAGTTCTCAACACACACGCGCCTCAATAGTCACTGGGAAGAATTTAATCGACTAGTCCCTCCCGTCGAGGTTCCACAGGATCAGGTCAAGACTACAGGCGAGAAAGGCAAAGAGCCCCCTGTACTGCCATACCAACAACCGAAACTCGTTTCGGACTTTTCTTCTTCTTCTTCTTCTTCGCATGAAGAAGTATCGAAAAAAGAAGAAAAGCAGACAAATATCATCACTCTCGACGCGTTAGAGAAACCTCAAATATGCCAACAACCTGCACATTCAGACTCGTCGCCCGCAGAGAGCGTCTCTGGTCCTTCATCAGTCTATCGAATTCTACAGGAAAGTTTTGGCGAAACCAGTTCTCAATCAGGTATCCAATCCCAGTTACCAGAGAACGCACCCATCACTCCCGTACAGGAGTCTGTTACGACTGATGTCGTCTCACCTTCGACCAAAGGCGTAGGGGAAGCGTCAAGTACCAAAGAGGGGAAAAAACGAGTGGCTCCAAGAATTCTTCGACGGCTCTCTCCAGCAGATCGACGTCTTTTACGAAGTGAGCTAGAAGCCATTGCCATGAAATCTAAACATGGGAAGCGTGTAGGGCGTCGAGAAATTGACAAGTATAATAAATACCTTGCTGCTGGCGCTTTCCAATCTTTGGGGCTTCGTGATAATAAGGAACTGGATAAGGACAGCTCTCATTCGCATGATGATGATGGTGATGACAATAAGATTCGTGCTACCTCCCAATCGTTGGACGGTGAGCCAAAACCATACCTCGCAACGATTCTTGCACAACTTGAGCAGTCTCGTCGAGTTACGTCGAACGATTCATTTTCACTGGAAAATTTGAAGAAGTGCGGGCTAGATCTTGTCAGTAATGACGAAAAGTCACAGGAGGGTATGTTGTCTCTGAACCCTGGTGTGTTTAATCTGATCTGTGATTTTATAGGAACCTTTGGGCCTCTAACGGTACTTGATGTCAAGGAAATTAGTGAGAAAGAAGGAAAAGAACAGGCGATAACACAGACAGATTCGAGGCCGAAATTTTACCATACACGTCGACGATCTCCGTCGAGTTATTTAAAAAAAGTTGAAGGAATGCTTGACATCGACAGTATCACAGACATTCTACAAGGTACATCGTCTATTTGCATGTTTACTATCTTGTGGCTGATGAATTTTTGGAATTTGTAGAAGTCGAACCACCTTCGGAGCAGCGACCTATTGACATTTAGAGCATAACCTTGAGCGAGTACTCTTCAAGTAAGACCAGATTTTAAACCTCCGTCTTTTCTCGTTTTTCTAAACGGATGATATGTCATTATCAGTCCTGGCGTACATTGGTTACAAGATCCACGTTCTCGGGTCTACAACTATTCCCCGTATCTCAAAGAAATTCCTTCGGTAGAAGACTTTGCATTCGGTCAAGTTGAACCTTTTCGGCCCTCTTCGTCAGACCCAGATATCCCCATCCTCATGCATGAGCATAATAAAAAATTCGCTGGTTCAACTTCGTCGCTTTCAGGAATGATGTGCCATCTGTATTTCTTGATTTCCGGGGACAAGAGAGTGAATATTTCGACGTTGAGTAGAGATTTCAGTGACACCAAGGGGACATTTACGTCGGGGCAGAGAATGCCGACGTCGGTTCTGTTTAAATGGAAGGAGGATAGTGCGGGGGGCGATGGGAGATATTACATAAATGGGGCTGGAAGTGATGATGGGGATAAAAATATATTAACTTGGATGGTAAGCGAGGATGATAACAGATGAAATTTGTGACTGATTCTGCGGATAGGGGCTGATGTTGGAGAAATTTTTGACGCTGCCAAAGGAAGTATTTGATAAGTATCTGAGGTCGAAACCTAAATCGCCGCTTCCAGAGAGGGACGGCAAGAGAGATGCATTTAGATTTACCAAGGTCAGTTTCTGCGAACGTGAACCTTGGAAGCTCGTTGATAAAAAGGATTTTAGACGAACAATTTCATTATGCGTTCACAGCTCGATTGTCATGATGCACGGTTACCCGGAAGCGGTGTATTTGACATTAAAACGCGTGCTTGCATGCCTATCCGCATTGATCTCTTCAATTTTGAAGAAAATTCTGGATATCTGATTCGCAGTCAGCACGGAAAGTACGAAAGTTTTGAGAGAGAGTACTTTGATCTTGTTCGGTCTGCGTTCTTGAAATACCAGTATGTAAATTACCTGGATTCTATTCAATTGTATATTGATGCGCTGTGTTCTAAGATTCCAGGTTCGGATAGGCGGTATGGATGGGGTGATCGTGGCGTACCATAACACAAAGCAGATATTTGGGTTTCAGTACATCTCTCTGGACGAGATGGATACAAGGTTATCGGGAGGTGGGCAAGAGACTGGGGATAGGATATTCAAAGCGTGTGTGCGCATGTTGGAAAACGTAGCAGAAGAAGTGGCTGGGTGTTTTCCAAAACAGGTGGGCAGATTTAACTGCTTTCTCATTGGAAGTGGGCATGACGAGCTATATACAGGATGTGAGGGCGACTTTTGAAACGTTGGAAGAGTCTGGGGTGATGAGTGTATTTGTAGAACCAGTGGATGAGACGGTAGCAGAAACGAAGAGACCGATGAAGCTGCTGGAAGTCGAAACGCTGAGCTTTCTAGATGATGAACCAACGAGACCATGGGAGGCGTTCGTGGACATGGAGAAGAAATGTGAGTATCTCTCATGTCAATCATACAATGCTGAAGAGGCTGGATAAAAGGGAGCGTAAAATGGAGTATAATGCAGTCGAGCAAGCAGCCAAGTGAGGTGCGAAATTTATACCGTGCAACGAAACACCGGCAATTCCGAGCATGGGCTATGCCGACGGGGGTGGATCCTGATGACCTGCAGGAGTGGTATGAGAATCTGAATTTTGGGCAACTGGAGGAGGGATTGTCGGAATTTGACCCCCGGAGGTTCAGGCCGCAGCTGGATCCCACAGTGCTGATGCTGCGACAGATGGCACGGGAAGGACGGCGAGACAGTGAGCGGATGATGATAGAGGAGATGGCGAGGCCGCAGTATGTGGTCAAGTAGCCACAATAAGAAATAAATTATTGTGATAGAGTAGATTACGTTATCAAGCCTACACCCAACGATGACCTCGTATCTGAGCTCGATGTTCACAGGGCTGTCGCTGTCGCGGACAAACACGCGGGAGAGTGTTGACGACGACGATGGAGAGCGGGGGCGGGATTTCCAACGTCGCTCCCGCGCACGGTCCCAGTCGCCCTTTCTTTTCCGCAGATCCAGGCATCGCGACCCTCCCACCCTCCCACCTCTTCCCCTCGCCCACTCAGAAACTGACCTCTCCGACACCCCCTCAGTCCATCCCCGCAATGCCTTCACTGACTACCCTGACTCGGGAGACGAGACTGCCGACTATTCCGACGACGACGATCCTTGCGACCCTCTTACAGAACGCAACACCGAGCAGAATTCTTTCATCGTCCCCCTCCCTGTCCAAGACGGCCCAGGCGCCATTGACGAGGCAGAGCCAGACCCCTTGGGTGAGGGCGTCAACGTCGTCGTGCCCCCCGAGCCTTATTTTGAGTCGACTCTCAACTCGGCCGCCCGCAGCAAACGCAATTCTCGTCGCCGCAAGTCCGTCAAGTCCCACGATCCCCTCCCCCATCACACCTCCCGTCCTCTCTTCGAGAGAGACCGAGCCACCATTACCGTCACCCAGGGCGATCCTGCCGCAAAATTAGGTCAGAGAAGAAAACGGAAATATATCGTTGCCAGTGATCTCAGCGAAGAGAGCCGCTATGCCATGGAATGGGGCATCGGAACTGTTTTGCGAGACGGAGATGACATGTTCGTCGTTACTGTCGTCGAGAACGAGAGCAAAAGTGTGTCTTGCTTAAACCCTCGTGGCATCCTTACCCTGAATCTTTCTCATGTTCCTTTCAGTTGACCCTGAGATTCCGAATCCAAACGATCGAACGACTAAACTCAGGAGCCAACAAGAGGTGTGTCTGTGTGTTTTCACCTTTTCCTCTGGGGAAATTTGAGCATGGATCCATTAAAGCGTCAAGGTTTGGCGTACATACTTGTGCGCCAAGTAACAAGTTTCCTCCAGCGTACACGCCTTCATGTCACTGTTGCATGTCAAGCCTGGCACGCAAAGAATGCCCGACACATGCTTCTCGGTAAGAGCTCTTAACCGCCCCTTTCACCAACATCATGTTGATTGCTGGTCTTCTTCTCCGGGTAGACATCGTTGATTATATGAACCCCCAGATGCTCATCGTAGGCTCTCGTGGGTTGGGCCAGTTGAATGGGTAGCGACAAGTTTAACAACATACCCTCGCATGCAAGTTTACTTAATTTTCCCTTTTCTGTTTTCCCCTCCCGCCAGTATTCTACTCGGATCGACTTCGCACTACCTCATTCAAGTGGAGTGTCTATCATCATCGTCATCATCACTACAAACGAACACTCATCACTACTCATATTTATAGAAATGTTCCGTCCCCGTCATGGTCGCACGTCGTCGTCTCAAACGACCACCAAAACGTTCAGCTCATCTGAGCAGTCAACGTCAACATGTCAAACTATCTGAAGCAGGCATCGATCGTGTTGCAGCCAAGGTGGATCAAGATGTCCAGGTGATGCGCGACGAAATGCAAAAGGAAGACAGTCGAAGAGATGGCGGCCCTGGCAGTAGAGAAGACAAACTTGTTATGCACAGAGGTCTACCCACTGTTGGAGACGATGACTTGGAAGATGAGATTGTAGAAGAAGGTGAAGAGGGAGAGGGGGATGCCAGTGTTGAAGGAAATAGTAGCTTGGATTCTGCGAATTTGAGTACGGTCAAGCAAGGTGTGCAGGTCACCGACTGATTTTGTGGGGTTTTTGTTTTTTTTTTGTTTTACTTGTGTTCAAAGTTGCCTACTATGAGTTATGTTTAATAGTCGCTTAGATGCTCTGCTCAATCTGCATCTCTCTGTATGATTCACCAATAGACTGGGTTTATGAAGGGACACTTTTTTTTCGGTATTCTGTGGACAATTAAAGCAATACTTCAGCCCTCCCGTGCCTCATCTAGATTCAACAAACTTCGCATGCCGATTGTCTTGAGGAGAACGATCACATTTTTTCTGAGAGTGTGTGTGTACGTGAGTGCGTATTATTATGGCTACATCAGCAGTTCTGGGTATTATTAAAGGTTGCATGAAGAAGGAGCATCTCCGAATAACTCTTTGAGGAACGCGTCATTGTTAGGTGGACGTCCAAGGAATCTCTACAGTGCAAAAAAAATCAATCAACCAATCAACCAATCATTCACAACTCGTATCAAAAAAAGAAACGAAACCTTGAGCGAATCCATTTCGTCACGACTACCACCCGGAAGAAGAATCTCTTTCCGATAGAGATTTCCACGACCAGGACCAAAAGGATCTGCTTTGAAAATCGTGGCTACACAGATCACGATGATGAATAAGATGATATGATCTGGATAAAAACCGGGTTACACACCATACATATCTGCCGCAAACACGAGGGAATAGGTATACCCGTAGTAGCCAGCATCATATCCACCTGTGATATGGCTAAAGGTACCTTGGCCAGGTGTGGCCATTTTATATTTGACCAGGGAAATTTGCTCCCTCATGTCATTCCACAGTCTCGTATAATCAGTTTTCTCTGGACGAAAAAAAGCAATTCAATACATCAGAACAAAAAAAGGCAAGAACAAGTATTGGAGAAAACTGACCTTGGTCAGTGTGCACTTTGTAATCATACTTGGCAAAGAACAACTGCCTCAGATAAAACAATCCCACATTCACATACCGACTCTTGATAATCTTCTCGATCAATTCCTTATCCAATGGCACTTTCCTCTCATAATGACAACTCATTTTCTCCAAAACTTTGGGTTCCCAACACCAGTTTTCCAGCATTTGAGAAGGAGCCTCAACAAAATCACGAGCGACGGATGTCCCATGGAATCGCGAGTATCGCGTTCGGGACAACAGACCATGAAAGACATGCCCCATCTCGTGGAAAAATGTCACAACGTCGTCATGTCGCATGAGCGCAGGTTTCTCAGGTGTTGGTTTAGCAAGATTAGCTACCATAGCGGTAGTCGGGTAACTGCGTTTTCCAGAGGGGAGTTCATAGCCTGGAAGGAGGGGCCAGACTGCAGCATGAGAATACTTGGAATCTGTGTAAAAAACCATGCATTAGTGTAGTTCAGAGAATTGGCAGATTACTGTATACCGCGAGGGAAGAGGTCAAGGTAGCAGTAACCCACAAATCCAGATTCATCTTTGGCACCCTTATCCCAAACAGCGAATTTCTGAACGTCAGGGTGCCATGTTGAAGTCTCAATCTCAACAAACTTGACACCGAGCAAGTCTTGGTAGATTTGTAAGATCGCAGGAACTACCACGGATACAGGGAAGTACTCTTTCACGAGAGAATCATCGAGATTTAGAGTCTTCTCGATGAATTTTCGATCGTAATAGCGGTAATCCCAGATGTAGAAGTTGCCGTCAAAGGGGAATCCTTTTTCCTTGTGTTCTTTCTCTTTCATAGCGAGAAGAGTCGCGAGATCTTCCTCGCCTACGGGTCGGAGTCTACTCTCAAGGTCATCCAGGAACTAGAGGAAGAGCTAAGGTCATGCAGCGCAGGTATGGAAGAACATACTTGTTTGACACCGGCTCCAGATTTGACCATCTTGATTTCAGTGATATAATCAGCCCAAGTGTTGTATCCGAGGAGTTTGGCGATCTGACGACGAAGCTCGAGAACCTTATCAAGTAAATCCACATTGATAGAAAGCCGAGATTCAAACCCTTCGACAGCGCGTTGACGAACAACGGGGCTTTCGGCGTATTTAAACTGCATAAAAAGGTATTGATTTGACATCTTGATTGATGACACCATACTCACAAGTGGAAAGATATCAGGAGTCTTGTAAGTGACATCGTAGACATCCTTGCCATCTTCCGTGCGTTTGGTATACCCAGAAACAACATCAGAAGGAACGCCCTTGAGCTCTTCGAGTGTAAAGGTGATGATGCCCTAGAGGTACAGCGATTGAGTAGTCAAAGCAGAGGGGATGATTGAGACATACATTTTCTTCGTTGAAGTTTTTCTATGGATTCATGATGAGAGTTCAAGAATGTGAGAGGATCACACGCACGCCAAAGTCAAGACAAGCCTTGGACAGATCCTTCTGGAGTTCTTTCAACTTTGCCTGATCGGCTTCATTCAGGGCTAGACCAGCACGAGTGCCGTCGAGAATCTAGACTGGGGTTACCTCGATTGTCAATCAGTTGTGTTCAACCTACCATCTTGTCAACCAGCCTCTGCTGTTCTGCACCCAATTTCACCCACTCTCCACTCTTCTTTAAATGTCTCTTAGCGGCTACCTTGGCCTCGTAGACATCGAGCCTCATTGACGACTCGACGCCATAATTTCTCACACGCGCTTCTGCGTCATTGGATGCATCCCGCAATTCTTTTGAGGTGGATACGTTCTGATAGAATGCCAGAGGTTCGATAACAGCGTCTAACTTAGTTTCTGCGTGTGCAAGGGCAGTCTAAGAGGCAAGTTGTGATGGATGGCTATGGACGTGGGACTGTGGACTTACGAAAACCTGATGAAGATGTCAGAACGAAGATGGAAAGGATCAGAGGAACAGTAGATACAGAATCATAATTGCAGTCCTTGTGATCAAGAGCAGCGATGCTGTCCAGGAGTACACGGTCCGCGTCAATAGACTCTTGAGTCAGACGTGTGATATCCTGGGGTGAGTGATTCCAGTCGATGGGTTGCTGCGGTGGGACAAGATCCATGTTGTCTGGAAATTTATGGAATGCGGTTGAGAAGATAGCAGAACTGAAGGAAGATATTCCACTGATATATCTGATATGTCCAACGTGACATGAGATCGACTTGAGTTGGCTTTTGCCTCGAAC
>Ga0153981_1000504_pt1 | contig 10361 bp, 9 predicted proteins | sample TSGA065MetaG_FD_104714 | JGI IMG/M metagenome (GOLD analysis project Ga0153981, IMG submission 104714) | Attine ant fungus gardens microbial communities from Georgia, USA - TSGA065 MetaG | ecosystem: Host-associated > Fungi > Mycelium > Unclassified | place: USA: Georgia, Magnolia Springs State...
ACAAAGAACTTCTATTGTACAGGTGCACAGCATACTTTACACTGTATTCCCACCAGGATTCTGGGATGCAAGCATCATATCACATAGCCTCTGCTTTGTCCATGAGAGTTCTGTTGAATCTCTCTGCATAGTCATTTTTCTGTGGAGTATAAGGTGTGCTTCTTTATAGTTCAATCCTCTTACTTCTAATAAATGTGTCTAATTTCTCAAAGTCAAACTCTCCTCCTCTATCAAACATCCATCCTCTTATTCATTCTTGATATTGTATTTTGACTAATGCATAGAATGTAAGAGCAACTGGAGCAGAGTGAACTCTAGGAGAATCCTTAGTAATATTATACTCCTAAGTTATGTTACAACTCACCTCCAGGAGAATCCTTAGAGTCTAGGATGAGGCTCCTGGGGGTATACTCTACACTATATATACTACTACAGTCTGTCTGTCCCTGATCCTACAGTCCTACTGGTCAAGGTTAGGAGTTGCCAAGTTGAGCTAGAGACAGTTAAATATTACATAGTAATATTTAATTAGGTACAGGGTCACTCTAGGAGGTTGGTCTAGTGTTCTAGAGGTGGCATTGGTAAAGTCCCATTACACTCACCCTACCTTCAAGATTGCTGCATTTCAAAGCAATTGTTCTGGACTTGAAAATTGCATCAAAATCTGCCCGGCGGATATACCTAGGAACTGTGGGGTGCTTGTAGAACTTTGCAATGAGATCAGGAGCTAAAACATTAGAGACCACTTCCCAAGAGTTGTGTTCTCTGCCATATTCCTTTTATTATACCAAGAACTGAAACCTCCTCCAATACCAGTGACTATCCAGAATCTCCTCCACCTTTTATTTCTTCTCTCCATCAACAATGATTGGTAGTAGCAGGGGTTCTGATTTTTGTCCAGATATTGGGTTGTCTGGAACCATAAACAGCTTCACTATGTTGAACACTGGATGGAGTTTCTTCATTGCGTGTGGTAGTTTGAGGTAATAAGCTAGGGGTCCTACTTGGCATTCTACAATAAAGAGTCTGAGACAGCAATGAGACAATTTTGGACATGGACAGGTGATCTTGATATTGGATGTGTCCAGGAATACCTAATCCCCAGAGTGAAACACCAGGGCTGGAGACCTTCTTTGATTGTGTTACCTAGTCATATCTTGTGCCTTTTAGATTGTGGACTTGGCCTCTTCAACTGCTGCTTTCATTCATCCCATGAACTCATTTACTGTATCCAGTCCAAAAGGTCATTGTCTGGGTTCAAAGCCTATATGGGGGGTGCGTCTGGTATCAAGCAAGAATGGAGTCTGTTGGGTGGAGGCATGCACATGGTTATTATGCTGGAATTCTACCATAGGCAACAGGTTGTACCAGTTGTCTTGTTTTTTGTTGACAAAGAGCTGTAGGTATTGGTTGAGCTCTTGGTTGACATGCTCTATCTCTCTATCAGTTTGCAGATGCCAGGCCATAGAGAACACTAATCAGATTCCTAGCAGTCTAGAGTTCTCTGGTGAAATGTACCACAAACTGGGGTCTACAGTTCACATTAGAGCAGCCCATGGAGCTTCTATACGTGGTGGAAGAACAGTTTAGTGGCTCTTTCTGTAGTCACTGTCATATGCATCAGAATAAAGTAGGCTTTCTTTGACATAGAGTCTACTACTATTATGACAGTGTTGCATCAAGAGGACTTGGGGAGTTCCACTACAAAATCTATGCTGAGGGTATCCCATTTCACCTCTGGTATAGAGAGTGAGTGCAATTCTCTGACCAGAGGGTGTCTTGTTGCTTTTGTGTGGAGGCATAGATCACAGGTACTGACATACTGTCTAATATACCTAGATATCTAGGGCCACCAGTAGTTGTGGGACATCAGCTCTAGCATCTTCCACCTTCTGGGGTGTCTAGCAATCTTTGTATCATGATACAGGGCTACTATCTTTCTGTGCAGGTCTGGGGTCTGGGAGACATAGATCTTTCTCCAGAAGCAGAGCAGGCTGTCAATGTCACTCCAAAGAGTGCACTATCCTGCTCAAGGACTTCTTCAGTTCTAGAGTGGCCCTGGCTATGGGCTCTCCTTGGTCTCCAGAGCAGTTACTCTTGCAGACTTCAGCCAGGATGTTGCATTTGACCCTAATTAGCTCTAGTCCTTCAAGAGCACAGATGGCCAGGAGTTCTAGGCACAAAAAAAAATGTTTTTGTTGTCCAAACAGCTGTTGCTGTGGTTGGGTCTCCAAAAGAGCGTGTCTGGCTTATCCATAGATTGTTCCAGATGATAGCAAAGAGTGAAGTCAAAGTGAGCTAGGTATAAGGACTAGCATGCCTGCCTCCGGATCAGTTTTCTTGCCATTATGAAATACTCTAGGTTTTTGGGGCTGGTCTAGATCTGTACTGGATTAGCTGCCTTTTCAAGGAAATGTCTCCATTCCTCTAGTGTGCAGATAATGGCCAGTATCTCTTTGTCATGGATCTTGTAGTTTCTTTTCACTAGAAACAGGAACTTGCTGTAGATGTCTGCTGTGGACTGTTGAGATAGAATGGCGTCTGTGGCAAAGTTAGAGCTATCTGCCTCAATACAGAAAGGTTCTGAGTCTTGAGGTGAAATCAGCACTGGAGTGGTGATTACTGCCATTTTGAGGGCCTCAAAGGCAGTTTGCTCTTGATCATTCTACTCCCATGCCTTATCAGAAGCTTAGTGAAGTACTTAGTTTTGCAAAGCTAGAAGATAAGCTGGGAGATGAATGGAAGTGGGTATTGATTCTTGACTGTTATGGTGTTCAGGGCATGATAATTCTATACTAGCTGAAGAAAGCTGTCCTTCTTTTTGATAAAGAAAACTGGAGTGGCCATAGATAACTTAGAGAGACAGATGCGACTAGTGCACAGGTTTTCATCCGGAAATGCGTCTAGCTCAGTTTGTTCCACTGGAGATAAGGGATATATCTTTAATAACTTAGGATTGGACCCCAGAATCAACTCAATAGTGTGGTTCCAACAGCAGTGTTCTGGAAAAATGTCCTTGGTAAAGACAAACTTGAGCTCTAGGAGTATCTACATTACAAACAGGTGATCTCTAAGTTTCCAGTCTCTACCATCAGTACCAGAGGGAGAGGGGTCATCTACATTGTCTTCCAAGAGCAAAAGGGAAGGTCTATCTCTGTACAAATCAACAGTGTGGAGTTCTGCTTTTTTCTGCTGTATCTGCTCCTTGCATAGGACGCAATTGTCTTTACAGTGTTAAGGGCAGCATGTCATTTCAACCTTACTGGTCTTCCAATTAATCTTCAGATTATGGTCCTTTAGCCAGTTATATCCCAGGATCAAATCTTGCTTTTCAAGGCCTAAGATAGTAAATAGCATTCTTTCTGAGTGAGTACTATACTGCAGAAGGATATTCACTATTTTAGAGATTTTACTAGCTTTGTTTAGAGAGCTATCTATATTGAAGACAAAGATAGGGCATGTGACTGTTTGGGTATTCAATCCCTTAGAGTAGACAAAGCTTTAGTTTATAAAACTTTCTATAGCTCTACTATCTAGGAGAGCTTTCATGGAGTGGAGCTCACTTGTATCTGTGGTATTTAGTTTTACAGCAAGCTGTAGGGAGGTTCTATGTGTATCTAATACACTGGCGGAGAGTCGGATGGGTAGTCTTCTTTTCCACTTTGGTCTCTGGAGGAAGGATTGTGTTTAGGCATATAAAAAAAAGGTGTGTTTATAGGTTCACCATCATTTGTATTAGTCTCTATCTCAAGTACAGTGAACCTATTACTAGTGGCTGAGGTACACTTGTCACTGGTCATCCTGCACAAAATCCTCATTTTCTCCAACTTCTCTGAGCTCTGCTTCTTGTACATTGTACAAGACTAAGAGGTCTTCCATGAGCTCTTCTTGCTGTTCAAAGAACAGCTATCTCATATCAAGGTAATGGGGGTAGTTCTTGACTAGGTACTAGTGACTGGAAACTGTCAAGAAAGTCCTCCACTGTCCAAGTTCCCTGGTGGTAGGAGGTACCCTCTAGGGTATTCACTATGTCCACTTTTGTGTTTACTGGAAAGAACTACACCTTGAACTGGGCTTCAAAATCAGCCCAGGCTTGGATGGGAAAGAATCTGGTGTCTGCTTCCTAGCAGAAGAGGTTCTCAGACTACTTTGCTATGTGATCACTTTTGAAGAAGGTAAAGGCTCATAGGGTCTTTTTTTCTTCACAACTGAACTACTTTGGGGCCAGACATATGTAGAGGGTGTAGGAGTTCAGAAATACTCATCTAATGCTGTAATCACCATTGAAATCCAGAGGGAAGAAGAGCTTGGAGTAGGCATGAGTATGAGAGGTTGCTGGAGGAGGAGTTGCCAACACAGGAGATGGCAGAGGAGAATTCATCACCAGAGTCAGATGTTGAGAGAGTGTGTTTGATACTAGCTGCATTAGTTGTTGGAGCTGAACTGTTAGAGTGGAGAAGGCATTGTTGATGTTGGTTTTCAAGTTATTCTGTCTCTCAGTGATCTCATGCAGATAATGCCCCAGATAGACCAGAGTATTGGCTATGCTCTAGAGAGTGTCTGCATATGACATCTGTATGGAGTGGAGGTACAGAGGGTTGGGTGTGGGTAGTAGAGGGCAACTGGATAGAGACTGTCCACTGCATTTTTCCAAGGTTCTGTTCAGGAGATTCTATTCTGCTATGAGGACAATCAGAGCGGAGCTTTCAGGAGAATTCTTAGTCTATAATTATACTCCAGAGTATGTTACAGCTCATCTTCTAGGAAAATTCTCAGAGAATAGAATGAGGCTCCTGAAAGAGTACTTTATACTATATATACAACTTCCCTTAGCTATAGGACATTTTAAGGATCAGGGTCTGGAATGCAGAGGTAGACAACTAACTAAATGTTAGGTAATTATCATTCAATTAGTTCAGGATTACTCTGGTGGGCTACTACTAGTGTGTCAGGAGTGCAACTTAGTATAGTCCTCTTACAGTGATGGGGATAAAAGAGAATACAAGGGTAAAATGACAGGTCAGAGAGACAGAATCTCCAAACTATTTTATAGTTGTATATAAACAAGTAGGTACAGAGAAGGTAAATCAAAAGAGAGAGAGCTCACAAACAATAATAAATGTCAAAAATACAGTAAAAACTAGAGAAATATAGTATTTTTAGTATTCTCTCAAGCAAGCCCTAGTTGATTGTAGATCTTGAGAGTGCATGTTTGTCTTATACCATGACACTATCCTTCTCAAACTAGTCTAGCAGCCTAGTTTGCCATCAATACAGCAGCACTGCCTAGAGCTCCTATGATCTTGTATAGGCTCTATTTCAACTGACCATACAGTTGGAAACCTACTCTGAAAATACATAGCAAGTGGTTAAACTTCTAGTTGAGTGAATACCCAAGTTCTCCTCAAAGTGAGATATCCTCTTGAGGGATGTTTTGTACAGACTTTTTTATAAAGAAAACAAATAGAAAAACTCAGTTACTCAAAAACAGCAATAGAGCTCTAAAGTGACAGAGAGAGGGAGATAATAGAGGTAACTTGTTATTAGGCCCTTCTATACCTCTAGAGTATATATTAGGATTATAAATCATAGAATTAACAATTAAGAAAACAAAAGAAACATTCCAACAACCTATTATAGTAGAAAGTGGAATGATGAAGCAGAGTCTTCTTCCGATCATATAGCCAATGCTCTCTATCTCTCTTAATCCTCCTACCTGGTCTTCTTTTATGTCTATTTGTTGAATCTGGTCTTTAAGTGTAGCTTGAGGAGCTTTAAAGCTAGTGTAAATAACCTGCTCTCAAGGTCAATATCTTCATCAATCTTTCCAATTCCAACTTTCTTGACTCCTCTATCCTATTCTCCTATACTCCTGACCTTTCTCTTTAGTCTTGGATATTCCCTTTTTCCTAGATACTCTAATGGCATTGCCCTTGAAAGGACTGCTCCAGTGTTTCTAATTATAATAGTCATCAAAAATGATTACTGAGGTCTGATGGTAACTCTAAAGCTTAATCTATCAAATAAGATGGTTATTAAGCTATGATGTTATAGTGGTAATCACAGCTACTATTCTACTACTTGGGTGGTATATGCAAGTCTAAGGCCGGAGATCTAGTAGTTATAATCAGAGAGTCACTTTCATTGCTCAAGCTGAGTATAGTGTAATTTTCTTGACAAATGTCATGTATTTCACCTAAAAAGACTGTCCAGCATGATACTAGATTACCTCTGTCCTCAATTTCTTATCCCTTGAAATATATATCTTTCTATCCTTCAATATTAATCCACTATTGCATATTCTAATGCATTTGCCTCCAATCTCATTTCTTTATCCAAGTCAGGTACTACTAATACCAGTTATGTTGTGAATATCTTTTTCAATTCCTTGAATGTTTTCTCATGCTCTTCTCCCCAATTCCACTTCTTGTCCTTTCTAACCAGCTTATGCAGCAGTTTAGCTATTCTAGCAAAATCTTTCACAAATTGCTTATAGTAATTTGCTAATTTCAAGAACTTTTGTACATCTTTAACTGTCTTAGGTCTTAGCTATTTCAGAACTTCCACTACCTTTTCTTTTTATATCTTAATGTTCTCTGCTCCCATTACTAATTCTAAAAAGTCAATCTTTTTAACCTTCCTCACACACTTCTTAGGTTTCACATATAGATTGTTTGCTTTTATCCTCTTCAGTACCTTTTCTATCATTTCATTGTATCTCCTTTTATCCTCTATTCCTACCAATATGTCATCTATAAATGCTACTATATCTCTTGTATCTATTAGGTCTTTCAGAATATTGTTTATCATTGCTTGAAATGTTGCTGGTGAATTTGTGAGACCAAAAAACATCATAGTAGACTCATATACCCCAAGATGTGTTGTGAATACAACCTTCTATTTATCCTTCTCTTTTATTCATATATTGTTATACCCCCAGTGCAAGTTCATCTTTGTAAACACCTTCTTTGTTTCTATGGTGTTGATCAAGTCTGAAATCAAAGATAGAGAGTAATTGTCTTTAACTATCTTTTTATTTAGGTATCTAAACTACTTGTGAAATCTCTGTGGCACTATCTTCTTCACTTTTTCTCTGTCTAATTCAACTTTATCATCAAACTTCTCTTCCATTAACATCTTCCACTTGTCTTTGTCTACCTTTTCCACTACTTTAACTCTTTTTTCTATCTTTTTTCTTTTCTCTATGTCTCCTTTTACTGTTAGACTTCTTTCACAAATTGGTAGGCATCTTGTTATTCTGATTTCTTTTGTCTCCTAATTTATCTCTAGGTTATATACCTACAACTATAGCATATCCAATATGATGTCTGTTTTTCCTAGATTACACATATCTATCCTCATTCTTTTTATATGATTTTTGTAATACACATTTACTTCCACCTGGTATATTATGACTTCTCTACTATTATTTGTGCCATCTACATTTCTTACTGTCATTGGTCTCTCTAGCTTCTGTAGCTTAAATCCATGCTTTGCTACCATTTTTTTTATTTATAAACATTTCTATCACACCACTATCCAAGAGTGCTTTGACTATTATGCCTCCATGTGTATCTATCTTTTTCACTTCAATATTCAACTATATTTCTCTTAATATTTTGAATGTTCTTCTAACATTCCTTTAGCCAACCTCCTTTATTACTGTACTTCTCAGAATCTCTATTTGTATGCTGTCCTGCTATACTTTTCTCTCTATGGGGTGCACTGCTACTCTCCAGTCCTATTACAGTTTCTTCTTTTCTGTTCTATATTCTGGGTATAGAATCTCTCTCCTTTCTCATTCCAATACTTTTTCTTTTATTGCATCTTTTCTTTCATACTTTATACATTATACCCTTGTCATTTCTCCCTTCTTTGCTTTTTCCTCTCTCTAGTTCCATGCTTCTTGGTACAAGTTACACTACATGTTTTTCACTTGTCTTTCAAGAAGGAATCCTTGTTTTCAGTTTTTATAGATTTGGACCTCCTTGCTTTCACATCCCCTATAGTCCACATACATTGCTACTACCTCTTTTGTCAACTATCCTCTTTCAAGCAGAAGTGCACGTTCTGAAGGCATACTCTCTTCCTCACAATATTCTTGTGCCTTTTCCTATATAGGACACATTGGCCTTCTCTTTTGCTATGCCTTTTGTGGCCTGGCCATATATGTTACTTTCTCTCTTTTTTTTTCTCTTTCTCAGCTACAATGTTTGGATACTCCTATTTATAGTGCCCTATCCCCCAACATCTAAAACACTTCTTCCTTTTCTCTTTCTTGCTTTCACACCTTGACTTCTCTTATTCTACATCTCATTACTCAACTTACCAATACTTTAAACTTGTTTTTGGAGATCAGTTTTCCCTTTTCTTCTTCAATGCTATTCCTGCAGTTACAGACTAGGTACCTGAACTTTCTACAATTGAAACATTCTCTTCTCTTTCTTCTTTCTAGTATATTGTTTAAGAGACATAGTGTTATGTCTTTCAAGGTCAAATAAGATTTTGATCTCACTAATCACTGCTATGTCTGTTGGGGCACAAGATCTTCACCCAACCAGACATCTACTATTGTACTAACTACTACTTTAATCAAATAGTAAATAATCACCTTAAGAAGAGGATCTCTACTCTAACAGCACTTTCCTAAGGGATTGATGTTATTTTTCTATATGTATAGATAATAATTGTCACAAACTTCATTAGACCATAACTCCAGGAATACTTGACTAATTTCAACAATCTAAATGGCCACCAAAAGCTCTCAAGAAGATCTTTCAAATGGTACCAAAAATGTCTCAAAGCAATCAGTATTTACCAAGTTATCAGTAGATCAGTTTGCAATCACCAAGTTACCAGATACTAAATTGTTAGTATCTTGGGAACCACTTGACATAATTATTTGCTTTAATGACTATTGTGAAGCTCTTTTCAATGTGCTTCTTTTGGCTATAAATAGAACCTGAGGCAATAAGATCACATAGAGATATAAAGTTCTCAATATTTGTACATGATACTGATCTTTACTTATAGATTATTATCTGTTCTTGAATAGAACAAAGGACTACCCTAAGACAGTTAGGTTATCTCTATTTCAAGAACAATAGCACTCCTATATATAGAACAATAGGTAGTGATCATGTAGTAGGCTGTTCTGGTACATAGACCACCACAATCATATATTTAAGGACTGTATGTCTGAGGATAAACCTCAGACTTAACAATATTTTTTGCTACTTGTCTAACTTTGCTTTTTTGAGCACTTTAATTATCAAATCAACCAATCACAAATCAGTAAATAGCCATTTGTGATAACAATATATCTCCAGTACAAGATTTCTACTAATCAAAAAGATATAAATAATCTACTGAACAATATCACCCAATCACTAGGTCAGGTCTTGAACACAATACCTAGGTTTGGTACTGAGTCTCCACTGGTAGCCCTTAACTAACTACCAAGTCTCCTTTACAGCTAGGACCTGCTATCCAAAAAGACCAGTAATCAAGCTAATCATTAATCAAAGACAATAAAAGAGTAAAGGTTAGACAAGATTTGAAGCAAACAGTACCTAGAGTATGGAATCAAGTTTTTCTATCAGTGACTAACTCAAGAACCTTAAGTTAGGGGTTAACTCAAGGTAGTGCTTTAAAGTTAGAAGAGAACTCAATAGAGTTCTTACTTAATTTGTAGTCTACTGTATATACAAGTATACTATTTGTTCTTGTTTAAACTACAAGCTGTCCATTAGCTATCAGTTTTGACTTCAGTCTATGTCTGTTCTATTTATAGCTTCTTGTCATAGTCAAGGTAACTCATAATATTCAGAATAGTAAAAGTTATCTTTTCTTAGAATGGTACTTGAGAGCTTAATAATCCTCTTTGCTATAAATGTGGTATTTGATGTTTGTAAGATAAATTAGAGGTTTGTTATTTGATTTACCTCTCCAAGGTCTCTTTTTAGAATAGATAAAAGATAATGTTAACTTGGTAAATAGAGCTATTTGCTTGGATTTGAGCATTTTCTCTTTTTTATCAGCAAAATGATCACATTCAGAATAATCATATATAGAAATAAGTTCAACAATAAAAATATCAAGAGTAAGTTCTTTTCTTTTGTCAAGAAGATTGTGTCTAACAATGTCTTAGATATTTGTGTAAGAAAGGAAACAGAAAATTGGATAAACAACAAGGATTTTATCTAGCTTGTGACCAGCCTTAACAATGTGATATTTGAAATTTAAGAACAAGCCAATATAGTCTGACATAGAAGTATATTTATTCTATTTCTTAAAATAAAGTTCTTGAAAATAATAGTGAATATTAGTGTTTTATCTTTGAGTAATGTAGAGTTGATAGA
>Ga0153981_1000513_pt1 | contig 10314 bp, 7 predicted proteins | sample TSGA065MetaG_FD_104714 | JGI IMG/M metagenome (GOLD analysis project Ga0153981, IMG submission 104714) | Attine ant fungus gardens microbial communities from Georgia, USA - TSGA065 MetaG | ecosystem: Host-associated > Fungi > Mycelium > Unclassified | place: USA: Georgia, Magnolia Springs State...
GCAGGAAGGCGAAAAGGTCGCCGCCTTCGAAGACACCGTGGGCATCGCGTATTCGCCTCTCAGGGCGCTGGATGCAAAGGCTTTCCCGTCTGCCGGAGCCGGAATGATCAGCGGCGCGCACGACGTGATGAAAATGCTGGAAATGCTTCGTCAGGGTGGATACCCGTTACTGACACCGGTGCAGGTGGATGAAATGGGTCGCGACCAGACCGGCGGCCTTGAACTGCCGGACATGCCGGGCACCGGTTTCGGACTGGGCTTTTCCGTCCTGCGCGATCCGCAGGCAGCTGCGTCGCCGGAATCCTCCGGCACCTGGCGCTGGGGCGGCGCTTACGGTCATTCCTGGTTTGTCGATCGCGCCGCCGGGCTGAGCGTTGTCGCCTTCACCAACACATTGTACGAAGGGATGTCGGGTGCTTTTGTAAATGAATTACGCGATGCGGTATATGGAGTGAAGTCATGAATCAGACACCGAAAAAGACGCCGCTTCCGCTCTCCGCCTTGCTGGCGATGGCGCTGACCGGTTTTATTGCCATCATGACGGAAACGCTGCCCGCAGGATTACTGCCGCAAATTGCCGATGGCCTTGACGTGTCGCAGGCCATGGCAGGTCAGATGATTACCGCGTATGCCGCCGGTTCCCTGATGGCCGTGCTGCCGCTGGTTGCCCTGACGCGGGGCTGGAACCGCCGCACGGCGCTGCTGACGGCCATCGCCGGTTTCCTGATTTTCAACACGCTGACCACGTTCTCAACGAATTTTGCCCTGACGCTGTTTGCCCGCTGGATGGCCGGTGCCGCCGCCGGACTGGCGTGGGGATTACTGGCCAGCTACGCGCGTCGCATGGTACCCGCACATCAGCAGGGGCGCGCGCTGTCAGTCGCCATGGTGGGCACGCCGGTGGCACTGTCGGTTGGCGTGCCGCTGGGAACCTGGATGGGTACGCTGCTCGGCTGGCGGATGGCCTTCGGAGTGATGTCTGCGATGACGTTACTGCTGGTGGTCTGGGTGCTGCGCAAGGTGCCGGATTATCCCGGTCAGGAAGCCGGAGAGCGACAGTCGCTGCGACAGGTCATTCAGATGCCGGGCGTGCGCAGCATTCTGGCGGTGATCCTGCTGTGGATGCTGACCCACAACCTGCTTTATACCTACATCGTGCCGTTCCTTCGGCTCTCCGGTCTGGCCGGTCATGCGGATCAAATCCTGCTGGTGTTTGGCATTGGCGCACTGGGGGGAATCGGGCTGACCGGCATGCTGGTGGATAAACGTCTGCGCCAGACATTGCTCACCAGCCTGGCGCTGTTTGCGGTGACCTCACTGGTGCTGGCGCTCAGCAGCCACTCCGCGCTCATCGTGACGCTGTGTGTTGCGGTTTGGGGGCTGACGTTCGGCGGCGCGGCGACGTTACTGCAAACAGCGATTGCCGATGCCACAGGTGAACACGCAGACATGGCGCAATCGATGGTCGTGGTGGCCTGGAATCTGGCCATTGCGGGCGGCAGTTTGTCCGGCGGAATACTGCTGGAAACCGCCGGGATTGGTGTCTTCCCGTGGGCAATGCAGATTCTGCTGGTCGCCGGTTTACTGATTGCCTGGTGTGCCAGAAAACAAGGCTTCAGGCCCGGCCCGCGGCATTCTCACGCGCATCAGGCGCAGGATCAAAGTTTCGGAAAGGCACAAAAGGTATAATTTCTTAAACCTTTCCCGAACCAGACGCCTGAATTCTTCCCGGATCCCGGCCTGTTCTGGTAGAGTAAAAAACAGGCAAATTAGAAATAATGAGATCCATGGAAGCGCGTAAAAAAGCGGGTTTGTTCTTAACCGTTCTGGCCACAGCAGCCCTGCTGCTGATGGCCTTCGAATGGCTCGCCGATCAGACGGTGCCAGAACTCAAAGAACATGTTGTTCACTATGTCGATCAGCATATGGCGGGCTAAATGCCCCCCAAAACAGGGAGGAAAAATGGTGACAAAACGGATGATGGCCAAACACTGGAAAATGGTGGTGGTGCTTCTTTGCATCTGTGGTGCGCTGATGCTCCTCCGCTGGGCCGCCATGATCTGGGGATAATCTCCCCGGACGGGTTGTCCACACTATCAATTTGAGTTAAGTTATTTCCCGTGTGAATACAAGGAGGTAACACGGCATGTTCCGTGTGACAGAAGTTCTGTTAGTCCTGATCATGATTGTCTGGGGAATGGTTTTGTTTGATATCGGCAGTATCAGCCTGCGGATCAGCCAGTTCTTCATCTTTCTGGAAGAAATGCGCCGCCCCTGACTTTATCCCGTATTTCAGTTTTCACTCCGCCCTTCCTGCCCAAATATCTTGCCCTGATTCAGGCTAACCGCTGCGGTACTGAACGTCTGTTGGTCTCGTCTTGCTGATTAAATAATCAACAAATCGGCCAGCGGGCTTGAAACCTGGTGCCGTGCAGGCGAAAATATACCCCGTGATGTTTAAGAGCCTGACCGTCTGCTTATGAATAACCGCAAACCGCGTCGTCCGCACGGGCGATGGACCTATTACATTATGTTCGAAGACATTCTGTGGCCCTGCCCGGTTCGCTGGGAGTGGGAGAATGGCTACGGCGGCTGGCTGCCTTTTTACTACTCGCCGACGCTGGAGTTTGTTGCGGGCGATCCGCACAAAGCCACGAAAGTCGCGGGCCAGAAAGCCCGCCCGCTGCGTAAACCGGCAAAAATGCACGAATACGAGTTTTAATTAATCAGCCCGCTGGCGCGCAGCACCCTGCGCTGAACGGCTTCCGGCAGCACCGCGTTAACTCCCCCCACACATCCCAGACTGAACCAATGACGCGCGCGGGTAATACCGGTGTAAATCAGCTCGCGTGTCAGGATCGGGCTGAGATTGTCCGGCAGCAGCAGCGCAGTATGGGTAAATTCAGAACCCTGCGATTTATGCACTGTCATGGCAAACACCGTTTCGACTGCCTGCAACCGCCCCGGCATCACCCAGCGGATATCCTGAGTGCCGTCGCCGGTCAGAAATGCCACGCGCAGCACCGGCACCACGGAACCGTCCACCAGCCGGTGAGGAATTTCCAGCGTGATACCGATATCGCCGTTCATCAGCCGCTGGCTGTAATCATTGCGCGTCACCAGCACCGGACGCCCCGGGAACCAACCGACCGATGCTTTCAGCAGCCCGTCTTTATACAGAATTTCCGCGATCCGCAGGTTCAGCCCTTCCACGCCCCAGCGTCCGCCACGCAAAGCGCACAACAGCTGAAACTGACTGTACGCCAGCAGCACTTTCGCCGCCCAGGCGCTGAACGCTTCCAGCGGCGCATCATCGGCCGGACGTTCATCTGTCATCACGTTCAGATAATGGCGGTAACCGACTGGTGGCTCGACGCCTTTGCGACTTTGTGCAGCCGGAAACTGCCCCGCCGCGCCGTTAATGACCCAGTCACGCAGTTCGGTATCGTCATCCGCGTTAAGCGTAAGCTGAGCAAGATCGGCATAGCCCTGTTTCCAGACCTGTTTCAGTGCTTTGACATCGCCGTCGTTGACCGCTTCCGCCAGCTGTCCGATGCCGCTTTGCGCATCAAAACGGTAGCTGTGGCGCAGCATCACCACGGCCTGATCCATCGCCGTTCCCGCCGGATCGACCAGCGCATCCGGGATTTTTTCCCCCGTCACGCTTTGCAGCCAGTCACGAGTTTGTGGCAGATAGTGCCCGCTGCCGGCGCGCTGACATAACTCGCTGAGCAGCGCACCGGCTTCCACCGAGGCCAGCTGATCTTTATCGCCGAGCAGGATCAGGCGCGCATTCTGCGGCAGTGCGGCCAGCAGTGCTGCCATCATTTCCAGATCGACCATCGACGCTTCGTCCACCACCAGCACGTCGAGCATCAGCGGATTGCCCGCATGATGCCGGAAATGCCGGGTATCCGGTCTGCTGCCGAGCAGACGGTGAAGCGTCACCACGTCGGTATTAATGCTGTCGCGCACCGCATCGCCGTTGTTCAGCGCGTGCAGATCTAACCGGGAAACCGCGCCGGCCACCGATTCGTTCAGACGAGCCGCCGCTTTACCGGTCGGCGCAGCCAGCCGGATACGCAGCGGCTGGCCGTTTTCTTCCAGCGCCAGCGCCTGCAATAACGCCAGCAGACGCACAACCGTGGTGGTTTTCCCGGTGCCGGGGCCGCCGGTAATAATGCTGAACGCACTCCCCGCCGCCAGCCCGCATGCCAGTTTCTGCCAGTTCACCTGCCCTGCATTTCCGGCCTGCGGGAACAGGGCATCGAGTGACATGCGCAGCGATTCAGTAGGCAGCGCATTAAGCTGTGTTCGGCTCAGGCGTTGTTCAACGGCCTCGCGCACATTCTGCTCGTACTGCCAGTAACGCCGCAGATACAGGCGATGTCCGGCGAGCACCAGCGGCGAATTGCCGTCGCCGCTGCCCACCAGTTGCGGGTTTACCAGCGCCGCCATCCACTCTTCCAGGCTCAGATCGTCAAGCACCGCCGACGGACGGGAAATCGCGCCATCGGAGTGATCGCCATCGGGCGGAAGCGAGAGCGAAAACGCGCTGTCCGCCAGCGTGGCCTGTAAATCCAGACACACATGGCCGCGCCCCAGCTGGTAGCTGGTCAGCGCCGTCGCCAGTAATAAAAGCGGGTGTGCATCCGGCACTTCCTTTGCCAGAAAGGTCACCAGCGCGCGATCCAGTTCACGCAGCCAGCCGCACTCAACCCAGCTGGCCAGCAGTTTTAAAATATCTTCACGGCTGTTGATTTTCATGCGCGTTCCTCAGTGCGGCTGAAAAGAACGTCGAGTTCTTCCATTAATGCTTTATCCGGCCGCTGGACGCTGACCCCGTTGCCCGGCGCGTGGCTGCCGCGCAGGAATAAATACACCGCACCGCCGATATGGCGATCGTAGTCGTAATCCGGCAAACGGGATTTCAGCAAGCGATGCAGCGCAAACAAATAGAGCGTGAACTGCAAATCGTAACGGTGATCCCGCATCGACTGCGTCATGGCCGTCTGGTCATAACCGGTGGCATCATCGCCAAGCCAGTTGGATTTATAATCCAGCACGTAATAACGCCCGTTGTGCTCAAATACCAGATCGATAAAACCTTTCAGCATGCCGTTAAGCTCTTCCGCCAGCAGCGGTGCGCGCTCTGCGCCCTCAAGTGTGAAGTGCTGAACGACAGTATCAAGACGCCGCGTGGACACCTGCGATAGCGAGAACCAGAACTCCATTTCCACCTGATATGGCGGCAGTGCGGCCAGCGTGAAACTCTCTCCGCCCGGCAACGCCAGCGGCTGTGTCAGCAACGCGGTCAGCCAGCCGGTCAGCGGAACAATCCACTGCTCCCAGCCACGCGTATTACAGCGCCGCGCCACCTGTTCGGCGATTCGCTCCGGGTTTTCCGCCAGTGCGGCAAAACCTTCATCGCCCGCCCATTCCAGTAAACCGTGCAGGAAAGTACCCGGCGCAGGCCCGCGCGGGAAAGCATATAAATTCTCACCGGTCATCGGCTGCAAAAGCCCGTCGGCAGGCTCTTTGTTCTCTGACTTTTTATCTTCTAAATAGCTGTCCTGCGCGGCACTTTCGATTTCAACCGGCGGTTCACGGTTCAGCGCTTCCGGCACGATATAAGTACCGGCCGGCGCGATTTGCAGGCCGGAAAAACTCGATACCCACCAGCGCGGGCCTTTGTGCGTGCGCAACGGCGGACGCGGCCCGAGCTCCGGCAACGCCTGCTCGCTGCGGTACACCACGCCGACCGGCACCGGCAGCGGCCACGCCTGAATATTTTCCGTTTCCAGCGCCTGCAAACTGGCGGGCAACTCTTCAGCCTCAACCGGTTCGCCGCCGTGAAAAAGGTAACCCGGCGCGCTTTTCTCAAACTCTTTCAGCGGCGCCATGCCGAGCCACAGCGCGTAACGCGAGCGGGTCAGCGCCACGTAGAATTTACGCAGATCCTCGCCCAGACGTTCGCGATCTGCCAGCTCGCGCAGCTCTTCCGTGGCGCTCAGCGCAATTTCAAGTTCACCTTCCGGCGTATGCCATTTCAGCGGCGAATCCTGTTTTTTCACCGCGCGGAATGCGCAGGCAAACGGCAGGAACACCAGCGGATATTCCAGCCCTTTGGATTTATGTACGGTAACCACTTTCACCAGCGCTGCGTCACTTTCCAGACGCAGCTTGCGCGCATCGCCGCCCTGATTTTCATCCTGACACTGCTCCGCCAGCCAGCGGATCAGTGCATGTTCGCCATCAAGCTGCACGCTGGCCTGTTGCAGCAATTCGGAAAGGTGCAGCAAATCGGTCAGCGCCCTTTCGTCGCCGTGCGCGAGCAGATGACGCGGTACGTCAAACTCCCACATCAGACGCCGCAGCATTGGCAAAATGCCCTGTTTGCGCCAGCACAGACGCAGTTGCTGAAACTGCTGAACGTAGCGTTCCCACTCGTTTTCATCCTGATTCAGGCGATCCAGCGCTTCCCAGCTTAAATGCAGCGAAGGCGTGCCCAGCGCGGCGCGCAGAAGACGATCGTTTTCCGGTGCGGCGCAGGCCGCCAGCCAGAACTGCAATTCGCCCGCCTGCGCACTTTGAAAAATGGATTCTTTGTCAGAAAGGTACACACTGCGCACGCCGCGTTTGGACAGTGCCGTGCGGATCGCCGTCGCTTCCCGCCCGGTATTTACCAGCACGGCAATGTCTCCCGGCTCGACCGGTTTAAACGGTTTTTCCGGCTGGCTGAAACCGGCCGCGCCCTGCTGCCCGAGGCGCAGCAAACGGACAATTTCCGTCGCGCAGCCTTCGGCCATCAGCTGGGCGTATTGCGTTTTCGGCAGCGCGTCGGTCTGATTTTCCGGATACCACAACGTCATGGCCGCGGCTTCTTTTCCGTCAATCTCCCAGGTTTCTTTGCGTCCCTGAGCGTCCACCGGCAGGAACGGCACCTGATTTTCATCGCCACGGCGGAACAGGAATGCACCTTCTCCGGCAGTACGGTCTTCGGCCAGCGAAAATACGCTGTTAACTGATGCCACCATCGCACGGGTAGAACGGAAGTTAGTCGCCAGCGTGTAGTGACGCCCACCGGTGTCACGACGGGCGCGCAGATAAGTATAAATGTCGGCACCGCGGAAGGCATAAATCGCCTGTTTCGGGTCGCCGATCAGGATCAGCCCCTGCTCCGGCGCGTTTTCGGCCACGCGGTAAACGGTGTCGAAAATCCGGTATTGCAGCGGATCGGTATCCTGAAATTCGTCGATCATCGCCACCGGGAATTGCGTGCGGATAATCTCCGCCAGCCGTTCGCCGTTATCGCTGCGCAGCGCGGCGTCAAGGCGGGTCAGCAAATCGTTGAAGCCCATCTGCGCCCGTTTTTTCTGTTCGACGTCAAAACGGTTTTCAATCCAGCGGCAGGCATGTTGCAGCAGGCCGCTGCGGGCATCGGGCAACGTTTCCAGACGCGCTTTCAGCGTTTCCATCGCCGTCAGCGCCGGATGCGCAGGCGGTTCGCCCTTCCACGCATCTTTAAGACCCGCATTAGTTAACCGCTCCCAGCCTCTATTTAACTCAGGTTTGATTTCATCTGAAGTAGCCCAACTATGGAGCTTGTCGAACCATGGATCATAATAGGCAGGCCGGAGTTTGGTCCCATTTAACAATTTTTTGGCAGACGCATCATCTAAGAGGACTTTCAACTCCTTTATCCATTGCACCCAGCCCGATTTCAGCTCGCTCAGCTCTGCGGCTTTTTGCTGCTTCACTGTCTCAAAAATGACAGCAGGGGTTTCGTCGGCACCCAGCATCTCAGCGTATTCCAGCAGCGGAGAGACATTCTTGTGCAGGTCTTCCGGCGAACGCCACCACGCGCGCAGCGTCCTGATGTCAGGTTCCGGCAGGGAAAAATAGAAGCTGCGCCAGTAATCGCGCACCACGTTCATCAGCAGTTCGGTCTGGTCAGTTTCCAGCGTCTGGGTAAACAGGCTGTCGCTGTCAAAAGCATGTTCACCGAGCATGCGGTTACACCAGCCGTGAATGGTGGAGACCGCTGATTCATCCATCCATTCCGCCGCCAGTTGCAGCTTACGCGCGCATCCCGCCCACTCTTCCGGCGGATATTCCGCACGCAGATTCAGCAAAAATTCGTCGCCTGCCGACGGTTGGTCCGGATCCTCCAGAAAGCACGCCGCCGCTCTGGACAAGCGTTCGCGGATCCTGTCGCGCAGCTCTTTGGTCGCGGCATCAGTAAACGTGACCACCAAAATTTCTGGCGGTGTCAGCGGGCGGCCGAACGCGTTCCCGCCACCGTGACCAAGCACCAGCCGCACATACAGCGCGGCGATGGTGAAGGTCTTACCCGTCCCGGCGCTGGCCTCAATCAGGCGGCTGCCTGTCAGCGGGAAATTCAGTACATTCAGCGCAGAGGGAAAAATGCGTTCCTTCATTCTTTCGCTCCTTTTTTGCTGCTGCGGGAAAGATGATTTTTCAGCGGTGCCAGCAGTTTATCCGCCAGTTCGGCGAATTCGCCGCCGGACCACAGCATGGCGAAATCCGGCCACGCGCGTGCCAGATACGGATTGCTGTCGCGTTCACCAAATTTCATATTGGCGGGATCGTGATTTTCATAGGCGTCGCGGGCCGCTAGCCCGGCATCGCTGTCCGGCAGGCTTTGCGCGGTGCCGTCTTTTTTCAGCCAGACAAAGGCCGTTTTGACCGCCAGCGGCAACGGCCTTAATTGTCCCTGTTGCCAGGTTTCGATCAGTTGCTCCCAGAGTGCAAGCGCGTGGGCAATCTCCAGCGGCGGTAATTCTGCCGTCCCGTTTTTACTGATAATAATGCTGTGCATCGGCTGTCCGCCAAGGTGTCCGGCCAGATGCGCGACCCAATAAGGAAGCAAACGGTCAAGGCGGTAATTGCGGTCTTTGATGATGCCAATGCTTTCCAGCACCACGCGGGCGCGATCCCCGCTGGCGTTCGCACGTAAATCACCGAGCCAGTCCGAGACAATCACGCCTGCGGTTTCAGCGCTCAGCGCTTCATTCGCCAGCGGCTGCGGCCATTCATCAAGCACGCTCAGATAACTGGCGAACAGCGTCTCCATCGGCTCGGCGAGATCTTCACTCAGCACGGCGGCGAATTCGCCCGGTGCCAGTTCACCGCGCCGTTCGATGCGTTCAAGCTGCTGACGCAAAATATCCTGACGCGACTCTCCGGCCTCCAGCGCCCATTTCTGCGCGCGGATCAGTTCATCCTGCAAACGCCAGTTTTCCAGCGCATTGATATCAAACGGCTCCTGATCTTCACTTCCCGCATCTTCCAGTTCGAAGTAAATATTCAGCCGCTGGCGGAAGAAACTGCGCACCGGATCGGACAGAAAATCCGCCAGCTGACGCAGCGTAAGCGCCCCTTCCTGCCCGACCGGCGGCAATGGCTGCGGCGCATCAGCGCTGATATCCGCGTCCATTCCGGCGCGCCATTCGTGGGCGTAGCTGAAAAGCTCACTGCCCTTGCTGAAGTAATCGCGGTTAAAGGGTTGCAGGCGATGTTCGGCGGTGAGCGCATGAATCAGATCACTGTCGTTCTGTGCTTTCCAGCCCGCGGCCAGATGGTCGCGCAGTTGCGCCACCAGCACCGACGGCGGACGTTCGGTATTATCGTGAATACTGCGCCCGACCCAGCTGATATGCAGGCGTTCGCGCGCCGACAGCAATGCTTCGAGGAACAGATAACGGTCATCCTCACGGCGCGAACGGTCTCCCGGCCGGTAATCACGCCCCATCAGGTCAAAATCCATCGGCACGCGGTTGCGCGGGTAATCACCGTCGTTCATCCCCAGCAGGTAGACATGGCGGAACGGAATAGCGCGCATCGGCATCAGTGTGGCAAACGTAACGGCGCCGCCAAAGAATGGCTGCGTCAGGCCGGACTGGTCGAACTGCGCCAGCCAGTGTTCGCGCACGACAGACAGCGGCAATGCGGCCTGAAGATTGACGCTTTCACAGGCCTGAAGCCAGGTTTCCAGCTCGGTATGCAGACGCACTAAAATAAAGCCGTCGTCGCCGTCATCTTCGGCAAAATAACCGCTCAGCAACGCCTGCAAACGTTCGCCCCACACCTGCGGCGACGCGGGTTCAGACAGCTGACGCCAGGTTTCATCCAGGCAATTTAAAAGATGCGAGAGCGGACCAATCAGCGCCGCTTCCAGCCCGCCGATTTCGTCCAGCGGTTCAATGCCCTGCCAGGCGTCACCGCTGCCGACGGCGTAACCGAGCAGCATTCGTTGCAGACCGAAGAACCAGCTGTTTTGCTCCGGCGATA
>Ga0153981_1000521_pt1 | contig 10209 bp, 15 predicted proteins | sample TSGA065MetaG_FD_104714 | JGI IMG/M metagenome (GOLD analysis project Ga0153981, IMG submission 104714) | Attine ant fungus gardens microbial communities from Georgia, USA - TSGA065 MetaG | ecosystem: Host-associated > Fungi > Mycelium > Unclassified | place: USA: Georgia, Magnolia Springs State...
CATGATTTGGTTACCTAAGTTCCCACACTATTTATACCTTGACCTCATTGTATGACTTGAGGTTTTGGATTAAGTGTTTAAATGCATGGGAGACTGTTTCCTTCTTGGGGCTCTCATAATATGGCCTCCCCTTCTAGTTTCCTTGTTCCAAGGAATTTTTCCATCGACTCCAGTTTTTGTCCTACCTTTTTTCCCTTTCCCTTTTATATCTCCTTTTTCCCCAACCATATAGCAATTTTGCTATGAACTCCCTAGGTAGTTCCCGACTAAATTCCTTTTCTTCTTCTTCTTGCTTCTGTCATCTTAGTTCTTCAACCTCTTCTCCATATATTCTCTTGAACTCTTTTACCAACTCTTTTGCATTCTCCAAATTCTCTCTACTCTCCCAAGTATCTTCTTCCACTGTATACCCCTTCCATCTACCAGAAACTTTTCCTTCCCTCTAACTGTTCTTTTGTTTAAGATTTTTTCTACCTCAAATTCCTCTTCTCCTTTGATAATAACCAGTTTTGGTGGTGTCTTCTTCTGCCCTTCTACTTGTGGTTTATAAAGCCATACTCTACTTACGTTAACTACAGGGTGTATTCTAATAGACTTAGGTAGTTCTAACTCTATTGCATTGCTAGAGACGATTCCCTTAACCTTGTAGGGACCCACAAAACACTCTGTCAATTTCTCTGATCTCCTCCCCTTCATCTGCCATTTTAAGTCTTTCATACTTAGCAGTACTAGATCCCCTACTCTGTATTCTTCTTCCTCCCTTTGTCTTCTATTTGCAAACTTCTTTATTTCTTCCTAAGCTTTTCCTAGTGCTGCTTTTGCTTCCTCCTGGATTTTCTTCATTCTTTCCACAAATTTCTCTACCGCTTCATACTTCCCCTTTTTCCTTCCTTCAAACCCCATCCTTGGATCCTGACCATAGTTTGCTTTGAATGGTAATATTTTTGTTGCTGTGTGGATTTTGTTGTTGTATGCAAATTCCACCATTCCTAACCAATCCAGCCACTGCTCTTGTCTATGGTTGATGAAGACCCTCAGATACTGCTCTAACTCCTGGTTTATCCTTTCTATCTGCCCATCTGTTTGGGGGTGGTAGGCCGTTGAGAGTTTTGTCTGGATTCCCAATAAGTTATTCAGCTCCTTCATCATTTCTGCCGCAAACTGCACTCCTCTATCTGATATAATGCTTTCTGGAAGTCTATGTAACTTCCATATGTGATCTTGGAACAGCTTTGTGAGTCCTTCTGCTGATGTTTTCTCTGTTGTGGCTATAAAATATACCATTTTGCTAAAGTGGTTGCACACTACCAGAATAGCATTATATCCCTGGGCTAATAGCAGCTTGGTGATGAAATCTGCCAAGATGTAGCTTCATGGCTTTTCTGGGATTGCATTGGGCATCAGTCTTCCCACTGGTACTTTGCTTCGATTCTTGTACCTTTGACATGCATCGCATCTATCCACATACCTCTCTATCTCCTTTGTTACTCCTGGCCACCAGTAATTCCTGGTGACCAACTCTACTGTCTTCCATCTCCCTCCATGTTCTCCTACTGGGGTGTTGTGGTGCAAGCATATTATCTCCCCTCTGAGTTCCCCTTCTGGTACATATATCTTCCCTTCTTTCATTACTATCCCATTCTCTATTTCCTATTCTTTGTTTTTCAGTGTCTTTATTCCTGCCCTTTTCAGCTCTTCTACCGCTTTTACTACCCTTTCATCCCCTTCCTGCACCCTTTTAATTCTTTCTTTTAGGTCTTCTTCCTCTACCATTGTTTCGGCTCCCCTAATCCATTCTGGTTTTATCAGTTTCTGGTCCTCGTTGTCCTTTTCCACTCCCTCCTGCCAGTTGGATCTCCTGCTTAGTCTATCTGCCTTCCCCATGCTCTTTCTTGGAATGTGTTTTATTGTAAAATTAAATCATGATAGGTATAGGGCCCATCTTGCTTGTCTATGGTTTAATTTTTGGCTTGTCATAAAATACTGGAGGTTCTTATGGTCTGTCCAGATTTCAAATTTAAGTTTCACTTCCTCCAAGTAGTGCCTCCATGCTTCTAGACACCTAATAACTGCCAGCATCTCTTTATCATGAATTTTGTAATTTTGCTCTGTAGCGTTCAATGATTTCAAGATGAAGGCCACCGGTCTCCACTTTCTATCCTCACACTTTGTTGACAATACTCCCCCCATTGCGTAGTCTGAAGCATCCGCCTCCACTCTTATCTCCCTATTAATATCTGGAATGGCTAAGATAGGTTCTGTGGTGAATACCACCTTAAGCCTTTCAAACACCTCCTTCTGTTCCCCTTTCCATTTCCATTTCTGCTCCTTCCTGACCAGCACATGCAGTGGTGCTGCTATCCTAGCAAAATCTTTTATAAATCTTCTGTAATAATTGGCGAGGCCTAAAAACTTCTATACTTCCTTGACGTTTTGGGGTACTGGCCAGTTTAGTACTCCCCCCACTTTTTCCTTCTGCATTTCCACCCCTCTTGGACCAATTACTACTCCCAGAAATTCTACCTCTCTTACTTTCCATTTATACTTTTCGGGCTTTACAAATAGGCCGTTTTCCTCTAACCTTTTTAGTACCTCCTCCACTAACTCATCGTATCCTTCTTCAGTGTCTGTGGCTACCAGGATGTCATTAATAAATGTTGCCGTGTCTCTCTGGTTTATGAGATCTCTGAATAGATCATTTATCATTGTTTGGAAGGTAGCGGGAGAGTTTGTTAACCTGAAGTACATGACTGTGGGCTTATAAGCTCCAATATACATTGTAAATGCTGCCTTCCACTCATCTCCCTCTTTGATCCTGATGTTATTGTACCTCCACCTCAGGTCCAACTTTGTAAATACCTTTCTCTTTCCTACCCCATCCAGTATATCTGCAATGAGGGGTAAGGGATACCCATTCTTTATCGTCCACTGATTTATGTGTCAATAGTCCTGTACCATTCTCTATATGCCATCCTTCTTTGCTACAAAGTGTACTGATGATATTTGGGGTAACTTGGAAGAGCAGATGTATCCTTTCCTTAGCTGGTCTTCTACAAATGCTTGCACCTTCTTTCTTTCCTCCCTGAACAGTGAGTATACCTTTCCCTTTTTTGGTGTAAATCCTTCCTTCAACTCTATAGCATGGTCCCAGGTTTTTCGTACTGGCATTCTTTCCAACTTCTTTTTTCCGAATACCTTCCCCCATCTCCAAAACCTTTTAGACACCAGTTTTTTCAATGTTTCTTTATCCTCATCCCTCTCCACTTTCTTTACTTTCTTTCTCTTCTCTTCTTGCTTTCTCTTTCCATATATAGGTGGACAGTGCGTCATTTCTATCTCTCCTTTCTCCCAATCTATTTCTGGGTTATGGGCTGCTAGCCATGGCATTCCCAGTATTACCTCTGTTTTTCCTAAATTACATACATCCATTCTTGCCCTCTCTACATGTCCTTTGAAGAACATATTGCACTCTACCTGGTGCATTATGGCTCCCCCTGCATTTACTGTTCCATCTACATTTCTAACTATCAGCGGTTTCTTTAGCTTCTCCATTTTAAACCCCTTTTCTCTAGCAAAGGTTGTATCCATGAATAGGCCTGTTGCCCCACTATCTAGCAGTGCTCTTACTGCTACCCCTTTGTGGTTTTCCAGCTTTTCTAACCCCACCTTCATCCAAACTTCTCTTAGTGGTCGTAGAGTGTACCGTACATCTCTTACTCTCTCAGTTGTATTGGTGCAATTGAATTTATTTTCCAGCTTTTCTGGGTACAATACACTGTACAGATTATTGGAGGCTAGCTGAAAGCTTACTGTTCTCCATTTTCTTTTGCTGACTCCTGCAGTGTTTCCACTACTCTTCCTTTATGCCTTTCCCAACAATTTTTGGCCATGTGGTTCCACTTCCCACACACGTAGCATGTCCTGTCTCCTTCTCTTCCTCTATCTATATCCATTGCATTTGGGTCTTTCCTTGGACCCACTTGAGTTCCCCCTCTATTGAACGTATTTCCTCTCCCTCTTCCTCTGTACCCTCCTTCTGTTCTCCATGTTATTTGCCCCCCTCTTCCCCCATATAATCCCCCCCCTCTAGGCTACGCATTTCCCCCTGGGTGTGCCATATTCCTCCCCAATACTCTCTCTTTTGCCCTGCTCTGTCTCTGGTTTCTATCTAGTCTCACCACCCTTTCTTGCCACTCTCCAATGGTGGTTGGCGGTTCCTCTGCTTCAGCTAACTTCCTCCTGATGGCCCTGTTTAGTTCTTGTTTAAATTCTTTGATGAGGGGTCTTCCCTCATAGCCACTCCCCCTAGCAACTTTTTTGAATTCCTGCACATATTTGTCGCAGGTTCTCCCTCCTTGCTCAATCATTCTTAGTTGTTCTATCTTCTTCTTCTCTTCTGATGTCTCCCCAAAATCGTTCCTTATTGTTGTAAACAGTTGCTCCACTGATTCCACCTCTATGTAGTGACTTAGCCTGAGATGACTTAACTACCCTCCTGGTCTGAGTTGACAAGGAGAACTCAATGGAGTTCTCATTAAATTTCCTATACTACTTATACAACTACTGTATGGTCTGTGCACTATCTTCCCATGGTCTCCATGTGACCTAGTCATGTGACATCACCTGACTGTGACTCATAACCCTGTGACTTTGTGACACTTAGTCATATGATACTTTCTCGCACTCCATCCCTATATAGTAAGTCCAGAAAAAGAAAAGAAAGAAATAACTTTGTCCATTTTGTCAAGTCATGACACTACCCTCCTCTTAAGTTTCCTCGTTCCGAGGAGTTCTTTATAACTCATAGTATAGGTCCACCATGTTACCCATCTCCTCGTCATCTTCTTCTGTCCACTCTTTGATTCCTGAGCTTTTCTGCTCAATTTCTTCTTCTTCCTCTTTTATTGTTTCCATGGTTCTTTGCTCTCTTGTCTTTCCTTCTTTCCATCTTCTCTAGTTTCTTTCTAACCTTGCCCAGTATTCTTCATCATACCTTTTGTCCAACTATCTAAACAACCTTTTTGCTGTAAATTGTTCTGGTAGTTCTCCCCTTCTGAATGTTTCTTCCTCCCTCTCTTGCTATCTTACATCTTCTATGTCTCGTCAGTATTCCTTTTTATATTCTTCGACTGCTTCTTTTGCATTTTCCAGGTTTTCTCTTTCTTCCCAAGTATCTGATTCTGCCATGAATCCCTTCCATTGTACCAGGTACTTATCCTTTCCTTATATCTGCCGTTTGTTTAGGATTCTCTCTACTTTCCACTCCTCTTCTCCCTTGATTACCACTGGATCTGGTTGCCCCTTTCTCTGCCCCTCTACCTGCCCTACATATCTTTGTATTTTACTAACATTAACTACCAAGTGTATTTTTACTGTACTAGGTAGTTCTAATTCTACTGCGTTTGGTGATACAATCTTCTTTATTCTGTAAGGGCCTACAAATCTTTCTGTCAATTTTTCTGTTCTCCTTCTGACCATCTGGTATTTCAGATCCTTAGTGCTTAGTATTACTAAGTCTCCTACTTTATATTTGTCGACTTCTGCTCTCTTTCTATCTGCATACTTCTTCATCTCCTCTTGTGCTTTTCCCAGCGCTGCCTTTGCTTCCTCTTAGATTTCTTTCATTTTTATCATGAATTTCTCTGCTCTTTCATATTTCCCCTTCCTTCTCATTTCAAACCCCATTCTAGGATCTTGTCCATAATTTGTTTGCCTTGAAGGACAACACTCTAGTACTTGAGTGCGTTTTGTTATTATAGGCAAACTCTGCTGTTTCTAACCAGTCAGGCCACTGCTCCTGCCTGTGGTTGATAAACATTCTTAAGTACTGTTCCAGTTCTTGGTTAACCCTCTCTGTTTGTCCATCGGTTTGAGAGTGGGTCGCCGTTGATAATTTACTCTCAATCCCTAACATCCTATTCAACTCCCTCATTAGTCCTGCTGTGAATTGGGGTCCCTTGTCTGAGATGATGCTCTTGGGTAACCCATGCAGCTTCCACACACTATCTCTAAACAACCTAGCTAGCCCTTCTGCTGATGTCTTCTCTGTAGTAGGGATAAAATGGACTATTTTTGTCAATCTGTCTACTACTACCAGGATCAAGTCATATCCCTGTGCTATTGGCAGCTTGGTGATAAAGTCTGCCAATATATGCATCCAAGGCTTTTCTGGTATTGAGTTGGGCATTAATTTACCTGCTGGCTGTTCTGTGCAGTTTTTGTTTCTCTGGCAGGAGTCACATCCTTCCATATATTGTTTCACCTCCCTAGTTACTCCTGGCCACCAGAAGTTTTGAGTGACTAACTCCACTGTCTTCCACTGTCCTCCATGTCCTCCCACTGGTGTATCGTGGTACAGTCTGATTATTTCTGCTCTTAACATATCGTCTTTTGGCACATACACCTTTCCTTCCTTGTACATTATGCTGTCTACTTCCCTCCACTCTTCGTCTCTTAACACCTTTACTCCCACTCATTTCATTTCCTCTACTGCTTTGACTACTTTATCATCCTTCACCTTTGACTTTCTTACTTTCTCCAACAAATCCACCCCTTCTACAATTACTTCTACCTTCTCTGTCCTTCTGTTTTCTAACCATTCCTTCTTTACCAACATTTCATCCTTATTGTTTCTTTCCACTCCAATTTCCCAGTCCAGCCTCCTGCTCAGACTGTCTGCTTTTTCCATCTTTGCTCCAGGAATGTGCTTTAACACAAAATCGAATCTTGATAGGTACAGCGCCCATCTGGCTTGTCGTCTATTCAATTTTTGTACTTTCATAAAGTATTCAAGATTTTTGTGGTCTGTCCAAATCTCAAATTTTATTGTCATTCCTTCCAGGAAGTGCCTCCATGCTTCTAAATATCTAACAGCCACTAGCATCTCCTTGTCATGTATCTCGTAATTTCTTTCTGTATCACTGAGAGACTTGGAGATGAAAGCAACTGGCCTCCACATTTCATCTGAGCACTTCATTGATAGTACTCCTCCAGTAGCATAATTTGATGCATCAGCCTCTACTCTAAATTCCTTGTCTAAGTCTGGCGCCACTAATACTGGTTTTGTTATGAACACCCTTTTGAGTTCATCAAATGCTTTCTGCTGTTCTACTCCCCACTGCCACTTTACATCCTTCCTTGTCAGCACATTCATTGGCCTAGCTACTCGAGCAAAGTCCTTAATAAACCTCCTGTAATAATTTGCAAGACCTAAAAATTTCCTGATGTCTTTCACATTTCTTGGTTCTGGTCAACTCAGCACCCCATCTACCTTTTCTTTCTCCATTTCTATTCCGCTGGGTCCTATGACTACACCCAGGAATCCAATCTTCCTTACTTTCCATACACACTTCTCTGGTTTGACATACAAGTCATTCTCTTCCAACCTTCTCAGGACCTCCTCTACTATCTCATTGTATCCCTCCTCTGTTTCTGTCCCGACTAGTATATCATCCACAAATACTGCTACTTTTCCTTTATTGATTATGTTTCTCAGGATCTCGTTCATCATCACTTGGAATGTAGCTGGTAAATTTGTCATCCCAAAAAACATAACAGTTAGCTCAAAGGATCCAACATGCATGGTGAATGCTCCTTTCCACTCATCCCCCTCCTTTATCCTCACATTGTTAAAGCTCTATTGTAAGTCCATCTTGGTAAATACTTTTTTACTCCCCATGTTGTTGATTAGATCTGTAATTAATGGCAGAGGGTAATTATTCTTTATGGTTTGTTCATTTAGACTATGATAGTCCATAACTATCCTCTTCTTCCTGTCTTTCTTTCCTACAAAGAAAACTGGTGACATCTGAGGGGACTTTGATGGTCTAATATACCCCTTTCTTAACTGGTCATCCACAAATTTCTGAACTTCCTCCCTCTCATCTTTGGAAAGAGGATAGATCCTTCCTTTTTGTGGTTTAAATATCTCCTTGAGATCTATGGCATGATCCCAGATTTTCCTTGTTGGCATCCTTTCTGACTCAATTTTCCCAAATACTTTTCTCCACTTTAGGAATCTCTTGGAAACCATCTTGTCAACCTTCCTGTGATCCACTTCAAGCTCCTCCTCCCTTCCCCAATCTTCCTTATCATCTACTGTCCATCTCACCATCCTTTCTTCCTCTAGGGTTGTCACTCTTTTTCCTTTCTCAACTCCCCTTGGTCTTGTCCTACCATATAAAGGTGGGCATCTCGTCATCTTGACCTCCCCTGTTTCCCAATTAATTTCTGGGTTGTGGGCTTGCAACCACAGCATCCCCAATATCACGTCTGTCTTTCCTAAATCACACACGTCCATCCTCATCCTTTCTACATGACCCTTGTAGTACATGTTTACTTCTACTTGGTGTGTGATAGCTTTTCCACTATTGTCCATCCCATCTACATTTCTGACTGCTATTGGTCTTTCTAGTTTCTGCAGTCTAAACCTATGTTTTGCTGCCATTTTCTTATCCATAAACATTCCTGTCACACCACTATCCAGGAGTGCTTTCACCGTTATACCTTCATGTATGTCTACCTTTTCTACCCCAATATTCAACTATACTTCTCTCAACATTTTGAAGGTTTGTCTGACCTCCCTCTGTCTATCTTCTTCTTTTGCTGTGCCTTCCAGGGCTCCTGCCCATGTGCCGTTCTGCTGTGCCTTTCCCTTTCTGGAGTGTACTGCTTCTGTCTTCCTCCTTTTCTGACATCCATACCACTTTTGCCTATCTGGAATCACTCCCTGTCCCCTATTCTCTTCCACCTGGTATCCTTTCTGTCCACACCTTTCACACTCCACATACAACACTACCACCTCCTTTGTATACCACCCCAACTCTAATAGACAAGCCTCATCCAGGATATCCTCTCCACAGTGCTTCTGTGCCTTCTGTCGTAGGACGTGCACCAGACTCCTCTTCCATTCCTTTTGCTACGCCTTTTGTGGCCTGGCCACACGCTCCACCTCTCCCACTACTCGCAACTCCTTTCCTCCTTTCCAAAGGGGACACTCTCTGTACTTGTGTCCTTCCTTTCCACACTTGAAACACTCTACTCTCACTGTCTCCTGCTTCCTTATTGTCGTCTCTCTCACATCACAATGCATTACTCTACTTGACAACACCTCAAATTTATTTTGGGGCACAGTTCCCCTCTTCTCTTCTCTGTCTCTATTCCTGCAATTTTGGGCCAGGTGCCCAAACCCTTTGCAACTCCAACATTCTCATTCTTTCTTTCCTTCCAATTTTGCCCTTAACAAAGCGAGGGCATGCTTTTGTTTGAGCAAGTTGCTCATTAGTGAATTGTATTGTTGCAAAGACATGGTGCTACATCTCTGCAAAGGTACAGAGGTAATGTTGGTTCTTGCTAGTTACAACTATGTCTGCTGGGGCGCAAGATCTTCACCCAGCCAGAGTCCTACTGCTCTACTAGCTACTGTCCTAATACTAGGGTTAGACTATCACCCAACGGATGGGATCCCTAACCTAAACACCTTCTTAAAAATGCAGCGTTAATCTTTTGCATAGACAGATGACAATGCACCTGTAACATGAAGTTTATAGTATGAAAGGAATACAGGTAACTATCCAGCCCACTCGATTGTAAGGTCAGGTCTTAGTAGTGATACCCAAGCTTGGTACCATACCTCCACCTGCAGTCTCTAACTGACTGCAAAGTCCCCTTTACAGCTAGGGCCTGCTATCCAAGAAGCTTGAGAGTGCCGTGCCCCCTAGTGAGGAAGAGTGTGAAATGAGTATGATAGGGGAATCACTCGCAGGGCCGGTATGAAGCCAACTACACCCTTGAATGATTTTGAGCAGGGTTCGAGGTGAACAGTGCTCAGATGTGGTTATCGAGTTCTGGTGTAGTGACTTAGCCCGAGATGACTTAACTACCCTCCTGGTCTGAGTTGACAAGGAAAACTTGATGGAGTTCTCATTAAATTTTCTACACTACTTATACAACTACTATATGGTCTGTGCACTATCTTCCCATGGTCTCCATGTGACCTAGTCATGTGACATCACCTGACTGTGACTCATAACCCTGTGACTTTGTGACACTTAGTCACATGATACTTTCTTGCACTCCATCCCTATGTAGTAAGTCCAGAAAAAGAAAAGAAAGAAATAACTTTGTCCATTTTGTCAAGTCATGACACTCTAACTCTCCCTTGGCCAGCTCATCCAACAAGTTATCCTTCCATGCCTCTGCTATTCCTCC
>Ga0153981_1000526_pt1 | contig 10182 bp, 10 predicted proteins | sample TSGA065MetaG_FD_104714 | JGI IMG/M metagenome (GOLD analysis project Ga0153981, IMG submission 104714) | Attine ant fungus gardens microbial communities from Georgia, USA - TSGA065 MetaG | ecosystem: Host-associated > Fungi > Mycelium > Unclassified | place: USA: Georgia, Magnolia Springs State...
CCAAACGCTATATCAGCGAATGTGAAGAGCGCTACGGCGTCGATGAAGTCGAACGGTTGCTCGACTCCTGCCATGCGCTGATGAATTATGGCGTGGACCGCTATAAACGCCCGCAGAAGATTTCTTTGCAGGAAGAACTGGCGCGGCAGAAAAGTCGTGAAGAATATCTGCAAAGTCAGGTGAATTCGCTGTGGAAAACGCTGCCGCGCAAAGACAGCGTGGATGCCCCTGAACAGGCGCGCCGCTTCCCTTCTGAGCCACAGGAAAACCTGCTGTATTTCATGGAGAAAAACGCGCCACTGCTTGAATCCTGGCAACGGGAAATCTTGCGCATTGTGCGTAAAATCAGCCAGTATTTCTATCCGCAAAAACAGACTCAGGTGATGAACGAAGGCTGGGCGACGTTCTGGCACTACACCATTTTGAATCATCTGTATGACGAAGGAAAAGTCTCGGATCGTTTCATTCTGGAGTTTCTGCACAGCCACACCAATGTAGTGTATCAGCCGCCGTATAACAGCCCGTATTACAGCGGGATCAATCCGTATGCGCTCGGCTTCGCGATGTTCCAGGATATCAAACGTATCTGTCAGGAACCGACCGAAGAAGATCGTTACTGGTTCCCGGATATTGCCGGTTCAGACTGGCTGACGACGCTGCATTTCGCGATGCGGGACTTCAAAGATGAAAGCTTTATCAGCCAGTTTCTGTCGCCGAAAGTGATGCGTGATTTCCGGTTATTTACCGTGCTGGATGACGACCATAATAACTATCTGGAAATCGCAGCGATCCATAATGAGGAGGGTTATCGCGCCATCCGTCAGGAACTGTCGGCGCAGTACAACCTGAGTAACCACGAACCAAACATTCAGGTCTGGAATGTCGATCTGCGCGGTGACCGTTCGCTGACGCTGCGCTATATCCCACAAGACCGCGCGCCGCTGGACAAGAGCCGTCGTGAAGTGATGAAACACGTTCACCGGCTGTGGGGCTTCGATGTGTTTATCGAGCAACTCAACGAAGACGGCAGCGTGGAACTGCTGGAACGTTGCCCGCCGCGGCCAACGCCGCTCTGACCGGCGTACCGTTCAGAGCAGGCAAGTTCAGGCATTAAAAAAGGGCGCTAAGCGCCCTTTCTCATTTCAGCAGAACCCGTAAAAATCAGCGTTTCTGTTCAGTCAGATCACCCGGCATTGTACCCTGCATGCTGTGCCAGATCTCACCACTCTGACGGCCATAATTACGCACGCAATCCACAATCTGCTCGTAGCTTTTTTCGTGGCAGATGTCAGACAGCTTTTTATAGAAAGTGATCGCCAGTTTGCGTGCTTCAGGATTGGAGAAGTAATAGCGTCCGACGCGGGTATACAATCCGCGTAACCCGTTAATGATCAGACCGTAAATCGGATTGCCGGACGCAAAGGCCAGACCGCGGAAAATACCGTAATCCAGCGCGGTAAAAGCTTCGGCCTGATCTTCCACTTCGGCCGCTTTCGCCAGCACCTTTTGTGTTTCTTCGGGATTCGTTCGCATCGCTTTGCGGATGAAAATGGTCGCGATATTGGTACGCACAGACAGAAGATTGTCGATGAGCTGCGGAACGCTATCGTGATCAAGTCGTGCCAGCGTTTCCAGAATATTCAGCCCCGAAGTTTCCCAGAAGTTGTTCACTTTCGTCGGTTTACCGTGCTGAATGGTCAGCCAGCCATCACGGGCAAGACGTTGTAAAACCTCACGTAATGTGGTTCGGGTTACGCCAATGAGTTCTGAAAGTTCCCGCTCCGCAGGCAAGATTGAACCCGGCGGAAACCGGCTGTTCCAGATACTTTCGATGATGTACTCTTCGGCAAAACCGGCAGGACTTTGTGCCTTAATAACCATGTGTTTGTCGTTCCGTGTGAGGCATTTATCAGGGATATAGTTGAGCTCATCATACCAGATGAAAATCAGCGGTTATAGCGCCCGGACGGAACTAATGTTGAAACTGTGCAGGGGTTGGCAGAATTTCCCTTTTTTTAAGGACTTAATATTACCCCGCTGCAGGAGAAAATTTTTCACCGGAGTATTACACTGTTCTATCTTTCTGATACCGCAGCAAAATAACCCTAAAGGACCGCTGGGAATTATGGATACAACTTTCCGCCACGCATTTATTAAAAACTTTCTCGGGCAATCCCCTGGCTGGTACAAAATAGCCATTCTGGCCTTTCTGATTATTAACCCGCTGGTGTTCTTTCTGGTCAGTCCTTTCTTAGCGGGCTGGTTACTGATGATCGAATTCATCTTCACGCTCGGCATGGCGCTCAAATGCTATCCGCTGCAACCGGGCGGCTTGCTGGCCATTGAAGCCGTGATGATAGGTATGACAAGTGCTGAAAGAGTTCGCGAAGAAGTGGCGGGCAATCTGGAAGTGATTTTGCTGCTGATTTTCATGGTCGCCGGTATCTACTTTATGAAGCAGCTGCTTCTGACAGTTTTCACCAAACTCCTGCTGAATCTGCGCAATAAAATCGCCCTCTCGCTTGCGTTTTGTTTCGCCGCCGCTTTCCTTTCTGCCTTCCTGGATGCGCTGACGGTCATTGCCGTGGTCATCAGCGTTTCCGTAGGTTTCTATTCGATTTATCACAACGTCGCGTCCGCTCAGGGCGGAAATGCCGAAACCAGCGGCGTTCTGGAACAGTTCCGCGCCTTTTTACGCAGCCTGATGATGCATGCCGGCGTCGGCACCGCGCTGGGCGGCGTCATGACGATGGTCGGCGAGCCACAGAACCTGATCATCGCGAAAGCCGCCGGATGGCAGTTTACTGATTTTCTGATCCGCATGTCACCGGTCAGCGTGCCGGTGTTCATTTGCGGTTTTATCGTCTGCGCGCTGGTCGAACGTTTCCGCCTGTTTGGTTATGGCGCACGTTTGCCACAACCGGTCTTCGAGGTTCTCAAAAAGTACGACCAGAAAAACACCGAAAACAGCACCCGTCAGGAACGTATCAAACTGGCCGTGCAGGCGCTGATTGGCGTCTGGCTGATTATCGCGCTCGCGTTTCATCTGGCCGAAGTCGGGCTGATCGGGCTGTCCGTAATTATCTTCGCAACAGCATTTTGCGGCGTGACGGACGAACATGCGATCGGCAAAGCATTTCAGGATTCCCTGCCGTTTACCGCGCTACTGGTGGTATTTTTTGCGGTTGTCGCAGTGATTGTCGATCAGCACTTATTCAGCCCGATTGTGAATTTCGTTCTGCAATCTGCGCCAGCCAATCAGCTTTCGCTGTTCTATCTGTTCAACGGGTTGCTTTCTTCTGTTTCCGATAATGTCTTTGTCGGCACGGTCTATATCAATGAAGCGAAATCCGCGCTGGAAAACGGTGCCATTAATCTGCAACAGTTTGAGATGCTGGCGGTCGCCATTAATACCGGTACAAACCTGCCTTCCGTCGCGACACCAAATGGTCAGGCGGCATTTCTGTTCCTGCTGACGTCCGCCCTTGCGCCGCTGATCCGCCTTTCGTATGGCCGGATGGTATGGATGGCACTGCCTTACACAATAGTGATGACGCTCGCAGGTCTGCTTTGTGTGCAATTCCTTCTGCCGGGAATGACGCAGTGGTACACCGACATGGGATGGCTGACATTTTCCCCATTACATTGATCAGCACGAAGATAAGGTTGGTAATTCTGTGACTAAGCTCTGACTCAGAAAATAGCCGAATTTAAAGTCGAATTGTCCGATTTATATTAATTATTTATCGAATATTGATAGAGACAGGCTGGCAGCGGGGTCCAATTGGTTTACACTGCGTGTCAGTAGCTAACTGCAGGGAAAAAATTTCTATGTTGCAATATCTTAACCGTTGCTCGCAAGGCCGCGGTGCATGGCTTCTGATGGCTCTGACCGCTCTGGCGCTTGAGCTGGTTGCGTTGTATTTCCAACACGTGATGTTGCTGAAACCGTGCGTCATGTGTATCTACGAACGTTGTGCGCTGATGGGCATACTGGCTGCGGGTCTGGTGGGCGCAATAGCCCCGGCGACCTGGTTGCGTTACGCCGGTATCCTTATCTGGCTTTACAGCGCGTATGAAGGGATCCGCCTGTCATGGGAACATACCATGATTCAGTTGCACCCATCTCCGTTCGCCACCTGCGATTTTGCAGCCCGCTTCCCGACCTGGTTGCCACTGGACAAATGGTTCCCGTGGATGTTCATCGCCAGCGGTGATTGTGCTGAAAAACAGTGGGAGTTTCTGTCTCTGGGTATGCCTCAGTGGCTGGTTGTTATCTTCAGCGTCTTTATGATCATCGGGATCCTGGTGTTACTGGCCCAGTTCGTAAAACCAAAACGTCGTGATTTGTTCGGTCGTTAATTCCAGACATGTCGACGATAAAAGCGCCTCAGGGCGCTTTTTTTATGGCGTTTTTCAGCAGAAATTAAAACAGCTGCCGCACGAAAAAAGAGCGATAGTTGTAAAAACGTCAATGAGTTCTATGCTACGAGAGCTTATGCGCTCAACAGAGGAAGAGATATGGTGGTTAAAGGGTTTTCAAAGGGTTTCTTCATTATGATCCTTTTTATTGTGACATTGGCCTTCCTGGATGTATTAAGGCCTTATTATTCTTCCGTTCTATGGGCGATCATTCTGGCGGTAATTTTTAATCCGATGAAAAACCGGCTGAAGCAATTTATCGGTGACCGCAACGGCCTGATCTCACTGCTGACCGTGCTGATTATTTGTCTGATTGTTTTCACACCGCTGGCGATTATTACTTCTTCACTGGCCATAGAATTCAATACGGTTTACACCAAACTTCAGGGTAATGAATCGCAGCTGCCTACGCTGGTGTCTGACACCATTCACCATTTACCAAGATGGGCGCGCCATTTCCTTGCCGATCACAATTTAGACAGCACGGCTGAGATTCAGAAAAAACTTTCAGACGTCGCATTACAGGGAAGTCAGTATCTGGCGGGCAGCGTTTTCGTGATTGGTAAGAGCACGTTCGGCTTTGTTGTCGGTTTTGGCATCATGCTGTATATCCTGTTCTTCCTGATTAAAGACGGCGCGTATCTGGTCAATCTGACGCTGGAAGCCCTGCCGCTTTCCCGCCATGTGAAACATCATCTGTTCATGAAGTTTGCCGCCGTTTCACGCGCAACGGTGAAAGGCACGGTGGTGGTTGCGATCGTTCAGGGTGCGCTCGGCGGGCTGGCATTCTACATTGCAGGTATCGATGGCAGCCTGCTGTGGGGCGCGCTGATGGCGTTTCTGTCGATTATTCCTGCGGTCGGTTCGGCGATCATTTGGGTACCGGCGACGATCTACTTCTTCGCCTCAGGAATGTTGTGGCAGGCGATTTTCCTCATCGTCTTCTTCGTGGTGGTTATCGGCCTGGTCGATAATATTCTGCGTCCGCTGCTGGTCGGCAAAGACACCAAAATGCCGGATTATCTCATTCTGATCACCACGCTGGGCGGGATGGAAGTTTATGGTATCAACGGCTTTGTTATCGGTCCGCTGATTGCTGCCCTGTTCATCGCCTGCTGGAATATTCTTTCTGGGCGTGAGCATCAGAATAATACCGATATGATTGACGAAGACTTTATAGAAGAAGGGAAAAACCACCCGGACGCGGATAAAACCGCATCGTAAACGACTACCGGTTTACCCCTATCAGTGAGCGGCCTGTGTGGTCGCTCATTTTTTTCAAATTTCATTATGAAGATTTTCGAACCTGGCGTAGAAATGTGGAGGCGATTCAACATTTGTCTCTGAAGGGGTAGCAATGAAAAATATTATCTTAAGCATGGTCGCAAAGATTTCCCGGATGGAGGTGGATGCAAAGCAGCTGACCGCACAGGTTGAGGCTCAGTCGCTTTTGCTGAGTGCTGTTTTCCTTACCGTGGGCAAAAATGGCGGTCCGCAGGAAGCCATCGAAAGCGTGAACAAAGCGATCAATTCCGTGCTGGATTCCGCAGATGATGTGCTTAAATCGGATGCCACACTTTTGTTTGAACAATTCCAGGCGCTGATTGAAATTACGCGACTGATCGATAAAGCCGATCCGGAACTGGATGCGGAAGCGCTGAATGCATTAAATGGCGTCAGACCCGATTCAGAAATATAAAAATGAATGTATGATAGGAATTACGCCCTGGCGGTCGCCGGGGCTTTTTTATGTCTAAAATCAGAGGTGATAGCAAATATGGGGTTAGAACGTTTAAACAAACTCCCCGTTTGGGCCGTTTGGGTAATCTGCGTGACAGCCTGTGTCGCGTTCTGGGTTATTGCAGGAATGGTAGTCTACGGAATTTTCAAGTAAATCATTGCATCCCGGTTACGCGGGAGAGGCAGGGAATCAGAAGGATTTTGAACTCCACGTAGCGGGCCATACCCCGTCTCTGCCCCACACTCTCATGCCTGAAATCCTTTCTTATTTCCTATCAGCGGGTTATCTCGCCCAGCTTGGCTTATTCATAATGTGATCCTGCCAGTCTTCCACATCGTCTTCGCGAACCGCGATATAACGAACGGAGATTTGTGCGGTGTGCATCGCTGATTTAGAGGCTTTATTCAGCAGCGGATGCCACGGCAGCAGCGGGCGCCCTTCGCCAATCAGACGATAAGCACACGTCGGCGGCAGCCAGTCAAAGGTGGTCAGATTTTCGCGGGTCAGCTTGATGCAGTCTTCTTCAAGCGTAAAACGACGCTCGTAGTTACGGCACTGACAGGATTTGATATTGAGCTGGTTACAGGCAACGTTGGTGAAGTAAATTTCTTCGGTATCTTCATCAATCAGCTTATGTAAGCAGCATTGTCCGCAGCCGTCGCACAATGCTTCCCATTCTTCGTCAGTCATTTCAGACAGCGTTTTTTGCTGCCAAAAAGCGGGTTCAGTCATAATGTGCATCCGGTATAAATAAAATGAGGGTGCTTATATAGACGCTTTAGCCTGCAGATGCAAGTAAAGCCGCCGGAAAGCTGCTCCGGCGGAGAGAGGGTTTGTTTCAGATCACGCGGGTTGAAACAGACTTACCATTAAGTGTAGCTACAATTTCGTCACCCGCTTTCAGCGGCCCGACGCCTTGCGGCGTGCCGGTCAGAATGATATCGCCCGCGCGCAGCGTGAAATAACGGCTCATGTAAGCAATCAGCGGCAACAGCGGCGTCAGCATGTTACGGGTATTGCCTTCCTGCCGTGTTTCACCGTTAACGAACAGCTGCAAATCAGCCTGCTGCGCATCACCAAATTCACTCACCGGAATAAATCCGCTGATAGGGCAGGAACCGTCGAAGCCTTTGGCTTTTTCCCACGGCTGCCCCGCCGCTTTGAATTTCGTCTGCAAATCACGCAGCGTTAAATCCAGCGCCAGCGCATAACCGGCGATAGCATTGGCAACGCGATCTTCCGTGGCTTGTTTGAGCGGCGTGCCGATTAGCACGGCCAGCTCAACTTCGTGATGTACCGCACCCAGATCTTTCGGAATCGCGAGCGGCTGACGGATATCACACAGCGCCGTTTCCGGTTTGATAAACACCACCGGTTCGGCGGAAATCTGACTGCCCATTTCTTTGATGTGATCGGCATAGTTATTGCCCACACACACGACTTTGTTCACCGGGAAATCCAGTAACGCGCCATGCCAGTCTCTGTGTTGATACATACAGCCACTCCTTTTGGAAAAATCAGCCGCTGAACGGATTACGCGGGGCTGGCGCTAACGGTACGGAAGGCGCAGAGGTGGCCGCCGGTGCGGTTTCACCTGAAATAACCGGCGCCTGCGAACCCATAATGCCATCCGCCATCATTCCGATACTCAGTGCGAAATAGGTTGAACGGTTCCAGTGCATAATCGTACGGAAGTTATCGTAAACCAGGAATGCGCGCCCTTGCGTATCATCTGGTGTGATAATCCATGCGCGGGTTGCCGCAGATGCCAGCGGGCTACCGTCTACCTGCGTGATACCCATTTGCTGCCAATAGGTAGCCGGATGCATCTGGTTGTTTTTCAGGCCCGCCAGACTGCCGTCAAAGCCTGCTGGCAATTTCACTTCCTGCCCCCAGCCCTGATCGCGTTTCCAGCCTTCTTTCGACAGATAATTCGCGGTAGATGCAAAGACATCATCGGTATTTTTCCAGATGTCGATTTTGCCGTCGCCATTGCCATCCGCACCGTAATTCAGATAGGACGTCGGCATAAACTGCGACTGCCCCATTGCGCCAGCCCAGGAGCCTTTCATCATATCGCTGGTGGCATGACCGGAATCGACAATTTTCAAAGCAGCCATAAATTCTTTGGTGAAGAACGCTTCACGACGGCCCTCGAAGGCCAGCGTTGCCAGCGCGGAGAACACATCTTCCTTGCCCTGGATTTTGCCGAAGCTACTTTCCATCGCCCACAGGGCCACGATGTATTGCGGCTGAACGCCGTAACGGTCGCTGACCTGCTGGAGCGCGGGCAAATTATTCTGATATTGGGTCTGGCCCTGTTTGATTTTCCACTCTGGCAAGACACGGGTCAGATAATCATCAAGCGTGATTTTCTTTTCCAGCTGGTTGCGATCGGAGTTAATCACGCGGTCAACAAAATGGATGTTCGCGAAAGTGGCGTCGATTGTTTGCTGGCTGATGCCCTGCGCCAGAGCCTGCGCTTTCAGTTTTTCAACATAAGCGGGAAACTCTGCGGGGTCTCTTCCCTGTTCGGCCAGCGATGTTTTACCGGGCGTCGCAGCCGGCGCGGCGGCTGAAGGTTGTGTCGTTGCCGCAGTCTGCGGCGTGTTTTGTCCTGAGGTTGCCTTCTGCGCTGCACAACCGCTGAGGATAATCAGCGGTGTTAACACGGCCAGTGCCGACAATTTCATCAAATTCTTCCTTATCACATCTGCAATTGAATCATCGCTGTAAGCTTTGAGTACTCCAGCGATGATTGCAAGTCATGACGTCCGAAAGTGCGTGAAATGCCGAAACAAATGTCAGGAATACGTTATTTACTGGCGTCAGTCAGATGAATATTCAATAAACTTTCGACCGGCGGTGGAACCTGCAGATAATAACCCTGCTCTTCGAGAGCCTGACGCACTTTTGAAATATCCGCAGACGCTAATTTTTCACGTCCGGTCAGATTGAGCATCATTGAGAACTGCGGCACGCCAAAACCTTTGAGTAATTCTTCAGGTACACGAGAGAAATCGTCTTTTTTTTCGACATACAGATAAGTCTGGTCACGTTTAGTACTTCTATAGATCACACAAAGCATTTTTTTAACTCTATTTTATTGAAACGGTGGCTTGCCTAGATATAACTGTAACTATAACATGCTTAACGTACATCGGAATATCGCCCCCCGAGTGGTATTCCGGGGATTTAGAGTTGCTGAGACTGAGTCAGGATAGATGTCACAATCGCCAATAGAACTAAAAGGCAGCAGTTTTACCTTATCGGTTGTTCATTTACATAGTTCACAACCGGAGGTTATTTATCAGGCATTACAGGAAAAAGTGGAGCAAGCTCCGGCCTTTTTAAAAAATGCCCCTGTTGTTATCAACGTTGCCTCGCTAAGCGGCGAAGCAAACTGGAAAGACATTCAACAGGCTGTCGCTTCTGCAGGTTTTCGCGTTGTGGGCATCAGTGGTTGTAAAGACGAAGGGCAGAAACGCGCACTTTCCCGCACCGGTTTGCCGTTGCTGAGTGAAGGCCGTGCACAGCGCATCGCCGCAGAACCACCGGTTCCTGTCGTGCCCGACAATGCTCCGGCGAAAACCCGCATTGTCAGTTCTCCAGTCAGATCCGGCCAACAAATTTACGCCCGTAACAGCGACCTCATCGTGACCAGTAGTGTCAGCGCAGGTGCGGAACTGATTGCCGATGGCAATATCCACATCTACGGTATGATGCGAGGAAGAGCGCTGGCTGGTGCAGCAGGTGATGCAAATTGTCAGATTTTTTGCACCCATTTAGGCGCTGAACTAGTCTCTATCGCAGGGCAATACTGGCTGAGTGATCAAATCCCGACCGATTATCTCGGTCAGGCCGCGCGTCTCAGCCTGATAAATAATGTGTTAACCATACAACCTTTAAACTAAGCCCTTTCGACAAGGAATCCATTCATGGCACGCATCATAGTTGTTACATCGGGTAAAGGGGGCGTTGGCAAGACCACTTCAAGCGCGGCCATTGCTACCGGTTTA
>Ga0153981_1000536_pt1 | contig 10080 bp, 8 predicted proteins | sample TSGA065MetaG_FD_104714 | JGI IMG/M metagenome (GOLD analysis project Ga0153981, IMG submission 104714) | Attine ant fungus gardens microbial communities from Georgia, USA - TSGA065 MetaG | ecosystem: Host-associated > Fungi > Mycelium > Unclassified | place: USA: Georgia, Magnolia Springs State...
CCTGTGACCAGAAATCTGCGGATACCTGCTTACCAAACTTCATTTTCATTTATTTTTTCATTACTAACCACTTTGGGTCAGTGGCAAGGGTCAGATTGTAAGTAGTCAAATTGTAAGTACATCCTGGCCTGCGTAGTGACTACTTGAGCTGTAGGTCTATACAAACACCAGTCCATGGTGTGATCGACATTTCCCTCCCATGCGACACAGAGTTTGGTGATGTTTCATTGGTCTGAAGACGACAAGATATCGGTTATATAAAAGTATCAACTTTGAATCTCTTATCTCTCTCTCTCTCTTTCTTTCCTGCACCGTCCTCTTCTGTTTTTCGGGCTTATTTGCTTACGAATTGAATTTGAGTACCCGGGTATAGGCTGAATGCCGGAAATTACCAAATAAGGGCAGTATACGAGCTTTTTTCTCTGTGCCGTTTGTCCTCGACATGTACGAGGGCAATGATTTTCTCAACACCCAACTATACATTCACGATGTTGTAGACCACACTGGTCAGGCCATTGCTGATGGCCTTCCTTTGAGTCATTCTTCTGCTGATGTGGCCATCGACACCAATATTGCACCCTTCCTTGCAGACGAACCTGTGATTGTTTGCTGTTATGATCACGAACTATGTTTTACTGACTTTGGTTAGCCATCTCCCTCTACAACGGTGTACAATTCCCCATCGTCACTGCTCTCCACATCGTCTAAAAGTGGATTCTCCAAGGGCTCGCTATCGTTTCTCGGCTTCAAGGGATTAGGTGCTACGAGTGCAACAAACTCGATAAGGCCAACCCGAGAATCTACCTCGACATCGACTACGCACTTTTCAGCACCCGAGCCAAAGCACCGATTATCTGATGATTCTGTACGAACTGCGACGTATTATACTCCTGGACCGACTTCACCTGACAAACAAACAGCACGAGAGCTCCGCAAGCGACCGTCCAAGTTCAGTCTTAATGGAATTCTCAAACGCCCAGGAAATAAACCTCGTCTCCCAAACTCCCAAGGCAACACTTCGTTACCCCCTCCTCTCCCAACTAGAATTGATCCCTTCTTCTTATACAATAATCCTGTAGAACCACCACATCCTCTTGCGCACCTTTCGACGCCTTCTATTTCCCCGAAAGACAAGAGGAAGGAAAGGAAGCAAAAGAAGGAGAGGCAGATTAGTGCGCCTGAGGTCCCTCAGAAAGACGTGTCTTTATATCCTCTTGATACCAACCTCGACAGCATGGATGGTATTGTTGACATTTCACGGGTGCCCATCTACCCAGTCAATTCCAACTCGTCAGGGAGTGCCTCCGCGTCATTCTCAGGATCTCACTACCATTCTCGACAGCAGCATCAGTGGCAACATGCCTACAGCTCTTCTGCCCTTGCCCTAAACAGTCCCCCCAAATTCAATGACCCATTCAATCCTTCTACTGATGACATCCCGACATTCGTTCCAGGTCCTTCCCATATCTCCCCTACTACCGTTGTTCCTCACACTACCATTGGACCTCACGGCAAGGACAAAGATTTGCAGAATGAACCTGACACACCAAGTGCAAATGACGGGACTTGGAAAGCACCTGAGAGCTGGGCTGTGATTGATGCACATGGGTTACAGAATGGGAAACTTGACATGACAGCACCTGAAGATTCAGATTCTGACGATGACGGTGGTGCTGCCAGAGCAAGAAGAGGTGGTACTTCAAGTGCCGTTGATTTACGAGCTATATCAAGTGGTGCCGATGGCTCATTGCATCCATCATCAATACATGCGGCCGAACCAATCAAACCTTTGAGGAAAGGAAAGGAGAGTGCTATGCCAGGTAATAGTGAATTGACTGTGCGCGTATACCGCCCAAATGAAAGATTTTATCATTTGGTTGCTGCCGACGTCAGTTTAACAGTTCATGATCTATTGCCTGCATTGCACAGGAGGATATTGACTGGTGATAACAAAACGAGTCGATTGTTTCTGAAGGAGCGGGGAAAGGGTGAGCGTATACATTGATTTCTATGTTAAGTGCTGACACTGCAAGAGAACGGATGCTGGATGTCAGGGAATTACCTCTCCACATCATCCGCCGTCGAATGGCGGAAGCAGGTTACAGATGGAATGATGGCCTCATCCTGCTTGGCGGCGAACGTTTAGCTTTCCTTCTTAAATTCATATATCGTGATCCAGACCTTGGCATCGGCACCAGTCGCCGTTCTTTCGTATCTGAACCTCCAAATCAACATTCCTCATTTTCGGAACCACAGCCCACCGAACTCCGCCTTGAAACTTTTGATTATGTTGATCTCACAGGCCGAAGTTTGCGTGCCATACCCGTCGTACTACATCAACATGCAGATCAAATTATCTCGCTGAAACTGTCGAGAAATCCGATGGTTGATCTTCCACTTGATTTCATTGAAGCTTGTACCGCGCTGCGCGATCTAAGGTTGTCGAACATGTCGATGCGCAAGGTTCCTGTGAATCTTACTGCGGCAAGAGGGTTGAGAAGATTGGATCTGGCATCGAACTATATCAAGGTTCGAGAATTAGAAGGTGGGCGATTACACAAGATACCCGAATTGCTTTCATTATTCCTTCAAAACAATCTACTCAAAGACCTACCTTCAACTTTCGCCGACTTCCAAATCCTATCTACGCTCAATCTCTCGAACAATAGGTTGCGTGTAATTCCGGACGTCGTAACCAAGATAAAGACATTGCGGGATTTGGATGTTTCTTTCAATTATCTCGATTCCCTCCCTGATAATATCGGCGACTTAAACCAGCTGGATCGGTTCCTCTTTGTCGGAAACTCTATTCTAAAAATCCCGGATACGTTTCAAAAACTTCGACACCTTGAGTATGTCGATTGCCGACGGAATCAAATCTCGGATTTGACGATCGTCATGAATCTTCCCCGGCTCAAATTCTTCCACGCGGACCATAATGCGATACATCTGTTTGATCTGTCAATGGGTAGCAACGTCAACGCAATCGATGTATCTCATAACGAAATCACTCAAGTCGTTATTTCTTTACCTCCCTTCGGTTCTACTTCACGGTTCCTCTCTATCCTCAATTTATCGCACGCAAGTCTGACTACGCTCGACGCAGCTGTATTGGACAAACTCACGACCCTGCGAATACTCCAAATACAGCATAACAGTCTGAGCTACATACCCGATACGATATCTGAGCTTGTGCATCTGGAGGAACTGTGTTGCTATGAGAATCGGTTGATCAAGCTACCAGATACAATCGGAAAGTTAACGAGATTGCAGATGTTGGATGCTCATGGAAACAATCTGAGAGAGGTACCTGGGACGATTTGGGAGTGTGCGAGTTTGGTGTGGATGAATTTTTCATCAAATTTCGTGACAACGTTTCCGCCACCGGTGATTATACCTCTTCATGGTCAACAGAAATTTCCGAAGGACTATAATCCGCATCATATCATTCAAGGATACCTTTATCCCCCGCTATCGTTCAGTCTTCTCACTCTATACCTCTCTGAGAATCAAATCTCTTCACATCCAGACACACCAGGGTTAGCTGGCCTACGAAATATTGCATTTTTACATTCTCTTCAATCTATGAATCTCTCGTACAATGGGATCAACGAGTTTCCTACTGGGTTTTTCAAGAGTTTATCGAAACTGAGAGAGGTGTATTTGTGTGGGAATGGAATAACGAGCTTGCAGGCAGATGATTTCGTGAGGATGAGAGAATTGAGGGTTGTTTTCCTGAGTGGGAATAAGTTGACAGTGCTGCCTGCAGAGTTGACTAGGTTGGAACATCTGAGGGTGATTGACGTGAGTAATAACAACTTGAGATATAATATCAATAACCATGAATTTGATTGGAATTGGTGAGCCCTCAGATTTTGAAGAGATGAGGAAGCTGATGAACTTCTCAGGAATTATAATGAGAACATTCGATATCTCAATCTTTCAGGAAACAAGCGACTGCAAATCAAAACTGACAATCGACAGATTGCGTTATCGCGCAATAGTCGTGAAACTCATAGACCGAGTCCCCTCTGTGGCTTTGCCTCCCTCCGACACCTTCGTAACCTTGGGTTGATGGATCTAACTGTAACAGCCAGCGACCTTCCTGACGAAAATGAAAATAGAAGAATTCGTTCCACGGCAAGCATAGTCGCAGGGTTGGGCTATGGCATTTCCGATTGTTTAGGCAGAGAAGGCGCTTTTACGATGTTGGATCTCGTTCATGAATTCCCTGCATCTTTTTCGTCATCGTCCACAGGGAGAACGAATAGAGCGTTGTTCGCCATGTTTGGGAATGTGTCGCCACCGAAGGCTTTGCCACCTGGCATATCGCCAAATCGACATGCCAAATTTCTGCATGACCAATTTCTGGGATTTTTTCAGGGACAATTTAAATACAAGGACATGCCAGATGATGAGCACTTTTTGATTGATGTGCTAAGAAGGTCGTTTTTGGGGCTGCATCAGGAGATCCATAATCAACTGTTTATGTCGTCAGCAAGGAAAAACAGTACGGGAACCGTGGGGTCTGGAGGTATTGGAGGTGGAGGTAGTGGTGGCCATGGTGGAGGAGCGCTGAGCATTGATCCTGTGACCGCGAGAGGCGGATGCTCGGGTTTGGTGGTGTATATCAATGATCGGAAACTCTTTGCTGCGAATGTCGGGACTTCGTTGGCCATCATCGCGAGGAAAGGTCAGCCACGCGAATTATCCAAACGACATTGTCCTTGGGATCCCGCCGAGATGAGGAGGATACGAAACAGCGAAGGCTGGGTCTCGCCTAACGGAATGGTCAATGATGAGGTAGATGTCTCGAGGTCGTTTGGGTATTATCATCTCTTACCCGTTGTCAATGCGCATCCTGACATATGCGAATGGGATATCACGGATCAAGATGAATTTTTAATCATTGGCAATCGAGGGTTATGGGATTATGTCAGTTTCCAAACGGCAGTGGATGTAGCGGGTACGACGAATGATCCGGCATTTGTTGCACAAAAGTTAAGAGACTTTGCGATGAGTTATGGATCGACGGGAAACATCATGGTTATGGCGATTAGGTTGAGGGATGTTCATGATAAGACAATTGTGCGGTCTTCGACCATGTTAGAGCCTGGGCTGGCATTTCCTCCCATTCAGCCTTCGGTGTATCAGCCGAAACAGAATCAGATGGTCGTGGACAAGTCTGTACGACGCTCTGAACCTGAAGTCGCCCCTCCGACTGGACATATTGCATTGGTGTTCACTGATATTCGGAACTCGACGCATCTATGGGAGGTTAACCACGGCATGCCTGCAGCTATTCAACTACACAATGACTTGATGAGGCGGAGGTTGAGAGAATGTGGAGGATACGAGTTCAAGACTGAAGGAGACGCATTTTTGTGCAGTTTTCCGACTGTGATGGCTGCCGTATGGTTTTGCTTGTCGGTGCAGGTACAGCTATTGGAGGAGCATTGGCCGAAAGAAATTCTGGAGTGTGAAGATGGACAGCCTGTTACGGATCCTGCGGGGAATTTGATTGCACAGGGTGTGTCAGTGAGGATGGGGATACATTGTGGGACCCCATTTTGCGTGCAGGATCCAGTCACGCATCGGATGGATTATTTGGGACCAGTGACGAATAGAGCGGCGAGAGTGAGTGGATTGGCGCAGGGTGGGCAGATTACGTGTTCTGCAGAGGTGATTCGGGAGATTAATGCGTCGGTTTTTGAGACGATTCCAAAAACAGAGTTGTCAAAATTTCAACCCGCGAAAGCAATTGATGGGGTAAAGCAGTTGGGCGTGGTGATTAAGGACGTTGGAGAAAGGAGATTAAAAGGGCTGGAGGTACCAGAATTTGTTTCGGCAATTTATCCATCCGGGCTGGAGGCGAGACATGATTTGGGGATGGAGGAGGTTACTCCAGCGAGATATCTGAATGTTACACATATGAGAGAAATTGGGATGTTGTGTTTGAGATTGGAAGCGTTGGCATCTGGAAGGATCCTCAAGCCGTCGTTAACACTCAAAGATATGGACATTACGCTGGAGGAGAGTGAGGAGGAAGACCAGGATCACAGTGGAAAAGGCAGGTGGCAAGAGTTACGAGTGGACCCGGAAAATGTATTACCGCCTATGACGGCGAAATGGACAGACTATGAATTACTCATGACTCTGGACTCCTTTACGTGTCGGATTCAGAATGCGTTGCAGAGCATCGTCAAGCGCTTTATGACCGGCCGAATCAATGCACCAAATGTACTGGCTAAGTTGGAGGATGCTGGGATGACTAAAGAAACATTAAACGTTGTTGGAGAACTTCTTGGGTATGTTTAGAGTTTACAGATTTTTTCTTTGTTTTTTTTTGTATCTCTAGCATGGCTTTCTTGTGCATGATTCGTTGCATTGCTACCCTTAACATTTCTGATACCTTTGCTATGGTTATCTCGTTGTATTTTATGATCTACAGAGCATCTAGTCCATGTATCAAATTAAATTATCATAAGGCCCCTTCCTCACTGATCTGTTTCGCCTGGTTTCCTCTCTCTATGTGCACTGAACCAATATCCTCGCCGAGATACAAAATTCACCTCGCAAAAATTTCTGACTAATTACTGGTAGCAGTAGCTGTTGTTACCGCTGCCATCGACGTAATGATTCAGATACTAGAGTGATTGACTATCTCAGTCATCGGAAGAATGCCCAGAGAGCAAGTCTACTGGATGTTTTGAAAAGGATGGAAGATAACCATTCCTGATGAATTCATTGCAAGTTAGAATAACGAAGTCTGCGGGTGATTTTATACCTTTTTTCACTTACTCGCCCAAATGCACATTAATGAGTTGCCGGTGGGTGCATTTACAACTGGAGAGATGATTTCGGGACTTCGCATATTATCAGATAGCATGTGTGGACTTCCAGCTCTGCAGGTAACGCATTGGAGAGTGAATAAACTACTTGGCTCCTCAACTCAAAAATATGAATGGCCATGGCCAATTAATTACCTGCTCCTCTGACAAACAAATATTGCCCGCGACAAAGGAGAAAATTAAGCCCACCGCGAGGCTCGAACTCGCAGCCTTCAGATATAGCAGGTATAATATCACATTATAGCCTTAAAAGTCTGACGCTCTGACCAATTGAGCTAGGCAGGCATGAGTTTATAACTTGATAGATACATTGACAGCCATTTGGAAAGAAATTAGCCTACCGTGTGAGAACTTGTAATTTTCGATATTTCGATAACAGTTGCTCGTTCAACATCATCTTAAATTAGCCATGTCTACCAGTGGCCTCAAGGCCATTGCACCTGTCCCTACGGCCAATGACTTCCTCGACATCGTATTGTCGAAGACTCAAAGGAAAACCCCCACAGTAAGGCTCTTGTCCTCGCCTTGAAGCTCCTGAGGCTGACTTATTCCTAGGTTATCCATAAAAACTTCAAAATCAGTCGAATACGAAATTTTTACATGAGAAAAGTCAAATTTACACAGGATTCATTCGCTGAAAAACTTGGCGCTATCTTATCTGAATTTCCGTTGCTTGATGTAAGTGCAGGTGGAAAGTTTGCAGTCAAATAAAATGACCCCGGATTTCAGGATCTCCATCCATTCCTTTCCTCACTCATGAATGTGCTCTACGACAAGAATCACTACAAACTGGCTCTTGGCCAGCTACGGACTGCCAAGCATCTCATAGACCAAGTTGCCAAGGATTATGTCCGTTTGCTCAAGTTCGGTGATAGTCTCTATCGGTGTAAGCAGCTGAAAAAGGCTGCTCTTGGTCGGTAGGTCATTAAGTCTCTTCCTGCATCCAGAAACGATCAATGTTGACACGGTGGAAGTATGGCAACAATTATGAAGCGCCAAAAAGACCCACTTGCCTATCTCGAGCAAGTCCGACAGCATATCTCCCGTCTCCCCGCCATCGATCCCAACACCCGAACACTTCTCGTCTGTGGATATCCCAATGTCGGGAAATCATCTTTCATGAACAAAGTCACCCGCGCTGATGTCGATGTTCAACCCTACGCCTTCACCACAAAATCTTTGTTCGTTGGTCACTTGGATTACAAGTACCTCCGATGGCAAGTTATCGATACACCTGGAATTCTTGATCACCCATTGGAAGAGATGAACACCATCGAGATGCAGAGCATCACTGCAATGGCCCATCTCAAAGCTTGCATCCTATACTTTATGGACCTGAGCGAGCAATGTGGATATACGATAGAAGCTCAAGTACGTCTTGTTCGCCCCTTCTTTTTTGCTGAATCTACTTAATACCAGTGAAGTGTAATCTTTTCCACTCCATCAAGCCCCTCTTTAGTGGCAAACCCGTCATGCTTGTCATTAATAAAATTGACGTCACCCGTCTCGAAGACCTCACGCCCGAAAATCGTGTTCTCGTGCAAGAGATCATAGATTCTGAAGGTATCTTCTCCGTTCAAGTCTCCTGCCACTCCGAGGAAGGTGTGATGGAACTCAAGAATAAAGCCTGTGATGCTCTTCTCGCATTTCGAGTCGACAACAAGCTCAAAAGTAACAAAATTGATGCTATCGCTAACCGGATACACGTTGCTCAACCAAGGCCAAGGGACAATGTTGTCCGTGAACCGTTTATCCCTAACGTAGTGAAGGAGAGGAAGAAGTATAACAAGGATGACCCTGAGAGACGTAGATTATTGAAAGACCAAGAGATTGAGGAAGGTGGTCCTGGTGTCTTCAATATCAACATGAAGAGTGAGCCTCACTGCCTCATATCACTCATCACCATACCTATACCTTTACAGAGGACTACATTCTTACCAATTCTGATTGGAAAATGGACATCATGCCAGAAATCATGGACGGCAAAAATATCGCAGACTTTATTGATCCCGACATCGCAGAAAAACTTGAAGCCCTTGAACGTGAGGAAGAGAAACTTCAAGCCGAAGGGTTCTACGATAATGACGAAGAGATGGTAATTACCTTTCGTCCCCTCTCTCTAAACCACTGTTTCATCTTTCCCGTTTTTTAGTTCGACTCTGACGACGAACGTGAAGCAGCCCAAGCCAAAATCGCTCTTTCCCACAAAATCAAAGCACAACTCAAGAAAAAATCCCAAAAGAATCAAGCTCGGCTACCACGTACAGCCGGTCTTCGGACGATCACTGAACTCACTGATGCATTCACTAAAGCCGGGTTGGACCCCAGTCGAATCCAAGAGCGTGCCGAGCTCTTGGCTAAGCTTCAAGGTGCCAAGCGTAAACGTAAGAGAGATGATGACGATGAAATGGACGTGGATGGTGAAGGTGAAGGTGGTGAAAATGACGAGGCTTGGGAAGACATTGACAAGATGGATGTCGATGATACTGAAGGACCTTCAGGCAAGAAAGTCAAGACGAATACTGGTGCTGTTGTTACGAAACGGGTACCGAGATCCAATCGTTCTTTGGCTGGACTTCGAGATCACGTCGTACGTTGATGTTCATTTCATCCTCAATCTCCCTCCTCCTAATAATTCCAATTCTTTGATCCATAGCAAGCTAATCGTGCCACAAAACTTCGCAATCTCGGCCAACGATCCCGTAATATGCTCGCCAAAGCTGGCGAGGGTGATCGCGCCATCAAAGTCAAAATGGTCAGTTGGGTGATTGATCAACTTTCGTTCTTTCTGAATTTTTTTTTGGTTGCTTTTTATAAACAGCCCAAGCACTTGTTCTCTGGGAAACGGAAAGCTGGAAAAACGAACCGAAGATGAGACGAAGGAAGATACTCACTCTTGGTTGTCTATTCTGTGGATACATATATACATATACATAGATGTATATACACTCATTATCTGTGCACAATCTCAATCCTTCGCATTAGTGAAGATCATAAATAGTTGTAAAGAGAGAAGGTATACAATCCTACGTAAATATGTAACAGACAGAGATCTCGCCATCAAGACGAACAATCAAATATACATCCAATCCAAGAAGGGCGCGCCGATGTCAACAAAAGCAACAAAAGAAAACGCTGGCTATATAACTCCATACGAAGCAGAGTCGGCTAAATAATCATGAAAATAATAAAAGTATGAGTAACAACTAAAACTCAAAAAGTAGAACGA
>Ga0153981_1000540_pt1 | contig 10039 bp, 7 predicted proteins | sample TSGA065MetaG_FD_104714 | JGI IMG/M metagenome (GOLD analysis project Ga0153981, IMG submission 104714) | Attine ant fungus gardens microbial communities from Georgia, USA - TSGA065 MetaG | ecosystem: Host-associated > Fungi > Mycelium > Unclassified | place: USA: Georgia, Magnolia Springs State...
CTGTTACGCTCATTCCTCGATGCTTCCCCGGACCTGGTTTACTACCGCAATGAAGATAAGGAATTTTCGGGCTGTAACCGTGCGATGGAATTGCTGACCGGCAAAAGCGAAAAACAGCTGATTGGCCTCACGCCGAATGATGTGTATACCCCGGACATTGCCGAAAAAGTGGTGGAAACCGATGAGAAAGTCTTCCGCCACAACGTTTCCCTGACTTACGAACAATGGCTGGTCTATCCGGACGGGCGTAAAGCCTGCTTCGAGCTGCGTAAAGTGCCGTTCTACGATCGCATTGGCAAGCGGCATGGGCTGATGGGCTTTGGCCGCGATATAACCGAGCGTAAGCGTTATCAGGACGCGTTAGAGAACGCCAGCAGGGAAAAGACCACTTTCATCTCTACGATCAGCCACGAGCTGCGTACGCCGCTTAACGGCATCGTCGGGTTGAGCCGCATTCTGCTGGACACCGAACTCGACAAAGAACAGCACAGTTATCTGAAAACTATTCACGTCAGCGCAATCACGCTCGGGAATATCTTCAACGACATTATCGAAATGGACAAAATCGAGCGCCGCAAAGTGCAGCTCGACAATCAGCCGGTGGATTTCACCGAGTTCCTGTCCGATCTCGAAAACCTCTCCGGCCTTCTGGCACAACCGAAAGGTCTGAAATTCGTCATGGATCCGGATTTACCGCTGCCGCGCAGTATTACGACGGACGGCACGCGTTTACGCCAGATCCTGTGGAACCTGATTGGTAACGCCGTCAAATTCACCCGCGAAGGGGAGATTGTGCTGAGCGTCCATTACGAAGCCAACGACATGCTGCGTTTCGTTGTCCGCGATTCCGGCATGGGCATCCCGCAGGACGAGCAGGACAAAATTTTCGCCATGTACTATCAGGTGAAAGATCAGAACGGCGGCAAACCGGCGACAGGAACCGGTATCGGGCTGGCCGTTTCAAAACGTCTGGCGCAAACCATGGGCGGCGATATCACCGTCAGCAGCGAACCGGGCAAGGGTTCCTGCTTCACGCTGACAGTACGCGCGCCAACGCTCGATGCGCCAGTCGCCGAAGTGGATGAAGAAGAGGATATGCCGCTGCCCGCGCTGCACGTGCTGCTGGTGGAAGATATCGAGCTGAACGTGATTGTGGCGCGTTCGGTGCTGGAGAAACTCGGGAACAGCGTAGAAGTGGCGATGAACGGTCACGACGCACTGGAGATGTTCGATCCGGACGAATTTGACCTCGTCTTGCTCGATATCCAGCTGCCGGACATGACCGGGCTGGATATCGCCCGCAAACTGCGTACCGATTACGCAGGCAAGCATCTGCCGCCGCTGATTGCGCTGACCGCCAACGTTCTCAAAGATAAGAAAGAGTATCTCGATGCCGGAATGGACGATGTGCTGAGTAAGCCGCTGTCCGTCTCTGCGCTAACCGGCATGATCCAGCAGTTCTGGGATCACCAGCCTGAAGTTTCAGTAATGGAAAAGGAACCTGTCGAAATGAAAAACAGCGAAACGTTGCTTGATACCGCCATGCTTGAACAGTACATCGATTTGGTCGGGCCGAAACTGATTTATCAGAGCGCAGATATGTTCGAAAAGATGATGCCGGGCTATCTCGCGGTGCTGGATTCCAACATGACCGCGCGCGACCAAAAAGGGATTGCGGAAGAAGGCCACAAAATCAAAGGAGCGGCGGGTTCCGTAGGGCTTAAGCACCTGCAACAACTGGCGCAACAAATTCAGACGCCGACGTTGCCTGCGTGGTGGGATAACGTTCAGGAATGGATTGATGAGCTGAAAGCAGAATGGCGTCATGACATACAGGTGTTACGTGACTGGACGGCAAACGCTGAAAAAAAATAACCCCAGCCGAAGCCGGGGTGCGCGAATACTGCGCCAACACCAGGGAAAGAGGTAACCCACGATAGTTATAAGGGTTCGGTTTTCGCAGGTCTTGGAATTCAGTCTTAAAGTCTAATACATCCTGTAGCAATCAACATAACAAATATAAGCAGGACTGTTACAACATTCATTAAAAACTGTGATGTAGATTAGTCTTTGTCTATACAAAACATCAAGTCTTTATCGCAGGATTTTTGACAGAATACAAATGAAGCCTGTTGATGTTGTACCGGTGTCATGCAATTTTGCTTATGGAAGTGAACAATGTCATGCCATTTTGCTGCTTGTTTCGCCGTTAATTTAACCTGAAAATCGGCGTTGGAATGGCTGGATTCACTAACAAGTACTTGTTATTCATCATTTATGCGATTATTGCGTTGTCTTCAGTATTTTGATTTCGACCCATTTTTAAAAATTGTGATGAGTGAAAAAATTTCACTTAGGGTGATCAGGTTTTTATCGGGTTAAGTCGCCAGTCTGCAGGCAGTTTTCTGCCTTTTTTTACTGTGCGATTTGACTTAGTCAGCGCCACGGTAAACCGGAAAATGGTGAAAATTCGTTCACTTTTGGTATTTTCATTTATTAGCATTGTTAATGTTTATTTATTGAGTTTATTCACAAGTAATTTACATGCTGTCTTTAAATACCCGATGAATGAAAAACTGGAAATGCCGACGACTATGACGGAACCCCTTGATGCCAGTGATCAAAACGCAATTTTGAAATGGAGTTTTTAAGGATGAGTTATGCTTTTTCGCACAATTGTTAGCAGGATTGTGGAGCATTTCGCTAGCCCGCATTATCGGGTCTCCGTTGGGATTGATTAGATGGTCAGATGTGTTGTGGAAACCGCAGAATGAAGAAATTTGCTGGAAAGGGCATTTGGGGAAAACCGGTATTATGGCTGAAACGTGCCGTAATACTGTTGTTTGGCTTATGGGTTGCGGGCATCGTACTTTTTGCTTTTTTACCCGTTCCTTTTTCTGCCGTGATGGTCGAACGTCAGGTTTCCGCCTGGCTCACCGGTGATTTCGGGTATGTGGCGCATTCCGACTGGGTGCCTATGAGCGAAATTTCTGCGTCAATGGCGCTGGCGGTAATGGCTGCGGAAGATCAAAAATTCCCCGAGCATTGGGGCTTTGATGTGGATGCCATCCAGTCAGTTCTGGATAAAGACGGCGGAAAAATGCGCGGAGCATCTACGCTTTCCCAGCAGACGGCTAAAAATCTCTTTCTGTGGGATGGCCGCAGTTGGGTGAGAAAAGGGCTGGAAGCGGGTCTGACCGTGGGGATTGAAACGGTCTGGACGAAACGCCGGATCCTGACGGTTTACCTGAACATTGCTGAGTTTGGCGACGGTGTGTTTGGCGTCGAGCAGGCCTCACAGCATTTCTTCCATAAACCCGCCAGCCGCCTGACGGCTTCGCAGGCCGCATTGCTGGCCGCCGTATTGCCGAATCCTCACCTGTTTAAAGTCAACGCACCGTCGGCCTACGTGCTGCGTCGTCAGCAGTGGATCCTGAGGCAAATGAGCCAGCTCGGTGGGGAATCTTTCCTGCAAGAGCATAAACTGCATTAATTCATGCGGTTTCAGGGCGTAAAAAAGGACAGCCTGAGCTGTCCTTTTTGCGTTAACCGACTGAATTATTTAACGTAAGTAAACGCTGTCGTCACGTGTTTCACGCCACTGACACCGGCAGCAATCCCCGCCGCGGATTTACCTTCTTCCTGCGTGACCAGGCCGAGCAGAAACACTTCGCCATTCTCGGTCGTCACTTTGACGTTGGAAGATTTAACGGAATCGCTGGTCAGCAACTGAGAGCGAACTTTCGTGGTGATCCACGTATCCACAGAGGCGGTGCCCATGCTGACTGGTTTGCCGGTGCGGATCTCGTTATACACTTCCGTTGCGCCTTCTACGCCCATCGCAATTTGTTTCGCACGGGAGGCCATATCAGCGGACGGCGCCTGACCGGTTAACAGGACTTTACCCTGATACGCGGTGGCGACAATGCGGGCTTCATCTTTCAGTTGTTTATCTTTGCTTATCGCGTTGGAAACACGGGCTTCCAGCGTGCTGTCATCAACCTGAGTGCCCACAGTGCGCGGGTCAGTGGTGGTTTTAGTTGCGACACCGGCTGCACCAACAACCGCAGCCGCAACACAGCCTTGTAACAGAAGGGCGCTTAACAATACAGCTAAGAGAGGGCTCGCCTTCATTGGATCTCCTTAATCGTCCTGGTGTGGGAACAGCGTATTATCTATCAGGTCACAGAGGCAGTTTACTGTGAGCATATGCATTTCCTGAATGCGGGCGCTGCGATGGGAGGGGATCCGGATCTCAACATCATGAGGCCCCAGTAAACCCGCCAGTTCGCCGCCGTCATAACCCGTCAATGCGACAATCGTCATATCGCGGGTGACCGCTGCTTCAACGGCTTTGACAATATCACGGCTGTTGCCGCGGGTAGAAATCGCCAGCAAAACATCGCCAGCCTGGCCTAAAGCACGCACCTGTTTGGCATAGATTTCTTCGTGCAGCCGGTCATTAGCAATCGCTGTCAGAACAATATTGTCTGCACATAGTGAGATTGCAGGAAGGCTCGGACGTTCAGTTTCAAAACGATTAATCAGACTAGCGGAAAAATGCTGCGCATTTGCCGCAGAGGTGCCGTTACCGCAACACAGGATTTTGTTGCCGTTGAGCAGCGATTGCACCAGCGTCATCGCGGCACGGGAAATCGCGTCAGGCAAGGCTTCAGCCGCTGCAATCTGGGTTTGGATACTTTCGGTAAAGCAGACTTTGATTCTATCCAGCACGGGTTTTCGTCCAGTCAGTCGTCGTAATATTTATTCCGCATTGAATGCATCGGGCAGCCATTCTAACTGGCTGCCGGTGATGGCTAAAACATCAAAACGGCAAGGTGATGTGTCAAAGCTTGCGTTGTGGCTTGCAAGCCAGAAAGATGCCGCGCGTAACAAGCGCTGTTGTTTTTGACGCGTTACGCTGGCCGCAGCGCCGCCAAAATTTGCATTGCGCCGGTAGCGAACTTCAACAAACACCCAGGTTTGTTGGTCACGCATGATCAGGTCAATTTCACCTGCACGACAGGCCACATTGGCCGCCACAAAGGTTAATCCGGCTCTTTCAAGATAGCGTCGCGCGTAAGCTTCATATTCGGCTCCGCACGACCGCGTTTTTGACAAAAAATTTATCATCAGTACGTCCTTGTACTTATTTTGTGCGGAGAATTCCGGTTTCTCTGCGCAAGTTAACTGCGTTTCTTAGGAAGAAACCGGAACCAGCGAGCCCTGACGGTATTGCAGCCACGGCAGTTTGCGATGAATCACGCAGTTTTCATTGGCACTTAAATCACCAGTACTGCCGGAGACCTGGAAGCCAGGCAGCGTCCGCATTTGTGAGAAGTGATTTGCCAGACTCCAGGCATCAATCCCCATCGCGTACAGACGAACCAGCGAGTAATCGTTGCCGAATTTCGCCGCGGCCTGCTGCATCAGCGCAGGGTTAGAACCCGCCAGTAATGGAATGTCGCTAAATTCCACGCCTTCCATTTCCAGACGATAGTCCGGGCCCGCTCCCGCCTGATAGCTGCGTGAACTTGCGTAGACGGATGGATGAGAGCGGCCACTAACCGCCAGATCCAGCATCGGTTTAATCAGCGTGAGTTCGCTCTGAGTCGCTACGACGTAAACGGAATCCACCGCACCGCCGGTGCTGCCTTGCGTAATCTGCGCATCGGTTGGCGGAGCCGGAATGGTAATACCGCCAATCGTGACACCCTGCGCTTGCGCGGGAACTGCACTGTCGCTTGCGGTAACCGGCGTACCGGTCAGGCGGATGCCGCTGCCAATAGATGAACGTAATTCACCGGCAGAGCCCAGCCCTTGTTTCAGGACAGTTTGCCCGCCCAGTTTCTGCCATTCATTGGCAAATGCCTGCGCAATACGGTCACCGAAGGCACCGCGTGGAACCAGTAACAACGGCGAACGTTTCTGTTCTGCCCACATATGGCGGGCGGCATCCTGTGCTTCGTCTTCCGGCGAGAGCGCAAAGTAACAGATATTCGGACTGTTTTTCTCAGTTTCTGGCTGATTGAGCGCTAAAACATTCAGAGGCGTCTGGGCGTTACCCAGCTCATTCACCTGATCTTTCAGCAACGGCCCGACCACCAGTGTGGCGCCGTCCTGTTGTGCCTGCGTCAGTAACGCTGCCAGAGGCTGACCGTTGGTGTCATAAACTTTTACCTGCGCATTGCTGCTGGCAACCGGCGCAACGTCAGGCGTTGGTGCAGGCTGGGCTGGTGCGGTTTGTGGCTGCGCAGTGGTATCCGGGGCGGACGTGCTGACCGCAGCATTCGGATCAACCGGCGTTGTCTGCGCTTGTGCGTTAGGATCGGCTGGCGTTGCCGGTTGTGGCGCGGCCTGACTGACCTGGCCGTTCATCGCCGCATTGAAGCCCTGCTGAATAGCATTGCCGTAAACCTGTGCAGGCCCGCTCATTGGCAGGAACAGCGCAATTTTACCGGTAGACGCAGGCTGGAAAGTCAGCACATTATTCAGCTGTGTCGGCAGGGTTTTGGCCGCCGGATTGACCGGATAACGGCGCTGCCAGTCTTTGATACCGGCTTTCAGTAAATCAGGATCTTGCTTGTTGCTCTGCCAGACACTCAGCAAATCCAGCCAGCCTTGCAGGGTATTTTCATCCGCGTTAATCACGATGCTGTTAACGTCCTGCGCAGACATTTGTGTCAGCGCGGTCCAGGTTTCATCAATGTTCGTCTGATGAAGCTGGCCCTGCAACAGCGGTTCCTGCGCGATGTAAGCACGGATCAGGCCAAGGCTGGTACGGCCCTGGCTGGCATCGATTTGCGCCTGGTAATAACGGGCTTTCTGGTCATTGTTCAGTTTGGCCGGGTCGACCTGGCTCAGAGTGGTTGCCGCTGCCGGGTAATTCTTCTGGGCCACCTGAACTTCTGCACTGGTCAGCTGCTGTTCAACTGTTTGTGCTGCGGTCAGATTTTGCGGCACTTTGGCGAGTTGTTCGGCGGCCTGAGGCACTTTGCCTTCACGTATCAGGGCACGGACTGCAAGCAATTGCCAGTCAGCCTTGTTATCATCACCGCTTTGTTGTGCCTGCTGCAGATAATAATCAGAGCTGCCGGACGCTGCACCCTGGACACTTTCAGTCGGTGCCTGCGGCGCCTGACCGGAACAGCTGGCGAGAAGCATAGCCACGATGATGGCAGGGAGTAAACGTCCCGAACGGGTACGAAAAGTCATTGAGGAAGGCATTCAGTTTCCAGTGATGTTTTTTCAAGATGCTCAATATTAAATCGGCAATCCGGATGAAACAATGAATCAAGACGATCAAGCAGATATTTCTGCCTCAACGCTGTATATCGTACCGACGCCAATTGGCAATTTAGGGGATATTACCCAACGCGCGCTGGCCGTACTCAACAGTGTAGATTTGATTGCCGCAGAAGACACCCGCCATACCGGATTGCTGCTGCAACACTTCGCGATCAGCGCCAAAATGTTCCCGCTGCATGACCACAACGAACAGCAAAAAGCCGAGCATTTGCTGGCGAAATTGCAGGAAGGCCAGACTATCGCGCTGGTTTCTGATGCCGGTACGCCGCTGATTAACGATCCGGGTTATCACCTCGTGCGCCGCTGTCGTGAAGCGGGCATCCGTGTCGTGCCTTTGCCGGGGGCATGTGCTGCCATTACTGCGTTGTGCGCCGCCGGTTTGCCCTCCGACCGTTTCTGTTACGAGGGGTTTCTGCCTGCCAAAACCAAATCCCGTAAAGACACTTTGCTGGCGCTGATCGAAGAACCGCGCACGCTGATCTTCTATGAATCCACGCATCGTCTGATCGACAGTTTGCAGGATATGGTCGAAGTCTGGGGGCCGCAGCGTTATGTGGTGCTGGCGCGTGAACTGACCAAAACCTGGGAAAACATTCACGGCGCGCCGGTTGGCGAACTGCTGGCATGGGTGCAGGAAGTGGAAACCCGCCGTCGCGGCGAAATGGTGCTGATTGTGGAAGGCCATAAAGTCGATGTGGAGGCGTTGCCCGCTGAGGCCCTGCGTACGCTGGCGCTGCTGCAAAAAGAGTTACCGTTGAAAAAGGCCGCCGCGCTGGCCGCAGAAATCCATGGCGTGAAGAAGAATGCGTTGTATAAATACGCGCTTGATGAGCAAGAGGGTGACAAATAGGGCGTAATACCCTATTATCCGCCGCGGAGTTGACCAGACAGTCGCCGCTTCACTGCCGTCCCTTTCGGGGGAGACAGGTGGAGGGGAGGAAAGTCCGGGCTCCATAGGGCAGGGTGCCAGGTAACGCCTGGGAAGCGCGAGCTTACGACAAGTGCAACAGAGAGCAAACCGCCGATGGCCCACGTAAGTGGGATCAGGTAAGGGTGAAAGGGTGCGGTAAGAGCGCACCGCGCGGCTGGCAACAGTTCGTGGCAAGGTAAACTCCACCCGGAGCAAGGCCAAATAGGGGTTCACATGGTACGGCCCGTACTGAACCCGGGTAGGCTGCTTGAGCCAGTGAGCGATTGCTGGCCTAGACGAATGACTGTCCACGACAGAACCCGGCTTAACGGTCAACTCCCTCGTCAAAAGAAAGCCCGCGCAGGTTACTGCGCGGGCTTTCGCCTTTCTGCTATCCGCAAAATCCGTTAACCGCGAATGTTAAACCGGCATGTCGATCAGCAAAGCGCGTAACGGCGTGCTGGCAGAAACAGTCAGGCTGTTTTCCTGATGAATAAACGCCCCGTCTCCGCAGGCCAGTTTTTGCGATTCGTGGCTGACCGCACCCAGCGCATCAACTTGTCCGTGAATCGATTGCAGATACGCCCGCGGGCCACGAACTGGCAGGGAAATCTGTTCACCCGGTTTTAAATCCAGATGATGTATCCAGACATTTTGCCGCAATTGCAGGCTGCCGTTTTTGCCGTCCGGTGATGCCAGCAGGAAATGTTTCGCATCCGGCAGCGTCATTTTCTGGGTTAACGGATTTTCATGTTCGGGGCAGGCGTCCAGCCATAACTGCATGCGCGTCAGCGGCTGGTTCGCGCGGGTATTCAGTTCGCTGTAACTGACGTTTGCCTGCGTGGAAAGCAGCGCCGCTTCACCGGCTTCGACCCGCACGCTGTTACCTTCGCTGTCGCGGTATTCCGCCGAGCCCTGTAAAACCAGATTCAGCACATCAACCCGCGGATAAGTCCGTGGCTGGAAGCTGGCACCCGGCGCCAGCACTTCCTGATTCAAGACGCGCAGCGACGCATAGCCCATCAGCTTCGGATCAAAGTAATGTCCAAAGGAGAAAGTGTAACGTGCCTGCAGCCAACCAAAGTCAGCGGTGCCGCACTCTTTTGCCGTTCTGCTGGTGATCATGGCGGTCGCCTCTCTTAAAAATTTCGATGTATAAATGGTAAGCGTCTGGACGTGTGATTGTTAGCCAGTTAATCTGGTCGCTATATTCAAATTTCCTGACAGAGAAAAGAATGGCTAAGGATCGCGCACTCACACTGGAAGCATTACGGGTCATGGATGCCATTGACCGCAGAGGAAGTTTTGCCGCCGCCGCTGATGAGCTGGGCCGCGTCCCGTCTGCGTTGAGCTATACCATGCAAAAGCTGGAAGAAGAGCTGGACGTGGTGTTATTTGACCGTTCAGGTCATCGGACAAAATTCACCAATGTGGGCCGGATGTTGCTTGAGCGTGGCCGTGTCCTGCTCGAAGCCGCCGACAAACTGACCGTCGATGCCGAAGCGCTGGCGCGCGGCTGGGAAACGCACATCACCATCGTTTGCGAAGCGTTATCGCCTGCCGCGCAGTTGTTCCCGCTGATTGAAAAGCTGGCGCTGAAAGCCAATACGCAGGTTTCTCTGATAACGGAAGTGCTGGCCGGTGCGTGGGAGCGTCTGGAGCAGGGGCGTGCGGATATCGTCATCGCACCCGATATGCATTTCCGCTCTTCCACCGAAATTAACAGCCGCAAGCTGTACAAACTGGTCAGTGTCTATGTGGCGGCGCCGGATCACCCTATCCATCAGGAAGCCGAACCGTTATCGGACGTCAGCCGGGTGA
>Ga0153981_1000541_pt1 | contig 10038 bp, 14 predicted proteins | sample TSGA065MetaG_FD_104714 | JGI IMG/M metagenome (GOLD analysis project Ga0153981, IMG submission 104714) | Attine ant fungus gardens microbial communities from Georgia, USA - TSGA065 MetaG | ecosystem: Host-associated > Fungi > Mycelium > Unclassified | place: USA: Georgia, Magnolia Springs State...
CCCCGTGATCATCCTACAAAGCAAAGAGAGGACTTGGGCTAACTTACATATATATACATACACCCTATGCTCAATGCATATATATTACTGCAACTTTGCAACGCAATAGGGCAACAAGATCAGAGCCACAGAGGCTCTACATACACTAAGTAAAAATACAAGTTGTGTGAGGTCGTCTAGGACGACCAGGGCAGGAAATGGAATTCCGCAAACAAAAATGGTATCATGGGTTGTTAAAATGTCAATGAGTAGAGATTCATAAGGGTCGTGAAGAAATTAGTCGTGAAGAACAAGGCACACTCAAGACTATACTCAAGACTGAGGGAGGCGATCACCATCATCTGTGCTGAAACCTTCGCTGTCACTTTCAGAGGATTCCATCTTGACAGGAGCAAAACCAGGGCTATTGGGCAAAATACTGAAATTGATGTTGGTGCCATAGGCAGGAGCACCGTCCTCGTAAAGCCTTCTCGCAGCTTCGTATTCCATTTTCTCATGTTCAGCCTGGGCCAAAAAGGGCTATAGAGTGGTGAGATAGAGAGTGAATAGAGAAAAAACGAGGTACCTGTCTCTCTGCGTCTGTCATGGACCGCCACTTTGCGGCGGCGAGGACGCTCTGCTTGGTGGTTTCGGTCTCATTACCGAAGATGTTGTGGACGAGCCCTGGATTCGCCCGAATGTATTGGAGGAACATGAAGTAGGCACTGAGGGGCTTCTTGGGAGCGTTTGGATCCTTGATATTGCTCTTGCGAGACTTGCCAGCCTTGCGCTGGGCAGCACGGTAGGCGTTCTCACGTTTAATGTCGTCAGGGGTGAGTGAGCGCATGTAAGCGTTGAGTTCTCGCTCGCGAGCTTCCTTTGCGGCCTGGGAGCGGCGCTTATAAGGCTGGAAGAGAAAGGATAAGAAGAAGAACAAGAGACGAGGAATAAAAATGACCTCTTTATCTTGGGGAGAAAGAGAAGCGTATTCTTGACCTGCTTCCTTTGCGGCCTGAGCGACATTGAGCTTGGTGCCCGAAGCCTGTTGGCGCTGGATCCAGTCTGTGAAGTAGAGCTGCCAGGCAGAAGGGGCGAGTTTGGGAGGCTTGAGAACGGGCTTCAAAGCTGTAAATCATGATGATGAGGTGGTGGAGGTGATGGTAAGAAGATAAGAAGGACTCACGCATGTCAGGATCCTCGCATCTTTGTTTGCGACGGATGGTTGCGTCACGGTCATGAGAGGAGCGAGTGAAGGAGCGGGTGATGGGTGGGCGATTCTGGGAAAAGGGGGGCGCACTGGAGGAAGTGAGCATGTGGACAGAACTTCGGCGGGTAGGGCGGAGGGTGGAGTCGGTGAACTGGCGGACGGAGGGCCGGGGCGGACCGGGGGAGGGAGGGAGAGTGACGCCGTCCCAGAGTTGAGCTGCCCAGGTCGGGGTTGGATTGGCCGAGAGGAGGCGGGGCCGCGGAGGATGGAGAGGAGAGGACGGGTGATGAACATCGAGATCGCAAGGCGAGATGGACGATGGAAAGAGAGATTCGACAGTGATCTCAGGATCGGCGAACCAGTGGTTCATGTCCAAGTCATACAGGCCTTGGTTGAAGACGTCGGTGTACGGGTCGACGTTGGCATATGGGTCGACGGGCTTGACATCAGAGAGCCATGGCTGGACATCGTCAAGGTCGAGAGGCCCAAAAATCATAGGGTCAGCATCGAGAGGGTCCTGCATGGTGAAACAACGCACAAGGTAACATCTGAGCGCAGGCATATTTAAGGGTATCCGGCATCTCATGACTGTGACTCTACTTCCTTTTCTGGAAGTGCTGGAAATCGGGCAGTCGGGCGCTGCTGGTGGCCTCGACGACGGTACAAAGAGAAGCGCGGTGAGAATCTGGATGACCTGCAATCCTAGGATTTCACACTGCCTGCCCTAATGAGGCTAATCTCGATCCACATCTCAAATGTATAATCTATTACAAAACAACGAGTGACGGAGGGCTGTACCTTGTGCAGACGCGATTTCCTGTCTGATCTGGGTCATGGCTATCGTTCGATCCCCCGGATACCGCACTTACCTGCATAATCGCTTCTTCTCGGCGTTGCGCTGCCTGCTCCCGCCGGTACCCATCCCGGTCTCCCTCCGCCATCAGCAGTGGCACCAGGTGAATCCTCGACCATGCCTTTTCCCGTTGCAGCTCTCTGCCAGACATTAGCCCATGTCAGCACCCACCACAACCACTCTTACCTTTTCTCCAGATTTCCCTGCCCAACCTGGTAAAAGCCATACGCACAAATCGCCGTCACCCCGCTCAAAATTGCAAGCCCTCCTGGTCCTCGCAGTGGCAAATTTCGCTTATATTTAATTGCTTCAAATCCCCCCACAGGGGGCATGTCTCTGTAGTCTTCAGCATCAGCCACACCCAAAGAACTAAAATCAGCCTGCGCACTGTCTGTAGGGTGCCGACACTGCCATGCAATATCAGTCAAGTTTACTACACCCAACAGTCACCAAAAACTCACTTTATCCGTCGTTGACCAGGTTCAACACAGGATAGTGGTTACCTCCAAATCAAAAATTGCCACGTGATCTATGCGTGAGAATGCGCATGGACCGGGGAATTGCCTAATTGGGCTACGGATATTTGCCTCTGCCACCTGTCGGTTGACCATGTCCCGTCATCTCTCCCCGCCTCATTCCGCATCTTCCCGTCCTCTTCATTCCCTCGGGATCACTGCCGGCGCCGAAGATACCAAGTATCAAGCAAAATACAAGGACCTCAAGCGCAAAGTCAGGGAAATTGAAGGCGTGCGTCCCCCTCATCCTTTTTTTAATTGTCTGTTCACCTCGACTAGGGCAATGACAGGCTCCAGTTTAATATTCTACAGGCAAAGCGGAACATTCAACGGATCAAACTTGAACGCGCGTACGTTGTCCGCCTTGCAGGTTTTGTTTTCCGACTGCATAGATTCGATTTTCTAGTATTTTGTACGAACGTATTTCCTCTGCGCCACCGGCGACAGACCCCGTGACCGCGGGGCCAGTGCCGCCGCCATCTGGGCATGCGCCATCCCGGTCGTACTCTGGGTCGCACCGAGATCGGCCGTTGGCCATCGACGGTGAGCCTCTTTCTGCAGAGTATTTGCGTAGACATGTCCCTGTCCACGACTCTGGCCGCCACCTTGCTCCGCTTCCTCATAGCCACATCCCTCCCGTCGCCCCATTCGACCCTCGAGCTCATCCCGTCTCCAGTCCCCCTCTCCATTCTGAACGTGCTAGACCTCTCCAGCAGTCTTCTCGGCCTCTCCCACGCCAAATTTACCCCCACATTCCCGGTCAGCAGTACCCTGATACCATGTCCGCCCTCCATAGTCCTCAACCACCCTCAGATAGAGGATCATCCAGACGTATGGATCCCAACGAATATCCTCGTCCTCATTCCAGACATCCTTCCCATCTGTCTCCTCATCCTGACCCCCGTAGAATCCCACCCAACCATGCCATCCCTCATTCCTTCTACCATGATGACCAAGCTCGTGCAGACTGGGAACGTGACGCTAGACATCGTGAATCTAGGGAGAGAGAATCCGACATTCACTCCCCTCACCCAGCCCCACATCGTCTCGATTATCCAGACTACCCCCCCTCCCATCCCCCTCCCCGGATAAGAGAAGACATCTATCACCGTGATCCTGCAATTCCCTACCCATCCGCCCATATCTCCCGTTCTGGTTCTCCTGGTTCTCATAATTCTGCAATAGACCAACCCCCCATACCTTCGCGGCCTGATTCACGCACACAGTTGTATGAAGAACGAAACTCTGCAAGACATACTTCATACAGGCTTCGACCCATTAGTCAATCCAGCAACATGACAGAGGACCTTGAGTTTGCAGGACATGACCGCCAAGATAACCGAGTTGGAAGATCTACATCTCATGACCATGCAAGGATCCCTTTGTCTTCTACTCCTACCGGTGCCAATCCTAATCCTACGTCTTCCGGCCCGAACAACGGATCCAGCGGAAATATTGTCATTTCTGCCAATACTGCCGCTGCAGGTGGCGGTGGCGGACGCGAAAGTATCTACTCTCATCCTCCTCCGCCTCCTCCGCCTCCTCTTGGATCTGGGCATCCTCATTATGATCGCTTGGACCGCGGACATGAGGCTCCAATGAGGAAGAGAAACAGAAGTGATATGGACATGGACATCGATAGCGATAAGGACAACATGAATGAAATTGGAGGGCGGGGCACAGCAAAATCTAGACGTAATACACCTGCCTCCGGAATTGTAGGTGAAGACAGGGACAAGTGCTCGTTGAAACGTTATTATGATCACCGTGATGGGTCCCTTCCTCCTCCACCAGAACTACATGACAATTGATTGAACATCAAGATCTCAGTGTGCAAGAATCTTGTACTACACAGAACCGGACTGCGGGGTGCGCGATTATTTTGGACATATGGCTTCCTTTTGTTGTTGCTGCCGTAACAGGTCCTCTCTCTCTACTACCTTTCTTTGTCCGATCCTATCTTAACCTTGTGAGCCTCATGTTCGTGTCCGTGTGATGTCGGAAGATGTGGAGCTGTTTTGAGTTCGTTATAGATATATATGTATGTACATATACATATAGAAAAGCAAAGCAGAGCGTACCCGAGAAGGTTATTTTGTATGTATCATGCGGCTCTCCTGCAAAAAGAATGTATTGAAGTATTTTTGTTCGCTCTCCTTTCTTTATGTAGCTTTTTCAAATAAATAAGAGCATCGGTTTGGAATTTGTTTTCGCTGGAGACAGTCAACATTGAGATGGGAGAGAGGTTAAGACACCTAAAAGCCAATTCGGGAGATGGAAAAGTCTATGGGTTATCTCAGAGCCGACCTTATCTGGTTGTACTACTTGGTTACGGAATTTGAATTCGGCTGGAGTGTGTGGGTGTGTGATAAGAAGCAGGTTCAGCCGTTCTACGTCATCTTTCTGCCAGAAAAAACCCTGAAAAGCTAATTCAATGTTTATGTCATTCAGTAGGTTCGCGAGTTGAGAGGGTGATTGGTAGGTTTTATTGAGAGTGTTGGGACTGAGCCCTTCCAAGCTTGAAGATTGAGGGGACGGATGTGTTGGAGTAGTAATGGTGGATGGGAGATCCTGGACGGGTAGTGTGAGTGAGAAAGAAGTTCGATCAGTCATTCGAGATGTCGATGTCTTCAAAAACCACATGGAAGGTATGAGTTTCACAAACGTGTGTATGTTCGTAACGTTATCGCAACTCTCTCTCAGTCGTTGTTATAGAATACTCCCGATACAATGAGTAAGAGTCATTAACGGATCGGTGATGCGACATCACGGAAGAAAGGCCATGTGATCATAAGACCAAGTGCTCAGAGGTTCTAATGGTCATTGGGGTTCAATCACGAGTTCCTATTGCGCCGAAGTCGGGAGGATGTGCAGGTCGACATAACGTAAACAAAAACCCATCCATGTATCAGAACCCATTTTTGCTCCGGGAAAATGCCCAAAAATCAATCTATCACGGATGAAAGGACCAGGGAACAGAATAAATAAAAAAACCAAAGTCCCGGGCATCAACTAAGGTTTGTTGAATTATTGATAAACTTTGAGAAGAATCCCCACTACCATCCATTTTGAAAGAGAGAGAGATCGTGAGCATATGCTTTCATTGTTCTATGTTTGTCATTATGACGACTTGTAAGCGGTCTGAACGGCCAGAACAACCTTTCTTAGGTCAGGCGGAAGGGGGGAAGGATCGGCGTTATGGAGTTCAAGGTCTTGAGAAAAAGGGGTCTCGCGATCAATTTACGTCTGTTTTTTTTATCGCGTGATTGGTTGGCTGTGCGTACGATATTCTGGTTTTCCTTAGCTATCACATTCTTGATGCCAATCTCTTGGCTTCTGAATATTCCCTTCCTTACCAGGTCAGATCAGATTGAACCATGAGCATGGTTCTTTCTTCGATTTCGATTACAAATTTAGAAACCCCCCTCTCTTTGATCTATTTATTCACTGGTGCGCGTGCGTGTGGTGTAACGTCGGACACACTGAATCAATCTAGTTTTTATTGAATTGGCATGTAACAAAAAAACCCTCACCTCATTTATCTCCACCGTAAAGTTTATCCACGGTTACGGACGGAACAACAGCCAATCTACCCAAGACATTGGTCATCCGACCTGAGCATACCTAATTTACGATCCTTCATCTTCGTCTTCGTCTTCTTCACCAGAGAGCATGAATGTATGCATACTTGCAATGTTGTGGAATCACAAACCGAGATACACCCAACTCAAAAAACTCCTTCGTCATCGAAATAAGCTTTCCCCCTCTCCCCTCTCTTTGGATTACTACATTCAGATATGATTGAGAATTTGACAGATTTTGGACGTTTTCAGGTACAAAACTGTGGGTTACGCAAAGATGATGGTGAACAGGGATTGTCCCTTTGAAGTGACAGACAGACTCAGGGGCGGAATCCACCGCCATATTCACATATCATGACTGCTTACGAGAGAGAACTGATATCACGAGGCATCTGACCTTTCTTGACTCGTCGTGCAATATTGCTATTGTGCTAAGAATAAACAATGACTTCACCAATTTATTAAAAGCAGTACTGACTGCGGTAGGCACAAGGGTATTCACATATGTGGATAGATATAACGCCCGAAAACTCTACAGAATCTAACATATAAACTTCACTCCACCGCGGCGCAGCCGAATGACAATAATATGACCACTTCGGACAAAACAATCAACATGCTAATGACCGAGAACCTGTGTTGGCATTCAAATCAACCAGATTATTTTGACCCTTTGAACAGCATCACATCTCAGGAGCGTATGGTATATGTCTGTGAAAATCAGTGGCAGAGTCGCATCTCAACACAGGACACCAAGAAGCCGTGGAGCGCTCGATGGAATCAGGAAAGCTTGCACGTCCATTAGATAATGAGTCTGGTGGTAATATGCCCTCTGTTCCAAGAAGACGCTGACACATCTCAGCGGCTCCCAAGATACCTTCGGATCCAGGCCCGGGAGGAAATGCCAACCCTCTCACACTGCCACTATCAATATCTTCGTCCACCGGTATCTTCCAATCTTGCCAAACTTTCGCTTGGTTATCCCAATAAGCACTCACACTCTCGGCACCAGTAGAAAAATCATGCACGAGGTGTTCGAATACAGGTCGGACATCCTCCCTCCGACGCATAGCTTCAAGGGTGACGTACAAATCCTCAGTAGTGTATCCAGCATACTGGGCCTTGAGTTCCAAGACAATATCCATTACGAAGGGCGTTCTCGAACGATTCCGTTTTGGGCCTGAGTCAGATTGGTCGGTTTTGCAATTCTGGATCGTCTTACGAGCTTCAGATAACATGAGTCTCGCCCGAAATCCTCGGTTAGATTCTGCCGAGGCATTTCCCAATGCTCTAGATGGTACTTTTGAATTCGAAGTCGTAGAGGCTCCATCAGAATCTTGCCGACTCTCAATAGCATCCAATTTGGGCGAACCAAGGGTGTGGCTTGCGTGGTACCTACGTGTTTTCGGAAAGTGTGAATGTCCATTCGGAGAACTTCCTAAAGTCGATGACAACGCTCCACGTTGTCGTCTCTGAGGTGCATTGAATGTCTTGACAGATGCAATATCTGTCACAGCATCGCAATCTGTATTCTGATACACCGGCATATCGGAACATAGGGGCACAGAATGACGAGATGCATATTTGAAACGGGAATTGCGTCGTCTTGTGGGAATGCTTTGTGATCGTGACTCCTTTGAGGTAGAAATTTGTAAAGGGAGAGAAACAATCACAGGTGAATCCGAGGGCCGGTTGACCGATGGCTGAGGAACTGCGCGTCCTCGCACAGTGCTATCACCGGTTTCCAAAAGATCAAAAACAAGATGTCAATGATTATTTGGACAGCTCCCAGGAACACAGGTGACGGAGGACTCACCGTTTGTGTGAAGCTGTTTTGTGACTGATCTTCTTCAGGAGACCTTGATTCGGCGTTCTTCCGACCGCAAGCAAAGAGTTATTATTGACGCATGAGTCCATTGCGAAGAAGAACTCGATGAGTCAAGTTTGGCCGGACAGGGTATGAAACTGGCGATGGGTCTTGGGAATTAATAATATGGCCGCGGCTGACACTAGTGACAGCAGTTGCACAATGACCAATGGCTGTATTTCGATCGTGACCAGTCTTGGGCTGAATTGGCCGATAAGGAGAACTGAAATTCGAATAAGCTTCGCTCACCATCAGTCTACGCTCCACAGAATGGATAGCGGCGTTGACAATCTGGTATTGACAGCAGACAATCCTCGTTATGGCCGGGGATAAAGTGGCCACACCATCACAAGGGTCGGTCTGACGCTGTCTGAGGAGTCATTGTTTAGTAAGAAGAACAATCTGCCAACACCGCCTTATGATGTTTTGAGTTTTCCTTTGAGAAAAGGATCGCATAGAGAATAAACCCACATCGTTACCAAGGTTCCATTACAGAAGGTCGAGTCAGACTACCTCATTAGCATGCCATTAACATCTTGATTAACTAACAAGATCTTAGGATTCCTAGGGATTCTGCGAGAAGGAGCAGTCAGCTAGGGTCGTAAAGACACTGCTTCAACTTACATTGCCAATAGACCCAGTAATTTGTTTGGGATCAAGTTAAAATCAAGAGAAGTCGCTAGGGGATATTAGAGATCAAAAGTAGTTGATCAATGATGTTAAAGTTTGAATATTTATAACACGTTGAGAAAGCAATTTCACGACTCTTCTGGTAGGAGAGGATCATGGAGGTGCACCCCAGCGCCACTTGCCACAGGGACAAGCTAGTTTCCAGGATAAATATGGGGATAAAATGAATATCTGATAGAAATTTTCTATACCCTGATACACAATCTACGGAAGGCGCTATAGAAAGACCATCCAACGACAAGAAAGCATCATCGATATACATGGTCCGCTAAAAGGATGAACAATCAGATATGCACATGGGAGAATTCACGATTCAGGATGACAACTGACCCAAAAGATTCGCAGCTATCTCGGCCTCGGCTCTGTCGCCATTTGCTAAAAGTTTTTCTTTGTTGTACAGCAATTCCTCGCGCGTCTCAGTAGAGAATTCTTGATTTTGTGCTAGAATGGAAGCCATCTTTATTCAGGGATTCCTAGCTCGGGGAAGATACTGAGACGCACTTTCGACAATAGCATCAACGGGGCAGGCCTCTTGGCAGAATCCGCAGTATATGCACTTAGTCATATCAATATCTGGGACGATGTAAATGACACTGCAATGTCTTCCACGTAATCTGCACAGACCGTATTTAGTTGTCTTCCTCGATCCATCCAGGCGAGGTTCGCTTTCAATTGTAATAGCCTGCGCAGGACAAATAGCCTCACAAAGCTTGCAGGCTTTTGAGGAGATACGTAAGGACACCTGAGCACGTCCTTCAATTCTACAGCCTACCGATGCAACGCTCTTCTCCGCTGGGATAACGACGTAATGCATGTTCGCCACGGAAACGAGGAGATAAAGGTCCTTTCTCGAACGGATACATGATTGTATAGGGAGGACGAAAGAAGTTCTCCATAACAATCCACATTCCTACGGACATTCAGCAACGAGAAAGCTCAACACCGCATGATCGGAGTACCTCGGAGGATCTCAGTGAGGAAAAAAAGGTGAACAGCCTTGTCGATAGCACTCGGACCATTCCTGTAGGGGTTCACTGCAGGGTCAAAGGAGCCATGTTCCTGTGTGGCATGTGCACGGTTGCGGTTAACTTTTTCGTCAAGATCACTCTGGAGATTGGGGTAAGGGGCGTGGCGATTATAAAAGCAGGATGAAGAAGATATAAGCCGACGACAATTATTTGAAGGATATTGGCGAGCGATGACAGTAAGAATGCGAGGCTGAATCCCGATGATGCGCGCAAAGGACATGGTGGAGAAGATGCCAACTTCGAGTTAGGCGTGACGGTTGCGAGTGACATGTCACAGGCATTGGCCAATTAGATTTTCATCCCTCATCCATGGCTTCC
>Ga0153981_1000543_pt1 | contig 10026 bp, 10 predicted proteins | sample TSGA065MetaG_FD_104714 | JGI IMG/M metagenome (GOLD analysis project Ga0153981, IMG submission 104714) | Attine ant fungus gardens microbial communities from Georgia, USA - TSGA065 MetaG | ecosystem: Host-associated > Fungi > Mycelium > Unclassified | place: USA: Georgia, Magnolia Springs State...
CCCCGATGATTTGCCGTTTGCCTCATTGCGTGATTCGGTCAAAAAAACCCTGTCGTTCTTGGTTAACCCACGAATAAAGACGCGGCACGCTACAGGAGCAGTGACCCCCTCCTGGAGTGGCAAACACAGGTTTATTAATAACACATTTTGCCAACAGAGTCGTTCTATGTTCTTGTGTCAGATTTCGACCATGTTTCGATTGATTCGATTTCCCGGGGAATTCACGGAAGAACATCCATTACACCGGCCGTAGAACCAAATGGACATTAACCCCACGTAGCATTCCATAGCTCTTGGGACATTTATAAAGGCTATCATTTTGAAGCGGAGACTCGCTTTTTCTTTCCTGTATTCTTCTTGAAGACTCTCAATCCTTCTGCTGGAAGATCATTCACTCACGAACAATCAATAACGACAATAAATGACTTCTAATGAAAACGACAAATCGCGCTTTGGCAAGCCATCGGCCGATGTCTTAGTTTCAGAGATGGCCCTCCAAGATAAAACACTTTGGTACAAAAAACCAAATTTGCGTATGATGTACTTGATCTTCTTTCCGACGTGCTTAGGGGTAGAGATGACGAGCGGGTAAGTAGGTTTGAATGTCTGGTCATATGAACGTTGATCGTCATGATTACAGGTTTGACGCCTCGATGATGAACGGTCTTCAAGCCGTCGACTCTTGGGACACCTGTGAGCAATAATTTAGTCGCTTGATACTTCGTTTTGACCCGTTATATAGTCTTCCATTCCCCTCGTTCAACCCTCCTAGGTCTTATGTCTGCAATGTACTCCCTTGGAGCGATCTTGTCTCTGCCCTTTGTTCCTATTTTAAGCGATGGACTCGGTCGAAGAGGAGCCATCTTTTTTGGCAGTATCATTATGATGATTGGTGCCATCATACAGGCCTGCTCGAAGAACTGTAAGTACAACTCAGACTTGCCATACTTGAGGCGCTCAGCGGTTCACTCACATGTCAGTCGCCATGTTTGTCATCTCACGATTCATCCTTGGTTTGGGTATCCCGCTCGCCATTGTTGGGGCTACTTCCCTCATTGGAGGTAAGCTTTGGACCAGTTGACTGAATTCGTTGTGATGTTTGACGATATCATGGCAAGAACTCTCTTATCCCAAAGAACGAGCGATTTTGGGTTCGCTTTTCAACTCGTGCTACTTTATCGGTTCAATTGTCGCTGCTGGTATTACCCTGGGTACTTTCAGCATGAAGAGCAACTGGGGTTGGCGTATCCCATCTCTCCTCCAAATCTTCCCCTCTCTCTCTCAAATTATTTTCATTTATTTTCTTCCCGAATCTCCGCGTTGGCTCATCTCCAAGGGTCGTGACAACGAAGCACTGGCCATTTTGGGGAAATATCATGCAGAGGGTGACATGGACTCTGAGTTTGTGAAAGCTGAGTATGTTCAAATCAAGCAAACGCTAGAGTTGGAGAAGGAGACATCGAAGGTCGGATGGATGGATATGTTTTCTCAGTCAGGGATGAGAAAGCGTTTGCTGGTCGCCTCGTTCTTGGGTCTTGTCACCCAGTGGAGTGGCAATGGATTGGTGTCGTACGTATTGATCTTTTGACTGGGGCAATGTTGACGAAAGGTTTCCAGATATTTCTTAGCTCGTATCCTCGATAATGTTGGAATTCACGACAATCGAACAAAGAACCTGATCAACTTGGCCAACACTTGCTGGGGGTTTGTCAACGCTACGGCACTTGCTTTGACTGTACCTAGATTTAAGCGTAGAACCATCTACCTTGTGAGTAAAGTCCCAGTCCTGAACTTTTCGCTAGAGTCATTCCAACTATTGTATAGCTTTGTACCTGTTCCCTCCTTGCTATCTTTACTGGGTGGACCATATGCAGCGCACGGTATGCGCTCACAGAGAACCAAGCTTCTTCCCGTGCTGTTATTGCGTAAACAAGGATTCTTTGTTCACTCAAATGTTTACTGACCCACAGTGAAAAGCTTCATCTTCCTTTATAGCCCTGCATACAATATTGCATATAATGCTCTTACTTATAGTGAGTCTATCGTCTACAAAGGAATAAGACATTCTGATCCGCTCACATCGACAGCTTTCCTTGTCGAACTGTTCCCATTCCACGTTCGTGCCAAAGGAATCACTGTGTTCCAATGGTTTGGTCGTGCAGCAGGCTTCTTCAACCAATTCGTTAACCCCATCGGTATCGCCAATGCAGGGTGGAAGTACTATATTAGGTCAGTCTTGAACATTGAAACGAGGCGCTTCTAAACTGATTATGTGACATTAGTTACTGCATCTTCCTTGCATTCGAAGTCATCTTTGTCTACTTTTTGTTCCCTGAGACATCTGGAAAGACGCTTGAGGAGCTTGCTTTCCGTGAGTGGCTGGTTCACAGCTTGATTAATCAACTGATTTGGTTGTGATTATTCTAGTCTACGAGGAAGATGAGCTCGAGAAGCAGAAGAGGCGTGTTGAGGAGGAGCTGGACAGGAGGAGGAGAAAAGAGGCGGAAGAATGTAAGAGCGGAATTGAGAAGCATAGCGTTCAGAATGAGTTTGTGGAGGTTCAGAGTGCATGAAATACACTGTACCATACTGTACTTGAGATTAAGGCAGGCTAAACTTATGTAATGTGTGATGGTTACTTCTGCAGTGAGGTATTTCAGAACAGGAACCATGGAGGATGCAACACCAATTTCTAGAAATGCCTCTTTGTCACGAGAAACAGTTAGTCCAGTTCGTTGTATCATCGAATTTTGCTGACTCGAATAGACGGTACCATTTCTGATACGAACTTTCGTCAGAATCGGCTCATTCCATCGGCTTTCGCTTTTTGAAGACGGTTCCCCTCCGACTACAGATGAACACCAACTGCATACCTGGTTAGGATTGTTACTAGGTTCTCTTAGGATTCACTGACCATAAATCAGGAAAGACACTACTCTTCGAGAACTCCTCACGATACTCCGCAACAACGCACCACATGTCCCAGAATATAAACATCCCCTTGCGCGTTTCTCCTTCCGCGCTGTGTACGCCGACCCAGCTTTAAAAGGCCGTTTCACGCAAAAGGACCTCGGCATGGTTTATTCTCGTGACATTCTCGGTGAGCCTGGCGCCCTCAACGTCACTGCTCCTCGTCTTCTTGAAGACGCCGAAGGCGAGGATAGAGAGCCCAATGAACGTGAAAAGGATCGTACGTTGGAGGATTTGAAGTTTATTCCTGGTGATTATCTCCTCGTTGCTGTTCTATTGCCGAAGAATGTAACTATGCCGAACGAACTTTCCATCAAGGGCTCAGGCGGCGGCTGGAAGTCGGCTCCAGTTGGTAGAGGAACCGATGGAACCTGGGGAGGTCCTGGATCTAGTACAGCGCCCCGGGGAAGCGAAGGGCACTGGAGAGGTGGAGACTCTAAACGACCTCCTCCTGGTTCCCGACGAGGCCCACGTAATGATTCTGTACAAGAAAAAGACCTCGATCGAGATACACGTGTGCCTCCGCCTCGACGTCGTGATAGTTCGCTGCCTCCACCTTCACAGCGTGGTGGACGGGGCCGAGGCGGTCGCGACAGGCGTTCACGATCGCGCACACGCTCACCAAAAAGATATTACGATTAGTGATTTTTGTCAATTTTACTCATTCACTGTATTTCAATTGCTATTCAGAAAGCACCCTGTATTATGCTACAAGCAGTACAGAAAGAGCACATGGTATGATGAAAGCTGGTTAAAGAAGAATCAGCATATGGTAAAGGAGTGGATGATGAAGAGAATCAGAAATATAATGATTCCGGTTGGACTTTTATCCTCAGAACTCAGTAGAGGGAGTCTGTTTTGTTATCGCTTCGACGACTCAAGCCCAGAATAACAGAACGGAATACTTGCCTTAGCGGCTCTTGAAATAGTCAAGGAGGACGTGAAGAGCCTCGGAATCAGTACCGAAATTTTTGACGACGACGCAACTACAGCCAACAACCTTACGGGGGTTACCCTCACGATCGATCTTGCAGAGACCAGCCCAAGTTCCAAGAACCTTGGCGTCTCCGACCTTGATCAGGTTGGTGCCGTGCTCGGAGCAAAGGGCCTCGATGAGCTTGATGTATTCAGCCTCAGTGCAAGTCTCGACGAGAACGCAGAGGTGAGCCTGTCGCTGGTCGAGGGCCTTGGCGCACTCACGAAGACCACGAGCGAGACCATCATGGACAAGCGCATTTTTCAAAACTTGCTGAATAGGATGTGAGTAAACACGATTGACGCTTCAGTTAGGTCAAACATACTTGTAGTGCCTCCTCGACGGTGAGTTTCCCCTTGGGAGCGTCAGTGGATACTTCAACCTCCGGGGCGGCTTCGACAGGAATGTCATCTCCAGCGTCAGACATCCTGATAAAACAACTTAATTGTTGGGTCCTCTAATAATCGGTCAACGCACTTTTAAAGGATTCAGTGGGTACAATGTCTTCGTCCGCTTTCGTTGATGTAAGGAAAATAAAGTTCGGAGGACGCGATCACTATATCATCAAGTTCAATCTCCGATTCGGCATGATCTCGGGAACCTCACATTGGGTCCAACGCGTGCTGATTTTGTTTCCGCAATCATGGTCAGTCAACAGTACCATATATTGCTCTCACAGCTGACAGAAACAATACAGAGCTTGGTGTATCTGAACTTACACGAGTCATCAGAACGTATATCTCGTTGACCAGTTTCTTGGCCAAAGATCTCATCCACTTCTTCCAGACCACGACGGTGCCATCTGGGGCGCCGCCTGGACGTCTACAGATACTGCGGTCTCCATTTCTGCAGATGGCTCTATATACCAATGGTCCTGCGCTACTGGTCATCATCATTCACCAAAAGTTGCCCTTGAACCTCACACCCTTGCTCTTGTTTCTCTATCTGTGTCTCCTGACGGCAAACGCGCTCTTTACAACAGTCTAGAAGGACATACTCGGCTCTTAGACCTTGAGTCGTCAGAGATAATTGCTTCTTACGAGAGTTACTTGGAAACAAAAGAGGATATTGAACCCTGTAAGTTGCATCTTCAGGCATCCACATGTTTGGGCCATTCATATTAATGCACGAGGTACATTCCAGCTTGGTCCGTTTCGCTCAATCCCAATGGCGGTACCTATGCCTCATCTAGTGCCTCAGGTAATATAACGATACATTCGGCGGACCCAGCTGATTTTGGGAGAAAATTATCTTCTATTCCATCTGGTCGCGTAAAATTCGGAATGAGCTGTCGCCATGTACGCTATTCCATCTCATGCACTCACGAGATTCTAAGTCGTTTTCTTCACATCCCCATTCAGTCTCCAGACGGTCGAAGAGTCGCATTGGGACTTGAGACAGGCCAGATTTTTGTTTTCGACCTTGAGAGTAATACATTATGGACGACATTTACCTCACATGCTATGCCCGTGCGATCAATCTCATGGTCCGCTGATTCTAGCGTGAGTGTAATATTCGACGATCTTGTCTAAAGTACGACAGGCATCTGAATCCCTATCCAGCTTCTTATGAGTGCTTCCGAAGATAGAAGACTTGTTTTACATGATGTTCGACTGGCTCCTGGAGGAACTGTCACTTCGTTTATTGGCCATACGTCATGGGCACTGAGCGTCGACGTTTCTCCTGACGGGAAACTTGCACTTTCTGGGTAAGCCTATTCTGCTCTAGGACTAGTTCAAAGTTCTTGTTAACATCATCATTTCGCAGATCTGCGGATAAAACAATCAAGGTTTGGGATATCGGTGCGCGAGCGGCAGTATCGACAATACAAGATACAGGCGAAGTCTGGTCAGTTTCATGGCGACCTCAACCTTCCGCCCTGGGGTCTCCTGGTGCATTCTTGACTGGCGGAGAGGATGGACTAGTCCGATGGTGGAAGGCAGGTGGCACGTAAAATTGATACCTCATGATGAGAATACCATCTTGGCTGATTCATAAAGACAAGAACTGAGTGTTCATTAACGGGGTTTTTGGAAATGGTTAGATTGAAACGACTGGTACATTTGAGGGCAGTAGAGGGGATTTGTGTAATAATATGACATTTTTTGGCCTCGACCGATGCCAAATTATCGTAACATGTAGCAGAAGACATCCTTCCATGACGCTTTGAATGAACTATAGACCAACATCCAGAACCAAAGCCACTCTAACCCCTGAATCTACCAACACAATACAATCATCTCCATCTGTTATGGGGAATAAAATTGATAGCAAAGTATTGAACTATGGACAAGCCCATAGCATGGTATATATTGTACTATTACAGGATGGTTATTGTTGAGAGGATATCAAGCCAACAATATATAAAAAGACGCCTTCAATCCATTTCCATTCCGACGATCGAGACAGGACAAATGCTGATCTTTTCCTCAAATATGCACCCTGGTTAACGCACGGACGACGTTGTCAGAGATGCGAACGCAATCACCACCGCTTTTAAGTTCATCGAGGGGCATGACGGCGCCCATAAGCCAACAGATACATGCAATTGCTTTGTAGTTCCCATTTGATTGTTTCGCTAAAAGTAGAAAAGAAAATCAAAAATCAGTTTTACGTTTTTTTTCGAGTGTGGAATACTCTGCAAACAACTCGACTTACCTTTCAGATAATTATACTGACGTTGTACAGTTTCTATTTGTGAACCATCAAGAGGAAAAGATCGACCTTCTCTTGTCTTTCGTTCGGCTTTTTTTTTAAAATTGAAAAAAAAAATATAAAAACGTGTATCAGCTCATGATGATCATCTCACACGTGGATCGCATCGAGGTTTTTAGGTTCAAAAACTTTGCTCACCATTGGTCAACGCACGTACAAACTCATTCTCAAGTGGTAACGGAATCGATCTCTCATGTGCTGGATACTCAGCGATGTGAGCCCAAAATACTTCCTTCGAACACTCAATCAGGCCTATATTCTCCCGACAACCATTTTTGGGAGTAGTAAAGGGGGGGAAGAAGGAAAAAAAAATCAGCCCGAGGAAATCTCACTCTCACAGAGCTGGGTTAAGCTTTACCTGGTTCACTCCACCTGTATGACTTGGCCAGACTACGCGAGTGAATACCGACGAGCGCCGTCCTCTCCGTTAAATCGCAGTCCGTAATGGTCATAACCCAATCAATGGGCAATTTCTGAAGACTCGAATCATCCGCAAGTTCTTCAAAACAGTCATTTCTAATTTCGAGGAGTAGAGCGCGCAACTCTGGTCTCCGTATGTCGTCCGTCGTGAGCAGCCGTAGCCCTAGGTTGAAGTAGTACACATCGAGATTGGGATGTAGATAGGAACGCCATGACTCGGGTACTTCAGCTCTATTAATCGATGACATCAGACAAGCAAGTATTGGCACACCACACGATCGGAGAGGGATAGATGGAAGATGGTCGGAAGGAAAGAGAGAGACTGATTAAATTGGGACTGATATACCCCTACCTCGTGTCATAAGGGTAATAATTGGCGGTCTCAACGAAATCTAGTGTTGCACCTGAATTGGTGTCTGATGACGAGTTGACAATTACAAAGGTCATAGCTGATCAGATGGTTGAGAGGGGTGAAGGGGGTCGGTGCCTCTTAGACAAAAGGTATGCAAGGCTCGGCAACGTTCCACTGAAATGGAAAAAATTTGTATTCATAGTCTCAATTTTTATATGCCATTCATCCATGCACTCACCTCGCTGCACAACTCCTCGGATGAGAATAATCATTTCTCAAGTTCCGGTTCCGCGCAAATGCAATACAATCTCATTCGGGAGTAGAAGCGACGTCACCGGCAACTATGGGTTCGGAGGGAGAAACGTCATATACATGCACGTGAACTGCCCTGATCTCTGCCATGAGGCCTGACCATTTGACTTCAATTCGTTACCACGCTAACACCGCACAATCAAAGCAGAATTACCACCTGACCGACATGTTAAAATATCAATCCCATGAACACCGAGAATCAGTATGTTATAAAAATATCAAATACGACAAAAATACAATTTAGAGGAGAAAAAATCCTTGAGAGTAGATATTAACATTTGAAGCAGAGGTCGTGCTATAAAAAGCATCAAATAAAAGACGGAGACACTAGTGGGTCGTGACGTTTTTGAAACTAGGCGGACTAGACTCCGGCTGGTAATGGTTGAACAACAACAAACGGTGATCAATAGGGGTTTGCTACAAATGCTGTTGCAACCGTCATCAACATCATGAATATCCCAACACCGAAAGAGGAAAAACGGACGTTACTGGTCGCTAGGAATGTCCACAAGTCAAGCTGATATCAAGCTCCCATCCTAGGACCTTGCTCTTTACCCAACTTCTAACAGTGATCGTATGAGCATTCATTTCCCAGGGCTGAGCTCAAGATGGAGAGGCTCATGCTAATGACTGCGGTCCCATGAAAACTGTCTCTTCGGCATCAATGTCCATCTCTCCCTCAGCATCAGCATCAGTATCATGACCATCTTCACTGAGAACAAAGCTGTGGCCAGGGCGAGATCCAACTTCAACTCCTTCGTCCAAATTCTCCGTGCCTTCTTTACTTTCAGATGGACGTCCCGACTTATTTTCTCCATGCGGATAACGTCCTCCGCTATTACTGGTCTGAGCCACAGACGTCATCGTTGGTCCATTCAACGCAGACTCTTTGCCTTCCATTTGGACTGTGCTCCGTGAAATGGGGCCAGACATGACCGCATCACATCTTAGCACACGTGTGCGCTCTTCATTGTCGGTACAAAGCAAACCACGTTGATTGCGGTCATAGTTATCTATGCAAGGTGACGGAGATGCAGAATGTCGGAAAACTGTGCCGTTAGTGCAATGACTATCTGCGACCGTGTTCTCCGCGATCGCTGAGGGCATCAAATCGTCAGAAACTTTATTTTCTCCAAAAGAAGCAGCGGTATGTGGCGTTGGAGAGGCTGGTGACAACGATGAAAAGAAGGGAGCAGATGATACAGCTGTTGGTGAGAAAATCAATCGTGGGACGGGGGCATTCCGCTCGACTGTCTTGTCATCTCTCCGATGACGTGGAACCTGCACAGATTCTTTGGATAGGCGATCCATTGAGATACCTTTCATTCGAGTAAAGAGAGGGCTTCCCGTGGCAGCCACCTTTCCCTTCTGACCGGACTCAATCTCCCGCTCCTCTTCAGATAGAGCGCTAGGGCATGTCCGCGGTCCTTTCTTCTTTTCTTGAGTTTGATTCGTTGTCGGAATTTGAGCCAGTGACCTGTCTGGTGATTGACGGTCTGAATTAAAAGCTGCTGCTGCTTGGTCGGCTAAAACGTCCAAAGCGCTTCGTACTCGGTCCAATCCTGGAGTCAACGTCGCTGAAAGCATATCGACAGATCCCCGTCCGTTACCTTGCCCAGCCTTTCGACGTTTTGAGAGAGGACTTTCCGGTGGTTCAGGGATAACAGAGCGTCTGCGGTTGGTTGACACTGGTCCGCTTGATTCATGGTCCATTAAACTCTTGGCAGCACTGAGAAGAGATGCAAGGGGAGTGGGATGATTAGCGCCTGGTGTCTGAATCACTCGTGTTGATGAATGTATGGCTGACGTTGTGTGATTAGCGGCTCGCGGTGTGGGTGTCATAGATGTTTGGGGGGTGGTAGCAGCAGGCGAACGAACAGACGCGGAGAAATTCGGACTTTGGTCAGTCGGCTGGCGCAAGTCGGACCGTGGCGTGATCAAGATTGGGGTCAAGAAATGTGTTGTATGTTGGCCTCCTGTGGTACCTCGTTTGGGGGTCCGAGGCATCGAAGGGGCGGTGGATGAGCCGGGACTGCTTGAGAAGTCTACGAAGTCATTAGAGTAGTAGGTGTTTTCCCTTGCTGCAAATGCCTTGTCCATACGTCCACGCTCTAGATTCTCTCTCATAAATTCCTCTCTCTCTTTTTCAATACGACGCATGAACCCTGATATCGTATGAGCACGCTCTCGACCAATTTTACGGGCAGCCAGCAACAGATGTTCAGTCCGCGCATCTGCCATGAGGGGCAGCATATTACTACTGAGAAACCTTTTGTGCTTC
>Ga0153981_1000545_pt1 | contig 10022 bp, 8 predicted proteins | sample TSGA065MetaG_FD_104714 | JGI IMG/M metagenome (GOLD analysis project Ga0153981, IMG submission 104714) | Attine ant fungus gardens microbial communities from Georgia, USA - TSGA065 MetaG | ecosystem: Host-associated > Fungi > Mycelium > Unclassified | place: USA: Georgia, Magnolia Springs State...
ATTTATTCACACATGGCTAGGCTGTCAATAAATTGGAGAAAGCAAATATCATCCGGCCATATGTTCCTTTCTTTGGATCGAGCCGTGCCTCAGCGCTTCTTCACACACTCTCCCGCAAGAAGTCGGTGATGAGGAACGATGGGCTTTATAAACTCGGGCATGGGGAAAAGTCGATTATATGGTATTGGGAGTTCGATATGGAAAAGCGGTATTTCCATCAGTTCAAAACTATTGAGTATGCGGCTGCAGTAGAGTTCTACGAAGTGGACAAGTTCACGATGTGGTGGGGGGGTATTGATTTTGATATTCACTCTGTGCCCCCGGAACACAAGAAAGAGGGGACAGACTGGTTTGCCATCCTCAATCCCAGGGCCACGAGGCGGTTGGAAGTTTTGCTGGTACACACGCTGATGCATGAGAGGTGCCTTATTCTTCATTTTGTTGTGGAATAGTCTATATTCTGATGCTTGTATTCCCAGTGTCATCTGTTGTATCAGATTCTCGACCGATGGAAAGTATCTCGCTACAGGGTGTGACCGGACGGCGCAGATCTACGATGCCAAAACTGGCCAGAAGACTTGGTTGGCTATTCCATATACTCCAGTCATTGCCTCTGCTAACAGAGAAGTGTTCCAGTGTACTCGTCGATGATACCGCAGGGAAAGCAGGTGACCTATATATCCGGAGTATCTGTTTCAGCCCGGATGGTAAATATCTTGCTACCGGAGGTGTCGACGCACGAATACGAGTACGTCACTCAGTTTCCAGGGTTTCCTGGCTTCCAATTGACGTACAGATAAGATCTGGGATATCGCAAAGAAGCGCATCCGCAACGTTTTTGATGGTCACCAAGGAATAATACACTCTCTTGATTTTTCCACCGATGGGCGGCTTATCGTTTCTGGATCGCGCGATGAAACCGTCAGGATTTGGGATAGGGTTGACGGAACCTCGAAAGTTCTTATTATTAATGATCACAATTCATCTGCTGGTATCACTTCCGTTGCAATCAGTCCTAATGGTCAATACGTCGCTGCTGGGAGCATAGACGCGGTCGTGCGCGTTTGGGATGTCTCAACTGGACAGTTGGTGGAGAAGTTGCGCGGACACAGGAAAAGCGTCCACAGCGTTGCCTTTACCCTTGACGGAAAAGGCCTTGTGAGTGGAAGCTTGGACAATACACTTAAGTTTTGGGATTTCAGTGGTATGGCTGCTGTTGCAAAGCGTAAGTGGGATGGGAAGAGGGACGACAAGAGCAGTCCTTGTACAATGAATTTCACTGGTCACAAGGTACATTTCCTATTTACGGTTTAGTATTGGGACCGACGACCATGTATAAATCAGGGTGACGTGCCAAGCATTGCTGTATCTCACGATGGCCAGTGGGTCGTTTCAGGATCTGGGGATCGTGGCGTGCGATTCTGGGATGCAAAGGGTGCTGAGGTACAATGTATACTCCAAGGACACCAGAATTTGGGTATGTATTGCTTGGCAGGTTCCTGAGTGCCAACATCTTTTGCTGACTCACCACTAGTCAGATCCATCGATCTTAGTCCTGCGGGAAACGTCTTAGCCACAGGATGTATTGACGGGGAAGCAAGAATCTGTACGTGTCTACTCATCTGTCGAATGATACTGGATGTGCTGATCGTGTTTAGGGAGCTATAATCCAGTGTAATTCCATACTTGTTCTAGGTTGTTGATTTTTTCGCTCATGTTACCACTGTAATAAGTACTTGATTTGTTAAGTTTACAATCTATTTTCCGATCAATAGGCTATTGTGTCCGATACATCTCGTGTTGATGACTCTTTGATTTATGTCAAAGGCTCAAAGAAGTCTGCTAAACTATCCCCGTATTTGGTTCACCGTATAGAAAGTTCATGACACGATTCATAATTGACTAACCACCAATGTTGCGACATTACGTATATAAAACCGGTTACTACTCCCTGGAAGCTTCGATAGGTACCTGCTTGTCTACCTACTTGCCGTAGTTAACGTTGACGGACTAGGGTCACATCCGAAACCTAGGTATAAATTTTGAGCTATATTTCTCAAAGAACTGTATACCACGGAAATTCTACTCCTTGAGCCTACAGTGCCTTTAACCTTTTCAAAACTCTTCTACACGATATTTCATTCTCAAAGATGTGCAAGATATGAATATCTATTTGATTCAAATGACTGCTGAACAGAGTGATAATAAAATTCATAAGTCAGAACATGAGACTTTACAACTACGCTACTCAAGGGACAAACGAACTCACCTACGTGTTGAAGCGAGAGAAGAAAGAGATATCGCATGGTAGCAACAAATCAACCTTGAATGGATATCGATCGCAAACCTAGAGGGAACCAAATAGGGACAATTGAGGACAGGGAACGAGGATCAAAGAATACAGCGGTGTCGTGCAAAACAGCATTGTTGATTGACCGGAAGCAGCAAAAAAGTATTTGTTGAGGATCGCTAGCTTTCACCTTGATGTGACGCACGCTGGAATAACTTTAGGTGAAACATGATCGAGTGTTTACATATATTTTCTTTTTCTTCTCCGATCGATATAAAAACTTCACCGTTGCTCGTTGCCCCCTCAGCCGTTCTATCTTATAACGTCTGGGGAATATCCTAATCTCGTCCTCTACAGTATTCAGCTTTCAAGGTCGAAGAGAAGGTGGGAAGAGTATGCTGTCTCGCGATGTCCTGTTTGTGAGCATAGTGATTGAACGATATAAGAATGCCAAAAGAAACGAGCAAGAGTGGGTCTTCAAAAAGCCGGGCCAACGTTGTAGTAAATTTCGGGGAAAACGATTCATAGAGTATCACTCTTGCCAACCAGTGCCTTTGCTTTCTTCGACAGCCCAAATTCGAGCTAAAACATAATCAACACTTCTGTATCAGCTCCTTCGCTCTGGCGCTATGATTCGTTTTCATCATCACTATCTCCAATATCAACCCTTGTCTTCCAAAAGCTCCGTCTCCTTTTTGAGGTGCTCGCATCAACTAGTGGTCCCTCTTTTATATTTTCCTTTTGGTGCGTTGGGAAAGAGGATGGTATGTCAGATGGGGGAGGAGGCCAAAGCGGCCGGTTTTCCTTGTGGTTGTAAAGCAGATCCTGATACTCGCGACGTACCCCACAGCTGACAGAGATATATGACTCACAAAACATATGTCACAGTGGGCTTTTCGTAATGGGCATTACCAGGTGTTTCAGGACCTATGATGAAAAGTGGTGCCATATAGAAAGGTTATGAATCTGAGATAATTGGGAAATCCAGCGATTTGACTTTTCTAGCCTCTAAATGTAATTGCTTCTTAGGTTGCCATACAATAACGGAACAGCTGACGAAAGGTTCACAGTGCCAGTCCCTTCCCGGTCGATATCCCTCATCTAAATCCTTCTGAAATTGTGTCTCACTTTGGTCCTGCTAACCAAAACACTTCTTCGTCATCACCCTTTGAGACGACGCAAATTCAAATCATCACTTTCCAAGTCACAGTCTCCACGTGAGCATCCTCTCTTGCACCTTCTTGGTGGAGTAGGTAACGAAGTCGTGATGGCTGAGCGCTTCTGTTGGCGAGGAAAACATTTCATGAAAACATCTGCATTTCAGGTTCACGGTTTTGAAAATGAGGAAGTAGTAGATGGTAGGAGAGATGGTTCAGATGAGTCGTTCAAAGTGACAAACACACTATATTTAGAATTACTCGGTGGACAGCAAGTGCAGAGTGCTATGGCTACTGCAGTCACACTACCAGATGTTAGGTCGACACAATCCTTTTGTGGCAACATTCGAAGTCTCGGATGTGATCCCTGACAATTGAAGAGAACCAATTAGTCGATCACTTGAAGCTCGCACATACAGAAAACTGGGTAACGGTCAAATTAACACAGTGACAAATGAGTTTTACTTATTTCTGGTTGCATGCAGACATCAACGGATTACAAACTTGGTTGACTCGCTTCCACATGCTTTTTCCAGCCCATGTCTTGCACAGGCTAGGCTGTGGCTGTCTTCTGGGCCCATAACTCATGATCATAACTTGTTTGTCACGTATGGCTGCCTATCCCCAGATTGCGATATCCTGTCAATATCCTGTCGAGCAGAACTCCTTTTCCCACGCAGCATTCTATGCAAAGCCCCGCCTCTACCCTCACATGCCACAATCGTTGAAGCCTTTTCGGCTCGACACTATTCGTTCATGTCCTGCAGCAAATGGACTTTTCTTAGCGTAAGATCAAGTGGGAGAATCATTCGGAGGAGAAAGATGGAACATGTGAAGAATTCGCCGTAGTAGGATGGTCTGTGACTGGTGTTCACATGTTGACATAAATTTAATTTCTGTTGTCATTGTCTATGTCTATCTGTCTCACTACCATCATGTCCATATTTCCCGACGCCAGTGACTTCACAGTGAGGAATAGTAGCTTTTATTACAGGAAGATGAGTAAGCGACCTATTAGAACATGATGTCTCAGTCTGAAGTGTGCAGAACTGAACTCCATTGATGTACCTATTAGAACATGATATCTAACTACATCAGCACAATATATAAAATAGAATAACAAAAGGATTTACCTCAGTCTGAAGTGTGCAGAACTGAGGTGTAAGAAAAGTCTGCACTGGCAGACACACTCGTTGCTTACTAATCAATCAGAAAATAATGATGAGAGAAATAAGAGACGAAATAATATCCCTCAGAGGACATATTCAACAGTAGCTTCATCACGCAGTCGACTACCAATATCATGAACATCATGAACCAATACGGCTAATCTAGTGAGCAGTTGTATCTCAGCTGATGAAATGTTGGTCAACCCAGTACTAGGAATTGATGTCCTCTATGATGCCTCTGATCCAGGAGCAGCATTTGATTCTCAAGACCATTATAATCGTCTTTGCTTCCCCAGTACTGAGCAACAGTATATTGCTGATATCACTAGTTGGGTTACTGAATCTGCCAACCCACTGTAGAGATCAGACACTCGCTACCACTGAGAAGTGTTCTCCTCAACTAGTTTTTGCAACTCATTTATATTACTATATAGGGACTAGTTTAGACTAGCTATGATAGGAGAACCTTCCCGGTACTTTAGGATAACTGGCCAGGTCCCCAGTGCCCTCTTCGGTTAAGGACAGTATGTGTTAGTATTTTGTATATATAGAGCCCCCTACGTTAGCAAGGGGGGCAGTGAAAAATTGGCAAGCATTTTGTACCCATCTATCAAAAAAGTCTATTGTTCCTACTTCAAAACTTTGGGTCAGCAAGTCAACAACAGACAGATGCTGTTGTGCTCGCAAAACTTATTCACTCTTACTGTCTAAATTCCGATCTCTATCTTTCACCACCCTCATTGATGTACTAGATGAGGGGACCAGCTGGTGTAGGGAAATCAGCCATTGCTCATACATGTGCCAAGAAGCTCAAAGAAACTGGACACCTTGGTACTGCATTCTTCTTCACTGTCAACAAACATTCTAATCCATTATGCTTATTCACTACTATCACTTACTAACCCTCTCTGATTATCATACAATCATTGATGAGAAGATCTCAAAGGACAAGACTTTTGTTAAGAAGAGAATGCCATTTCAATTCAGATTATTGATTGTTGAGCCACTTTGCAAGCTAGAGAAGCAGGGAAAGGGAATATAACCAAAAGCCATTTTGATTAATGGATTTGACAAGTGTGCTAGTGAAGACACACAAGCAGAAATTATCAAAATAATTGCATCCTCTGTCAGGAAAGGGTCTACTCTATTCAATTGGGCCATCTTCAGCTATGCTGAACCTTGTGTCCACATTCAACCAAGACAGCATTTCTTCTGTCACTCATTCTGTTGAACTCTCTATCTCTCACAAGACAAACAGTGAGATCAAGATATACCTTTGGGGTGGACTTCTACCATACTCTCTTGGCCACATGGAACTGAGTTTGTGGACTCTTTTTAAGCTGGACCCTTTTACTGACCTCTCATCCTGGTTATTCTTCAATGACCTAGACTTTTGTTGATTTCTTGAATATGTTGACAAAGTACCTTCTGGAAGGTTCCTTTTGCCCTTCATCATTTCTCCTCATTCACTCACTATTTTATTCCAAAATGGCATGCTTTTGGTGTCATCTCTATTTTATTTCATCCATTAAATTTTCCTCCTAGCAATAAAGCCCAAGGCTCATTCATTTCACTACAAACAGTTGTACATTTGGTCTTGTACATAAAGCATCTGTCTGTAAGCCCTAAGGCCAGTTGTTTTTGTCTGGCCTTAGGTGCACATATCCCTTGTATCTCTTCTCAAACATTGAATCAAGTTGTTTCTGCCTGGCCTTAGGTCAGCATTCTTTTAGCTCTCAAAGGTGTACCTGTGCATCTATCTTGTCACATGTTCTCTTCACTATCTTGCAGCAACTGGCAGATATTGATCACTACAAGTCTCTAATGGTAGATTGGATGCAGTCAGAGTTTAGTTCAATGACTACCAATGTTTTTGGTATTCTAGCAACTGCCCAAGCATTATCCCATACTAAATTTGAGTATATTTGTATTAGAAATTTTAATCAACTGGTTTCTGCTGTGTTTTTTCTGGTGTGTTTCAGATATGATTATCCACAATGAATTTACCCATGCACTGCCAGGCTATCAATAAAATGAAAAAAGCAAAGATCATCTGATCATATATTCTACTCTTTGGCTCAAGCTATGTCTTAGTCTTTCTTCACATTCTCTTTCACATTCTCTTCTGCAAAAAGTCAGTAAGGAGGAACAACAGGCTTTATAAAGTTGGGCATGGGGAAAAGTTAATTATATGGTATTAGGAGTTTGATGTGGAGAAGCATGAATATAAGGAGCAGTATGAGGCTGAGACTGATGTTTAAGGCCAAGATGATAGCCAGAATGTTTGGGATAACAGTGGCAATTCCAAAGACAATAATGACCAGCAGAACAATGAGGAGGAGTAAAGGGGGAATCAAAATATTGTTCATTCTTAAATACTGAACTGGTTCTGAGTAAAAGGCATTTATGTATTATTCTTGTGTTGTTTTTTTGATTCTTATCTTTTATAGAGTATTTGACATTTGCTTGCCAGGTGATATGGGTTTAACAAGCCCTGTTATAGATTTCAGTCTTGTATATTGTCAGTTAATAGAGTAAACATCTGTAATAAATTTATTTCTTTTCTTCTACTCCTGTCCATCTAGCTTTGATTTACTGCTTTTTGTATTGTGTATGCAGTAGTCAATTTATCATTCAGTATAACAGTACTAAGAATTTAAGGTCTACATATGCAATATATCATATAGATCTGATATAGTTGGAAATTTCCACTTCACACACAGGCTCAACATCTTTACTAATTCAAAACTTATCAGCTGAACTGAATATTGTATATCAAAACAAGTGACTCTTTTATTTACCTTGTTCTACCATTGCTCTAAAGTTCTCTGAATCCTTTCCTTTGTTTGTATGAGAAATCTAACTTCAATTCTAATCTAACCTAAAGCCTCTAAACAACATTGCCAGTGTTGACGGCTAGGACTTAAAGCATCTTATACCTGCACAAATGCCCACATTTTGTCTACACTTTCATTCATTGCTTTCAACAATATCCTTATCTCTCACCAAGTCTGCATTGCCAAAACATACCCAAAATATAGCATATTGGCTAGTGCTGGGTAAATAACATCCAGTATTGTGCTCTAGAGGCAAAGGGAGATAGAGATTGAGAAGAGAAGTTTGACCACCTGTTGGACAAAATGTGCACATATGCACATATACCTGCAAATTTGCAGATACATTATGTCAGATGAGCTGTTCTCCTGCAGAAAAAGCCAGAAGTTGCAGTAGGATATTGAGGATGCCTCATGGGATCCTTCATACTTTCCTTCAAGAAATTTTGGTATTACATCACAGAACCCAAAGTCATGAATACAGAAAACACTTCTGATTCAAAACAGATTCAAAATAGTCTATAATAATTATTGATCACTGAGAACAGTCAAGTATGGTCTGTTACACAATGTCATGATAATAAACTTGTCTGTCCACTACTAAATCTATGTGCTAATCAATCAATCTCAGGTGCAGTTGACTGTGGTCAACTATCAGCAATCAGGCTGGCTGGTAGCATTTCCACAGTGATGTATGAATATATCACTAGGTAATGGAATCAGTGTTTCACTGATCATTAAACAAGATATCACAAATCCATCTCTGTCCCTTATACTTTCTTCAAGAATTACCAAGTAACAGATTGCCACAGACTGACAGTTGTACTCAGCATGATCAAGCCTGAAAAAACAGAGTTAAATGTATGTTCATCTGGTGTTGGCATAGAGCTCTTTTCAAGTTGAGCAGCTTGAGTAACAGAGAAGAAATGGTGAATTTTGTACTTGGGTTGAATAGAGTTCTCACTGGTAAGCCTTCTCATCTTACATTTGTCCAGGCAGTATCCCCTTCCATATATGTATCCTTGTGAATGCATATCTGGAGATGTGATGACTGCAACATTTTTTCTAGTGCATTCTAAGTATGACATCCCACCCACATACTAATACATGGTTGATTATCCTACCTTGTACTGCTGTCCACTATCATATATCCTATTGATGGTCTAGTCCACATTGTCAATTTCAAACCCTCTATATGCTATCATCACTATTCTTTATGCCCAAATTTATTAAGCACACTGTTCCTAGCTGGATTTGCATGGGAGAGAATGTACAACAGATAAATGGCACAATTTGAGCCAAAATTCCTATGGCATGGTTAATGTCAATGTCGAGGCCTCTTATGACAGTGGGATAAAGCCTTGGTCAATTACTAATGTTGGTACCTTGATCAACCATCAATTGCTATTGGTACTTTCAGTGATCACTGTGCAACGAGTGGCTGTCAGGTTATTGACATGCCTTATTAGAGGTTTGACTGTAATGACAATGATGATCAATCAAACAGTATTGATGATGTATTAACGTTGACAAGAACAATGGTATGACAAAATATCTGCAAAGTATCAAAAGTATTTCAAAGAATAAATTACAATGTCGAGCTCGGCTGACGAGTTTTGAATTAGTGGAAAGGTTGAGCCTGCGCGTGAAGTCGAGACTTCAAATTATGTCAGATCCGTATGATATATTGCACACATACATCTTATGTTCTTAGCACTGTTATATTTGATTCGACAGACGCGAGATTGTCCGATCATGTTGAGGACATGAATGATAAATCAACTACTGCATACACAATAAAAAAAGCAGTGATCTGGATGGGCAGGAACATAAGAAAATAAATAAATGTATCACAGATATTAACCAACGACACACGAAACTTAATGATGCGACGAATCTATACTACTGACACAAAGCTCATTCAACCCATATCAGAGGTCAAAGACTCTATGGAAGATAAGAATCGAAAAGCAACAAAAGGATGACATCCAAATGCATTTTTTTCGGGGTCAGTTCAGTGTATAAGAAGAATGAACAATATTTTGATCCCTCTGTGCCCCTCCTCATTGTCTGGCTGATAGTCATCGTCTTTGGAATCACTATTGTCATCCCGAACATTCTGGCCGTCATCCTGGCCTTGAACATTGGTCTCGGATTCACGCTACTCCTCGCGTTCATGGAAATCTCCCTATCCCTGCCCCTCACTGCCTGCCTATTTGTCTTCTGCGCAGCCTTGTTTCTCCCCACATTGTGAACTTGTTCGCTTGGTAGAACTCTACTGCCGCTGCATAGTCAATAGTTTTGAACTGATGGAAATACCGCTTGTTCACATCAAACTCCCAATACCATATAATCGACTTTTCTCCATGCCCAAGTTTATAAAGCCCAGTATTCCTCCTCAATGAATTTTTGCGGGAGAGGATGTGAAGAAGCGCTGAGGCATGACTCGAACCAAAGAGAGGAACATACGGCCGGATGACCTTTGCTTTCTCCAAATTATTGACAAACTGGCAGTGTGGGTGGATAAATCCATTGTAGGTAATCATACTTGAAACATACCAGAAGAAATGCA
>Ga0153981_1000546_pt1 | contig 10015 bp, 7 predicted proteins | sample TSGA065MetaG_FD_104714 | JGI IMG/M metagenome (GOLD analysis project Ga0153981, IMG submission 104714) | Attine ant fungus gardens microbial communities from Georgia, USA - TSGA065 MetaG | ecosystem: Host-associated > Fungi > Mycelium > Unclassified | place: USA: Georgia, Magnolia Springs State...
AGCGACAGGCCATTAGCCAGTGCGGTCAGCACATGTTCCTGTCCGACGACGTCGGCAAAAGTTTGGGGGCGCCACTTACGGGCAAGAACCTGATAGCTCATTAATACCGGGAAAGTCAGGGGATCATGAAGGCAATGCTATCACAGCCTCGCCTGAGCAGGCGAGGCTTGTCTGGATCAATGCCCGTCGAAAGAAACCAGGCTGTAGCAGTTGATGCTTAAATCGTTAAGGCGTTTTTCACCGCCGAGTTCCGGCAGGTTGATGATGAACGCGGCGTCGGTTACTTCCCCACCCAGACGGCGGATCAGTTTCGCGGTGGCTTCAATCGTGCCACCTGTTGCCAGCAAATCGTCGATCACCAGAATTTTTTCGCCAGGCTGAATAGCATCAACGTGGATTTCAAGGCTGTCAGTACCGTATTCAAGATCATACGTTTCGCTGATAGTTTTACGCGGTAATTTACCTGGCTTGCGAACGGGGACAAAACCCACGCCCAGAACCAGGGCAACCGGTGCGCCAAACAGGAAACCCCGTGCTTCGGTGCCGACCACTTTGGTCACACCGGCGTCGCGGTAACGATCAGCCAGTAACTGAATGCTTGCAGCATAAGCTTTCGGGTCTTCCAGCAAGCTGGTGACGTCACGGAACAGTATGCCTGGCTTAGGATAGTCAGGGATGGTCTTAATACTGTCTTTAATAAACTGTAGCTGCTGTGCGGTAGCGGTCATAATGTTAATTGCCTGATAAAGCTGCTGTTCATACTTAAACGCGGGCGGTCAAATGTCCCCCGTCACGCTCATATAAAGCATGCCGTTTAAGGAAGGAAATTGGGAGCGCACCGACGTACGAGATGCCCAAATCTATGCAAAGCTGCTTTAAAAAGCAACCCGCAGCCGGACATGATCACCTTTTTTATTGCTCAAGGTCAACCACTGGTAATCGCCACATCATGATCAGCAACATAAACATCATGCAGACCAATAAAATACGCACCCATAATAGCGGGACAAAATAAATCGAAATGGCGAAAGTCACTGCGATCAGGATCACTGCTTTGGGTTTTGCCCCTTTTGGCAACGCACGATGTTGCTGCCAGTGGCGAAGGTAACCGCCAAACCATGAACGATAGAGTAACCACTGGTGGAAACGTGGCGATGATCGGGCGAAACACCAGGCGGCGAGCAGCAAAAAAGGCGTCGTTGGTAGCAACGGCAAGACGACACCCAGTGTGGCCAGCACGACACATACCCAGCCACCGATAATCAACAGAACACGTTTCATGGAGAGGTTAAGGTTTTAGAATGAGGAAAGATGTGTCCCAGTGTAAACAAGTGTGAGATTGCTGTCATATCCGGGTGAGACTTGTATCGCCGGGGGTTACAGGTAAGCTAGGCGCGTCATCCAAGGAGAGTCGCCGTGAGCACAGAACGAATTTTACATGTCCTTGATCAGCAGATAGAAACGCTGGCGCGGGAAATTGAGCCGATTGGCCACGTTTCGGCTTCTCAGGCGCGCTTTGATGTCGCCCTGTTTTCAACCAAAGGCACCCGTCTGCGGGATTATCTGGCTGAAATAAAAATCAATTTGCAGCAACTGAATCAGGAAGTTGTCGAAAAGCGTTCAGCGCAGGTGGCTTTTATTGCCGAACGACTGGTGGCGCAAATTACCGCCATGCAGCGCGAACTGGCGACGCAAACATTGCGGAAAACGCACCAGACGCCGGAACGCAAAAGCCATGATAACTATACGCGACTGGCGGAAACTCAGCAGTTTGAGCGCCGTCTGGTGGCAATGATTGAAGACCGGGAAACGACGCTCGGGCAACTGGCTACTTTCGCCGATCAGCAGCGGGTACAGAAAGAACTGGCTGCACTGGAAGGCCGTCTGATGCGTTGTCGTCAGGCGCTGGCTAAAATTGAGAGACAAATCGAGCGTCAGGAAAAAGGTTTTTGAATCTTTATCACATTTTTTGAATCCGGCATTCAGAGCCCGCCTTTTCTTATCTATAATGATAAGTCCAAAACCTGCTTCTAATAATGTTGGCTAATATGTCAGTAGAAAATGCGCCCCCCGAACTTCAGCTTGCTGTCGATCTGATTTACCTGCTTGAGTGCAATGAAATTGCGCCCGAGACGGCTCTTGCAGCACTGGAAATCGTTCAGCGTGATTATCAGGAAAAGCTGAAAAACAGCAAAAACACGCTTTCTATCAGTTATCTCTAAGCCGTCCGCCCGGCTGCCTGTTTCAGGGGAATCCGTCGCTTTCCCCTGAATTGTCCGGCGGTAATCAGCTCTGCGGCAGCGCGTCCGGTTCATCTCCCGGTTGTCTCAGCGACCGCTTCAGTTCCTGCACTTCATTCCCGTCCTGGTTATGCAAATACACTTCCAACTGATTGAAGGCGATATTGATGTCGTTTTCGCGGCAAAGTTTATCAATGCTGCGGTTAAGCTCATCGACGGTATAACTGCGATCCCCCAGTTCACGGACATAAACCCGCAGTTCGTGATCCAGCGTGCTGGCACCGAAATTCAGGAAAAACACCAGCGGCGAAGGATCACTCATCACGCGCGGATTCTCATGCGCCGCTTGCAATAAGATCTCTTTCACTTTGTCGAGATCGGATCCGTAGGCCACACCGATATTGATCAGCACGCGGGTCACGGTGTCGCTCAGCGACCAGTTGATCAGCCGCTCAGTAACGAATGCTTTGTTCGGGATGATCACTTCTTTGCGGTCAAAGTCGATAATCGTCGTCGCGCGGATACGGATGCGGCTGACCGTGCCCGAGAACGTACCGATAGTAACGGTATCGCCAATACGCACCGGGCGTTCAAACAATATGATCAGACCCGATACGAAGTTGGCGAAAATCTCCTGCAAACCAAAGCCCAGCCCGACCGACAGTGCTGCCACCAGCCACTGCAATTTATCCCAGGAAACGCCGAGCGATCCGAGTGCGGTTATCGCGCCAATCACCGTAATCGAATAAGTCAGGATCGTGGTGATGGCGTACGACGTCCCCTGCCGCAGTTGGAGGCGCGAAAGCACCACAACCTCCAGCAATCCCGGCAAGTTGCGCGTTAAAACATACGCCACTATCACCGCCAGGAATCCAAGCAATAAATTCCCCAGTGTGACCGTTTGTTGCGTCACGGTTCCGGCCGCTGTGCCGGAGTAATGCCACAGTGAAATGCTGTCGAGATAGGAAATCACCGTCAGTAAATCAGACCAAATCCAGTAAAACACGGTGGCAAAGATGAAGAACAACACCATGGTGGTCAGCCGCAAAGACTGCTGGTTAATCTGATCCAAGCCCAGCGGCGGCTCTTCTTCTACCGGTTCACTCCCTTCCGCGCCCTCTTTCGCAGCGGCTGTCTGTCGCCTTGCCAGCGCACGGCGATAAGCCAGCCGTCGCGCCGCCACACTCAGTCCTCGCAGCGCGGTGAGATACATGATGTTCCAGAAAATCAGCAGATAAAGGCTGTCAATCCAGCGACCTGCAAGACGTAGCGTGGTGTAGAAGTAGCCGGTGACGACCAGCCCTGTCAGGAAAACCGGTGCCAGCGCAATAGCCGTGACCATCACGAGACGAATGCTGTGAGAATCTTTTTCACGCCAGCCGTCGCGGGCAATCGGGAAGACCAGCACGCTCAGCGCCAGTAAGGTCAGGAATATCACTATCTGCCCGATGATGTCGTCCACCAGCCCCAGCGGCGCTTTTTCACCACGTACCGACCAGAAGATCAGCGGCAACATTACCAGGCTCAGGCGGATCACCGAACGCCGGTAATGTGCGCATGTGGCAACCGGCGTATTAAAGTGACGTTCATTAATGCCGCCAGGTTTGAGCATCCGGTAGCAAAAGCCCATCACAAACTGGAAGACGGCCAGCCGCTGCGCCAGCGTCCATAAAAAATCACTCGAATCAATATCGCATTGTGAAAGCCAGTAGCCGATGCCCAGCGTCAGAAACACACCCGGCAGCACGTTGAGCGCCAGAAGAGTCAGCGCCTGCGGCGTGTGCAGCTGGCTGTCACGTTTGAGTTGCCCGACATCATTACTCAGAGATTCGATGCGCTGGTTGATATATTTCCGGCGCCAGAGTAACAGCAGAATGACCAGTAAAACCGGGATCGTGGCGGGCAATGAATGCAGCGCGCCCATCATCAGCTCGCCGCGCGGGAAATTAAAACTCAGACTGCTCAGCTGGTTTTTCACATCGTCAGGCAGCGACTTTATGAATTCCCAGTTCATCGGTTTGTTGCTGCTCACCCAGAAAATCTGCTGCGTCAGCGTTTCGGTCAGCGACTGGTTAATACTTATCAGTTGCTGCTGGTTAATCTGCAAATTGATTGCCAGAGAAAGCTGATTGCCGAGCTGTTTATTCAGTTGATCGAGCAGTTCACGGCGCATGTCCACAATTTGATCGAGCGCGTCGCTGATATCTTCGTTAATGTTTTCTTTGCTGGTGGCGACGACGCCCTGAATGTAACTGTCGCCCTGGAATAACGCGTCACGCTGCTGGTTAATGGTGAACTGTTCAAGGCGTAAATCGGCAATGTGCGCACTCATGTCGGTGATCAGGCCGGACGGCGGAATAGTATTTTGCTGTTGCTGATACAGGATCCGCGAAAGCAATAAGCTGCCTTTCAGTACGGTAATTTGCTCTTTAAGATCATGCTCGGCCTGCGCAGAACGGTCGAGCCAGTTTTTTACAGTGATATTTTTCTGAACCAGCTGGTTGCCTTCTTCCGTGGCGGCAATCAGACGTTCGCTGAGCTTGCGGTTAATTCCCAACTCCTGCGCCACCAGCGGGTCGTTCTGAATGTTCGAGGTATCGTCCGGCGTCTGGGCTTCTTTCGCCGTCCGCTCGGACAAAATCAGTCGCTTGCCATTTACCACTTCCTGCAATAACTGCGCGGTATGTTCGAGCTGGTTAATGTGCGCGTTGGTGTAGTCACGTTGCTTTTGCAGTAAATCCTGCAACGTGGTGTTGGCCTCGAGACTTTTGCGCTGTAAATCAATCTGCGCGCTGAGCAGCGCCTGCTGCGTCACCAGCATCGTTTGTTGTGTATTGCGAAGGTCCTGTTGCCCCGGCGACATTCCGTTGAGCTGATTACGGATTTTCTGAATCGCCAGAGAATAGCTGTACATCGCGTTCTGCACGCGTTCGGGCTGGGTTTGCAGCGAAATCAGCTGGGTGTTGAACGTCGACAAATCTTCCTGAGAGGACTGGAGATCGTCGAGCGTATCATTGAGGCGATTCTCCAGCTGACGCAGCGACAACGCGGAAAGCTGCGCTTTATCCACGTCATCTTTGGTGCTGTTTTTTAACTGATCAAGCCCGTCCATCGCAACACGCAGTTTCTGCGGCGCTTCGGCAACCTGCTGATGAAGCTGAGTGACATCCTGTTTAACCCGATCTAACGCATCCAGATATTCCAGCGTGTGAATCAAATCCTGCTGCGACAATTTATCTACCGGCGTCAGGTTCTTCTGCCGGTTTAACGCATCCAGCTGATTTTGGACTTCATTGCGGGTCGGAATATCGTTGCTGGCGGCATGACCGGGAAGGGAAAATATCAATATTGAGAGATAAATCACGAGCGTGAAAACGCGCCAAATCCCATTTTTTTTCAGGACAGAAACGTTGTCTGAAGGAACGGCCATACACCGGATAAACATACGTCAGCTTCAACTCATTTGCCGAATGAATAATATAAGGATGACAATAGCAGCGTTCGACTTTAAAGGAAGGAGAAAAGCGTTTCTGAATACAACATCAGAAAGTGAAATTTTTGGGCTGAGGTGTCAATAAAGATTGCAGACTTATTAATTGCGAGAAAACGATTACACGGTTTTGGTCGGGAGAACCAGGAAAGAGGAGTGGCGCAGCATGTCGAGATAAGTGTCCACAAACCGCTCAGCATTACTTTGTAAATCAAAGCTTTCGGGGATAAATAACCAGTTTTCCATCAGCCCGGTCAGGTAAGCCCGCAAAATAACGGCGGCCTGACGGGTATCCAGTGTGGCAGGTAATTGTTTTTCTTTAATACATCTCTCAAGAATACGTTCAATTTTACCGTATCCTTCCATATAGAGGGATTTTCTGGCTTCATGAACGGACGTCATCTCCCCAACAAATTCACATTTATGGAATATAATTTCCATCAATGCTTTACGCTGAGGATCAGTGACCGTGGCGACCAGAATGTAAATCAGGATTTCACGCAAAATACGCAGTGGATTATTCGGAAACTTTGTCTGATACTCTAGTTCGAGTACTTTAATCTGGGACTCATAGGCCTCCCAAATCGCGTTAAACAGTTCCACTTTGTTCCTGAAATGCCAATAAATTGCGCCCCGTGTCACACCGGCTGCATTCGCAATATCAGTCAGTGATGTCGACGATACCCCTCGGGCAGAAAACTCACGCACAGCCGCATCCAGTATGTGTTGCCTGGTCTCCAGCGCCTGTGATTTGGTTTTTCGTGCCATAGGATTATCTTTCAGGGGAGTTTGATTTACATACATTCTTGAATGTATGTAACATAGCATGCACATACTAAGAGCGCAGCAATGGATTTTAAGTCTTGTGATCCATTGGACAATTTGAAATCGGACACTTGAGGTTTATTTATGAACAAAAACAGAGGGTTAACGCCTCTGGCGGTAGTTCTGATGCTATCCGGAAGTTTAGCACTTACAGGATGTAACGATAAAGACGCCCAAAAAGGTGCGCCGCAAGCCCCTCAGGTAGGCGTCGTTACACTGAAAACAGAACCGCTTAATGTGACTACCGAACTTCCTGGCCGTACTGCTTCTTTCCGTATTGCTGAAGTACGTCCGCAGGTTGGCGGCATTATTCTGAAACGAAACTTCGTTGAAGGCAGCGAAATTAAAGCCGGGACCTCTTTATATCAAATTGATCCAGCCACTTATCAGGCCGCGTATGACAGCGCTAAAGGCGATCTGGTAAAAGCGCAGGCTAATGCGCAAATTTCTCGTCTTACCGTGACCCGTTACAAACCTCTGCTCGGCACTAACTACATCAGTAAGCAAGATTACGATACTGCTGTAGCGACCGCAGCGCAGGCCGATGCGGCTGTTGTGACAGCCAAAGCGGCTGTTGAAACGGCGCGTATCAATCTGGCTTACACCAAAGTGACCTCCCCTATCAGCGGACGTATTGGTATTTCCTCTGTGACCGAAGGCGCGCTGGTCTCTACCGGCCAGACAACCGCAATGGCGACCGTGCAGCAACTGGATCCTATCTATGTTGACGTGACCCAGTCGAGCAATGACTTCCTGCGTCTGAAACAAGAACTGGCTGATGGTTCCCTGAAACAGGTGGACGGTAAAGCACAGGTCAAGCTGCTGTTGGATAACGGTAAAGAATATACGCAGGCGGGTACATTAGAATTCTCTGATGTGACGGTTGATGAAACGACGGGCTCCATTACGTTGCGTGCCATTTTCCCTAACCCACAAGGTTCGTTGCTGCCGGGCATGTTCGTGCGTGCGCGTCTTGATGAAGGGGTAAACAACAACGCTCTGCTGGTTCCTCAGCAAGGTATCACCCGTAACCCACGCGGTGATGCGACAGCGATGGTGGTAGGTGCTGACAATAAAGTTGAACTTCGCACTGTCACCACAACGCAGGCAATCGGCGACAAATGGGTCGTGACCGATGGCCTGAAAAGTGGCGATAAAGTTATCGTGACAGGTCTGCAAAAAATTAAGCCAGGCGTACCGGTTACTGCACAGGAAGTTGATCAAAACGCAGCAGCACCCGCTACAGCGACGAAGTCTTAATAGGAGCCGGTAATTCATGGCTAAGTTTTTTATAGATCGTCCCATCTTTGCATGGGTGATCGCCATCATCATCATGTTGGCGGGGGCACTGGCAATTCTTAAATTGCCTATTGCACAGTATCCAACCGTTGCGCCACCGGCTATCCAGCTGACCGCAACTTACCCGGGTGCGGATGCGCAGACGGTACAGGATACGGTCACGCAGGTTATCGAACAGAACATGAACGGTATCGACAACATGATGTACATGTCGTCGACCAGTGACTCTTCTGGTACGGTTCAGATCACCCTGACCTTTGCTTCTGGTACCGACGCGGATATCGCGCAGGTTCAGGTACAGAACAAACTGCAGTTGGCAACACCGTTGCTGCCGCAGGAAGTTCAGCAACAGGGTATTTCCGTTGAGAAATCGAGCAGCAGCTTCCTGATGGTAGCGGGCTTTATCTCCAACAACGGTACGATGACCCAGGATGACATCGCCGACTACGTCGGTTCGAACATCAAAGACCCGGTCAGCCGTACCGCCGGTGTGGGTGACGTTCAGCTGTTTGGTGCCCAGTACGCGATGCGTATCTGGATGGATCCGAACAAGCTGAATAACTTCCAGCTGACGCCGGTTGATGTCATCAACGCAATCAAAATTCAGAACAACCAGATTGCCGCAGGCCAGCTCGGTGGTACACCACCGGTTCCGGGCCAACAGCTGAACTCCTCTATCGTGGCGCAGACTCGTCTGAAGTCCGCTGATGAGTTCGGTAAAATCATTCTGAAAGTGAATCAGGATGGCTCTCAGGTACGTTTGAAAGATGTGGCAAAAATTGAACTCGGTGGTGAAAACTACGATGTTATTGCCCGCTTCAACGGACAACCTGCTTCTGGTTTAGGGATCAAACTGGCGACCGGCGCTAACGCCCTTGATACAGCAGCATCGGTCAAGGCAACGCTGGCTAAGCTTCAGCCATTCTTCCCGGCTGGTCTGGAAGTCGTTTACCCGTACGATACAACGCCGTTCGTTAAAATCTCGATCAAGGAAGTGGGTAAAACACTGTTCGAAGCTATCGTTCTGGTGTTCCTCGTCATGTTCCTGTTCCTGCAAAACTTCCGCGCAACGCTGATCCCAACCATCGCGGTTCCGGTCGTATTGCTCGGTACGTTTGCGATTCTGGCAGCATTCGGATACTCGATAAACACCCTGACGATGTTCGGGATGGTGCTTGCGATTGGCTTGCTCGTCGATGATGCCATCGTGGTGGTAGAAAACGTCGAGCGCGTGATGGTCGAAGACGGCCTGCCGCCAAAAGAAGCCACCAAGAAATCCATGGAGCAAATCCAGGGTGCTCTGGTCGGTATCGCGATGGTGCTGTCCGCAGTATTCATCCCGATGGCCTTCTTCGGCGGTTCTACCGGTGTTATCTACCGTCAGTTCTCCATCACTATCGTTTCGGCCATGGTGTTGTCTGTTCTGGTGGCGATGATCCTGACGCCAGCGCTGTGTGCGACCATGCTTAAGCCGGTTGCCAAAGGCGAGCATCACGAGAAGAAAGGCTTCTTCGGCTGGTTTAACAAGAAATTTGAGCAAAGCACGCACCACTACACCGACAGCGTAGGCAACATTCTGCGCAGCACCGGTCGTTATCTGGTGATTTATCTGCTGATCGTTGTCGGCATGGCGTTCCTGTTTATTCGCCTGCCAACCTCCTTCCTGCCGGAAGAAGACCAGGGCGTATTCCTGACCATGGCGCAGTTGCCAGCAGGTGCGACGCAGGAACGTACGCAGAAAGTGCTCGATGAAGTCAGCAATTACTACCTGACCAAAGAAAAAGCCAACGTAAACTCCGTGTTTACCGTTAACGGCTTTGGCTTTGCAGGTCGTGGTCAGAACACCGGTATCGCGTTCGTCAGTCTGAAAGACTGGTCTGAACGTGGCGGAGCTGAGAACAAGGTTCCTGCGATTGCAGGCCGTGCAATGGGCGCTTTCAGTACCATCAAAGATGCGCTGGTGTTCCCGTTCAACTTACCGGCAATTGTTGAGTTAGGTACGGCAACAGGCTTCGACTTCCAGCTGATTGACCAGGCTAACCTTGGGCATGACAAACTGACCCAGGCACGTAACCAGTTGCTGGGCATGGTTGCTCAGCATCCTGACTTACTGACTCAGGTTCGTCCAAACGGTCTGGAAGATACACCACAGTTCAAAATC
>Ga0153981_1000547_pt1 | contig 10013 bp, 6 predicted proteins | sample TSGA065MetaG_FD_104714 | JGI IMG/M metagenome (GOLD analysis project Ga0153981, IMG submission 104714) | Attine ant fungus gardens microbial communities from Georgia, USA - TSGA065 MetaG | ecosystem: Host-associated > Fungi > Mycelium > Unclassified | place: USA: Georgia, Magnolia Springs State...
ATACGGTTTTAAAGGCGTGATCCTCAGCGACTGGCTGATCACCAATGATTGCAGCGATGAATGCCTCAACGGTGCGCCGGAAGGAAAAGAACCGGTGCCGGGCGGCATGTCGTGGGGCGTGGAAAACCTGACGCCGCAAGAACGTTTTGTTAAAGCGGTGAAAGCCGGTGTCGATCAGTTCGGTGGCGTGACCGATTCGCAACTGCTGGTGAACGCGGTTAATGAGAAACAGCTGACAGAGCAACGTCTGGACGAATCCGTCACCCGCATTCTGGTACAGAAATTCCAGACCGGCCTGTTTGAAAATCCGTATGTGGACGCACAGAAAGCGGTGCAAACCGTGGGCCGCGAGAGCTGGCAGAAAGAAGCCGATGCGGCGCAACGTCACTCCCTGGTTTTGCTGCAAAATACCGGTGACCTGTTGCCGCTGAAAAAAGGTAAGAAAGTCTGGCTGTATGGCATTGACCCGAAAGCCGCACAGGCCGCAGGTTTCATCGTGGTGGATGCGCCCGAAAAAGCGGATATCGCGTTGATCCGCGCCCATACGCCTTATGAGCAAACGCATAAACAGTGGTTCTTCGGCAAACGTCACCACGAAGGTTCGCTGGCCTTTAAGGATGACAACGCCGATTATCAGGCCATCGTGAAAGCCAGCAAAGCAGTGCCGACCGTGGTGACGGTGTATCTCGACCGCCCGGCCATTCTCACTAACGTGAATGACAAAGCGAAAGCGGTTATCGGTAACTTCGGCGTCAGCGACGCGGTGCTGTTCAGCCGCCTCACCAGCGGCGAGGCTTACACCGGCAAGCTGCCGTTCGAGCTGCCTTCATCGATGGAAGCCGTTTTGAAACAGAAGTCGGATATGCCGCACGACAGCGAATCACCGTTGTTTGAGATTGGCTTTGGTCTCGCCCGGTAAACTGTCTTTCAACTTCCTACCGTCCCGGCATCTGCCGGGACGGTGCTTTTAAAACTGGCCCTGTTCCCTCCGGTTCTCCCGCACATTTGTAACAGACATCAGCCCGCAAAACTTTCCCTCTGCTCGTTAAACAAACAAAAAGGCCATTCATTTCATGCGGATAAAATGTCGCCACTTCACACTTTTTGCAGAAAGTTCACTTGAATTTGTAAAATAACAATGATAACAATTATCATTAAGTTTAACATTCGTCTCGTTTTAGTTAATCCCTGTCATTTTCTGTACAGGCGCTTTAGTACGGAACGTTGTTGGCTTTTGGGTTTACACACACGCATCAATACACTCGCATCAATTAATTACTCGATTATTTATCGGGTTATTTATAGGGACTATGAATATGTTGTTGGCTTTCCCCCTCAAACGCTCGGTGCTTCTGTGCGCTATGGCGCTGTCCGTTCCGGCAGCTTCTCTTGCAGCCGAAGATACCGTCGTTGTCAAAGCCGCGCCTGCTGATACCGCAGATGCTCCGACGCAGGGTTACAGTGCGAAAACCAGTAAAAGCGCGACCAAAACGGATCAGCCGTTAATCACTACCGGTCAGGCGGTTTCTGTGGTCACGCGTCAGCAAATGACTGACCAGAACGCCACGACCGTCAATGCGGCCCTGAACTATACGCCGGGCGTTTTCACCAACTTTGCCGGTGGTGCAACGCGTTATGACACCATCTCCCTGCGCGGTTTCCACGGCGGTGACGTCAACAACACTTTCCTTGATGGCCTGCGTATTCTGAGCGACGGCGCGACCTACAACTCCATTCAGGTTGATCCGTGGTTCCTTGAGCGTATTGATGTGGTCAAAGGCCCGTCTTCTGCGCTTTACGGCCAGAGCATCCCCGGCGGTGTGGTGATGGAAACCACCAAACGTCCGCAATTTGCCGAAGAAGGTCACTTCCAGCTTTCCGGCGGGACGCAAAACACCAAAGGCGGCGCGTTCGATTACACCAATGCGCTCAGCGATACGCTGGCATTCCGTCTGACCGGTATGACCCGCAGCAGCGACACGCAGTACGATCATCAGCGCGAAGAACGTTATGCGATCTCCCCGCAACTGCTGTGGACGCCGGATGAAAACACTTCCCTGTTGCTGCGCGCGTATCTGCAAAAAGATCCGTCCGGGGGTTATCACGCCGCCGTTCCGGCCGACGGCAGCCTGTATGGCCAGAAACTGAGCCGTGGCTTCTTTGACGGCGAAAGCACCTACAACCAGTTCAAACGCTGGGAACAAATTTACAGCTACGAATTCCAGCACACGTTTAACGATGTCTGGTCATTCCGCCAGAACACCAACTACACCCATTCCAATACCGAACTGGATCAGGTGTATCAGGCAGGCTGGAACGCGGATCGCACGCTGATGAACCGTTACTATTCCGGTGAGAAATCGTCCCTCGATACGTTTGCTATCGATAACCAGCTGGAAGCTGATTTCGCCACCGGAGAAGTCGCGCACAAAGTGGTGCTGGGCTTTGACTATTCTCACTTCATAAACGACGTGAAATCTGACGGCGCTTACGCCGAAACGCTTAACCCGTACACCGGTGTGGGCGGCGATGCGCTGGATTACTACAGTCATTCGCGCGGCAAAAACCGTTACGAGCAGATGGGGACTTATCTGCAGGACGAAATGAACTGGAACAAGTGGTTCCTGACATTATCCGGCCGTTACGACACCCTGAAAACGTCGAGCCGCAGCTACGAAAGTATTTACGCGCAAACCTCCAACAGCGAACGTAAAGACGAACACTTCAGCAGCCGCGCTTCCCTGCTTTATGCGTTCGACAACGGGATTTCTCCGTACGTCAGCTACAGCCAGGCAATGACGCCGTCTGCCCTGCCGGGCGCAGATGGCACGCTGCTGAAACCGATGCAGAGTGAGCAATACGAAGCGGGGATCAAATACCAGCCGGTGGGTACGTCCGATATGTACACCGCGGCGCTGTATGACCTGACGCAAAAAGACGTGGGTAACCGCGTGGTTGTGGGCAGCTACTACGAGCCGGCGGGTAAAATCCGTTCACAGGGTCTGGAACTGGAAGCCAAGAAACAGGTCACCGAGCGTTTCAACGTGATGGCGGGTTATACCTACAATAAAGTCCGTATCCGCGACGCGGCGGAAAACAACGGCAACACGCCGTACGTGACGCCAAAACAGATGGCTTCCATCTGGGGTCAGTACAACACGCCAATCGGTGTGGATCTGGGCGCTGGCGTTCGTTACATCGGCACACAATGGGCGGATAACGAAAACACCCGTCACATGCCTTCCGCCACGCTGGTTGATGCGTCACTGCGTATGAATCTGGTGCAGTTCAATCCGCAGCTGAAAGGCGCGTATGTGCAGCTGAACGCCAACAACCTGTTCGACAAGAAATACGTCGCGGCCTGTTACGGCACCAGCTATTGCTACTGGGGTCAGGAACGTACCGTGGTCGCCACTGTCGGTTATGATTTCTGATAGCTTTTTCAGCTCCTCCCCCTGCGAAGGGGGAGACTGGGAGGGGGTTTTAAGGGCTAACACCTTGTTTAAGAAAACCTTAACTTTTTGATTTAGAAATTAATACCCCACCCCAACCTTCCCCTTCGCAGGGGAGGGAGCGATTCTGAGAGTTTATTCTTCCGGCAAATTTAGCCGTGCCATCAGCGCTTTCTTCGCACTTTCCAGCAACGCATCCGACGCCTCGCGATCGGGTTCGCATCGCGCCAGCGATAAACTGCCCATCAGCTCCGAACTGACTGACACCGCCGTCGTCTGCGGATCTTCCACGCCCATTTCAGTCAGCTGGCGGATAATCATGCCGCGGATTCTTTCAATCCCGCGTGCAAATTCAGCCTGACAAGGTGCCGACATGCGGGGCGTTTCTGACGCCAGCGCGGAAACCGGACAACCCTGCGCGCGGTTGTCGCGATGCCACGGGGAAAGGTAGAAATCGATATAGCCCGCCAGTTGTTGCTGCGCGGTCAGTCCCTGATTATTTTTCTCCCAGCGCAGCATCACCTGATTAAACATCTGCTGAATGGCGGCTTCGATCAGGGCGTCCTTCGAGGCAAAGTGCGCATAAAACCCGCCATGTGTCAGCCCGGCTTTGCTCATCACGCCCGCCACGCTGACCTGCAACGGCCCTTTGGCGCGGATGGCTTTCGCAGCTTCCTTCACAATCCGCTCGCGGATTTTAGGCTTATGTTCACTTTCGTAGCGCATAGTAAGACCCTGATAATCGAATAAATTGCTGCCTCAGTTTACCTGACCGGTTCCGTTAACGAAACGCGCGCATCGACAGACAGACCCGGCCTCAGTGCGCTGGCTTCCGGCTGACCGGGATCCAGACGAATACGCACCGGCACGCGCTGGACAATTTTGGTGAAATTGCCGGTGCCGGGCTCAAACGGCAGCAGGGCAAACGTTGATCCGGAACCGGGCGCAAGGCTGTCCACTTCCCCGCGGAACGTCACGCCGGGCAACGCATCTACCTGCACATCGGCTTTCTGGCCGGGCTGCATTCTGCCGGTCTGTGTCTCTTTAAAATTGGCGGTGACGTAAATCCCTTCATCGGGCACCAGCGCCATCAGCCGCTGGCCGGGTGTCACATAATCGCCGACCTGCACCTGACGGTTTCCGACCACGCCATCCACCGCCGCAAAAATTGTCGTATGGTTGAGATCCTGCTGCGCCAGATCTTCTGCCGCCTGCGCTTTCACCACCGCCGCATTTGCCAGCGCCAGCGCCGCTTCAATTTCAGCGCGCTGCGCGTGCGTCACCGCCGCCTGATTTTGCGCGACATTCAGCATGGCAGCCGCGTGTGCCGACGTCTGTTCCGCCGTCACCGCCACGGTTTTATAGCGATCCGCATCATTACGGGACGTCGCGCCACTGACCGCCAGCGACTGATACCTTTGCTGCTCGGCCTCGGCGTGCTGTTGTTCGGCTTTCGAGGAGCGGATGGCGGTTCGCGCCGCATCGATTTGCGTCAGCGCCAGCTGTTCCTGCGCCTGCTGGCTGAGCAGCGCCGCCTGCTGCTGCGCGACCTGCGCACGGGCATCATCCAGATCGCCCCGCGCGGCGGCCAGACGCGCCGTAAATTCTTCGCTGTCGATAAGCACCAGTTTATCGCCGGCATGAACCTGCTGGTTATGCCGCACCAGCACTTGCGACACAAAACCTTTCACTTTTGGCGCAACGGTGGTCGCGTCGGCCGTCAGATACGCATCGTCGGTGGATTCTGAAGAAGGCGCCGCCATCAGCCAGGCCGCCCCGCCGAGCGCCACAGCCAGCGCAACCGCACTGACCACCCAGATACGTTTTGATCGCTTATTCACTTTTGACTGCGGGGGGACAACCTCACCACTCACTGTTGCTTCGCTCATTTTTTCTCGCACCTCATTGCATGATGAATATCATATTAATATGATGATCATCATATAAACAAGCCCCGGGATCTCACAAAAATGTCAGCCACCCTGAATCACCCCGCCGCGATCTCGCCAGCGGATTACCCGACATCACGCAAGTTTCTGATTTTCAGCATAATGGCGTTCGGCATGTTTCTGGCGTTGATCGACATTCAGATCGTCGCCGCTTCGCTTAATGATGTCCAGGCCGGGCTTTCCGCCGGGCCGGACGAAATCAGCTGGGTGCAAACCTCATACCTGATCGCCGAACTGGTGATGATCCCGTTCTCGGCATTTCTGGCGCAGGCGCTTTCGACCCGCTGGCTGTTCAGCGCGTCCGCCGCCCTGTTTACGCTCAGCAGCATCGGCTGCGGATTGTCTTGGAATATTGAGTCGATGATCTTCTTCCGCGCGTTGCAGGGCTTTACCGGCGGCGCGATGGTGCCGACGGTTTTCGCAACCGGCTTCGCCATGTTTCAGGGCAAACAGCAGGCGATCATTCCGGCGATCCTCGGGATGGTCAGCGTGCTGGCACCGACGCTTGGGCCGACCGTGGGCGGCGTGGTGACACAGGTTCTCGACTGGCGCTGGATCTTCTTCATCAACATATTACCCGGCGTGCTGGTGGCGACCGGCGCGGTGATGTTCATCCACGTCGATAAAGCCGATTTTTCGATGCTCAAACGTATCGACTGGGTGCATTTATTTTCGATGGCCGTCGCTCTCGGCTGCCTGGAGTACGTGCTCGAAGAAGGCCCGCGTAAAAACTGGTTCAGCGATCCGCAGATCCAAATTTCAGCCTGGTTTTCGCTGGTGGCCTTTGTTCTGTTTCTCGAACGTTCCTTCTATTCCAAAAACCCGATTGTACGCCTGACGCCCTTTCGCGATCCGACCTTTACCTTCGCCTGTTTATTCAATCTGGTCGTGGGTTTTGGTTTGTACGCCTCGACCTACCTGACACCGGTTTTCCTCGGCCGTATCCGTGATTTCAACAGCCTGGAAATTGGCACGACGGTCTTTGTCGTTGGCGTCGGGCAGTTTTTCAGTACCCTGATCGCCGCGAGATTAATCAACCGCGTCGATCGCCGGATATTAATCACTGTGGGATTATCCGGTTTCGCGCTGAGCTTATGGCTGACGACCGCCGTCACACCTTACTGGGGCGCGGAACAGTTTTTCTGGCCGCAGGTCGTGCGCGGATTATTCATTATGTTGTGCATCGTGCCGAGCGTGAATATGGCGCTGACTGCCTTTCAGGGGCCGGAACTGCGCTATGCCTCAGGCTTGTTTAACCTGATGCGAAATCTGGGCGGCGCTGTCGGTATTGCGACGGTGAATACCTGGTTGCAGGACTGGACGCGCGTTCACGCGGCGCGTTTCGGTGAAAGTCTTGGGCAATACGGCGACCACGCGCAGGACGTGATTGGATCGCTGGCGCAAAAAATCGGCCACCTGACGCCGGACACCGCACACGCGTTGCTGATGGCTAAAGGTCTGTTCGGCGCAAAAGTGGCGGCGCAATCCCTGACGCTGGCTTTCAACGATATCTTCCAGGTCATGGCGTGGATGTTCATTGCTGCGCTGGTGATGGTGCCGTTTTGCCGTAAATGAGGGTGGAAATGTGAAGCAATTGTGCAGGCAGCCGCAAAAAATGCGGTTGCCGGAGGGAACTTTTCGAACAGGGTGAGAAAGCTTTGGCCTGTTTGAAATAAATCCTTATAATTGGCGGCCCTGAAATGCGATTCGTTACAGTTACTGAGTCCCTTTCAAGAGCTATGTGCAAGTACACTATTCCTCCGGGCGGAAACTTCCGCATCGGGGGGAAATCAACATCCTGACAACAACTGCCAGTGTGGCATTAACGACCAACGAAAATATGAAAATGAGCATTCGCGCAATCCTTACCCTGGTTTTGGCAGTTGCTGCATATAGCCAGGCGTCTTTTGCTGTGGTCTATCCTCTTCCGGCGAACAATGGTCGTCTGGTCGGTGAAAACATTACGGTAACCGTTCCGCAGGGCAGCAGCCTGCCGCTGGAACATTTTGCAGCGCAATACCAGATGGGTTTGAGCAACATGCTCGAAGCCAACCCTGGCGTTGACCCGTTCCTGCCAACGCCGGGCACCGTGCTGACCATTCCTCAGCAACTGATCCTGCCGGAAACGCCACATGAAGGCATCGTCATCAACAGTGCTGAAATGCGTCTGTATTACTACCCGAAAGGCACCAATACCGTTGTCGTTCTGCCAATCGGTATCGGCGAACTGGGCAAAGACACCCCGATGAACTGGGTGACGACTGTACAGCGTAAAAAAGCGGGCCCGACCTGGACCCCGACTGCAAAAATGCATCAGGAATATGCCGCCCGTGGTGAGTTCCTGCCAGCAGTCTTCCCTGCCGGCCCGGACAACCCGATGGGGCTGTACGCGCTGTACGTTGGCCGTCTGTATGCGGTTCACGGTACCAATGCCAACTTCGGTATCGGCCTGCGCGTAAGCCACGGTTGTGTGCGTCTGCGTGACGCAGATATCAAATGGCTGTACGACAATGTGCCGCAAGATACCCGCGTTCAGTTCATCAACGAGCCGGTGAAAGCCACCGTTGAGCCGGACGGCAAACGTTATATTGAGATCCACAACCCGCTGTCTTCCAACCAGGAAGAGTTTGATTCCCAACAGCCGATTCCGATTACGCTGACCGGCAGCGCAAACACCGTTGCATCGTCTCCGTCTGTTAACCAGACTGTAGTTCAGCGCGCAATCGAGATGCGTGCAGGTATGCCGGTGCAAATCAACTAACATTGATTGGTTGCTGACTTAGAAAGCCCTGAAACTGTTTCGGGGCTTTTTTTTGGGATTTTTTTAGGGGTTACCCTAAGACCCGTTTTCATAAGCTTGATTGAGAAGGTTTTGGTTTTTCACTGGCAGTGAGGCGCTTTCGAAGGATCGAGAAAATTTCGGTTTTTTAGTGGCAGTGATCGCTCAGCGGCGGCGTTTGCGGCACTAGCCGGAGGTGCTGAAACATGGCCAGCGAGCGATAGCGGACAGTAAAAGAGCCGGAGATTCTTAAGAGGCGCGGCGACAGGCGCCTCTTAAGGCCAGTTTGGGTGGCAACTCAAGGTGTTGAACTCGGGAATTCAAAAGCCCCCTTTTTCCTCCCCAAGCTCCCACAATTTCCGCCGAATCAGCTGTTTCAACCTTAACGCGGCCTGTGAAGCCGGCTGATCTCTCCTGCTCAGCAGGATCACCTCAAACGGCAATGCTTCCACGACGGACACAATCTTCAGCTGATCGACGTATCGCCGGGCGGTAAACGTATCGACGACGCCAACACCGCCGCCTGCCAGCACCATGTCGGCAATCACGGAATAGGTTTTGATGAACAACGCGGAATGCGGCATCAGGCCGTTCTCGCGCAGGACGCGGTTGAGCACCTGCCCGAGCGGATCCTGCTGCTGGAGCATCAGTAAGTCGTTTTCACACAGCCACGCCAGCGATACCGGGCCTTCGACCTCAGCATCTTTCGGTAATAGCGCCACCATGTTGGCCTGATAAATCGACTCGGCCACCAGTTCCTGCGTGGCCTGCTCGCCGAACGCCAGCGCAAAATCCATTTTGTATTGCAGCAGATCCTGACTCAGCGTGTTGAAATGCCCGGTCACCAGTTCGACGCTGCCGCCGGGCGTCTGGCGGCGAAAATCCACCAGCACCGGTGCCATCACGCTGTGCCCCAGCGCGTGCGCAGAGCCGATGCGCACATGCTGGCCCTCGCCCTGACGCAGCTGCTCCGCCAGTTCGCCAATCGCCTGAATATGGCTGAACAACGCCTCGACTTCCGGCATCAGACGGCGGCCTTCGGGCGTGACGATCAGTCCCTGAGGCGTGCGGTCAAAAAGCGTGAAACCCAGCTGCTGCTCGGCGTGGTTCAACACGCGGCTGACGTTGGGCTGCGAAACGTTGAGCAGGCGCGCCGCGCCGCTGACGCTTCCCGCCTGTAAGACCGCCTGAAAGACTTCAATGTGGCGTAAGCGCATTTATTTCTGCGTCGTCGCAAGGTAAGAAAATGCGCTTAACAGGCTGATAATATTGGCAACGTTCGGGCTGTGATAGCCGACGGTGACGGCGTCGATGCGCTCAACGCCTGGGATCAGACTGAACAAGTCGGCCAGAACCGGTTTGGCGGCCATCAGCTCCAGATGGTACGGCCCGCTGAATCTTCCGGCGGTGAGCGGCGCGGGTTTGCTGACGGCAATCGTCGCCTGCTTACGGATTTTGGCGCAGGCAATTGACGGGCTGTCGGATTCGGCGGCATTGGCGGAAATCGCGCGTTTTACGCAGACGTACTGGGATTCCGGGTAATGGCGGCGGATCCAGGTTTCGAGATGATCGTCGCCGGTCACCAGCCATAGCGGAACATTCAGTTCGGCACCGGCGGCGGCATACAAATCACTTTCGCCGACCACGTTGCCGTTGAGTTTGACGCGATAGAAGGCGCGGCCATTAATCGTATGCGCCAGTACGCCGTTTTCTCCGGCGGCGGTGTGATAGCCGACAAACATCAGGCCGTCGTATTGCTGCTGTTGCAGGCCTTCAACCATCGATAATCCGCGCGGTTTGCCCTGTACCAGACGGGCGCGCGGGTCAATTTTG